>OBLI01001997.1_pt1 | contig 18324 bp, 14 predicted proteins | sample 1519701 | NCBI WGS metagenome assembly OBLI01 (sample SAMEA3663005, study PRJEB22513) | pig gut metagenome | biome: pig gut; feature: pig-associated habitat; material: faeces | place: France | collected 2012 | reverse complement strand
CCGCCTGTATGCAATTTTCTATACTTCAATCTTAATGAGTACGTTCAACCACTTTATCAATAAGTCCGTATTGACAAGCTTCTGCAGCTGATAAATAGTGGTCTCTTTCACAATCTTCTTTTACTTTGTCATAAGGCTGTCCGGAATTTTCTGCCATAATTCCAATTAACATTTCTTTCATTCTTAAAATTTCTTTTGCCTCTAGTTCAATATCTGTTGCTTGACCTTGAGCACCGCCTAAAGGTTGGTGAATCATAATTCTTGCACTAGGTAGAGCCATTCTCTTACCTTTTGTACCTGCTGAAAGCAAAAACGCACCCATTGATGCAGCCTCACCAAGACAAATAGTTGAAACATCTGATTTAATAAGATTCATGGTGTCATAGATTGCCATACCAGCTGTAATTACACCACCAGGACTGTTGATATATAGCATAATATCTTTTTCTGAGTTTTCGCTATCTAACAATAAAAGCTGTGCTACAACAGAGTTTGCAACATCATCGTCAATTTCTGTTCCTAAGAAAATAATTCTTTCTCTTAATAATCTTGAAAAAATATCAAATGAGCGTTCTCCGCGTGAAGATGCCTCAATTACAGTCGGAACATAACCCATTATTTTCATATATGTTTCTTGATCCATTTTTGCTCTCCTTTTCTGATGAGATTATACTACAAAAATCCTTATCTGAATACACTGAGCGAATTATTTATTTTTTAGCAAGTAATTGCTTTAGTAATTTTATAGATATCTTTGATTTTTTCAGGATTTTTGTTTAACATCTCCACAATCTCGTTCAACAATTTATCTGAACTTTGCAAATGCGCAAAAGTCATCAGTTCTTGCGGTTCAATTTCCAGCGCATTTATTAATTTTTCTAAGGTATCTGAAGAGAAAAAGTTTTCACCAGTTTCTATATAGCTAAGCGCATTTTGACTGATATCTAGCATTTCTGCGAGCTGTTCTTGCGAGAAATGTCTTGATTTTCGGAGTTCTTTAATTCTACGACCAATTAGTTTTTTAATATTCATACTCAAATTTACCCTTTTATTAATATTAAGGTTTAAATTTTTACATATTAACAAATTGTAAATTATAAAAGTTTGATTAATATAATTAACCATGATAAAATAGAAGTAACAATGATAATTTATTGGATTTTATCACAGAATAATTGAAAGGTTGTTATATGTTTATGAAAAGATTTGGTTTTACATTCGCTAAGAGTGCTACGCACGTAGATACGCCACCAACCAAACTTAATTTTGGTTTTACTTTGGCGGAAGTCTTAATCACCCTTGGAATTATTGGCGTTGTTGCTGCGATAACAATTCCAGGATTGATTAATAACTACAAAGCTACTAGATTAAAATCACAATTTCTAAAATCATATTCAACAATCCAACAAGTTTTTAAACGTATGCAAGATGATGAAATTTCTTTAGACCCAAACTCTTATGTTGATGGTAATTCTTTTTATAAAGAATTTCTAAAATATTTACAAGGAGCATCTATTTGTAATGGAAGAAACCCTCTATGTCCGCATGGCGGAGTAAAATATGCAGGGATTAATAATGCTTGGTTAGATGATGGTAAAATACTTTTATCGGATGGAACATTATTAATGTTTGAAAATATGGCACGCTCCACTTTGGTACTTGTAACAGTAGATTTGAATGGCTATAAAAACCCTCCTAATATCGTTGGGTATGATACTTTCTCTTTTCAACTAATTGATGGAGAAATACTCGCTGTAGGGGATAATGGAACAATCAGGACAGGTGAACGGTATTGTGATATTGATTTAGCTGTAGAAGCGGCTCAAAGGGCTGCGAGTGGAGGGTCCGATTATGGCACGACCTGTGCTCATTATGCAAAAGTTGATGCCGATTATTTTAAAAAAGTAGTAAGAAAATATAAGTACAATTTTATTCCACTTGGGCGCTAATTGTTTGTCTCCCTAGACAAAAACGAAGAGCCCATTGCTAAGTAATAATTTAAAAGTTATGTCATTCTGAAAGCTTAGAAAATTGGTGTAAGTTTAACGAACACTAAATTTTCTTGCTATTCAGAATCTCTAACCGAACACCCCTCACCCTACCCCTCTCCCTCAAGGGGCGAGGGAACATCATTCCGAACTTGTTTTGGAATGACCTAGACAATACTTAGAATAACGTTAAATAGCTTGACATCCTGCCTTCTTGCCTTCTGAACTTCCTTAAATATCCAAGCCTGTAAACATTTCAAGCGAAGTTACATTTTTCAACAGAGGAAAGTCTTCAATATTGTATTCTTTCACAAAATCAATTGCCTCATTACGAGCAAGCTCAAGGATTTTGGCATCTCTAACAATATCTGAAATAATCAAATCAGGCAAACCTGATTGACGTGTCCCTAAAAATTCCCCAGGCCCACGTAATTGCAAATCTTTCTCTGCAATAACAAAACCATCATTGGTTTCTGTCATTATTTTCAAACGCTCTCTGGTTTCTTGCGACCTTGATGCTGTAATAAGCACACAATACGATTGGAGCGAATTACGACCAACACGCCCCCTCAACTGATGAAGTTGCGACAAGCCGAAACGCTCGGCATTTTCAATAACCATAACCGTTGCATTTGGCACATCAACTCCGACCTCAACAACAGTTGTAGATACCAAAATGTCGTATTTGCCATCTTTAAAATCTTTCATTACTTCGTCTTTTTCATCGTTTTTCAATTTGCCATGAAGTAAGCCTATTTTAAATTGTGGAAAAACCTCCTTTTGTAGCTTTTCAGCCTCAATTGTAGCAGCTTTTGCAGATAAAGTTTCACTCTCATCTATCAGCGGATAAACAATGTAAGCTTGTCTGCCATCATTTACTTCACGCTCAATCAAATCCCACACTGCTTTGTGTGAACCTGTCAAGCTTGTTTTTATAGGTTTTCTACCTTTTGGAAGTTCATTTATTACAGTCAAATCCAAATCGCCATGAACAGTCAATGCTAAAGTTCTTGGAATCGGAGTTGCTGTCATTGTAAGGATTTGCGGATTTTGTGATTTTTTCTTCAAAACATTTCGTTGTTTTACCCCAAACCTATGCTGTTCATCTACAACAATTGCCCCAAGATTACTAAACTGCACATTTTCTTGAATCAACGCGTGTGTGCCAACCGCAATATTTGTCTGACCATTTTTGAGGTCAGTTTCAAATTTTTGTCGAACCTTTTTGCCGTGACTGCCCAAGAATAGACCAACACTTAATCCCATTGGTGTGAGCCATTGAATAAGGTTATTATAATGTTGTTGCGCAAGAATTTCTGTAGGTGCCATAAGTGCACCTTGATAACCGTTTTCAATGGCAGCAAGTAGCATAATCGTTGCAACGACAGTTTTTCCGCTACCTACATCACCTTGCAATAGTCTTTGCATTGGGGTGTCCGAATCCATATCCTGCAAAATTTCGTTTACAGCTTGTTTTTGTCCTGAAGTTAATTCAAACGGCAGATTTTTAATAAACTGTTGAACAAGTCCGTCTTTGTGCACTTTTAAGGCATAGGATGAGGTGTTTTTAGCGGTATTTTCTCGCAACCTGATTAACTTCAATTGCACCAAGAATAATTCTTCAAAAATCAAAGAAAATCTTGCGTGCTCCAAACTGTCCATAGATTCGGGAAAATGAATTTGAGCAACAGCAACTTTTTTATCAACAAGCCCTAAACGATTTCTAATATGGTCAGGAACAATATTTACAATATCATTTTTGTATAGCTCAATCGCGTTATAGATTGCTTTGCGCAAGGTTTTGATACTAAGCCCCTCGCAAACTGTATAAATCGGCACAATACGCGCTACATTCAAATTTTTTGTCCCTGAATCTTCCATAAACTCACCGCTCATAATTGAATATGTCGGTTTATCCATCGTTAATTGATTGTTGTAACTATTGCGTTTCACAACTCCGGAAACCATTATCCCCGCATTTATTGGGAATTGTGCTTTGGTGCGCTCAAGTAAATATTTGTTACCTTTAGCATTGAAAAAACTCAACTCAAATCGACCGCTTTCGTCACCGATAACAACTTTTATAACTGACAAATTGTTGCGAGTATTGAACGCCGAAACTGATTTTATATAGCCAAAAACAGTTGTAGTCTGCCCTTCTTCAAGATTTTTAATAAGAGTACGTGAAGAATAGTCAATATGTTTTTTAGGGAAATACATCATCAAGTCTTGGGCTGTAAAAATGCCAAGTTTGTTTAACTTATATGCAACTTTTGGTCCAACGCCTTTGATATACATAACATCCACTTCGGACGGATGCTTTTGTCGCTGGAGCTGCATTGTTTTTTCTTCTTCTTGAGATTGTTTTTCCTGCTGAATATCGGCTTTTATTGTCCTGACAAGCTGTTCAATCGCCTTGCGCCTTTCCGGAACGGATGCATAAGGATAAACCTCAAAAGCCTCTTCTACAACTGCCCAACGAGGGTTCTTTCCTGACTTTTTGTAATTTTTGCGCGCCTCACCTTTGATAAAACTCGAAAATTTTTGAGTTTTACCATGTATATCGATATAGCGATATTTAACCTCAATATCTATAGCTGCTTTTATTTTGTCAAGATTTTCAACCATAGTTATGATTTTACATCAAGGAAATGTTTTTTGCTAACGCTTAATATTGAATTTTTCGAGGGTAATCGGCAGGAATTTTCCAACCGTTCAACTTGATTAGTGTTCCGCACATATAACCATTTCCATCACTATTACAACCAAATGTTTTATTATCTTTCAGTGATTCTTTTTTCCCATCCCAGTCATACATATATGGTTCAAAACCCTGTTGATAGTGATATTTCCAAGCATCAGCATTATTTATTGGATAAAATATAAATAAAAACGCGCAAACGCCAACATATGGATTTTTTTGCATGCATTTTTCTGGATTTTTTGGGAAAAATGTAATATCTCTAGTATCATATGAACGATAGGTAAACGCACTACCATCAGCTAAAACATAAAGAGTTAAAGTTCTATTTCGTGACTCTTTTACTCTCTTTTTCGTCATAACTTTCATATAAGGAGCCAGATATTTTTCAAAAGCTGCATCAACAACATCAGAATTTTCTTTTGCATTGCCATCTTCATCATAAATATTTTTAGCCGCGTCCCAATAGCTGTCCCAACCTTCGACTTCGCCATTTTCTACGACAGAAAGTTTGATTGCTTGGTTGAATAAAGAATAGAATTTTTTCAATCGGGTTTCTGTTATATGCTTGTTGTAACTGCTTATCATAACAGGTATTGTCATTGCAGCAACTACCCCAATAATACCTAGTGTTATTAGGACCTCTGCTAAAGTAAACCCGAATCTATTTTTATAAAACATTCTATCCTCCTAAATATCCTATTTCCGTTTTAAATGTATCATAAAAATGCGAAAACTATCCTTTTATCTACGAATATTAATATATTTCTTAACGATACTCACTGTATATTTAAGCTGGATAATTTTTTACAATTATCCAAAAGGAGGGTATTGTGGCAAAAAATAGTTTCGGACAAAAACTCAAGCAAGTAAGAAAAGCAAAACATCTGACTCAAGAAGCATTAGCTGAACTTGCCGGAATAAATGAAAAACACATTTCAAAAATCGAAACAGGGGTGTATTTTCCGACCTACAATACTCTTAACAAAATTTTGACTGCCCTCGATTTGAATATCGAAGATGTAGGGCTTGAGTTAAATTCCCTCAAAACCAACGATAGTCCTTTTTATATAAAAGCATTGCAAATTCTAAATGATGCAAAATCTGAACAAGAACTCGAATATTATTATGGAATTTTGCGTCAAGCACAAAAAGGTATTGATATTCTAAAAATCAACTAAAACAAATTTTGTTGGATTGAATCACTATGTTTGGTTTTATACCCCAAATGCCTGTATGTTTCAGGAGAAACCTTACGTCCGCGCGGTGTTCTTTGCAATAATCCTGCTTGCAACAAAAACGGTTCACAAACATCCTCAATTGTTCTTGCATCTTCCCCAATGGCAGCAGCAATGGTCTCAATACCGACAGGCCCACCATCATACTTTTCAATGATTAATTTTAAAAGATTTCTATCTGTAGTATCTAGTCCAAATTCATCAATTTTCAAAATATCAAGAGATTCATTTGCAATATCTTTTGTAATTTTGCCATTATATTTTACAAGTGCGTAATCGCTGACCCTTTTTATAAGCCTGTTTGCAATACGTGGAGTACCTCTTGAACGCTTAGCAATTGCAAAAGCACCATCTTCATCAATTTCAATATCCAAAATTCCTGCAGTGCGCTTGATTACCTGCGCCAACTCTTTATTTGTGTAAAATTCCAATCTGTGAATTATCCCAAATCTATCTCTAAGTGGTCCGGATAATTCTCCGGCTTTTGTTGTTGCACCAATCAGAGTAAATTTTGGCAACGGAACACGTAGAGTCTTTACTGTTTGGCTTTTTCCTGTTGTCATATCAAGATAAAAATCTTCCATTGCAGGGTACAAAATTTCTTCTGCAACCTTGTTCAATCGGTGAATTTCATCAATAAACAGAATCTCTCCACCTTGTAAAGACATCAAAATCCCAATAATATCACGCGGACGCTCCAACGCAGGAGCTGATGTAATTTTTATATCGACACCCATTTCTTGCGCTATCACACCTGCAAGCGTAGTTTTGCCAAGCCCCGGAGGGCCATAAAACAGGAGGTGGTCAAGTGGTAGTTCGCGTTTTTTTGCAGCTTGGATAGTAATTTTTAGAGTTTCTTTTAAATTAGATTGACCAATATATGTATCAAAAGATTTTGGACGAATACAATTTTCAAAATTTTTGTCAAGGTCAATTGCCTCCGGCTTTACAACAGGATTCTTTTTGACTGTTTTTAATTCGTTATCATTTTCAAAATCGTTATCGTCTGCAATAATACTCATTTCATCCTAATCATAGCATGAAAATTGTAGAATGACAGAATAAAAGAGTTCATGTCATTACGAATCAAGTTTGGAATGACATATACCACCAGCCTGACCTCTTGCCCTCCTGCCATCTTGTCCATCCTTCAAAAATATCATCTTTTTGAACTAGTTTAAACCACACGCGCTATGGTATAATTTTGGTATGGAATGTCCAAAATGCGGAGCAGAAATAGATAAAAATGCAATGGTGTGCCCTAATTGTAAGAAGGTGCTCAAAATCGTTTGCCCTGTTTGTCGGACAGTGAATACAAAAAATGTTTGCCGAAAATGCGGTGAAATTCTTGTTACCAAATGTTCAAAATGTGGCAAGATAAACCTTATGAAAAACCCCAAATGTGTAAAATGCGGTTATTCTAACGAAATTAGCGCAGTTCAAGGTGAGTCAAACTCTGACAGTTTCGCAGTCGTAAGAATTGACTTTCCAAATAGTGATGTTGTAAAAGCAAAACTTGGTTCAAATCAACTATACCAAAAGTTTAGAACCAATTTTGATGCAATGATTGCATCTTATGTCAGCACCCTAAGAGTAAGACGTCAAATTATCAAAAACGACATCTATATTATAAGATTCAACAGAGATTACACATTCACATCTTCAGCTAACTCTGCTATTCTAGCAACAATTGAACTTTTAAACATGATAACCAAGCTGAATGTCAAACTTTTGAAGAAAAAAGGAGTTGCACTAAGATGCAATTTCTCAATAATGAAAAGAGATGCTGACAAAAACCCTTACGATATTGATTCAAAATTCCATGCAAATATGGTTTATCAAAGCTCATCAAAAGATATGAAAGCTTTGGATGCTTTTCAGGTAATAACTGATGAAGATTTTTATGACTCATACAAAGATAAATACAAAATGGAGTCCTTAAATTCTACTCTTGTAGATGGAGCGATGAAAAGATTCTACGAAATCGACCTCAAAGAATTTGTAAATATTGGAGAATTTTTGCGCAACGAAGCTCAACAAGAACAAGAGTCTCACGAAGATCTTGAGATTCCAAATTTTGTACAATCTGCGCTTATTGACCAAGAAAAAATCACACAACAGGCACTAAAAGAAGAAAATCAGCTTTCTGATGATGAAATTTATGACATCGAAATGATTAATTTTGAAGAAATAAATTGCGCTTTTATTAAAACAGAGAGCATAAATGTGCTTGATTGCGTTGTACAAACTCTACAACAAGTTCCAAAAGGTGTTTTGGCAATAAAAGCCTCTCCAATGTATCAACCATATTCTTTAAAATTATTATCAGCAGTTGAAGAAATCGGCATCTATGACAACGTAATCCCCGTAACATGTCATGATGATATGAAGTATTCTCCATACGCATTTTTCAGAGATTTGGTTTCTTCAATTTTTGATTACACAGTTTCTCAAAAATTATTTGATACCAATGATTTTTCAATGTTTGCAAATATTGATAAATCAAAATTAATTGAAGATTTGGTCAGACTAAATCAACGACCTATGCAAAATATGGAACAAACAAGGGAAGATTATTGCAACGTATTTTTGGCTTTGTTAAAAGCTATTCCAAACACTCTGATATTTATTGAAAATTATGAGAAAATGGACTCAAGTTCTATGTTTGTCCTAGAAAAATTATTTGATTATTTTGACGAGACAAATATAAGCTACTTAATATCTTATGACAAAGAATTTTCACTCCACAAAAACGCTCATTTTCTATTGGCTAGACCATATTACACAGAAGTAACCCTCACTCCGACTCCATTTGAAATCATCATTGGGTCAGATTTAGATTTTTACAAAAATATAATGACTGATTTCTATTTTCAAAGAATTGCAAAATATGCCTGCGGAAGCACGTTATTTTTGGATTTTGCAATACAATACCTGATAGAATCAGGAGTTTATGAATATACAGAAGATTCAATTGTGATGGTTAATCCAAAAACAATTATTATTCCATCAGGTTTGGACAAATTGATTAAACGTCGTATAAATCTGATGAAAGACGACGAAGAAATGATTAAATTCTTGACTATGCTTGTACTTTTAGGTACAAGAGTCGATGAAAAAACTATCAATTCTTTAGGATTTAACAATTGGCAAAAAATGGCGGAAAAACTGAGCGGTATGGGTTATATGTACACATACAACAATTGTTTGTATTTCCCTAATTACAACATTTTGAGAAAATGTCTTTTAGAAGTTATCAAACCTGAATATTTACAATCTGTTGCCAGTGAATTATTTGAAAATGTGTTTATCGAATCTATGCCGGCACCTGTAAAAACTTTCTTATTTGATAAACTTCAAATGGGAGAACAAGTTATATTTGAATGGGAAAAACTTGCAAATACAAACCTTTCTATGGGGGATTTTGCATCGTATTTGAATTGTTCCCATGAGATTTTAACAGCACTTGACAAATATGCCCAAAACTGGTCAGAAGAAGATTTGATGAAATTCAAATTTTCACTATATGAAAATGTTTCAAATAATTTGTTTGACTATGACCCTGAAAAAACAAGAGAACTTGCAGAAAAGACATTACTAAGTATACAAAGAAGTGGTAGTTCTGAACAATATGTATCACTTTGCACAAGGATGATTCAAGGTTCTATTGAGCATGGGGATTATATGTACGCGATGAATCTTACACATGGGGTCTTATCATCTTTGGACAAATCTTCAATTGACCCATCATCACCTGATTTCAACTTGTATTTCTTGTTGATGTCAATAATTTATGTCAAAATTTTATTTAATATCGGTGCTTATGAAGATTGTCTTGATATCGGTTATAATGTCTTGAATGTTTTGGATTCTGAGAAAATCGACTCAATACAATACACAATTGTATCAAAAGAAGAATTTAAGTATTTGGTATCTGAATGTGTCGGATATATTGCTCTTGTTGATGTTATTACGCTGAAAGAAGATGTTGGCGAATTTTTGGACATCTCAAAAAAATTGTTAAACTTCTTGCCTGATTCTTACTCTATATTTGTACAACTTCAAAACCTGATAAAAGGGCAATCTGTCAATCTGGACAAAAGTATGGATGGAGAAGATGTATTTTCACCTATTCTTTATCATATAATCAATGCTTTTATATCTTTCAAGAACAATCCTGAAAAATTTGCGCAAGAAATCTATAAATCAAAACTTATTGCCAAAAATGCAATGATGTTTCAATTTGAATTATTTAGCGACCTAATGATTGGCTATGCCTATATTGGTTTAAATTCATTCAAAAAAGCATCTGCAATCATTTACAAGATTATAAAAGATGCAAAATTTAAAGGAATGAATGCCATTGTTCACTCGGCTTGGTATGTAATGAGTATTCTAAATATCAAAGAAGGAAAGTACGATATTGCTTATGGTGTACTGAACAACTCTGATATTCAAATGGAGAAAAATGGGGTTGTCAGTGATTATTTGACAATGTTAAACAAAGTAAACATGTATAAAATCCTAATGTGTACCGACGCAAAAGACCAAGCTCAAATTTGTATGAATCAAGCTTCAACAATTGTTCAAAAATATGGTTTAAATTTCAACTTAAATATTGACATTCAAAAAATTATGATGGAAAATTCTGTTAGCACAGCAGAGCAAAACAAGGCTCAAAACACTGTTAAAAAGCAAGATGAGAGTATCTCTGTCGAAGAAAATTTATCAGAATTTAGCGAGAATGATGGTGATGTCGTCAATCCTTCTGAATTTTTCTCCGATTAGAATTAAATGAATTTATCCGTATTCAGAAAGAGAGGAAAAATGAAAATATTATTTGCAGCAGCTGAAGTAGCACCATTTTCAAAAGCAGGCGGTTTGGCTGATGTAGTCGGCAGTTTACCAAAAGAACTTGAAAAAGATGCTGAAATCGCAATTTTTACCCCTCTACATGGATGCATCGACAAAGATAAATATAAGATTAAAGAGGTTGAAAACTCTGAGATGTGGTTGACTTTTGGTAATCAACCACACAAATTTAATCTTTATATGACAAAACTTCCTAATACAAAGATAAATGTCTTTTTTATTAAAAATGATTGGTATTTTTCTTGTTTTAAAGAAGTTTATCCAAAATATCTTGACCCCAGATATGAACACGAAAGATATATTTCATTTTCTCTTGCCGTTATGGAATACGCCAAAGCACTAAACTTCCGTGCTGATGTAATCCATGCAAATGATTGGCATACAGCAATGATTCCGTTGTATTTACATTCAAATTATAAATTTGATGAATTTTGGGCTAATACAAAATGCGTATTTGAAATACACAATTTAGCATATCAAGGTATTTGGTTTGAAGATGTTTTAGATTTTGCCAATATGAGAAAAGATATTGTATATAACCAATGGGGATGCGAACACTACGACCGCGTAAACTGGATGAAAGGTGCAATAAATTATTCTGATAGAGTTGTTGCGGTTTCACCAACTTACGCTAGAGAAATATTAACTCCTGAATATGGCGAAAACATGGATTACACTTTACGTGGAGTTCAATATAAATTGCGCGGAATATTAAATGGAATAGATTATGATGTGTTTAATCCGAAAAAAGATAAAGCTCTTGTCAAAAACTATGATGTGAAATCTTTTGATAAAAAAGAACAAAATAAAAAAGCCGTTTACGAACATTTCGGACTAAAATATAATCCTGATAGACCGCTAATTGCTTTGATTTCTCGTTTGGTTGATCAAAAAGGAATTGACTTAATCCGTGATATGCAAGACGAATTGCAAAATCTAAATGCTGATTTCATATTTATGGGCAGCGGAAATAACGATTATGAAAACCTATTCATTTGGCTTTCAAATAATACAAAAAATATCCGAACCTATGTCGGATATGATGCAAAACTTGCTAATCTTGTTTACGCAGCCAGTGATTTCTTCTTAATGCCTTCAAAATTTGAACCTTGCGGACTAAGTCAACTTATCGCAATGAGATATGGAAGCTTGCCTATTGTCAGGGCAACAGGAGGATTGGAAGATACTGTAACCGGTTACCCTCTTGATAATTCAAACGGTTTCAAATTCTGGCAATATAACGGCTGGGATATGCTCAATGCAATCAAATGCGCATTATATGTTTATACAGACAAATATGTTTTCAACGCAATGAGAAAATCTGCAATGGAATCTGATTTTTCTTGGAAACGTAGCGCAAAACAATATCTTGATATGTATAGAGAAATCTCAAACAAAAAATAAAAATTTTCTCCTAAATATAAATCATGTACCATTTGTAACAACTTTTACACCTTTATAAAATATATGTTATACTGTAGGTACTAGAGATTTACGGATTAGGGGATAATATGAAAAAAATTCTTATTGTAGATGATGAACAAGATATTGTTGAAAGTTTAAAATTTGTATTAGAAAACTGCAATTATACTTGTTATTGCGCATATAACGGAGAAGACGGTTTAAAATTAGCAAGAGAAATTGTGCCAGATTTAATCATCCTTGATTTTATGATGCCAAGAATCAACGGATTCAAAATCAGCAGATTATTAAAATTCGATGCAAAATACAAAAACATTCCTATTCTTATGGTAACAGCACGTTCTCAAGAAGAGGATAAGCTTATCGGAGAAGAAACAGGGGCAGATGAATATATAACAAAACCTTTTGACCTTGATGACGTAGTTAAAACAGTTCAAAAATATTTAGCATCGGAAAAATAAAATGAATATCATTACCAACAAAACACTTGAAACCTTAAAATACGATTTAGTTAGAGAAGGACTTGTTCAATATGAAGTTGTTGAACAAGCGGAAGAGATTGCAAATGCTCAAAATATAAATATTGGTCAAGCCTTAATAAATTCAGGCTTTTTGACAGAGGAGCAACTTATCAAATTTTTGGAGTCTAAACTTCACACCCCTTATGTAAATCTTGAAGATTACGACTTGGATAGAAAGTGTCTAAAATATATAAATTATTCTGATGCAAGACGCTATAAAATTATTCCGTTATTCAAAATTGAAAATACTCTTACCGTTGCAATGGCTGACCCTAGAGACCTTTTTGCAATAGATAAAATTATGGAAACCGCAGAATGTGAAATTGACCCTGTTCTGTCTTCAGAAGAAAGTATCCTCAAAAAAATTGATGAATACTACAAACTGGATGTAACTGTCGGCAACATTTCAACAGAAGAAAATGCAGGCTACGATTGGCAAGACGAACTTCACAAAGAAGACCTTAGCGATAACCATATTCAAAAAATCATTCGTGCAATACTAAAACAAGCAATTCTTGAAGGGATTCATGAAGTGACTTTTCAAGGAGAAGAAGATGGACTTGGTGTAAACTTTAAAAAACATGGAGAGCTTTCTAACAAAGGTGTTATTCCAACAGCCTTAGTATCTTCTTTTGCCGCCAAATTGAAATCTTTATCAGAACTTGACCCTTCGGTATCAGAAGTTCCACAACTTGGCAAACTTTGTTTCAAAGTTGACAACATCATAGTTTTGGCGAGTGTTTCAACATTCCCAACAATTATGGGTGAGAGAATTTTCTTAAAAATTTATAAACCGCCAAAAGCTTTAGATAAAATCATAACATCAAAAAATGAACTTTCTGAAATCAAACAATCCTTAGACAAACCAGGAATTATACTTGTTTGCGGTTCATCTTTGAGCGGAAAAACTCATGTTATTTATTCACTATTACTTGAGGCAGCAAAAACAAAGAGTAAAAATATTATGACCCTTGAAAGTATTTCAAAATACGAACTAAAGGGAGTAAATCAGTGCGAATTTAATGAAAATGTCGGTTTTAATATGGATAAAGCCGCAAGATTCATTGAATTTCAAAACCCTGATATCATTTACCTTGAAGGTATTAAGTCAAAAGAATCATTTGATTATTTTTCAAGCCTTGTATTTGAAGATAAAACAATCATTATGGAATTTTTGGCAAACAATATGGATGATTTACGCAACAAAATGGATTTTTCCGATTTTGACACACTAAAATCACTAATTACAAGTATGGTATTTATTCATTCGCAAAACAGCGTTGAAGTCTTTAATAAAGAAACATTACAGAAGTATTTGGGATAAGAAGGCTGAAGGTCGGCATTACCGGTCTATGTCACCCTGAACTGCGGATTTTGGCAAGTGCGCCGTGTGAACGGAGTGAACCCAGCACGTCTTGGCGAGAGCTGCGTTGAGCCGGTCGAGCCGCCAATAATCCAAGACTATTTCAGGGTCTCAGATATTACAAATTTTGCACTTTACTAATTTGTTCGGTTAGAGATTCTGAATAGGATAAAATTTATGCCAAACAAGTTTGCTCAATTTTTAATCCTTTCAGAATGACACTCACCTTGTCGGCATTACCCTGCCGATAAATTTTACATGTCTGGCTAGTGAGCTACCGACAAAGGGGTTCGGCACTATCAATTTTACCGTTAAAATTGTTATCAATTCCATCTGAACAAGATCCTAGCGAACCCTTACTTTCAGCTTTAGCATTATATTTCAGGTATTTATTCGGAATTTTTGTCCATAAATATAAGAAAAATGTCTTATTATTCTTTGCAATTCTTGAACTCTTTATGATAATCGTATTTTCATCATTTTTATTTGCCCCACTATTTGAAAAATTCATAGAACCTGTAATCAAATATTCATCATCAATTATCATAGTTTTTGAGTGTAATTTCCCTGCATAATTTTCAGTCTTTAACAAAATTCCATTTTGTCTTAAATATTTATATTTAGAATTTTTAGTATCGGTGCTATTGGCATCAATTATCACCCTGACATCCACTCCGCGATGCTTTGCATTAATAAGCTCCTCTGCAATATTTGCGTGCGTAATTAAAAATGCAGGAACATAAATATACTGTTTTGCCCCTTTTATAATTTGCATAATTCGTTGCGATGTGCTATCTTGCGGAGAAAAATATACTTCAACTTCAGTATCACCAAGTTTTATTCTCTCATTAGTACTCAACTTAGTTTTTCTCGTATGGAATTTACCATTTAACATTTGCTCAAATTCTTTTTCATAAATATTCGCAACCACTTTCGAATTGACAATTACTATATCATTCACATCATATCCAGATAATCCGGTGCTTGAAAAATTCATTGAACCTGTCCAAACTTTTGCCTTGTCAAAAATTACAAACTTGTTATGCATCAAAAAATTGCTTTGCGTTTTCAATTCTGTTCTATCTGAAACACTTTTCTGCGCCAGCTTTGAAATTATTTCATTATTTTTGTAATAAGTTTGATTTATATCATATTTTTCATCATAAACAAACCTTATTTGCACTCCACGAGAATGAGCGCGCTTTAGTGCTTCTGTCAGTGCAGGAACTTCATCATACCCATAAATTGCAATATCAATAGAATTTTTAGAATTATCGACCAAATTTACAAAAGCCTTACAAACCTGACTTGAGCAATCCTTTGTTGGGCGGAGTTTTTTAGTAAAATCAGTATACATAACCTGAATGCTACCATCTGTCACAACTAGCGGAGGCTGAGGAATATTTGAGTCCTTAAAGTTTTCGCGATAATTAAATTTCTTTTTAAATTTAGAAAATTTACGATTTTTGAATTTAGTTTTGTGACAATAGTGACAAGGTTTTGCACTTTGTGGCAACTGATTTTGTGGCAGTATCACCGTATCGTGAGCAATTTTTCCATAAGGGCAAACTAGTGTATGATATTTATTTGAATGGTGATTCAATATAACAAGATTTAATTTTCTTGCTTTTGCCAAATTTGCCTTAAATTTTTCAATATTACCAATCTCACCATCTTTTATACCAAAACCATTACCTAGCAAAAGTTCAGAATAATCAACTCCATTTAATTTGACTTTGGCAAAATTACAGCCACTTTCATAATTCTTAGAAGGTTTTAAGGTAACTTTTTCATTTGTCAAAATTGATTGTGCATAATCTTGTGCCAAATAACCAAGACTTATTATATCAGATTTTGAAATATTATATTTTTTAGAATATTTTGAAACAAAATCCTCAGATGGTTCAAGTGAAAATACCTCAACACCTTCAACACAAATTACCTCATCTGCACCGACTGTTTTAGTTTTTCCTGCCTCAACACTAAATTTGACAGGAGAAAGGACCAAGATAACATTTTTATATCTGCTATTTAAAACTACAAAAGTAGAAAAACCACCAAGCAAAGCTAACAACAGTAAGGTCACAAAGAAATTTTTCATGATTCCATATTCTTATAATTTGCCAAATCAAAACCCAATCGCAAAACGGTATCTTTGAGCTTCATATCCTGAGTAATCCCAAATTCTGTGGTATGCGAATTTTTGATAGATGGTCTTGAATATTTGCATGGGTGAATTAAAGCCTCTACAACAGCATTTCCATCAATAGCTTTTAATCCATATTCTATTGCATCAGAATCCATCATGCCTGTATATCCGACACCCAAAATATAATCATTTGTATTCAACCCATATTTTTTGGCAGTTTTTCGATTTATTTTTGTAAAGTGTTGCAAAAGAATAATTTTCAAAATATTTATCGGATACGCAACTGTCAAATGTTTTGCAAATTTTGGAATCATATAAAATTCTTCAAATTGAGTTCTTATTGATTTAATTCCATACTCATTTGCCAATTTGCAGGTAATTTCAAAAATTTCAGGAATAGCGTGAGTATGCACATGAGAATCCAAATGATCAATTTCCACATCAGCTTGGATTTTTTCTATTTGTGACCTAAATTCTTTTTCAATTTGAGCAAGCATAGTTTTGTTTTTGCGATTCATCAACAAAACTCCATAACCTGCACCAAATGTGCCATTTGTATTAGTCAAAAAATTGCAATCTGTGAGAGATTTACCTTCCATAATATTCAAGTGAGCTGCAATTCCTAAATTCGGACAATCAGGTAATATATCGTGCACTGCGTTTTCATAAGCATTACCATTTGCACATAAACTTGCACTTGTCAAAAAACCAGTATTATAACCTTCCAACACTGCTTGGTTATGATATTTTGTCAATCCGAAATCATCTGCGTTCAATATAAATTTTCTTTTGCCCATTCTAAATCCTTGCAATCATTCTTTCGTATAATATAATCATGATAGTAGAAAGAGAGACACAATGCAAACACCAAAATTAGCGATTACAATACCTTGTTTTAATGAAGAATTATGTATTGAAACGACAGCAAAAAGGCTTTTGGAAGTTTTGGATATGCTCATTGAGAAAGGGAAAATAGCAAGTGATAGTTATCTGTACCTTGTAGATGACGGTTCAAAAGACAAAACTTGGGAAATCATAGAACATTTACATTCAGAAAACCCTGATAGGATTAAAGGACTCAAATTCATCCGCAACTACGGAAACCAAAAAGCATTAATAGCGGGTTTGGAAGGTGTGAGAGAACTTGGATGCGATTGTGTTGTTTCAATTGATGCAGATTTACAACAAGACGAATTAGCAATTGAAAAATTTATCGACGAATATGAAAAAGGATATGAAATTGTTTTGGGTATCAGAAATAACCGAAAAACAGACAGCTTTTTCAAAAAATACACCGCTCTTATGTTTTACAAAGTGATGAATTTAATGGGAGCAAAAATTCCTGCTAACCACTCTGATTACAGATTAGTAAGCAAAAAAGCCCTTGATATGATGGCTCTATATCCAGAAAAAGCATTATTTTTGCGTGGATTTTTCTATGAACTTGGTTTAAAGACTGCAATTGTAAATTTTGACGTAAAACCACGTATGGCAGGTGAATCAAAATTTAACTTTATGTCACTTATGGGTTTGGCTCTTAATGGTATAACTTCATTTAGTATTTTCCCATTACGAATAGTTGCCTGCTTAGGCTTCTTGATGGCAGTATTTGCATTTTTAATAGGAGTAGAAACAGTTTGTGAAAAGATATTCTTCAACAACTCTCCAAACGGATTTGCAACAATGATTATTTTGTTGTGTTTCTTTGGTGGTTTGCAAATCTTTTGTCTTGGAGTAATCGGAGAATATGTAGGACAAGTTTATCGTGAAGCAAAAGCCCGCCCTCGCTATATTCCAGAAAAAGAATTGAAGTAGAGAGTGCTGCTATAACACTTCGGTCTATGTCATTCCGAATTTAGTTCGGAATCTCTAGTTGAACACTATTATCATAGAATAAATTTGTTATATTAAAGACCCTGAAACTCCGCAGTCGCATCAAACGTGACTCCACTACGTTTCGCACTCCGCTCCTGCTGTTCTGGGTGACACTTATTGCCGACCTCATTTAAAAATAAATAACCTACACTAAACCTTTTACAACATTATAAACAATCTGCATCTTTTCAGCGT
>OBLI01001996.1_pt1 | contig 18325 bp, 17 predicted proteins | sample 1519701 | NCBI WGS metagenome assembly OBLI01 (sample SAMEA3663005, study PRJEB22513) | pig gut metagenome | biome: pig gut; feature: pig-associated habitat; material: faeces | place: France | collected 2012 | reverse complement strand
CGCCGCTTCGGTGCTTGCGCTCCCGAGCTTTGTTATTTGGCAATGGGCAGGTGTGAATTGTATTTCGAGTATCTGCTCAGTCCGTGGGACTATGCCGCCGCCTCATTGATTGTCACCGAGGCGGGAGGCGTAATATCATCTTCCGACGGAAGCAAGCTGCGCCTTACGGAACCGACGGGCGTAATTGCCGCAAATAACAAGTCGAACTATCAACAGCTGCTTGACATAGTGTCGTACAGACAACAATAATATTATCAACAACAAAAAAACGGAGTGGAGGCAAAATTCAGTGGCGCAAATTAAATTATTTATATCAGAATGAAAAAGTTAATTATGATTATCTCTGCTGCATTATGCAGCCTGTTGGGATGCACTGCACAGCAACAGAAGTTCGAGAGCCTTGACACAGAGGCTTTTGAACAAGTAATATCTGATACGTCCGTAGTAAGGCTTGACGTTCGTTCCATTGACGAATATTCCGATGGACACATCGCCAATGCCGTCAACATCGACGTGACGAAAGATGACTTCGAGGCACGAGCCACATCGCTTCTGCCCAAGGACAAAACCATTGCCGTTTACTGCCGTAGCGGCAGACGAAGCAAGAAAGCGGCAGGCATACTTGTAGAAAACGGATACAAAGTAATAGAACTCAACAATGGTATCACAAGATGGATAAATGCTGGCAAGGAAACGGTTAGATAAAAAGATTTGCAAGTCACAGTATAAAAAAGATGAAAGAAATAATTGATTTTTTACGCGACCTTTCGTACAATAACAACAGGGAGTGGTTCAATGTTAACAAACAACGGTACGAGGAGGTATTGTCGCACTGGCATGAGTTCTGCGAGAAACTCATTCAGGCTGTCGGGCAATTTGACCCGGACATAGCCTGCCTGACTGTCAAGGACTGCACTTACCGCATTTATCGCGATACTCGTTTTAGTGCAGACAAGAGTCCTTACAAGACTCATTTCGGTGTGTTCATGTCAAAAGGTGGAAAGAAATCAATGCACGCCGGCTACTACTTCCATATAGGAACCGGCTCAGGGAATGAATACCCCCATTGCCACATGATTGCATCGGGAAACTATTGCTTCGCCCCACACGTGGTCAAGATGCTTCGCGAAGACATCAGTTTCGGATGGGAGGAGTTCAAGACGGATGTCCTTGATGTTGCCGACCCTTCGTTCACGGTGGATATGGACGGAGCACTGAAGCGAGTGCCGAAGGATTATCCTGCCGATGCACCATACGCAGACTTCATGCGCCTGAAGAGTTTCTCATTGGTCACTTACCTCGACAATGATTTCATTCTCAAGCCTGGTCTTGTGAAACGCGTGTCAGAACTATTCAAGACCGTAAAGCCTTTCAACGACTATATCAACCGAGCGGTGGATTTTAAAGAAGATTGACGTGGATTTGAAGGAAAATACACATACTGTTTGGACAATTATGACCGCACCCTCAATATATATGGATATAACCTTGGAAATAAGAAGCAACAGATTATGAACAAGATTGAAGAATTGGCTCTCGCCATTATTGACTATAACAATGGCGACCCGAGGCGCATTCAGCATACCACGAAAGTGCATGCCTACGCCTCATTGATAGGCAGACACGAAGGCCTGGACGAGAAAACTCAGTTCATCCTCGAAAGTGCGGCTCTCGTGCATGATGTCGGAATAAGGGCGAGCGAGCAGAAACATGGACACCAAAACGGCAAACTTCAGGAACAGGAAGGTCCTGCAGTTGCCCGCGAGATGCTCACAAAAATAGGAGGATATACCGACCAACAGATTGAACGTATCTGTTGGCTTGTAGCCCACCATCACACTTACCATGTCTGCGAGGATTTGGATTACCAGATACTCATAGAGGCTGATTTCTTAGTAAATCTATTTGAAGACAATGAATCCATGAATGCGATAAGTGCAGTGCGCAGGAACATCTTCCGAACAGAGAGCGGAACAAGGATGCTTGAAACAATGTTTGAAATAAACGAGTATGAGAAAGAAAAGTAGGGAGATGGATGCCGCTTGGGCTCTTGAAGTAATGGACAAGGCACCGTATATTACAGTCAGTATGACTGATGTAAACGGAATGCCTTATTCTGTCCCGTTGTCCTTGGCACGTACAGATGAGCAGACATTCTATTTTCATTGTGCCACTGAGGGAAAGAAACTGGACATACTGCGGACAAATCCCTTTGTATGCCTGAGCGCTGTGAGCAAATGCAAGCCAACAGTAGGTCCCAAGGATGGCAGTTTTACCTTGGAGTTTAAGTCTGCCATAGCATTTGGCAGGGCAGAGATTGTTACCGATGATACCGAAAAGCGTGAAGCGCTCCGAGCCATTTGCCAACGATTCCTTCCTAAACACATGGATGCCTTCGATGCTGCTGTGGAGCGGAGCATGTCGCGCACGGCTATTGTTCGCATAACCCTCTCAGAGCCACCTGTAGGCAAACGCAAGCAGTATGATGCAAATGGGGATGAGTTGAAATACGGACGGATGGAATAGTAGTGGCAGTTTAAAACACAAAACAATTAGAAAAGATTAATTTTTTTCTAATTATTTTTGTTAAATTCTCGTAATTATCACACATAAATCATGTGTATATATAGTATTTTTATTATCTTTGCCAATCAAAATCATGCATAAGAATATGAAAAGATTCAATACTGCGGGCACTTGCCGCCCGAATGAGCACTATATGGTAGATATCACCGAGCGTCTGGAAATCATCCGCAAGATGGTTGCCAATGGTGAATATTTCTGTATCAACCGTGGCAGACAGTACGGCAAGACCACCACATTGGAGGCTATCAGTAACCGCCTCACTGATGAATATTGTATCTTCCAAATCAGCTTTGAAGGAATTTCCGATTCCACATTTGCTGATGAGGAGAAACTCTATTCTATGTTTGTGTGGCTCTTGGTGCAGCAGTTTAAATGGGTATCCTTAGAAGGTCTTGACGAAGAGACTGGAAATGAAATCAAATCGTTCTACGGTACACATAGAGAAAGATGCTCAGAGATGGAATTAGCTGATTTTATAAGCACTATTTGCCATCGCAACAAGAAACCTTTAGTGCTTCTTATCGACGAGGTGGACCAAGCTGGTAATCATGTGTCTTTCATAAAATTCTTAGGTCTTCTTCGTGGAATGTACCTAAGACGGAATGTCGTTCCCACATTCCAGTCCATCATCCTTGCAGGCGTTTACGACATTAAGAACCTCAAACTGAAAATGCGTCCCGAGGATCAGCACCAATATAATAGCCCATGGAATATTGCCGTTCCTTTTGATGTCGATATGAGCCTTTCGGCTGATGGCATAGCGGGAATGCTCGCAGAATACAAGGCCGACCATGGATTGGACTTTGACGAAAAGGCTGTGGCTCAGATGATTCGCGACTATACCTCCGGCTATCCGTTCCTCGTGAGCCGCATATGTCAGATTATCGATGCAGAACAGTATTCATGGGATAAGGAAGGAGTCCTCAAAGCCGTAAATGCAATATTGATGGAGCGCAACACCCTCTTTGACAATATGATTAAGAAGTTAGACGAATATCCTGAACTTAAGCAGATATTAAAGGGAATACTCTTTTCAGGAAAAACGAAGTCATATAATCCTGACGAAAAGTATGTTCAGATGGCATCCATGTTTAACTACATTGTCAATAAGAATGGCAAGATAGCCGTGGCATGCAGAATCATGGAGACTCGTCTTTATAATCTCTTTCTCAGCGAGGAAGAGAATTTGCCTATATTCCAACAGGGCATGGTTGACAAAAGCCAATTCATCAAGGACGGCATCATAGACATGGCTCACCTCTTGGAGCGTTTTGTCGTTCACATGAACCAAACCTACAAGATGGATCACGACACTGAATTCATAGAGAACGATGCACGCAAAGTATTCCTTACTTATCTGCGTCCTGTAATCAATGGGATAGGCAGCTACCATATCGAAGAGCAGACACGCGACAACGACCGCATGGACGTAGTGGTTGATTACCTCGGCAAACAATACGTTATAGAACTGAAGATATGGCGAGGCAACGCTTACAATGAGCGTGGAGAGGAGCAGCTATGCCGTTATCTTGAATATTTTGACCTGCAAGAAGGTTATCTCCTAAGCTTCTGCTTCAACAAGACAAAGAAGTCAGGCCTGCTGCCGCCAGTGGTGCTGAATGGGCGCACGTTGATAGAGGTGATTGTCTAATTAAGAAGCAGGCTGCAGCAAGCGGACTTACACTCGTATCGGATATCATTAACAACAAAAAATCAAATTATTATGGACGCAAAAGAAAAAGTATTGGCAACAATGAAAGAGGCTGGCCAGCCTCTCAACGCAGGTAAGATTGCAGAACTGAGCGGTCTCGACCGCAAGGAAGTGGATGCCGCCATGAAGCAGTTGAAGGCTGAGGGTGCCATCGTATCTCCAGTACGCTGCAAGTGGGCACCCGCGGAGTAAACGATTATGGATGATACTGCTGTCTATTCATAAGATAGCAGTATCATCTTGTAATACCAATAACATGTCAAGAAAGAAGACTCTGAGATGCAAGTCGTGCGGCTATGAGGTTGAGCTGTATGAGGGTCGCGGACTGTTTCAACAGCAGATAATACCGATGGAATGTTGCGACTGCCACACAGTCCAGAACATTGTTGTCGGGGGAATAATCGGCGAGGTTGCCCCTTCGTTCAACAGTGAGGCTGGACGTCTGTGCCCCCAATGCAGCAGTATGAACATCCGCAGATGGAATCTCCACAGCTGTCCCAAGTGCGGCGGAGAGATGACACCAACAGGCAAAAATGAATTTTGGACATAAGTCAAATCTCTATCTTAGCTCTGTTCATTTGGATTTACGGGTACGTTCGTCATATCTCACATACAAACCTGCAAGAATGGTACCTGATATGGAGTGGTAGGCACAGCTGATGGCACACGGCACTACACAGAGTATGGCTTCGGGAGTGCGGGCGAGTATGTCATCATTGGCAAAGAAGGCAGTGGCAAGCACTGTGGCCATACCTGCATTCTGCATTCCCACCTCAATGGATATCGTGCGCTTCTTGGCAAGCGAGAAGCGGAAAAGACGACCCACATTATAGCCGAGAACATATCCGAGAGTGTTGTGGCAGAACACCACGGCAAGCATGAGCAGGAACAGGCCCATGCCGTGAATCATCAGTTGGGGCTTCACCTGCGACACCACACCTCCAACAATGAGGGCAAGACTCGTGACACTCACTCCCGGCATCATCTGCCTCACGTCGTCATACCAATGGTGACGACTGGCATAACGGTTGACCAAGAATCCTACCGTCACAGGCAGAATCGTGATGAGCAATATGCCGCGGAACATACCAAGTGTATCCACCTCGATGCGTGTGTCGGCAAGCCACCATACAAGCAGGGGTGTCATAAACGGAGCCAGCAGGGTGGAGGCAGTGGTCATGCCCACCGAGAATGCCACATCGCCACGGCACAGAAACGACATGATATTGCTCGACACTCCGCCAGGGCAACAGCCCACGAGTATGATACCGATGGAGAGATAGGGATTGAGTCCGAACACTACCGTGAGCACATAGGCTATGAGCGGCATAAGCGTGAACTGGGCGCACGCTCCGATGAATATGTCCCAAGGTCGGCTGAACAGTATTCGGAAGTCGTCAGCCGACAGGGTAAGACCCATAGTCAGCATTATCACACCGAGGATGACGCTCGACACGTCTCCCCTCACCCACCCGAACACTTCGGGCAGAAGAAAAGCCAATACGGCTGCGGCTATTACGTATGTCGATGAGTGTGACGCCATCCATGCACTCACCCCTTTCACTGTTTTTTTCCACATAAATCGGACACAAAGATACACTTTTCCGCACATATCACCAAGCATTAACCACACTTTTCCGCACTTGGTTAATATACTTTAACCAATTGGCAGAACATTGCAACTACTCAGATGTATAGCCCTGGAAGGGCGGCATAACATAGGATAGGGCGTGAGCCCTATCAAATAAGCCTCTTCTTCTCCTCCCCCTCCACGCGCCGTCGGCGCGTGGAGGGGGAGGATGGTTGTTGGTGGTTTGTTGGTAGTATTGTCACTAACGCTTAGTTTTTTATTTGTATGTCAATTGTTACCTTGTTACCCGTTACCCTCTGAATTTTTCGATGGGTTAGGATGCATGAGTATGTTAACTTGTTACCCGTTGCCTCGATGAGTATATCGTGCGCGGGCGCGCGATACTTAATTACATATCCTTCCTAAGAAACCGATAGGTTAAGAGAGAAAAGACCTTTAGGGAGTGAGCAGTTTGGGGGTGGTTGACCTGGTTTTTGTGGCATTATCCTACTGTGCCATGCCCATGGATGAATGTATATATAATTTAAGGAGGTAACGGGTAACAAGGTAACATTTTTGTTTCCTCGGGAGGAAAAAATATTTTCTCCCCGAGAAACGTAAAATTGCCTCTTGGCGGAGGCTGCCGCTCACGTTCGCAAATGTTACCTTGTTACCTGTTACCTCCCTTTATTTTCTATGTTATTATTCCTCCTATGTCGCAATCCCGTCCTGCTGACCAATGACTGCTATCTCCCCTAAAGGCCTTATTCAGGTTTTGTAAATCCGGTTGGCATAACCCGGATGGCATATGCGATAGGAATGACGTTAAGGTCGGCATACAGGGCGTTGGAGACCTGTATGGAAAAAGTATTGCCACTAAGAAAAGATAACCGTTTGCGTATTTTCTCTTTCTTACTCATTGTTGTTTGTAGCATATAAAAATTAACTATAATTGCGCCATAAAGAAGCAAAATCTTTCAAGATTGAGTTATCACCCAACGGCCATCCTTGCGACCGCCTTCACGAGTGAGAATGCCCTTGGCTTGAAGGTCTGCAATATCTGTTTTTATGGTTCGCTCACTCACACCAGTTTTTCGTGCAATTTCAGGAATTGTAATAGTTGCACTTAAGAGTATGTTGTTGATTATAATAGACTGACGTTCTGTGAGTTGCTTCATGCAATCTTTCGTGCAATCTTTTAGGAAATCGTTGCCTTTCTTGCCACCCTCATCCAGTTCCTTCCCAATAGAGGCAAGGTAAGCCTTCTCATCAACGAAAGCCCGGTGTATGGGCATTGTCGCAAGGAAGTCTCCAAAGAAATATCAGGAAAATGTGCAAATTTGAATATCTTTTAGCCTATTTATATGACAACATCTACCTCCTCACCCACCCCTCGCCTAATAATTATGTATTCACTTCCTCATATGAAGAATATTCTCCTTCTTTTTCCTTGCAGGCATTCTCTGTCATAAAAACGCAACAATTATGCAGCGTATTCTTCAGCTTCTTTGCTCCAGGTCTAAAAGTAACATAAGTTAATCCACCTGAAATGACACCACCAAGAATTGGAACGACCTTACCTAAACCTTTGGCAAAGCTGTCTTTGGTCAGTTTTACACCTATCCATTTTGCCACCTGTTTTACTATTGGATATATCACGGTTTTGGTGAGGGCGTATTTCGGAAGACGTTTAACTATTTCCTTTGCAAAATTCTTTGCCAATTCTTGAATAGCTTCTTTAGTTATTTTTGTCGATTTCTTCCCAAATCTTTCTATATACTCCTTTGGTGAAAAAGGAAAACAGGGACTTGGACATGGTGTGGCCGCAAACATCACATTTGAATGTTGTTATTCCTCTTTGCATATCTGACTTTTTGGGGTGCAAATATAGTATAAATAATAATTCGTGTCAAGTTCATAATAGTTCACTTAACACGAATTAACTAAGAATGGAGGGTATAACCTATTTAATCATTGAGGAAGAAACGGGTGAACTCGCTCTCGAAATTTGGGGTTAATACTTCCTTGCCGATGGCGGCGCGTATCTCGTCGATGGTCCAGAAACGACCTCCGGCGAGTTCTTCTGTGGAGGGGGAAATTGCGCCGTCGTAGATAGTGGTGTTGACATACACAAGCTCGCGCTCCTTCTTGCTTTCAAAGACATACTTGCCAAGACTGCGGGGAGTGAAGTCGGTAATGCCGAGTTCCTCACGCACTTCACGACGCAGGGCATCTGTGGGATTCTCACCATAATCTATATGTCCGCCTACGGCAGTGTCCCACTTTCCCGGTTGGATGTCCTTCCAGTCGGGACGTCGCTGGAGAAAGACCTGACCCTGGGAGTTGAACACATGAAGATGAACCACAGGGTGAAGGAGTTTGCTGCCGCTATGACATTCGCCACGGGTGGCTGAGCCTATCACCGTGCCCTCTTCATCCACTAAAGGAAATATTTCTTGCTTATTATCCATATATTAATACCTAAATAATTCGAAAATAGATTCATATTTATTATGAAAATACCCCAGAACACTGAGGAAATCTATCTTTTTTAGACACATTTCCTCAGCATTCGGGGGCAAAATTACTAAATAATTCTGTAACGACCAACTATTTATTTAAAAATATTGCCTTATGACTGAGGTTCTTCATGCGTAGGAATGTAAACCGCTGAGAAGCATGTTCACACCGAAACAGGTCATGAGGAGAACGAGGAAGGAAAGGACTTTCAATTGCAAAAAAACATGTTTTTGTACTTTTTTTCTTTATTTCTTCTTCTTTTTCAAAAATAATATATAATTTTGCAACCGCATTTGGTTCTCCCCCTCATATAGATAATACTTATGGGGCTACGGAGCTAAGATGGGAACGCAGTGAGATTCTGCGACATTACCCGATGCTGTAAGTCCTTTTTTGAAACCGACCAACAATGTCACTGGATAGCAAAACAACATTAGTTTTGCAGATGTCCGGGAAGACCGTGTCGCTGAGGATAAGTCAGAAGACCTGCCATTTGCCAGTAGTAATATGTGTCTGCGGGATTACGGACACGCAAATAACTGAAAACATGAAGAATTTTACAATTACGAAAAGAGACGGCTCAAAGGCTGTCTTCTCCTTGGACAAGATTATGAGCGCAATAGCAAAAGCGTTCGAAAGTGTAAACCAACCTGCTGACCTCGGCACAATCTCGAAGATTCTTTGCCAGCTGAAGATGCATGACGACATCACGGTGGAAGACATCCAAAACCAAGTGGAAGTGGCACTCATGAAGGAGGGACACTACGCTGTGGCAAAGTCATTTATGCTCTATCGCCAGGCACATACAGAGGATCGCGAGACTCTCTCCAAGTTGCAGTTCCTCTCCGACTACTGCGAATCTGTCAATGCTGCCACCGGTTCTAAATACGACGCCAACGCCAACGTAGAGCATAAGAACATAGCCACCCTAATAGGAGAACTGCCAAAGTCAAACTTCATCCGCCTCAACCGCCGCCTGCTCACCGACCGCATCAAGCGAATGTATGGCAAGGATTTGGCAAACGAGTATATTGATAAACTCACTCACCACTTCATATACAAGAATGACGAGACAAGTCTTGCCAACTACTGTGCCAGCATCACCATGTATCCATGGCTCATCGGAGGCACCATAGCCATCGGAGGCAACTCCACAGCTCCCTCCAACCTAAAGAGCTTCTGCGGCGGCTTTGTCAACATGGTCTTCATGGTGTCAAGTATGCTTTCTGGAGCCTGCGCCACACCTGAGTTCCTCATGTATATGAACTATTTCATAGGCATAGAGTATGGCAAAGACTATTGGCAGCATGCTGACGAGCAGGTTGACCTCAGCCTTAAGAAGCGCACACTCGATAAGGTTATCACCGACTACTTCGAGCAGATTGTATATTCACTCAACCAACCAACAGGTGCGCGCAACTACCAAGCAGTCTTCTGGAACATAGCCTACTACGACCGCTACTACTTCGAGAGCATCTTTGGCGACTTCTACTTCCCCGACGGTTCAAAGCCCGATTGGGAAGGACTGTCATGGCTACAGAAACGCTTTATGAAATGGTTCAACAAAGAGCGCACACGCACCATGCTCACCTTCCCGGTAGAGACAATGGCACTGCTCACCACCCCCGAAGGCGAGCCTATGGACGAGGAGTGGGGCGACTTCACAGCCGAGATGTATTCAGAAGGCCACTCCTTCTTCACATACATGAGCGACAACGCCGACTCCCTCTCATCATGCTGCCGCCTGCGCAACGAGATAACAGACAACGGATTCAGTTACACACTCGGAGCCGGAGGTGTGTCAACAGGATCGAAGAGCGTGCTGACCATCAACCTCAACCGATGCATCCAGTATGCCGTAAACAACAACATGGATTACCATGAGTATCTTGAGCACATTGTAGATTTATGTCACAAGGTGCAGCTCGCATACAACGAGAACCTCAAGGATCTTCAGTCACACGGTATGCTCCCACTCTTCGACGCCGGCTACATCAACATCTCCCGCCAGTATCTCACCATCGGCATCAACGGCTTAGTAGAAGCAGCAGAGTTCATGGGACTTAAGATTACTCCAAACGACGACTACAAGAACTTCGTCCAGGGCATCCTCGGCATCATAGAGAAATACAACAAGAAATACCGCACGAAGGAAGTTATGTTCAACTGTGAGATGATTCCAGCCGAGAACGTAGGCGTGAAGCACGCAAAGTGGGATCGTGAAGACGGCTACTTTGTTCCGCGCGACTGCTACAACTCATACTTCTACATCGTTGAAGACGATTCACTCACTGTCATCGACAAGTTCAAGCTACATGGTGCCCCATACATCGAGCACCTCACTGGCGGCTCAGCTCTCCACATGAACCTCGAAGAGCATCTGAGCAAGCAACAGTATGCACAGCTTCTACGTGTGGCAGCAAAGGAAGGATGCAACTACTTCACGTTCAACATCCCCAACACCGTCTGCAACGACTGTGGACACATTGACAAGCGTTATCTCAAGGAGTGCCCGCACTGCCACTCCAAGAATATCGACTATATGACACGCATCATCGGCTATCTCAAACGTGTAAGCAACTTCTCGAAGCCACGTCAGGAAGAGGCATCAAGACGTTACTACGCTCAGGGAAAAATGTAAAAACATGAAATACGTCAACTCCTCAATAGTTTTTCAAGAGATACCTGACGAGGTGACCCTCGCCATCAACATATCCAACTGTCCTTGCCGCTGTCCTGGTTGCCACAGCCCTTACCTTTGGGCTGACACAGGCAGCGCGCTCACGACAGACACAATCGACAGCTTCATGGGGGAGTATGGCAGCGACATCACATGCATAGCATTCATGGGAGGCGATGCCGAGCCGGAAACGATAGACATGCTTTCAGCATACATCCACCAGACATACCCCACCATAAAGACGGCATGGTATAGCGGACGCGCACAGCTCTCCCCTCTCGTCAATCCATCCAATCTCGACTACTACAAGCTCGGGCCTTACCTCCGTCACCTCGGTCCTCTCAACTCCCCCACCACCAACCAGCGTCTCTATCGCAAGAAAGCAGACGACACTTGGGAGGACATAACTCGACGACTGCAGAAATCAGTTGAGTAATTACAATATGATGTTAAACAGATAGCCGGAAATATTGTTTGTTGTTTGCAAAGATACGAACATTATTCCGAATATCAAAACCTCCACAACATTTTTAATTTAAAATGCGAATAACTAACATTCTATTTCAGCTGGGTAACTACTCAGATCACCATAAAGAGATACATCAGACGGGAAAGTATATACTGCACATAGAGGCTAAGGGATATGACCCGAAAATGGTGATGGTGGATATTCCTAAGATGTATAAGAACGAGGTGCAGAAAGAGTTAAACCCAGTGTATCTGCGCAAGAAACCAAAGAAACTCGAGGTGATGCTCGACGAGGTGGTAGTGACGGCAACAAAGCTGAGATTCTATATGGACGGCGACACATGTTTTATGCCAATGCCAACAACCTCAACGACGACCATACGCCAGGGGCTAACGGCGAATGGTCGCCACTGAAGCAGACCGAGGGAATGACGAAAGCCTACGAGGCGGGAATGGACTATAACTACGGCAGCATCGACCGCACCAGATACTACGGTTCCTTCCATAAATGGTATAAGGTGCTCTATCTGCTGTTTAAGCCGGAGTTCTATTACCTTAAATATAACATTTCAAACTTTGCTTCATTAACCTCTCCAACTTATCCATAGACTTATGAAACTCGTTCCAATGTATGCCCTTGCCCACCGTGTTATACAGCAAGGCAGAGGCTGCGGGTGCATTGGTGGAGCCAACATATCGAGCTACGGTAGAGACTTGGATTTTCTCCTTGTCAATCTCAATGTATGCCGTATATAGGTTTATTGTCGGCATTGTGAAGTCCCTGCGATTGTCCACATCCCTGATAACCGTGGTGGTTTTGTTGCACCTCACCAACCGCCATGCCTTGTTGGCTTTGCTGCGCACGGTTTTTTCCTTGCTGAGAATGCCTACGAACGTATCGAAGTTAACCTTTTGGCTGTCGTCATTGGAATTCTCGTCTGTCAAACTTATTTCGTGCCTTCTCCTAACGACCTTGTCCGACTCGACATCACGCCTCATGCAACGTGCCATGAAATCCAGATTATCCTGCAACAGCAGCCTTCCATGTTCCTTCCCTTTCACATCCTTTTGATTGTTGAAGAAGAACAACCTCTTGCCACCATTTCGTTTTACCAATTCTTCGTATTGTCCTTGATAATCATGAAAGGCTCTGTATCCATTATTCTCTTTCTCGCAGTATTCTGCATATTGCTTGTCTTCCATCGGGAGAAACAGAGAGTGACCATTGGTGAACCATTCCCCACGGAAAGAGAAAAACGACCCAAAGATATGGGTACAGATTTTTGCGTCTCTTCTTATGTCTTCACCAAAACTGTCAAGCAGGACATTATACCTGCGTTTCCTGAAATCCTCTACAATAATATTCTCATTGTCTATACCCGATATTTTGTATATCCCAAGTTTTGCATACTCCATTTTCTCTATCTCTGCAGCAACCTCGTCCTCAGGGTCGTCCATGTCAATCCTTATCATTTCGGCGTAAGCCTTGGTGGCAGGTATCGACAACGGCCATGAACGATATTCAAACACAGAGTTATCCTCGGTCAACTCGCGAATCTGTTGCTGATTGACCCTAAGAAACAAATTCTTTACTCCATAATGGTCAGCCTCCATTACCGCATTGGAGTACCAACGTCCTAGATAGCTCCGGTTTTGCAACCAAACCATCACGCTCCTTATGAAATACGGGTTCTCCTGCGTCTCTTCCGAGAAGATATGGTCAGCCAGTTCATCATTGGGAGATATCGTGTGTTTTCGCCGATTCCAATAGTTGAGTAAATCTTCTGCCATATCGGCGATTGCGGCATTCGTAGGATTTAATATGCTTCCACCACGCTCTGCCACTATTGAAAGCCATAACACAAATTTCATAGCGTCAATGTCGGCATTGGGCGATGACGCATCCTTAGAATCATAAAACGGCAGGTACATGCCATACATCTTGCCGTACAATCGCGTGAAAACGTCAAACTGGTGTGTCCCCGAGTGTATGTCCTCAAAATACAATGCCAAGCTGACACATGCATTCCTTAGTCCCTTATCATCCATAAATCCCAATCTACTGCCAAGCACATCACAAATTTCATTGGCGAGATTTGCATATTCCCTGTCTGTTAGACAATAGAGCATGTCAGGATGACGTTTTGTTATTTCACTTACTGGTATTTTTGACTTCATATTTGTTATTGTATGTTAGTATTTTCAAAACCAAATTATTCTCAATACTTCGTTTTCAGCCAATATGCGAACACCGGGTCCTGGATTACAGTTGAGTCGGGAAGGATGTCTATCAAGTCCTTGTCCTGAAGAGCTTTTCTCAGGTTCTTGATATTGGCTGAGGTGCCAAGGTCGTATTTTGCCAAGACTTCGCGCGACGAAAAGTTTTTCTCGCCATTGGCTATGGCTTGCAGAAAAGCTATCTGTTTTGCTGTAAGGTTGTCGATGATATTGCTGAACAAGAGGCTAAGCTGGTTGACGAGCGAATCAAATGCCGATTTTACAGTAGCCGTGTCGCATGTCTCCATGGTGTGGAGCCATGTCAACTGTGCGAGTTGCTGCACGTAATAAGGATGACACTCCACCAACTGGGCAATGAGCGACGCATCATCATCCGAGATACGTTTCCCCGTGTCATCGAATCTTCGGGTGATGTATCTCACCCATTCCTCCTGACAGATTTTGTCCAAAAACATCATGTCGCCGAATTTATAGAACGGCATCTCGTAATTGCTGAATATATCGAGGAGCATGTGACGCTTACTGCCATACATGCAGTATCCCACCCTGTTGTGCATCTGCCAGTGTGAGCGCAGTTTCCGTTGAAATCCCAAAGGGTCGTCATATACATTGACATTCTGGAATTCATCTATACAGACTATAAATTTCTTGTCTTTTTCCTCCGCTATCTTTTGGGGAAGGTCAAGAATCTCGTCAAACGAATATTGCTTGTCCTTGAAGTCAATGCCAAATGCCAATTCGTATTTCATACTGCTGTCGCTTAGAGAGAGTTTAGGTCCGAAGGTACCGACATATTTCTTTGCAGCAAGTATGAACTCATCCATCTTTGTGAATGAGGCAGCCAGAATCGCATTCACGTATGTCTGATAAAACTGTGCCTCCGTACGGCAGTTGAATATGTCAACCTTGCATATAAGGTAGTCCCTGTCGTGCTTGATATCCTCAAGCACATGGCAAACCAATGATGTTTTTCCCCATCTGCGCGGAGAAATTATTATAGTATTGACAAGTCCAAGAAGGTTGTTCTTCAACTTCTTGGAATCCTCCTCGCGGTCGGTGAAATTCATACCGTCGGCAATCTTTCCATATACAAAAGGTATATCCATAATGGTCTTATTTCAGATTTGACTGCAAATATAATCAATCTATTTGAAATAAAATGATTTCAAATCAACCGATTTCATAGATTTAACTGCATTTAACTTTATGTATATTAATGCAAAGGGAAAGTTTAATGTCATTAACAGTTGAAGTAATATTACGTGCGCCGCACCATCAACGCCCAAGGCAAGACCGAGACCTTCTACAACATCATCCCCTCCTACTGCCTACTACATTTGACGTGGAGGATAAAGTAATATCCCCTTCACCAGATAGGTGGCGTTCTGATTGAGCGCCACTCCCGGGGGGCTTGTAACTATACGTCACATTGTCTGTGAGCTCTATCATTTTCCGGCTAAATCTCTTAAATAATCATAAGATTTAGCCGAATAATAATTTATTTCTTGGCTAAATCTCGATTTTTATATAACTTTGCGCCAGAATATAATAGAATCATTATGGAAAAATCAATCATTGGTCGCAAAGAAGAAATAACTCGCCTGAAGAAATATATCGCTTCCGACAGGTCGGAATTCATAGCTATATATGGCAGAAGACGTGTGGGAAAGACGTTCCTCATCAAGGAACTTCTGGAGGGACAGTTTACCTTCAGAATGACAGGCAAGGAAAATGCACGTATGGCAGACCAACTTCTGAACTTTTCTTATGCCATGTCTGATTTCTTTAGCGAGGAAAAAGTACCCAAGGATTGGACTGAGGCATTTCGAATGCTATCCAAAGCTATTGAAAAAATGAAAAAAGGCACAAAGATCATCTTCATTGACGAACTGCCTTGGCTGGACACACAGAAGTCAAAATTCATTAGTGCCCTTGAATATTTCTGGAATAATTGGGCATACTACCGCTCTGATATCAAACTGATTGTATGTGGTTCTGCTACTTCATGGATGCTGAATAAGATTATTAATGCGCGCGGTGGTTTGCACAACCGTGTCACTCACAAGATTCTGGTATCACCATTCACACTTCATGAAACGGAACTGTATTTCAATGCAGGTGGATTTGATTACGAACGACAGGAAATCATCGACTGCTATATGGCTGTTGGTGGTGTGGCATATTATCTTTCATTGTTTGAAAACGACAAGAGTGTGGCAGAGAACATCAATGCACTTTGCTTCACCAAAGGAGGCGAACTATGTGATGAGTTTGACAAACTCTTTAAGTCATTATTCAAGAAGGCCGACAATTACATAATGGTTATCAATGCCCTAAGCACAGTAGGAAAAGGCATGACTCGAAGTGACATCATTGAGAAAACCAAGTTGACCAACAATGGCAACTTGACCACGCTACTTAATGAGCTGGAACAATGCGAGTTCATTCGTTCTTTCGTACCATTCAAGAAAGAGAAAAAAGACAAGCTCTATCAACTGGTTGACCAATTCTCCCTGTTCCATTTCCATTTCATCAAGGGTCAAGGCATTTTCACCAAGGATTATTGGATGAAAAAGATAGGCACTGCTTCATACAACGCATGGAGTGGCTATGCCTTCGAAACCGTATGCCTGCATCACATTGACCAGATAGTGGAGGGATTAGGCATCAGCGGCACTATCAACCGCCCCTGTTCATGGGCGTACCGCCCGACAAAGGCAGTAAAGGAGAATGACGACATTGACGACAACTTGAAGGTAGGAGGACAGATAGACCTCCTCATCGACCGTAGCGACAAGACAATAACCGTCTGCGAGATGAAATATTCAGATGGGGAATATGAGATAGACAAAGCATACGACAAGCATGTGCAAGACCGCCTGCGTCTGTTCAGGGATGTGGAGAAGACGACCAAAACGCTGCAAGTGGCATACGTCACCCCTCACGGACTTTACAACAACCAGTATGCACGCAAGGTGAAGAAGCAAATAACGGTCGAGCATCTGTTTAGGCAAGTTTAAATTCTGGATAAAAAAGAAATAACGACTGCTTGTCATTCATACCAAATTTTAGCTTTCTATACCAGAATGCAAGAAATATCGAGAGAAACGCTCGATGAATCGGGAAATTTTCGTATAGTTCGCCGCGTAATCAACGCCCAAGGCAAGACAGAGACATTCTATAACATCATCCCCTCATATTGCCTGCTGCATCTGACGTGGAGAATAAAGTAACTTTCGCCTCTTTTGTCAAGAATAATACTTATTTCAGAATTGATTACAAATATAACAAGATGATTTGAAATGAATTTATTTCAAACCATCTTATTACATCGATTTAATCCGTTTTAACTATATCCATATTCTTTTCAGAGGAAAATTAAATGTTATTAAGCTTTATACCTCATTCAACAGGAATGCCATATACATCGGCAATGTGAGCAGTTTGTCGATTCTATCTTCATTATATACATAGTCTTGCACGTTTTAATACCGAGTTTTCAGCCAAAGTCACACATTTTATACCCGACTTTTGTGACCGAGTCACACATTTTATGGGTGACTTTGGGTGCAAAGTTAATATATTTTCTTTAATAAGCAAAGAAAACAAAGATTTTTATGCAAAAAATATATTGTTATGCTAAATATCATACATTTATATTCCTCAATATTCCCGTTAGTAGGTAGGTGGCATTCTGATTGCGTGCAACTCCCTGCGTTATCTTATAGCTGTACTTCACGTTGTCGGTAAGTTCTATCTCAAAGCAGTAGTTATGGAAGCGGTTGGGATGCTCTGTGGACATCTTTGAGAGTTCAAGGTCGTGGGTGGCAATGATTCCTGTAACGGGAAGTTTCGCTATGGACTCAAGGAACATTCTCGAACCGCTCAACTTGTCGGCAGAATTTGTTCCCTTCAGTATTTCATCGAGGATTATCAGCGTATAGCGGTTTTCCTTACATTCACTAATAAGCTGTTTCAGACGCAACAGTTCTGCATTGAAATAACTTATGCCATGAGCAAGGTCATCGGTTGTGCGCATACTACTAAACAGAGAGAAGACGCTCACCCTCAACCGCTTGGCGAAAATCGGCATACCACACATGGCGAGAATGTAGTTGACGCCAATAGCACGGAGGAAAGTGCTTTTGCCTGCCATATTGGCACCAGTCACAATATAATAATGCGAATCGTTGATGCAGAAATCGTTTGGCACAGCCTTCTCTCCTAAAAAAGGATGATACAGTGCTTCTGCACTATAGACCACCTTGTCACTGTCGTCTATTTCCACATCTTTTGCATAAGGCTCATTGTAGCGGAATGTTGCCATTGACACGAGAGCGTCAAATTTGCTTACGGCTTCTATCCACTCACCCATCCTTGCCAAATAGCTGGTTTTCCACTTGGAGAATCGTCTGATGAGAAAGAAATCGTTCAGAAAGAATATATTGCAAAATATGCGATATAGAGGATTGCCGTTGCGGTCGAGGCTGTCCATAAGCCTCTTTAGCTCGGTGAAAGAGCTGAGGGCATTGCCTTCACCGAGAGACAGACG
>OBLI01001995.1_pt1 | contig 18331 bp, 22 predicted proteins | sample 1519701 | NCBI WGS metagenome assembly OBLI01 (sample SAMEA3663005, study PRJEB22513) | pig gut metagenome | biome: pig gut; feature: pig-associated habitat; material: faeces | place: France | collected 2012 | reverse complement strand
AAAAATACATAGCTACCCAATTGCCAATTAGTGCGGCAATACTTTATCTATCAACATATATAAATAATATTAATTACCTGCCGCATTTCTACACTTTCTTATCTATTATATATAAAATCTATCTTTAAAAACATCTAACGCAAGCATTTTATTTATTTTTGTTTTCATATTTATATTACTTCCTTATATAAATATTATAATATATTTTTTTAAAATTTTCTATTTAATTTCAAGTTCTAATACATAAAAACTTCCAATAGGTACATTATCTAAATCAGCTTGATTATAACATATATCATTATATATAGAAGCTTTTAGCTCTTCTTCATAGTAAAAACCATTATATACATCTGCAATTTGTGCGGCAGCTACATATGCTTCATCTACTATTGAAAATACGACACCTGTTAAAACTCTATAATTCATTTTATCAATTTTCATTCCTATTTGATAAACCTTATTATCCATAATACTACTCTCCTTTCAAATCTAATAAACCATATTTATTTTCAGTTTTGCCAAAAATAAAATGAACTAAATCTTCACTTTTTATCCAATCGTCCCAATCTATTATCAACAAAGTATCAATATTATAATTAACCAATTTATTATCATCTATCTTTTGATGATTGTATTTTATATTTCTAGATTCACACTCATCAATAGTATATATGTTATCTATTGGATGCTTTTTAATTTTTTCTATATCAAATAAGGATTCTTCAGCTATCTCCGCCAAACTTTTATTAAAATATTTTATTATATTAGTTTCAAAACAATATCTTTCATGGAATATTTCTATTGCTAGATAATTTCCTTTTCTATTTATATCAATATTATTCATATATTTTTTCCTTTCTTATATTTATATTATAACATTATTTTTATAAAAAATAAAGCTATCTTAAACAGATAGCTTTTTATCTTATACTTCTGTATGATGTACATATATACCTTTTATTCCTACTGGGTTTTTTAAAGTATAAGTTCTTCTTTTTTGTGTCATATAACAATTTTTACAATTATCAGATGTTCCGTCCATTAATTCTCCATCTAATTCTTCTTCATAGGTGCATTTAGCTAGATCTGGCATAGGACATATTTTGTCTGTATCTACATGACAATGGCAATGATGCTCTCTATAATATCTACAATTACAATCTTTGCAATCCATTGAATCTTGTTCATATTCACAATAATCCTCAGCATAATCACACCAGTAGCCATCTCTTTCATATGCATCGCATCTAAAACCGCTTCTTTCATGAGACCATTCTTCGTCATCTGAAGCAGGTAATTCTGTACCGCATCCACATGGACAAATTATAAACTCATCAAAAGGTCTCCAGAATTCATCTAATACATTACCATCATTATCTTTTAATTGATAGATATTTTCCCAATTATATTCTCCATATCCATAGTAATATTCTCTAAAACATCTAGTATCTGTATGAAAATCATTTCTTGCCCATATATTATTTAATCCTAAATAATTAGCAATTAAACTTTCTATTTTATCTCTAAGCATTGCCGCCAATTTTTCTGGAAAACTATCTTTTGCAGGATATACTTTATTAAAATGTACATTTCTCATTTTTGGGGATATAGATAAAGTTTGTCTTTGCTGTTTAAATCTAACTTTTTTCATTTCTAATCCATTATCTAATTTAAAATTGCCTTCTTTTGTCCATATATATGAAATTACACTAGAAGTGTCTATTACAGAAGCTAATGTTCCGTCTCCATGATCTCCATCTAATCTATAACAAGACTTCCAATTATATGGATTTTCTGATGCAAGCATCATATCAACTGGATCAATAGATATAGTATATTTTCCTTTTACTTTTCTATTTTCATATATTCTTCCTACTTTTGTTATTAAATCATCAGGTAATCCCATCTTTTTAAATAATCTTCCAATAGTAGTTCCTTGATATTGTATATGGTCATCTATTGTATGAACTATTTCACCTAACATAAATCTATTGTTTGATGCATAAGATCCTTCTCCTATTTTTTGAGTTTTTTCATATTTAACTAGATGTAACCAAGGAGCAAATAAAGGATATTCTTGTTCTAATTCATCATATTTTCTAAGCCTTGATTCTTCATTATCGAATTCTTTATATTCTATATCATAATCTATATATAAATTTTTATTCAATAGCTCATAAAATCTATATTTATTAACTGCCCATTTCCATAAATAATCTTTAATAGCTTCATCACTAACTTCTCTAATGTCCATATCACTAAATGCGGCAACACATTTTGTAAAGTTAGCAATATCTACTTTCTTTAACATCTCATGATATTTTTCATCAATTCCTTCAATTAGCTCTATTTTCTTTAACATTTCAATAAAACCTCCCTTTAAATTTATTTATTATATAAATATTATAACATTTTTTTATAAAAAAATAAAATAAGATACTTTAAGTATCTTATTTAATCTAATTGAAAATTTGATTTAATATCTTGTATATATTTTACATAATCTTTGTATTTTTCTATATCTTCAGGATAATTATTGTCATATATTACTAAATTTCCAAGCGCTAAATGTTTATTTTTTAATGATTTTAATTTCTTAAGAATTCTTTTACCTTTTTTATCAAGAGTAAGAACAATCCATCTATCATTGCAATGTGGCTCCCATTCATCAGAATTCTTATCTCTATTGCAATAGTCTGGCATATAATAGTAATCTATATAACCTTGTTTCTTTAGTTTTTTCAATGTTAAGCATATAGTTTTGAATGTTTTTCTTTTATTTCTATTATATCTTTTAGTATTCATAATTGTGTTAAACATTTTTATTTTAGCTTTCCACTCTGGTATATAGTTAGTTATATCGTCGCCGCAACAAAAGAACAAAGCTTCATATTTATATATAAAATTTATCATATTCTCTAGTTCATAAAAATATATATTTTTATATTCTACATCTCTATCTTTCTTACCAATATAAACTCTTATATTAAAATCTCCTCTTGATGGTTTAAATTTATCTATATATAATTTATGTTGGCAAAAGAAATCTATATATATCTTATCTTTTTCTTTATCATATCCTAACCAAGCTCCAAATAAATAATTAGGTATTTCTGCTATTTCAAAATGCATGATAGAATCTTCTTCCATGTCAAAAATAAAATAACTATCATAGAATTTTCTTTTTATTATATGAAATTTATTATCAATAAAGTTTTCAAAAGATTGACATACTTTTAAAAATATTTCTTTATTTTTACTTATTGGATGTGCGGCAGGCATTGCTTGCGATGCTTCCGCCATTTCTTGCAATGACTCTTGTTCTTTAGAATTTCCTTTTAACATATTAACTAACTCCTCTATTTTTCTTTTCTTTATTATAATAATATTATAACATAAAATTTAAAAAAAATAAAAAGAGCAACTAAAGTTGCCCTTCTAATAATTCAAATTCATTTATATTAGGATAATTACTTAAGAATCTTATTCTTAAACCACAAGTCTTTACTTGATAAGTATATCCTACTTTCATTCCATTGTATAAATCAGAACTATTCCATTTTCCTAAGAAAATTAAGTCTTCTACTACATATGTATTACCATTTGTATCAGCTATATAATAAATACCTTCTTTTACATATTTATCTTGAATAGTAATAGTTTGTGTTTGACTATTAGTATATGAAATAAATATAACTCCAAATATAGAAGCTAATATTGCAAAAATCATTAAGCCATATAAAATTATTTTAATTTTTCTCCATTCTTCCATAATAAATTCCTCCTCTTCTTTTTTCTTATATTTATATTATATCATAATTTTTTATAAAAATAAAAGTGCAATAATTATTGCACTTTTTCATACCTACTTGACATTAGTTTTTCAAGCATCATTTCTATTCCATTTTTTCCAGACAGAATACTTTCAAATAGAGTTGCGGAAGCGCCGCTTACAAGACTTACCTTAGATCCAAGATCTAAGACTGTGTCGTTACGTGCATTCACATTCCAGTAAACTAATCTAGGTATTTCCAATCCAACTGCTGCCCATTCTTGTCTTATTTGTTCCATATTAGTTAAAGCATTTTCTTTCGTCCAATTGCCTTTTCCTCTACCGTACCAATACTCCCCAGTCATAGAATCTATTTCCATATCTGATATTACTACTATTGTTTCAGGTCTATCTTCTGGTTTAGATTTTAGACAAGCATTTCTAAGTAATTCAAAAGTAGCTTCTAAATTAGTATTTTCACAAAGATTAGTTCTATATATTCTTTGTACCTTATCTACAAAATCTACTCCTTCGATTTCTATAAATTGAGGTCTACTTGAAAAACTAATATATTTATTATTAAATGCTCCTTTATTTCTTTCAGCACAATACATACTTAATGAAATAGCTATATTGATAGGTGCTGCCGCATCTCTTTCGCACATACTTCCAGATGTATCGCAAACACATATCATTTTTGACTCTTGTCCATTAAAATAATCTTTTTGATTATTCCAATATTTTTCAAGAGTAGCTCTTTCTATATCAGATAAATCTGCATTTCTATTGTACAAAGAAGAATGATTTATTGCTTGTGCAACTATTTCATATGGATATAAAGATTTAGTATTTACTTTTGTTTTTTTAGAGTTAATAAATTCTGCATATCTTTCAGCATCTTTCTTAGCAAAAGCATTTCTATATATAAATCCAGCTTTTGATGGTATTTTATCAAATTGGATTTCATTCCATCTATTTTCAGACATTAGTCTTTCAACTATTTTTATTCTTTCTCTTAGTTTAGAAAGCATTTTTCTATAATTTTTATGACTCATCTTTAAACTTTTTCTTATTCTATTAGCTAGCTTTACTGTTGCGGCAGATGAAGTATTTTCAGATGCTAGCCATTTTGCAAGTAAAGATGGAACTTTACTATTTAAATCTAATTTTAATTGTTTTTCAATTAAATCTATCATATTTAACTGAACTGGAGTATCAAAAGCTACAAATAAATCATCGTATCTTCCATATTCAGCTACATTTTCTAAATTTCTTATTGCTATTTCTGGATATTCTTTACATAACCATTTAAAACAAGTGCGGAAGTATCGTCTTTCGCCTTGGCCGCATCTAATATCCCTAAGGTAGAATAGACATTTTAGAGCTAGTGTCTGATCTTCTTCAAATGCTTTTTTAAATAATAAGATACAATCTTTCTCGCTTCTTCTTCTATATGCTCCACCTAATGCGAACATATCATATACTGCATTTAAAGATAATCTATGAGCTATTGCTCCATTTTCTGTATATTTAAAATTAGTATTTTCTTTTAAAATATTTATAAAAGTATTTTCCATAATTTCAATTCCTCCTTTATCTTTTTCAAGATATATTATTTATTTACTTTTTACATATATATTATAACAAAAAAAATATTAAAAATCAATTTTATTTCCCGAGGACAAGTTGATTCAATAAATATAGCAGTAGTTTCATAAATATTGAGTAGAGGAAAAGAAAAAAAGGAGGATAAAAAATGTACAATATTATATCACAAAATGGCGATATTCAAGGATATCTAACTGAATATGTTGCTGATACAGAAAGCGATATAAAAGATCTTCCTATAAATATCACACCTGGAAGCGTTTGCATAGTAATAGAGACTTCTAATATTTATATGTTAAATAATTCTCAAGAGTGGAAAAAGCTATAGGAGGTACAGTTATGTTTGATGTTATTACCTATGCTTTATGTAAAAAATTAATTAAAGATGCGCAATCAGAGTCTGGAAAGCTCTTTACACTAAAAGGCACTGTTGCATCAATAAATGAACTCCCTTTAACAAACAATAGTACAGGAGATGTTTATTTAGTTGGCCCTAAATCTGATGGTTCTTATGATGAATATTTCTGGAATGATGTTTATGGATGGGATCCAATAGGTACTACAAGTATTGAACTGGACGAATATATAAATGAAGAAAATTTATATAAAGGTTTAGATGGTACTGGAACAATTGAGGCACCAGCGCAAGATACTATTATATATGTATTAAATACTATATATACAAAACAAGAAGATATAAATGATATAGTAAAGGGTATTATAGATAATAATATTGAAATATCTTTTATAAATGAAAATAATATAACTAATTGGGATACAGTTAATATAATAAATAGCTCTGTAATTCCTCAGTTAACAGATGAACAAAAAGAAAACATAAAAATTATGATGATATTAAGCGAAAACAAAATTATTGGAATAGCTAATATTATTTCTTATAATAAAGAAAGTGATAATTTTCATTTAGTTCCAACTAAATTTAATGATATAAGAGGACTAAAAAATTATTATACCAAAACTGAAATAAATAACATCATAAAAGATTATGTAAAATTTGATGATTATGCTACTGAAAGTAAGGCTGGTGTTATAAAATCGTCAGCTTCATATGGATTAAAAGTTACTAAAGAAGGTTTTCCTTATTTATTAACATTTAATAAAGAAGAATATAGTAATTTATCAGATGCCAGCTTCATTTCAAAAGGGACTTTAGATATATTATTAGAGGGCGCGAAACAGATTGAGTTTCTAAACCGCGCTGATTTTCCAATAATTGGAAATGAAAATGTTTTATATGTAGATGATAATATTATATATAAATGGAATAATGAAAAAAATGATTATATAGAAATAAATGGTTCTCTTAATTGGGATGTTATTTCTTAATAATAATAATAAGGAGGAAAAATAAATGGCTTATAATGTAAAATTTTTAAAAGGTACTGCTGCACAATATAAAGCGCTAGCAAACAAAGATGTTAATACATTTTATTATGTAGATCAAGATTTATATTTAGGTACTATAAAATTATCTAATGCTGCGGAAATAACTGCCGCAATTACTAGAATAGCTGCTAATGAAAACCATATCGGTGATGTGTCAACATTGACAACAACAGAAAAAACTAATTTAGTTGGTGCTGTTAATGAAATAAAGAAAGCTCTTTCTGATTTAATAGGTGGAGAAACTGGCGGAATCGCTGACATGATTAAAGTTGTTACTGGAGATTTAACTGATTTAACAACAGAAGCTAAAGGAACTTTAGTTGCTGCAATCAATGAATTAGATGCTGCTATTGATGCTAATGCTACAGCTGCTGTAATTAGTATTGATTCTGAAACAACAACAACAGGAATGTTAAAATCTTATACAGTTAAACAAGGTAACAAACAAATAGGTGTTATCGACATTCCTAAAGATATGGTTGTTAAATCTGGTGAAGTAGTAGTAAACCCAGAAGGAAAAACAGCTGGAACATATATCGTATTAACATTAGCTAATGCTACATCTGATAAAATTTATGTAAACGTTGGAACTTTAGTAGATATTTATACTGCTCAAGCAAATGCTCCTAAAGTACAATTAGCTATTAATAGTTCAACAAGAGAAATTAGTGCTACAATAGTTGCTAAAAGTATTGTTGCTGGAGATATTGCTGATAAAACTATCACAGCTGCACAAATCAAAGCAAAAACAATTACAAACGCTGAAATTGCTGATACTACTATTACAAAAGGTAAACTTGCTAAAGAAGTTACTGATAATTTAACTCTAGCTACTACTGCTGTTCAAACAGTTGCAGAAGGTACTAAAAATGGTACAGTTAAAGTAGATGGAACTAATGTTAATGTTCACGGTTTAAAATCAGCTGCATATGTGGAAACAACTGCTTTTGACACAGCAGGTGCTGCTGCAAATGCATTAAACGATGCTAAAGTATACACAGACAATGCTTTAACATGGGGCACTATAGCCTAGTAAAAAATTAAAAAAATAAAATATATAATGGGGAAGCTGGTTAAGATTTTTAGCCGGCCTCCCGCATTTTTTATATATCAAAAGGAGGAAAAATAGATGGCAAAATTTAAGCCTTATAAACTTTTAAGTTCAAAACTATCTTCTCTTCCTATTATAGAAGGACAGTTAGTTCTTGCAACAGATACAAAGAAATTATATTTTGATATAAATTCAACTACTCGTGTATTAGTAAACTCAGATGCTATTATAAATTTTTCTGTTTCTGGAAAAACAGTTACTTATACAAGAGCAGATGGAACTACTGGAACTTTTAATACTCAAGATACAAATACTACTTATTCTGTAGTAACAACAGAAAAAGATGGTCTAATGAGCAAAGATATGCTTACTAAATTAAATGGTATTGCGGCAGGTGCTCAAGTGAATACAGTAACTGGAGTTAAAGGTTCTTCAGAGACTAATTATAGAACAGGTAATATAAATATTACTAAAAATAATATAGGTTTAAATAATGTAGAAAATAAATCTTCTGCTACTATTAGAGGAGAAATTACTGCTACTAATGTAACAACTGCATTAGGATATACACCATTAAATATTACATCAAAAGGTGCGGCTAATGGAGTAGCTGAATTAGGCGCAGATGGTAAAGTACCTAGTACTCAACTACCAAGTTATGTAGATGATGTTTTAGAATATGCTAAATTATCTTCTTTTCCTACAACAGGAGAAACTGGAAAGATATATGTAGCACAAGATACAAATAAAACTTATAGATGGAGTGGCACTGCATATATTGAAATTAGTTCATCTATTGCACTTGGAGAAACTAGTTCTACTGCTTATAGAGGAGATAGAGGTAAAACAGCATATGATCACGCTGTTGCAAAAGGATCTGCATTCTCAAATGGTTTATATAAAATAACTACAAATGCGCAAGGTCATGTTACTGAGGCAGCCGCAGTAACAAAATCTGATATCACCGCCCTTGGAGTGCCAGCCGCAGATACAACATATGAAGATGCTACAACAGAAAAAGCAGGTCTTATGTCAACAGAAGATAAAACTTTTATAAATGCTTTAAAATCTGGTCAATGCTATTATGGAGAAATTACAGATGGATATGGATCTAATCCATGGAAATTAACAATAAATGCTCCAAATACAATAACTGAATTGAAAAAAGGAATATTAGTAATAGCTCGTATGAGTGGTGGATTTAATACAGATGTTAATTTAAAATTAAATAATTTCGATGCTTATCCAGTTTATTTTAGAGGAAAAACTCTTAATAATAGTAGTAGCAATGGATTAGATTTAAAACAAGGAGATTATATTGGATTAATATTTGATAATACATATAGTAACGCTGCTGGATGGCATATAATCTATTGTCCTAAACAAATTCTTAATCCATATAATATAGGATTTGCATCTGGTGAAAGTTCAACAACAGAATCAACAGCTATTAAAGTAGTAGAATTAGATCAAACGTGGGTAACATATGGAACTCCTAATTTAGGAAGTGTTATCGCAGTTAGATTCTCAAATGACTTTGGAAAAACAAATACTCCACAATTAAAAATTGGAAGTAACACTTATAATGTTAGATATAGAGGTCAAGTTACTTGGGATAATAATAATTATTTGCCTGCGGGAACAACTGGAATTTTTATGTATGGTAATAGTTGGTTCAATTTAATAGGAACTGATATACTATCATCTGGTGGAAGTGGAAGCAATACAGTAGTTTCTAGTACTCAACCATCTGATTTAAGTGAAGGTGGAATTTGGTTTATAGAAGAAGAGTAATAAATAAAGGTCTAATTAAAGACCTTTATTTTTTTTGCATAAAAAAAGAACCCATAAGTTAATACTTATGGGTTCTATGAAAGGGATTGATTTTATGAAATGAAAAACTAGACAAGAAAAATATTTCTAAACTTTCGTTGCTTTATTTCCATAATATTTCAAAAAAGAAAATAAATGTCTACGCTTTCTCTTACAAAAGGAAGATAATTCTTAACCTAAAATTATCTCATTAATTAATCTGTATATATATTTTGCTGTTGTCTTGTCTAAAGCATTTCAATAAAAATTTTATGAATTTATTAAGGAATATTTTTTATAAATATTCTGCATTACATTTTTTCTTTCTTCTATTTAGTTTATATTAAGAGGGTAACATTTATTTTGAAGAGGAAACATTACCCTCGAAAGAAGAAAGGAATTCTGTTTAATTTGGCACAGAACAAAAGCCATAATCTATAAAAATACTAGTATAAGTCTTTTATATTTGGTGTGAGTACTAAGATTTGAACTTAGGACTTTTTTCTTATGAAGAAAACACTCTAGCCAACTGAGTTATACTCACATACTTAAATGTTCTAATTATAGAACATTTATAAATAATTTAATGGATTAACAAAAGAACCATTGATAAGAATTTCAAAATGAAGATGAGAACCTGTACTATTACCGCGTACTTCCAACATAACCAATTACTTGTCCTCTTAAAACATATTGTCCATATCCAACAGCAATTGAATTACAATGTGCATATCTTGAAATAGTTCCATCATTATGTCTTATTTGAATAAAATTACCATAACCAGAATTATCCCATCCTGCAGAAGTAACTGTTCCATCCTTCCAAGAATAAATTGCAGTATTATAAGGAGCTGCATAATCTACTCCAGTATGCCAACTACTATAATAGGTACTAATATAACTATATGTAGCAAGCGGAGCTCCACCTGAGGATCTTCTAGTCGTTCCTCTAGAAGCCGTAATCTCGAGTTGCCTTCTATGCTCGGCTTCTGCCGCAATTCTTTTTTCTTCTTCTATTGCATCAATTTCTGCTTTCTCTTGTTTTACTTCTGCTAATTTTCCATCTAATACTTCATTTGAAGTTATTATATTATATTGTTCATTAACATTATCTTCTATTGTATAATTTTGTTGTATATAACTATTTAAATCTCCTATGAATTTCTCACATTCATCTTTTGTTTTGAAATAATAAACATCTTTTTTATCATTTATAGTTAATTTTACCGCAGAAATAGTAAAATTTAAATTGTCATTTATTTCTTGAATCAATTCCTCTTTAATATTACTTTCTCTTATAATTGTTTTTTTAGCGATAATTTCATTATCACTTGTAGATGATACTACTGTATATCCATTATTTTTTAACTCTTGTAAATGTTCTTCAATAACTCTATCCACTAAGTTTTCTTGTTGAGCAACACCTATCTGAATTAAATCTTCTCCTTGTTTTTCATAGTATTTATATCCAACACATAAATGTGCCATATTATAAAATACTACTAAGCCTAAACAGAATGAAAAAATCAAAGTTGATAAAACTGTTCCTATTCTTTTTAAGCAGGAGGGATAGCTTTTTTTCTTCATATTTGTTTCTCTCCTTCTACTTTTGATTTGGAGTATAAATAATTATATAGTGAATATTCTATTTGCAAAGGGACATTATCACTTCGCCCTACTGGTAAGTAGAATTATTTTAAATTGCTCTACTCAAACAATTAACACTTATATAACGTAGTGTCCAAACGATGGGTGCGAAGACTCGTACTGACCGAGCTGTCTCTTGGGTATGAACCAAGCGTGTAGACCATGTCACCCCTCCGCAATACATACAAGACAGATGTAAAATAACTTTTTTATACCTAAAATAAATACTTGTTTTAAAACTTTTTGCTGTATCTGTCTTTAAAATTTTATTAACTAAATTTTATACCATTTACAGGTAAAGGCACGTTTACCTGTATTTATAGCATTTACTATAAGTAATTGAACTTGCCAATTTTCAAATTTAGATTTAATATTTTTACTTGCCTCTTTAATAGAGTTATATATTGTTATTTCTTTCTTTTGATTAACTTGTTTTATTTTATTCATATTCTTATCAATTCCTTTCTATATTTATATTATATCATAAATTTTTTAAAAAATCAATTATTTTTTAATTTTCAATCCACAATTTATAAGTTCATCTAATAATTCATCAGATGTATATGTATCAAAATAAATGTCTATATATTTTTCAAATTTATCAATAGGATAATTTTGACTAAAAATATTTTCTCTTATTATTTCTTGTCTTATTTGTTCTCTTTTATTTAATCTTTCTTCTTTTGTCATTTTAATACACCTCTTAAAAATGTGGCAGGCGGACAAGGATTCAAACCTAGACCAACGCTTTTGGAGAGCGGTATGCTATCATTACACTATCCACCTACGAATATTCATCTTTCCTTTCTCATTTTATCCTAAGATTTACGAGCTTTCATGGTCAATCCGAAGATATCCAAGGGAACAGATATTGTTCGGTTTAATATTCTTTATTTATCATCATTCATTATTTCTCTTAACCGACAAAGAGCTTATCATTATTATATAAAAATTATAAAACGCATATTACAAGAAAGCGTCCTTTCTCCCATTTATTTAAGTATGCCTGATAATGAGTAAAGTAATACACTTAGAAAGATTTTCAACTTTAAATTTATTCTTTCCTACAACGCAGCTCTGGCTTCCACACTGCGTCAAAATAATGGAGTGGATACGGGGAATTGAACCCCGATCTTCGGGTCGGAAGCACGGTATTCTACCATTGAACTATACCCACATATAAGAAATGCATTGCCGCAGCTCTACATTTCCCCAGATTACTGGAATTTATATTAAATAGACCACTCGCATTTCACCTATCTAAGCTTTGTCCGTCTATTTATTTATTATATAGAATAATAATTTACTGACATTGCATCATATTCTTTATATTCTTCTTCTAATTCTTTGGCTCTTTTAACTGCCGCTTCTTTACCTAATACTTTTTCAGTATATAATCTTTTAAAAGGTACATAAGGTCTAGATAAAGATCTTCCTTGTGTAACTTCTATTTTATATTGTGTTGGATTTTTTTTCTTTTCTGGTTGTTTAATATCATTTATTCTTGCCATTTTTAATTCTTCCCTTTCTTTATATAAATATTATATCATAATTTTTTTAATTTTTCAATTAAGTAATTTTATTTACCAATATACATTCTATACCATTTATAATAAATAGCATATTCTCCATATCGTTGTTTATACTCCTTCCAAGTCATAGAAAAATAATAATCTCTAATATAATTCCAACGTTCATTCATTTTTTTATAAGCATTTCCATTTGGAATATCTTTTGTTCTTCTTATTTTTCTACTACAATATTTTTTACCCCATTTTGAAGATTTAACATCTTTCACATATGGATACTTTTTCATTGATCTGCCCATTATAATTACCTCCTGTAAGGCAAAAGCCTAATTAGAAGATAACCATTCTACTTTTCTTCATAATTTATCAACTCCTTAAAATAATAATTGGTGGGCAGTGATGGACTCAAATGAGACCATCTTTACAGCGCAGCGTCGTTGCCACTTGACTAACTACCCATAATCTCTAGCTTTAACGTGTTAGACGTCCGACATTTTCAGCTAAAAATTAACTACCTGCAATATGTTTATCAGCACCTTTTCAAGCTGGGTTCGCTTTTTAAACTGGTTCTTTAAGTTTTTTAATAATTTCTACTTTAGCAATCCATTTATCAACAGCAAATGATAAAAATTTACCACTAGCTACTGCAACTTCTGTATCTAAATTTTCTATTATTGTATTCATTATAAATTCTTTATTCTTATCTGTAATTTTTTTATTATCAGTATTTAACATTCTAGTAGTTTGTGTAAATTTTAATTCATATATTTTATTATCTATATATAATAAATCAAAAATACCATTTCCTTCTAATGAATATTTTCTTTTATAATTATTTGGGAAAATCTCTTTTAAAAATTCTCCAAAAGGATACTTGTATTCCCAAAAATAATCTACATCTTTTTTATATAATTTCATATAAATCACTACCTTTCTTATATAAATATTATATCATAAAATTTATATAAAATCAATAATAATAAAAAATCTAATTTTAAAAATAATATGTGGAGCTACTGGCGAGATGTGCGCTCGCGATCTCGGTGTTGCAGACCGACGCCTTAACTAACTTGGCTACAGCAGCATATATAATCTATTGTGATTTACCAACCACAATAGACATCTAATAATAGATAAAATTCTTTATCTTCAATTTGATATTTTGTAACAGTTCTTTCTGCAAAACCATCACAACTATTCTCATCTAAAAATTCTTGTAATGTTATAGGACAATCATATAAATCAGATAAAATGATATTTTTTTCACAATATTCAGTTAAACTATCTTCATCTTCTAAAAATATTCCATTTTCTCCTGCATCTTTCATTCTATCTTCTAATTCATCAAACCATAATGATTTTCTGATTTGCTCTGCGGTAATACTATCAATTAATCCTAAATCATAACTATTATTAAAATATAATTCTTTAGCAATTAATTTTTCATATTGTTCTTTTGTTAATATTCTATGTTTTACACTTAAATTCATTCCCATAATATTTTCCTCCTAATACCATAAACATTGATAATATTCTGCAAATAATTTTAAACCTTTTTCAATAGTTAAATTTATTTCAGGATATCCCATATCTTCAGGTTTTTTAATTATATATTTAAAAGCTAAAATCATTTTATCTAAAGTATCTTGCCATTCTTTTGTTCCTTCTTCATCAGATTTTCTATTACCATCTAAATCATAAAGAAAACGACCTGGAACTGCAAATGATGCATATTCATCTCTAAATTTACATAATCTAGGATAAATATATAAAGCTAATGAATAATCAAGAGAAAAAAATTCAGTTTCGCAAAAACCTTCTGCATCTTCTTTATTTCTTTTGTCAAAAGCTTGGCTTTCAAAAAAATCATTTCTAGGAATTTCCTTTATTTTATTAGAAAATATATAAGAAAGTCCTCTTTTTAATTTATATAATCTATATTGTAATCTCATTTTTAATGAAATATTTGTTATATAATTTCCGGGTAAGTATTCCCATTTTAATCCTAATTCTTTTAAATATTTATTTAATTTCATTATCATTACCTCCAAATACATCTTCAACTGTCTTTGGATGAAATCCCATTGCTAAAGCAAATTCTTTACAACAGTCATAAAAAGTATCTATTGATAATACTTCATCATAATCATCAGCTCCATACCAACTTTTTTCCATTTTTATTGAACTATTATAAATAGTTTTATTATGATTGTCTACAAATTCAAATTTTAAATAATTTTTTTCTTTTTCTTCATTCATTTTTATCAATCCTTTCTATATTTATATTATATAATAAAATTTATTAAAAATCAATATAAATAAAAAGCTTTCGGAATAAATATAACCGAAGCTTTATGTCCTTTATACTTAATTAGTATATAAAATAATGATGGGAAGAGTTGGATTCGAACCAACGCTCGCTTGTTTAGTAAACAAGTGCTTTAGACCACTCAGCCATCTTCCCAAAATTTCACAATAGAAACCTAAAAACTTTTATTGTGAAAATAAGTTTTTTATATTATTAATTCCATGCGGCGGCCGGTGGAAATTCCGTGATCATACGCTATGGATTTATATTCTCAATATCATAACTTGATCGACACCCGCCGCATAATAATAAAGGTAAGTAAATTCTATATTAAGACTTAAAATTAAAATTTCAAAAAACTATTGAATTTCGATAGTATATGCTTCTTCTATTTTTTCTTTCTTTAGAGGTATTCTTATAAATAATAGACCTCTATCAACTGTTATTTTAGCCTTCTTCATATCTAAATTTCTATCATCTACTTCAAAAGAAGAACTAATAGAATATTCTTTTTCAGTTATTTCGTCTTTTGTTCTACCTTCAATTATTAAGTATCTTTTATGATTTTCAACTTTAACTTGAAGTTTCAAATCTTTTTTATCAATACCTAAAATATTATGAACAATAATAACTTCATCTTTTTTATTTACTATTGAATAAGGATTCATATCCTTTTCTGCTCTATTAAATTTATATAATGTTTTATCCCAATCAAATGGATTAATAAAATTGCTTATAATACAATCTAAATCTTTATCTATCATACTCATTATTAAAAACTCCTTTCAAAAAATCAGTCTTAATATAGAATGCATGGTTCAGGAGGAAGGCTTCGAACCTCCAAATTCCGATTTCAAAGACCGGTGACTCTACCAATTCGTCCACTCCTGAATATATATTGGGTGAATAGGAGTTGAACCCATATAATCTAATTTCACAAATTAAAGTTCTATCATTAAACGATACTTACCATAAATAAATATAGATATAGGTCTTCCAAACATATGGAGGAGGCACGCCTACAAGTATCTACATTATGGCGCCGTACCAGAGGCTCGAACTCTAAAACCTTTTCAGGTCATCGGTTTTCAAGACCGACCGCTCACCAATTCGCATACACGGCATAATAAAAGGTTTTGATAAAGGAGTTATTTTCTGAGCACCTTCAATCTCCTAGCTCTTTATAAATTGGAATTCCCCTTTTAGAAATATCTTTTCCTAGTATAAGAAATCTATTAACTTCTTCTTCACTATATCTATTTAATAAAGCATTTTTAATATCTTCTTCTTTTCCTTTTAATAGATAACAATATCCAACTAAAAAACTTTCAGAATGATTTAATGCAATATCATTTCCTTTCCAAGTTTTTAATAAGTTCATACAATAATCCCATAATATATCTTTTTCATTTTGAGTCATCATTGCAACCTTATCTAATGATACTACTTGCATATCCTCTTTTGTTTTTAGAATTTTAATTTCTACATTTTTATATCCATCATCCCAATCATCTGGTAAATATTCTTTATAATTTTTATTAAATGTATAAATTAAAAATTTTAAATCTTCTCTAAAATTCATAATATTCCAAAGCATACCTCTATCTTCATCATTAGATATTCTATCATCAAAAAAATCTATATTTCTTCCAACTAAAACAGTTTGTTTAGTTTTAAATTTCATTAATCCATTTGAACCTATTTCTATTGGAATATCAAAATTCTTAGATTGAACTATTTTATTATCTTGCAATTCTAATGGTTCCCATGTATAATAAGATTCTTCTTCATTGCTATCTATATTTATATATCTATATATACATGGGTTTTGAGCAACTTTTTTTAAGATACCTTCTTTTACTAAAGAGGTTAATGTAGCTGGATATATTTTTTCACATAAAACTTGTGATAAATCTTTAACTGTAAAATCATAATAAATCTTATTCTTTTTTATTAAATCTACTACTTTCATTCCTTTTTCTGTCATTATATAACCATCTCCTATAATACTTTTTACTATAAATATATCCAATAGTTGCATTATATAAACATTTAATGAATGGCTGAGATGAGAGGGCTCGAACCTCTGACACACGGCTTAGAAGGCCGTTTCTCTATCCAACTGAGATACATCTCAATATATAACAAGACACATTATTTTTACGTACTCTACCAACTGAGCTACTTATGAAAACTCATAAGATTGGATTCGAACCAATGACTCCGTGCTTACCACATGCAAAATAATTTAATTGCTGTATGTGCCTTCTTTTTATTTATATAAATATTATATCATAAATTTTTTAAAAAATCAATTATTTTTCTTTAATCTTAAAATAAAGGGAATCCTGATTCTCCACCCTTTCAAGTTACTCTCTGCCACTCCATTCTATGTGTGCGTTATAGGATACCAACGTCTTTCACTTGTGCATTTTATTGATCGTACTAGCAATATAATGGTAGAGAGACTGAGAATCGAACTCAGAACTACGCAGTATCAGTGCGTTGTAATAGACCATTTTACTATCTCTCAATATGTAATTAATAAATGGTACAAGATGTAGGAATCGAACCTCTACTCATGCTCCCAAAGCATACGTGTCAAACCATCACACCGCATCCTGTGTAAATAATTTAATTTTTTATTTAAGCAAATGAATAAAGATAGACCATTTGTACAAATGTGCGTTAACTAACTCTGCCATACCTTATCCATTTGATAAAGTAGAAGGATCCGCCCCTCCGCATCTTTATTCATTTTCTTAAATAATACTTATAAGTTTAAAATGGAAACAACTATATCTATCTTATTTTACAAGAGAGCTTACTGCATAAAGAAAAATATTTTTCAAAAAGAGCGACTTTTTTACTTATTTTTTTGTCTTACGGTTTACTGAATTATCTAGATTTACAGCTACTGTTAGCAAGGTTCTATACTATAGAACGAACTTTCTTAACCATTTCATATTTATATTATATATTAAAAATTTTAAAAAATCAATTTTTAAGCTTCTACCTTATTCCAATCTAAAATTGTAAATCTTTCTTTTATAGTATCTAATGTATAATCATCATATATTACAGCTAGATGTTTTTCATTTATATCATCTAAATATGTAACTTCATAATAAGGATATTTTATTATTTTTTCTTCATCATCCATTTTCAACTACCTCCTAAAAATTTATTTCTTATAT
>OBLI01001994.1_pt1 | contig 18334 bp, 12 predicted proteins | sample 1519701 | NCBI WGS metagenome assembly OBLI01 (sample SAMEA3663005, study PRJEB22513) | pig gut metagenome | biome: pig gut; feature: pig-associated habitat; material: faeces | place: France | collected 2012 | reverse complement strand
CTCGGCGCACCGGCGGAGGTGTCGGGCCGCAACGACATCGTGCTGCGCGGCGGCGGCAAGATTTGCGGCAACGCTTTCTACCACCTCCCAGGGCGCAACATCGTGCACGGCACGATGCTCTACGACACCGACCCGCGCCTGATGAGCGGCGCGCTCTGCCCGGCGCAGGAAAAGTTGAAGGCAAAGGGCGTGGCGAGCGTGCGCAGCCGCATCTCCCTGCTTAAAGACTACCTCACGATGGGTACGGACAATCTGCGCAAGGAACTGCGCAAGATTTTGACCAACAGGCACATTGCCCTCACCGATGCCGACGTGCGGCGCATTGAGGAAATGGCAAAGGCCTACGACGACCCGCAATATCTCTTCAGCCGCACTACGGCAAGCAGCGAAGCCGTACGCGGCGGGCGCATCGAAGGCTGCGGGCGCATAGAGATACATTTCATGTTGAGCGGCTCGATTGTGGAAGACATCGCACTGACGGGCGACTTCTTTGAGACGGGCGATGCCCTCGCCGCTTTTCGCCGTGCGTTCTGCGGACGGCCGTTCGTCATCGCCAACCTACTCGAAGGCGTCAAGACGGAGCACCCCGAAGCGACCCTGCGCGGCATGACGGAAGAAAACCTCGCCGCATTGCTGCAAAGCAGAGAAGCGGCAAACGAGCCCGCCGAATAATGGATTTTATATTTTACCCTACACAATATTATATATATGTCTCAGAGAACCTGTCTTTACGACCGCCATTTGGCAGCAGGTGCCAAGATGGTGGAATTTGGCGGCTTCGACATGCCGCTCTATTACTCCGATATCACTGATGAGCACAACGCCGTGCGCAAGGACTGCGGCGTGTTCGACGTGAGCCACATGGGCGAAGTGCTCGTGACGGGCAAAGATGCCGAGGCCTACGTGCAGCACATCTTTACCAACGATATTGCCGGCGCGCCCGTGGGTAAAATCTTCTACGGCATGATGCTCTATCCCGACGGCGGCACGGTGGACGACCTGCTGGTTTACAAGATGGGCGCGGAAAAGTTCTTCCTCGTCATCAACGCCGCAAACATCGACAAAGACTTTGCCTGGATGCAGGAGCACACTGCCGGTTACGATGTGACTGTTGAGAACCAAAGCGGCATTTACGGGCAACTCGCCGTGCAAGGCCCGCAGGCAGAGGCTGTGGTTAGCGAAGTGCTCGGGCTGGACTGCAAGGAACTCGTGTTCTACACCTTCAAAGAGATACCCCACAATGGCGAAACGCTCATCGTGAGCCGCACGGGCTACACGGGCGAGGACGGGTTTGAGATTTACGGCTCGCACGCCTACATCTGTGCCGCTTGGGACAAACTCCTCGACAGCGGACGCCTGAAACCCTGCGGACTGGGCTGCCGCGACACGTTGCGCTTTGAGGTGGGTCTGCCGCTCTACGGCGATGAACTCTCGGCAGAAATCACGCCGATTATGGCAGGGCTGGGCATGTTTGTCAAGCCCGACGCAAAGGATTTTATCGGCAAGGAAGCCATCGTGAAGCAAAAGGCTGAGGGCGCGCCCCAGAAACTCGTGGGCATCGAACTCGAAGGCCGCGCCATTCCGCGCCACGGCTACGAAGTGTACGCCGGCGAGGAACTCATCGGCACCGTAACCACCGGCTATCAGAGCATATCGACCGGCAAGAGCGTGTGCATGGCACTCATCGACCCGCGCTTCGCGGCCCTCGGCACGGAAGTGCAAATCCAGATACACCGCCGCCGCCAAAACGGCACGGTGGTCAAAAAGCGTTTCTACGCAAAGAGTTACAAGAAATAACGATTTTAGTAAACTTGTAGACAAGTAAACAAGACAAGTAAGTCTTGCAATATCACATTTTAGAAGTAACATATCTCGTCTACTCGTTTACTTGTCTACTCGTTTACTTGTCTACTCGTTTACTCGTATACTCGTATACTAATAATTGAACCTTATCTAAAAATTAAATCAAATACAAAACACATTATGGCAAAAGTAATTGAAGGCTATTATTATAGCGAAAGTCACGAATTTGTAAAAGTTGAAGGCGAATACGGCTATGTAGGCATCACCGACTACGCACAGGAACAACTCGGCAGCGTGGTCTACGTGGACATGCCCGATGAAGGCGACGAGGTGAACGCCGGCGAAGATTTCGGCGCAGTGGAAAGCGTGAAGGCCGCCAGCGACCTGATTTCGCCCGTAAGCGGCGAAGTGGTTGAGGTGAACACCGAACTCGAAGACAGTCCCGAATTGCTCAACAGCGATGCCTTCGGCAACTGGATTATCAAGGTGAAACTCTCCGACCCCTCAGAACTCGACAACCTGATGCAGGCCGCCGCTTACGAAGAGATTTGCAAATAAAATCTTGTTTGATTGATTAAAGATAAAAACCGGTAAAAACCACTTGTTTTGCCGGTTTTTATCCTAAAACATCTTTCTAATACTTTTACTATGAAATATTTTCCCCACACCCCGGACGACCTGCGCGAAATGCTGGCGGTAATTGGCGTGAACTCGCTCGACGAACTCTATGCCGAAGTGCCGCAAGAGTTGCTGCACAAAGGCGACTTGAACTTGCCCGATGCGCAATCTGAAATAGAACTGCGCCGCACGCTCCGCAGCCTCGCCGAGCAAAACCGTCCGCTCACCGCATTCGCCGGCGGCGGTGCCTACGACCACTATACGCCGAGCCTTATCCCCTACATCACGGCACGCTCGGAATTTTCCACATCCTATACCCCCTATCAGGCAGAAATATCGCAGGGCACGCTGCAATATATCTTTGAATACCAAACCATGATGGCCGACCTCACGGGTATGGACATCTCAAACGCTTCCATGTACGACGGCGCAACGGCTACGGCCGAGGCAATGATGATGTGCGTGGCGGCAGCCAAGAAACGAAACCGCGTGCTGATTTCCTCGACCTTCGCCCCTAACGTGCTGCGCGTGGCGGAAACTTACGCCCTTTTCCACGGCGTGGGCCTACAAATCATTCCCGAGAAAGACGGCGTGACCGACAAGGATTTCCTTAAAGCCGCCGTGGAAGAGGACGACGTGGCAGGCGTGCTGCTGCCGCAACCCAACTACTACGGCATCGTGGAAGACTTTGAAGGCATTGCCGACCATTGCCACGCCCACAAAACGCTCCTCGCCATAAACGCCGTGCCCGCAGACCTCGCCACGTTGCGCTCACCCGGCGAATGGGGCGCCGACATTGCCTGCGGCGATGGGCAAAGCCTCGGTCTGCCGCTCTCCTGCGGCGGCCCGTACATCGGTTACCTGTGCTGCAAGGAAGACCTCGTGCGCAAAATGCCCGGTCGCCTCGTAGGCATGACGACCGACGCCGAAGGCCGCCGCGCTTTCGTGCTGACCATGCAGGCTCGCGAGCAGCACATTCGCCGCGAAAAGGCGACCTCAAACATCTGCACCGCGCAAGGCATCATGTGCCTCTGGATTGGCGCATACCTCTCGCTCATGGGACAGAAAGGCTTGCAGGAAGCCGCCGCGCTCTCTTATGCCGGCGCACACACCCTCCGCGACCTACTCACGGTCGACGGAGCCTTTGCCGAGGCATTCCCCAACCAGCCGTTCTTCAACGAGTTCGCCCTCAAATGCGAAGGCGTTTGCCCCAATCGGCTGCGCCATGCCATGGCCGAAAAGGGCTGGCTCGCCGGCATCGCGGCGGAAGGACACAAGGATTTGCTTATCCTCTGCGTCACAGAAAAGCGCAGCCGGGAGGAAATCGAGGCATTCGCCAAAGAACTCATTGCGTGTAAAAATGAATTGTCTGCATCTTCCAAATAAATCGAGACGACTATGAACAGAACACTATATGCTCCGCTGATATTCGAACTTTCGCGCAAGGGACGCGAGGGTTATTCGCTGCCAAGCGACAACCTGGGGCAGGATAAATACAAACCTTGCCAGTTGCCCGCCCACCTGCTGCGTCAAGAAGCACCGGCGTCACTGCCTGAAGTGGACGAACTGACGGCGGCACGCCATTATACAAACATGTCAGGCAACAACTTCGGCGTAGACACGGGCTTCTACCCCTTGGGCAGTTGCACGATGAAGTATAATCCCAAAATCAACGAGGAAGTTGCCGCCCTGCCCGGCTTTACCGATGTGCACCCCGCGCAACCCGCCGAAACCTTGCAGGGCAGCCTGCATCTGTATCACCACCTCGCAGCCATGCTTGCCGAAGTGGGCGGCATGCACGCCTTTACCCTCAATCCCTATGCCGGGGCGCACGGCGAACTGACCGGCCTTATGGTAATCCGCACCTACCACCAGCGCAGGGGCGACCATAAGCGCGTGAAAATCATCGTGCCCGACTCGGCACACGGCACTAACCCGGCTTCGGCCGCCGTGTGCGGCCTGCAAATCGTGCAGGTGAAGAGCACTGCGGAGGGCACTGTGGACCTTGAAGACCTGCGCACGAAACTCGGCGACGACATCGCCGGCATGATGATGACGAACCCCAACACGCTCGGCATTTTTGAAAAGGACATTCCCGAGATTGCGCGGCTCGTGCATGAGTGCGGCGGCCTGATGTACTACGACGGCGCAAACCTCAACCCAATGATGGGCGTCTGCCGCCCGGGCGATATGGGTTTCGACGTGATGCACATCAATCTGCACAAGACCTTTTCAACGCCCCACGGCGGCGGCGGTCCCGGCAGCGGTCCGGTAGGCGTGCGCAAGGGTTTGGAGGACTATCTGCCCAATCCCCAAGTCTATTTCGACGAAGTGGAGCAGCAATACGCTATGCGCTTCTCGAAAGAGGCACTTGGCAGCATCTCCTCTTGGCTCGGCAACTTCGGCATTCTCGTGCGGGCCTATGCCTATCTGCTCACGCTCGGCCACGAGCACATTGCGCAAGCGGCAAAACTCTCCGTGCTCAATGCCAACTATATTAAGGAGCAACTTAAAGACTACTACGAACTGCCCATCGAGGGACTGTGCAAGCACGAGTTTGTGTTTGACGGGCTGCGCGCCGAATACGGCGGCGACCACCACGACCCCGACCACGCCACGACGCTGCAAGTGGCGAAGCGGCTGCTTGACTTCGGTTTCCATGCTCCGACCATCTATTTCCCGCTGCTCTTCCACGAAGCCATGATGATTGAGCCTACGGAAAACGAGAGCAAGGAAACGCTCGACCGCTTCATCGAGGTGCTGAAAAACATCGCCATCGAGGCGCGCGACAACCGCGAAAGCCTGCGCACCGCGCCCCATTGCACGCCCATTTCGCGCCCCGACGACGTGAAAGCCGTGCGCGAACCAAGGTTTAAGTTTTAAGTTTTTCAAAACTCATAGATAATATTGATTATATAGATCGCCTATAATCTTTCCCTCTATGTCTCCAATATCTTTAATCATAATCGGTGCAGGCCCTGCGGGCTACGAATGTGCCGTGCGTGCAGCCAAGCGCGGCGTGCAAGTGACGCTCATCGAAGAAAAAAGCGTGGGCGGCGTTTGCCTGCGCGAGGGCTGCATTCCCACGAAATGCCTTTGCCGCACGGCGGAACTTTTAGACGAAATCAATGCCGCCGCCTCATTTGGCATCTGCCTGCCCGAAGGCACGCCGCGCGTTGACCTCGCGCAAGCCGTGGGGCGGAAAGACGGCGTCGTGGCAAATCTCATGCAAGGCGTATCGGCCCTACTGAAGCATCCCAACATCAGGCTCGTGGAAGGCAGGGCGCAATTTGCCCCCGATGGCGGCGGCAAAACCGTCATCGTCAACGGCGAACGCCTCACGGCCGACTACGTCATCATTGCCACCGGCTCGCGTCCGCGCCCCTTGCCCATACCCGGCGCAGACCTCGACGGCGTGGTCACCTCCACCGAATTGCTCTCTGAAACCACCCTGCCCAAAAGTCTCGCCATTATCGGCGGCGGCGTTATCGGCTTGGAACTGGCAACGGTGTTCAGCACATTCGGCGCGAAGGTCACAGTCGTAGAGTTTATGCGTGAAGTGCTGCCCGGTTTCGACCGCGATATGGCGAAACGCCTGCGCACTGCCCTCAAGCGGCGCGGCATCGACTTCCGCCTCAATGCGGCAGCCACAGCCATTGAGCGCAGCGAGGCGGACGGCAAACTGCTCCTGCATTTCACCGAGAAGGAGAAACCGCAAAGCGTTGCAGCCGATCGTGTACTGGTATGCGTGGGTCGGCAGCCGAACGTGGAAAATCTCGGACTCGATAACGCCGGTATCGACTACGGCAAGCGCGGCATTATGGTGGACGAGCATCTGCAAACCAACGTAAAAGGCGTTTATGCCGCCGGCGATGTCAACGGCCGCCTGCTTTTGGCGCACGCTGCCACGCGGCAGGCTTATCTCGCCCTCGACCACTTGCTCCACGATGCCGCACCCGAGGAATGGCCCGCTCCGCAGCCTTACACTGCCGAGGGCACGCCGTCGGTCGTCTTCACGCATCCCGAACTGGCAGCCATAGGCCCTACCGAGGAACAACTTGAAGAAAGTGGCACGCCTTTCACCAGCCCGCTATGCCTCCAACGGCAAAGCCATGGCAGAGGGCGCAGCCGACGGCATGCTTAAAATCCTCGCCACGCCTGACGGCAAAATCCTCGCCGCCCATATTCTCGGCCACCACGCCGCCGACCTTATCCACGAGGTTGCGGCGCTGATGTCGCAAAACGCCACCCTCGCCGACCTCCAATCTTTCGTACACGCCCACCCCACCCTGTCGGAATTATTGGCCACGGCGAGCGAGGGATAAGAATCTCAATTAGCAATATTAAACGCAGCGAGCGCAACCGATTTTAGTCGATTGCGCTCGCTTTACATAAGCAGGCATATAAAAAATTAATGGTGACATCTGTCTCTACAGGTCACCATTAACCAACACAAAAACTAAACTAGACTTAACTAAACTATTATGCGTTGTCATCACGACAACTTGATATTGCAAATATAGAGTTTCCTTTTATTATTTCCAAAGAAAATCAAAAAAAATATTTGCTTTGCCCGTTTTTTAACGTTTATATAGGTTTGCAAGCAGTAAATAGTCGAGCAAAGTCATGGCTGCCATGCTTTCTACTACGGGCACGGCGCGGGGCAAAACGCAGGCATCGTGCCTGCCTCGGGCCTTGACGGTCGCGGCATGGCCTTCCTTATCGATTGTCGCTTGCTCGCGCAGCAGGGTGGCCACGGGCTTGAAGGCAACGCGGAAGTAAATGTCCTCGCCGTTGCTGATGCCGCCCTGTATGCCGCCGCTATTGTTGGTGAGGGTATGCACATGGCCTTCATTGTCGGTTACGAAGAGGTCATTCTGCTCGCTGCCGCGCTGCGCCACGCCTTCGAAGCCGCTGCCGTAGTCGAAGCCTTTGGCGGCGTTGATGGAAAGCATGGCCGCGCCGAGGGCAGCGTGCAATTTGCCAAACACGGGTTCGCCCACGCCGACCGGCACGCCCGTTATCACGCCGGTGATGATGCCGCCAATGGTGTCGCCTTCGGCTTTCACGCTCTTGATGAGGTCGGCCATCTTTTCGGCAGTAGCGGCATCGGGGCAGCGCACAGCGTTGCTCTCTATCGCGTTGAGGTCGTAGTCTTTGTAAGTGCCGGGCAGGGCTATGCCGCCCACTTGCGAGGTGTAGGCTTTCACGCTGATGCCTTGTGTTTGCAAGGCAATCTTAGCAAAAGCTCCCGCCACGCATCGCGCCGCCGTTTCGCGTGCCGAGGCACGTCCGCCGCCCCGGTGGTCGCGTATGCCATACTTATTATAATAGGTATAGTCGGCGTGCGAGGGGCGGAATAGGTCGCGCAGATTGTCATAGTCTGCCGAGTGCTGGTTTTCGTTGCGGATAATGAAGCCGATGGGCGTACCCGTGGTCTTTCCCTCGAACAGCCCCGAGAGGATTTCCACGCGGTCGCTTTCCTTGCGCGGCGTGGTCAGCGCACTCTGCCCCGGTCGGCGGCGGTCGAGTTCGCGCTGCACAACACCGAGGTCAATGCTGATGCCTGCCGGCATGCCGTCAATCACGCCGCCGATGGCCGGACCGTGGCTTTCGCCGAACGACGTCAGGCGGAATATCTCTCCAAAGGTGTTCATGGTAAAGAAAATTGGTCGGAATTACTATTACAACAGCAAATTTAGATAAAATCCGCGGATTCTATCTAAATTTGTAACGGAAATTAAAGTCTTGATTATTATGTCAAAGATTACGGTTCAAGAAACACAAGTAACTGTTCTGCAATGGGAAGGACAGGATTATATTTCTCTAACAGACATGGCTGCAGCCAAAGAAGGAGACAGTCGGGCTGCAGATATTATTAAGGTGGGTTCTATAAATTCCCACCGTAAAAATTTACAATAATGTTGGGTTGACGTTTTGTCATCTTTTGTTTTCTTTTCGGTCTAAATCGTAAGTCTCATCGGTCACGTAGCCCGCTACGCTCCCTCTTCAACTTACAATTTATCCTCGAAAATAAATCCAAAATCTGCCAAAGCGAATTAATAGAACCCACCTTAAGAACTGGATTAGAAATCGTTACTCAATAGAATTTCTTGGAACTTGGGAAATCATTCACAACCCCAATTTTAAAGTGGTCGAATTTGACCACTTTAGAAAAAGTGCAGGGCTACCCTCTTTTGTCCTTAGCGCTTCTGAATGGATAGAACAAACAAATGCGATTGGGCTTGTCGTGAAAAAAGGACGTTACGGCGGAACTTTTGCTCACAAAGATATTGCCTTTGAGTTTGGTTCTGCTATCAGCGTTCCATTCAAACTCTATCTTATAGAAGAGTTCCAAAGGTTAAAGGCAGAGGAACAGCAACTGCTTGGTTGGTCTGCAAAACGCGAGTTATCAAAAATCAACTACCGAATACACACCGATGCAATCAAGCATAATCTTATTCCTCTTGAAATCACCTCAAAACAAGCAAGTGCCATTTATGCCAATGAGGCCGATGTGTTAAATATGGCCATGTTTGGAATGACCGCAAAACAATGGAGAGAGCATAATCCCGAATTAAAAGGAAACATTCGGGACTATGCCTCTATCAACGAACTGATTTGTTTGTCTAATATGGAAAACCTTAATGCGGTATTTATCGAGCAGGGAATTCCCCAAGGAGAACGTTTAATAAAGCTCAATCAAATAGCAATTCATCAAATGAGTGTTCTGGAAAATAAAAATGATAACGAAAGCAATCTATTAAAGTGATTGCTTACTGCATAAGCATGGCTCTAATCGGAAAATTACGGCTTAGATTTTTTCTTAGATATTATTTATTCTTAAACGCCTGTGATATTTTCCGAATAAGTACCAGGTTATCATTTATTATCCATTATCAAGCATCTTATTCTTAATGGCAATGGCCGCCACAGCCGCAGTGGCCGTCGCCTTTATGCTCGTGGTTGCAATGGCCGTCGCCGTGATGGTCGTGGTGACAGTCGTCGCCGCAACTGTCGCAGCCGCAGCCGCAACCCTCGCCGCTCATCATGTTGAGCATGCCCTGAATCTCTTCAGCGGTGGCCTCGCGTGCCGTGACTACTTCGCCGCGAAAGTGCAGGGGCTTGCCGGCAAAGGGATGGTTGAGGTCCACCGTAACGGTGTTTTCCTTCACCTCGGTCACCAGGCCCTGGAAACGGTTGCCGTCGGCATTGACGAGGGGCAGCACGGCACCGGGATAGACGCCCTCTTTATCGAAACGGCCGTCAATGCAGAACACGCTTTTATCGAGTTCCACCACGTGCTCCTGCACGTAAGGGCCGTAAGCCTCCTCGACAGAGAGCGTGAAGTCGAACTTATCGCCGGCGGCGAGACCGCCCACTTTTTCCTCAAAGGCATCGAGCGTAAAGCCCATGCCGGTGATGAATTGGAAGGGGTGGTCTTTCGGGGCTTTCTCTACAAGTTCGTGAATGCCTTTGGCGTTGTCGGTAAAAAGTTCGTATGCCACGGTGACATACTTGTGCTGTGAATTTTCCATTGGTTGTTGTAAAATTGGATATGAATAATGTTGATTGTTGGCTGTTTTGAAAAAATCGAGAAACTGCGTATGCGAATAAACTGCAAATAGTATTTGCCTTACGCCAATTCCAGCTTAAAGGTTTGCCGCAGTGTTTCGAGGGCGGGATTGTCTTTGAGCATGGCGGCGAACTGCTCTTTGGGACTGTATGCCCGCGTTTGCGCCTCGCGTGCCACAAGTTTGAGGTCGAGCGCTACGAAATCGTTTTGCAATTCGTTCCTGAGATATTGCTCCACCTGCGGCTGCATCTGCTGCATGTACTTCATCACCTGCTCGTTCTCCACGGGCACGGTGACGCGCTTGCTGCCGGGAGCCACTTCGAGCGTCATGTTGCGCATTCGTGCCGACATGGCGGCATATTCGCGCGGCAGCGAGAGGGCGTATTGCAGCCAGCAGCGGTTCACGTCGGCAGCCTCGAAGGCTTTGTCGCGCTGTTGCTTCTGCTGCACGGCATAGGCCGGCGCGTTCTCTTGCACCGTGGTTTGCTGCGGTTGGTGCATCGCCTCCATGGTCTTGCGTATCGAAAGCGTGTGCACGGGGCGTTTCGCCTGCTGCGCCGCGTTCTGCTGCGCCGCTTGGGTGGGAGCGTTTTGCAGTGCGCTTGCCGCGTGCGCGGCTTGGCCATTGTCGAGCGCAGACGGTTGGGATTGGGCGGCAGGTTTCGGGACAGCGGGCTTGGGTGCTTCCTGCTTCTTGGTAGCAGTGTGGGCGAAAATGGGTTTTAGCGTCTTCGTAGGGCCAAGCCCACAGCCCGGCGCGTCCTCCTGCGCGCTCTGCGCCACTTCGATGAGGCACAGTTCCACGCCCAACCGCTTGTTGCGGCTTACGCGATAGTTCACGTCGCAATCGTTGCAGAGTTTCAAGGCGCGATAAAGGAATTGCGGCTTGCACCGCTTGGCCTGCTCGCTGTAACGCTGGCGCACGTTGTCCGCCACGTCAAGCAGCGGCAGCGTGCTTTCGTCGCGGCTCACGAGCAAGTCGCGGAAGTGCGCCGCCAGGCCGCCGATGAAATGGTTGCCCTCGAACCCTTTGCGCAGTATCTCGTTGAAAGTGAGCATCGCTGCGGGTATATCGCCTTTCAGCAGACTGTCCGTGAGATTAAAATAATAGTCGTAGTCGAGAATATTGAGGTCTTCGATGACCTTTTTATAGGTGATATTGCCTGCTGAAAAGCTGGCCACTTGGTCGAAGATAGAGAGTGCGTCGCGCATGCCGCCGTCGGCCTTTCGTGCAATCACGCTCAGGGCTTCCTCCTCATAGGCGATGCCCTCTTTTTCCGCAACTCCCTTGAGGTGGTTCACGATATCGGGCACCTCCATGCGGTTGAAATCGTAGATTTGGCAGCGGCTCAGGATGGTGGGCAATATCTTGTGCTTCTCGGTAGTGGCGAGAATGAAGATGGCGTGTGCGGGCGGCTCTTCAAGAGTTTTGAGGAAGGCGTTGAAGGCCTGCGTGGTGAGCATGTGTACCTCGTCGATGATGAACACCTTGTAGCGTCCCACCTGCGGCGGCACCTGTACCTGCTCGATGAGCATGCGCATATCGTCGACAGAGTTATTGGAGGCGGCGTCGAGTTCATAGATGTTGAGCGAGCGTTGCTCGGCGAAGGCGCGGCAGCTCTCGCACTCGTTGCAGGCTTCGCCGTCGGCCGTGGGGTGCTCGCAGTTGATGGTTTTGGCGAAGATGCGTGCGCAGGTGGTTTTGCCCACGCCGCGCGGCCCGCAGAAGAGGAAGGCGTGCGCCAGCTTGCCGGTTGCTATCGCGTTTTTCAGGGTTGTGGTCAGCGTGCTCTGCCCCACGACGCTGTCGAAGGTTGTGGGGCGGTACTTTCTGGCCGAAACGATGTAGTTGTCCATTTAATATATTATGTATTTCTTGCAAAATTAAGGAAAAAAGGCAGAAAACGGCCATTATCTTATAAGACTTTTGCACGCGCCGCGCAGATTATCGCGATTTTCTCCGAGATATTTTTTACTAATCCCGTGAAAAATCTTCCCAAGTCCGTGATAGTTTTCATTATCTGCACAGAAAAAGTTTGTTACAAAGTTTGTAACGCATATTACAAAGTTTGTAATAAAAAATCTCTTATAGGTAAGGAAAAATTATCAAGGAGGAAATGAAAAATATCTTGCTGATAGTAAAAAACAGGTCAAAGCAAATGGCGCAGTTCGTGCATGGCACTATCGTCCTCCACCGAAGCAGGTGCGATTTGCCTTACTCACGCCATAGAATTGGCAGAAAATTCGGTAATATGGGGGCGAAAATTCGGTTTATACCGAAATTCTTTTGAGGAAAAAGGAGCAAGTCCTAACTTTGCAGTATGAAAATGGCGTTTTCCCTTGGTAAGAGCAGCGCGCTCTGCTTCCTATATATATTAATATATGTATGGTGTTGCTCCGCACCCTATGCCTCGGCTCAGACGCCTGGCGATGAAATGGTTTTACTAGCACCTGGCGATTCTGCCGTCCTTGCAGTTAACGATTCAGTGCAACAAAATAAGTCTAAATCGCTGTGGAAGAAGTTAGTGAACTATTTCAAGAACTCCGACAAGCGCGATGAAACCAAGAACTTCGACTTCGGTTTTCTTCCCGGTCCGCACTATTCTTCCACCGTGGGCTTAGGCCTTGGCTTGGTTGCCACAGCGACTTACAGCTCTGACTTTGCCGACAAATCGCTGCCGCGCTCCAATGCCGCGCTCTACGGCGACCTCACCACGGGCGGCTTTTTCCTCATCGGCATCAAGGGCCTGCACATCTTCCCCCACGAGCGGTATAAACTGGACTACAAGCTCAACCTCTCTACCTTCCTCACGGACTACTACGGTATGGGCTACGCACTCAACAACGAGGATTATAACAAGGCAAGCTTCCGCCGTAATCGCGTCGAAGCCATTGCCCGTTTCCTCTTCCGCCTCGCGCCAAAAACGTACCTCGGTCCCACTTTCTCCTACCGCTTCATTCAGGCGGCCGAGGTGAAGCAGCGCGACCTGCCGCTCTTTGAAAATCAGCGCAAGAACCTGCATGCCACTTCGCCGGGCGTAACCTTTCTTTACGACTCGCGCGACTTTATCCAAAACGCGAGCAAAGGCGTATACTTCCAAGTGGACCAATCGTTTACGCCGCGTTTCCTTGGAAACGACTATTGTTTCTCGTCTACGGAGGTTACCCTGAGCGGCTACAAAAAGGTATGGCGCGGCGGCGTGCTCGCGGCGGAGTATCACTCGCTCTTCAACTACGGCCACACGCCCTGGGGCTTCATGGCAGAAGTGGGCAACAACAACCGCATGCGTGGCTATTACGAGGGCCGGTATCGCGACCAGAACCTCATTGAGGCACAAATAGAGTTGCGCCAGAACATCAAGAAGCGCCACGGCATGGTGGTGTGGGTTGGTGCGGCACAGATATTTGAGCAGTTGAAAGACATGCGCTTCCGCTACACCCTGCCCAATGGCGGCATAGGCTACCGCTGGGAGTTCAAGAAAGGGATCAATGTGCGCCTCGACTACGGTCTCTCCAAAAACGGCGGCGGCTTTATCTTCAGCCTCAACGAAGCCTTTTGAGCAATCAAATAAAGAAACCTGCATTTGATTGATCTGATAAAGAGGATTAAGTATTATCTGCCTAAAAGGCACTTAACACAGAATATTATTTTGCACCATTTCTTTACCCTTATCGCAACTATCTCCACTATAAAATCTCTATCAATATGACATTAAAGAAAAAACTGATTTCTGCGGCACTCCTCCTAGCCGCCACCTCCGCCCGCGCCCTACCCTACGCGCCGGAATTTCTGCAAGACGAACAAACCGACGCCGGCAAACTCGAATACATCAACTTCGGCAACTTTGACCGCTGGCTTATCCGCAACGTGAAGGAAAGCGGCATCATCGGCGGTAAGACCAAGACGCTCTATTGCATCGCCCCCAACGGCACCATCACCAGCACCGACCCTTACAGAGGTTCGGGCGGCTCGCCTTGGGCCACGTCGAACGTGATGGCACGCGTGTCGGGCATCACGAAGACCAACGTCAGCGTCTACCGCGAGGAACGCCCGGGCCACGGCTACTGCGCCAAACTTTACACGCACCTCGAAGAGTGCAAAGTGCTCGGCATCGTGAATATCAAGGTGCTCGCCGCAGGTTCCATCTATCTGGGACAGACGCAAGAGCCGATTACAGGCACGAAAAACCCTATGGCCAAGCTCAACGCCGGCATTAAATTCAGCCGCCGCCCGAAAGCCCTCGTGTTCGACTATAAAGTAAAACTCTCCGGACAGCCCAACCGTGTGAAGCAGACGGGCTTCGGCAAGGTTAAGACCATTCAGGGCATGGACATGCCCGACTGCATACTCTACCTGCAAAAGCGCTGGGAGGACGCGCAGGGCAACATCTACGCAAAGCGCGTGGGCACGATGGTGAAACGCTTCAACAAGAACACCGACTGGGTGAACAACGCCCGCTTTGAAATCCACTACGGCGACATCACCAAGGAAAAGTTTTACAACTCAAGCATGGCACTCACCACTGGCGATAACACCAAGTATGCCAAAAATTCCAAGGGAAAAATGGTTCAAGTAAAAGAAGTTGGTTGGGCCAATGCCAACGAAGCGCCCACGCACATCGTGCTGCAATTCGACTCGAGCCACGGCGGCGCATACATCGGCAGCGTAGGCAACACGCTTTGGATAGACAACGTACGCCTCGCGTACTAAATTACGGCTTTTCATATAGGACATTTGCGCTTTTTTGCAAAAATCTTAATACTTTTTGCAAAAAACTCGTATATTTGCTGCTCCTTTCATATATAATTATTGTATATGAAGGGAGCAGTGCCCGTTTTAATTATGGCGTCGCCATAATTAAAAATACATTCATTGCAATTTGTAGGGGCGTTTTACCACACATCCTTTTGATACATCTTTTTTAATTCACTTTTTTATTAACCAAATCATCAACAAAAGCTTATGAAAAAAGTTCTTCACATCTTTTTTCTGTGCCTCATGTCGTTGGTGGCGTTAGTAGCGAATGCTCAAATCACTTCTGTAAGTGAGTTGAACAACACGACCACGTACACGTTGAAAACAACGGAGCGCGGTTATTTCCTCTACAACGAAGCCACCTCTACCGAGGCGCTTACGTCCTCTTACAACCTGGACGGCGGCCAAAACGCAACGCCGACAGGTGAGGCTTCACAGCAGTTTGCTTTCCTGCACGGCACTTACACGCCCGAAGGCAAGTATTATTTGTACAGCGTTGGTGCTGGCAAATTCGTAGGCTTTAACACCGCCGATGTTAAGACCTATCTGAAAGACGCACCCACGACTGCCGACCGAGTAACCCTCACGGCATCTGGTTCAAACTTTATCCTCGCCGATGCAACCAACCGCAAGGTTAACATCTCCACTTGGGAGGCATACCTTGGCGTTAAGGTTGTTTCTTGCGACCCCGACGGCGGCAACCTCCTCGTGGTTACGGCTGTAAACACGAGCGCAGACTTTACCGAAGCCCTCTCTGTTATTGATGCACTTGAAGCTCCCAAGCCTCAGTACACTGTAACGTTCACATTCAAGCAAAACGGCGAAGTTCTCGGCTCGCAGGCAGTAACCTTAAACGAAGGCAGTGCTTTCCCCAGCTACAGCGTGCCCAGTTACGTAGAAGCAACCGTTGAAGGAAGTCTGCCCGAAACCGTAACGGAGAACACCGAGATAGTTGTAAATACAACTGTTAAGGACGATTGCCCCTTCAAGTTCTACCAGGCTACCGATGCAGCAGACGTAGTATGGACGGCACTTACGCTCAAGCGCTCTCCTGTCCTCTACCTCTACGCTACGGAAGACGGCACGCAGATCAGCAACACCGCTGTCGAGACGTTGCCCTCCGATGAGACGTTGAAGAAATACGCTTGGTGCTTCGTCGGCGACTGGCTCAATGGCTTCACCATCAACAACCTCGCTACGGGCAAGCGCATCGCTTCTCCCTCTACGGCTTTGACTGACGGTACTAATTACCATGCTATCCTCACCGATGCAACGCTCGAAGACGGCACCGACAAGTTCACGCTCGTGACCAACGCCGCAGGCAACTACTTCATCAAGCGTGCCGACACCGACAACTACTTCCTTTCTAACTTCGGCGGCACGACCAACACGCTCCTCAGCTTCTGGAACAGCGGCAACGCTCTGACGGACGGCGGCACAGGCGACGGCGGCTCTATCTTTGAAGTTGTCGCTATCACCCTGCCCGAGCCTGTCCTCAACACGCTCGTGCCGACCGTTGAGCCTACAACGGCTACGGGCACCCTCGAAACCATCACGCTCAACTTCGAGAAAGAAGTAACTTACGACAACACGAAGACCATCACCCTAGGCAACAGAATGATGGGCATCACGAAGGACATCACGGTTGCTGTAAGCGCAGAAGACGCCAAGGTGGTTACGATTACGCTCGCAGAGCCCGTTACCGAACCGGGTTTCCTCTCGCTCTATATCCCCGAAGAAACCTTCACGGCCACGGAAGACGGCACGTTCAACCCCGAACTCACCAGCCCGATTACCGTGCTCGCTCCCACGAACACCTTCGCATTTGAAAGCACCACTCCTGCCGACAATGCCAACCTGCTCGAACTGAGCACCGTTAAGGTAACCTATGCCGACGTTCCGACGCTCGCAACGGAAGGCGCTTCGGTTAACGTGATCAACACTGAGACCAGCACTGCCGTTACCACGGCTACCGTTGCTTACGATGCGGAAGACTGGAACTCTGTTGTATTCACCCTCGCCGCGGCTATCACCACGCCGGGTACGTACACGCTCACCATTCCCGATGAATTTATCTGGAACAGCCAGTACAACGATATCGCAGAAGATAAGGGCGTTTCGCAGGGCGCTACCTACACCCCCGCCACCACCCTCACCTTCAACGTTATCGAACCTTATCCCGTAAACTTCGATAAGAACATGAACCGCACCCGCACCGACCGCACCCTCAACAGCATAACGCTCACAGAGGAAGGCCAGGAAGGTCAGACTGTAACGGTTGCCAACACGTCGAAGATCTACAACGACCAGCACGAAACGACTACGCTCACCTGCAACGCAGGTAGCACGCTCACCGCAACGTTCAACTACTCGGGTACCTGGATGCACGGCTACGTTTACATCGACACTGAAAACGACGGCGCATTCTCGTTCAATGAAGGCAGCACCGACCAGAGCGGCACAGACCTCAAGGCCTTCGCATTCTACTCGGGCAGTTTCACCAATGATCAAAGCGGCTACAACTCTGCTGGCCAACATATCACCGGCGACGCACGCGCCAACATCAACCCGCCCTCGTTCACAGCTCCTACCACTCCGGGTACTTACCGCATCCGCTTCAAGGTAGACTGGAACAGCGTTGACCCCGGCGGCCAAAAAGCTGCCAATGGTACGGTAACCGGCGACAACGGCATTGCAAAAAACGGCGGCTACATCTTAGACGCTACGCTCGAAGTTACCGGTTCGACAACCCCGGAGGGCCCGATTGCTCCCGTATCGATTACTCCTGAAGACCAGAGCGAAGTTGAAAGCTTCACCAGCGCAACGATTACTTTCGAAGAAGACGTTACCTACGACGAACTCATCGAAGTAACCATTGCTCAGAGAAATGGCCTCTACTATCAGAAGGCAACCGTAAGCGTTGACGGCACAACCGTTACCGTAAGCGCACCTGAGGAAATCACCGAAGCCGGCACTTACGCAATCTCTGTTCCCGCCGGTGCTTTCTCTACCACCGATGGCCGCACCAACGAGGCATTCACCACGATGTTTACCATCACCGAACCTGCCGGTCCTGCCGACACCTTCGTTTACACGAGCGTTGTTCCTGCCGACGGCAGTGAGGTAGCTGAACTCAGCTCTATCACCGTTACCTATCCCCAGTGGGTATGCGACTACATCAACGAGACTCCGTTCAACGTAGTTGATGCCGAGAGCAACGTGGTTACCACCGCTTCGCTCACTTACAATGACAACTGGGAAGACGTTGTGATTGTACTGGAAGAACCTATCACCGCAGAAGGCACTTACACCATCACCGTGCCCGCCGGCTACATCTATTCTAACGAAGGTTACGATCCGTCTGCAGCCGACAAGGGCGTAAGCAATGGTGCTATCTACAATCCCGAGTTCACCCTGACCTATACGGTTAAGGCCGCTTCCGAACCCATCAACACCTTCGTTTACAAGAGCGTTGATCCCGCTAACGAAAGCGTTGTCAAGGAACTCGGAGACATCACCATCACCTTCCCCGCCAATGTGGCAAATGAAGTGACCAAAACTCCGATCAACGTTATCAACAG
>OBLI01001992.1_pt1 | contig 18346 bp, 15 predicted proteins | sample 1519701 | NCBI WGS metagenome assembly OBLI01 (sample SAMEA3663005, study PRJEB22513) | pig gut metagenome | biome: pig gut; feature: pig-associated habitat; material: faeces | place: France | collected 2012 | reverse complement strand
GCGACGTCATCTACGATTCGCGCGACGGTTCATATTGGGTATGTGGCCGTCCCGCAGCGCCCCAGTTCGGCAAGGACAAGAGCTGGTGGTTCAGCCTCTACATACCCGATGCCAACGTGAAGAAGGACGTCAAGGCCACCGCCAAGGTCGATGGCAAGAAGCAGAAGGTGGTGGTGGGCAACCTCCCCTACAAACTCAACGGCACGATAGACAAGGTCACCACCTTCGGCGAGATGCTCACCCTCATTGCCCGCCCCGATCTCTATTACGATTACGTCCATGTCGATGGTGCGGTAAAATACCATGGCCATACGCATGGGTTAGGTAACATCGTAGACAAGACGCCCAAGTATATGGTGAATTACTTCAAAGACGTGAAGTACTACTGGGAACAATACAAGCTGCTGCCCGAAATCTTCCCTTTCATGAAGGATGCGGGCATGGACGAGACGGGCATGTCGAACGAGCGGATGTTTGAGATTTTGGCGTCGCCTTTCACCATCTTCTACGCAGGCTACAATGTGAACAGCAGCGGCAACATCGTGCTGCCCGCATGCAACTTCAACGGCTACACCCCCAGTTTGGAGGGAGTTTCAGGGCTCGAATACCTGCACACCACCCCCTGGGACTGCGTGCTCAGCCCGGGTGAAGAGACTTTCGACATCACCACCTGCATCGACCGTGGCAGCACCGAAGGCCACAACATTGACGAGCCCAGCCTGAACCCCGTGGCCTTTGTCATCCGCGTGAAGGACGGGCAGCAACTCTCTACCAACTGGTTCTTCACGCCCAGCCCCACCGAGGCGCTGCCCGGTGTGGACAAGGGCGTGCTCGTGGAGAAGTGGCGTGCCAACGAGTCCATCCACATTATCCTGTAACACGCGGATGGGTGCGTCAGTCTGCGGCCTCGCGCCGCGGCTCCTCCACTCCTTATATAATATAGCCACACCGACAATCCTCATTTCCATGTTTCACCATCATCATCCCATGATTATGAAAGCAAAGACCCTCTTCCGCATGCTGCCCTGCGCCCTGCTGCTGGCCGGTGGCCTGTACCTTACATCATGCAGTGACGACGACGACGTAAGCGGCGCCGCCAACCAGGAACTCACCGACGTCGACTCCGACACGGCCGACAAACTCTCGCGCATGCTGGTGGCCCTCTCGCCCTCGAGCGAGCTGGGCAAGGGCTGGGCGCAGCAGACCTACGAAGTGGTGGAGGGCGAACCTGTGGACGGCAACCACGCCGTGCGCATGATAGCCGTGAGCGGCGAGGAGGAGGCACGCTCCTTCTACCAGAGCCTCACGGGCTACCTGCTGAAGCAGGGCACCACGTCCGATACCTGGCACTGCGACGGGCTGGGCGACCTCACCTACACCTGGAAGGGGCAGAGCGACTGCTACGCCACCGTCGACATCAGCATCAAGCAACTGCCCGGCATCACGCAGATGCGCCTGGTGCCCGCCGCCATGCTGGCCGATAACGCCGGCGGTCGGGTCTACTACTCCTACGGCGACGTGCTCTTCAACAGCAACGACGGCACCTACTGGATTTGCTGCCGTCCCGCCGCCCCGCAGTACGGCAAGAAGAAGAGCCACTGGGCATGCCTCAAGGTGTCTGACGACCACATACGCGAGGTGACCCTCAAGAACGCGTCGGGCTATATCAACGCCCCTTACAAGTTGCGCACCACCATGGCCCTTGCCAAAGCCTTTGGCCAGATGCTGACCCTCATCAAGTGCGCCAACCTCTACGACTTCCAGGGGCAGGACGCACTGGGCGGCACGGAGACCCCCAGCGGCCCGCAGCTTGCCCGCACACACGCTGAGTGGTTCACCGAGAACTACGCCAAGGTGTGCCAGGAGCTGCACGGCGAGGGCGAAGACGGGGAAGACCCCGGTTACTTCCTGCCCCTTGCCGCCATGGCGCTCGACTATGAAAAGCATGCCGGCTTCTCGGAGAAAGACTACGACTGGCTTACCAGGTACTTCATGATATTCTACGACAGCTACAGCAAATACAACGGCGACACGGTGGGCATGCCAGCCGCCTACTTCAACAAGGACAAGCTCTTCGACTTCCGGGCCGATGGTGTGTATCTCGTCAAGCACGACCTCGACACGTCGAGTGAATGCGTGTTCGACATCCAGAACTACATCAACTTCCATAGCCGCGGCGACATCAAGGTGGGCAACGAAATGCTTGCACCCAAGGGACTCGTGCCCATCATCAAGACGGGCTACGAAATCTCCGCGAAGAAGATTGGCAACCCCTCCGTCACCGAGAAACTCCCTGGCGACTACCTCAAGGAGGTCTATGTCTATACGCAGAAGTATCAGGACTAATCGCCCAGAGCGAAGCAACCGTGCATTCTATTCACCCTCATCACACATACCACAATGAAGACTTTGTGTAAAAACCTGCTTTGGGCAGCCCTCGTGCTGGCCGGCAGCCTGTCGCTGGGCGCTTGCAGCGACGACGATAACGACGGTGGCGGCAACGGCAACGCCGACATCGACACCGAAGAACAGGCCATCGTGGCCGAGAACGAGTTTGCCCGCATAGCCTCCGTGCTGGCTCAGCCCACGGAGTTGGGCAGCAACTGGGCATCCCAGACACTCAAGCCCGCAGTGGGCCGCCCCGTGGAGGGCAACACCAGCGTGCGCATGGTGGCTGTGGTAGATGAAAAGGAAGCCCTCGACTTCTACAACGGTCTTACAGGCCAGCACTTGGCAGAGGGCACCACGGGCAACACGTGGACCTATCCTGGCATCGGCGCGCTGAGCTACGAAAAGCGCAACGAGGCCGACTGCTTCGCTGTGATTGACGTAGACATTCGCCAAATCCCCACCCTCAAGCAAGTCAAACTTGTACCCTCCGAGGTGTTGGGTGACAACGCCGCCGGCGAGGCATACTACAGTTTCGGCGACGTCATCTACGACACCCGCGACGGCTCTCACTGGGTGTGCGGCCGTCCCGCCTCGCCCAAGTTTGGCAAGGACAAGAGCTGGTGGTTCAGCTTCGACATCCCCGAAGACAACGTGAAGATGGACGTCAAGGCCAGCGCCAGGGTCGACGGCAAGAAGAAGAAGGTCGTGGTGGGCAACCTCCCCTACAAACTCAACGGCACGAGCGACAAGGTCACCACCTTCGGCGAAATGCTCACCCTCATTGCCAACCCCGACCTCTACAACACCTACGCCACCCTTGTGGGCCGTCCCCAAGGGCTGGGCAGCATCACGGACAAGAGCGCACAGGAAATGGTCAACTTCTTCAGACGTGTAAAGAGTGAGTGGCGGCATAGACAACTTGTGGATAAGATATTCTTCTGCATGAATAACGTAACCCTGGACGAAATTCCCCTCACCGACGGCGATATGTTCCAGATGCTGCAGTCGCCCTTCACCATCTACTACGCGGGCTACAAGGTGAACAGCGACGGCAACATCGTGCTGCCCGCATGCAGCTTCAACGGCAGCAGCGGCAAGGGAGCTGACGGCAAGCCGGGTCTCGTGCTCTTCAGCACCACCCTGCGCGACTTTATTGTGCGCCCGGGGCAGGAAACCTTCGACATCACGCCCTGCATTGCCCATTACAACAACCTGCCCAACAAGATTGCGGACAACAGTTACCTGAACGGCTATGGCTTCGTCATCCGCGTGAAGGACGGCCAGGAACTCTCTACCAACTGGTTCTTCACGCCCGACCCCACCAAAGCTCTGCCTGGTGTAGATAAAGGCGTGCTGGAAGAGAAATGGCGTTACAAGAAAGAGTTTCCTGACGAGGACTAAATCTCAGACGAACGCACTGCTTTCCCTGAGCGACAGCAAGGGCGCGCTACGACATCCCACATTGCGTACGCGTCCTCGCTTCGTCCCATTCAAAACAAGTTTCATCTTAAAATAACTATCCGACCCATGAAAAAGAACACCCTTTGGCATTTGCTTTCCTGCACCCTCCTGCTGGTAGGTTGCCTGTCGTTCGGTGCCTGCTCCGACGACGACAACGATGGCGGCAACGGCAACGCCGACATCGACACCGAAGAACAGGCCATTGTGGCCGAAAATGAGTTTGCTCGCATAGCCTCCGTGCTGGCCCAACCTTCCGAACTGGGCAGCAACTGGGCATCGCAGAAACTCGAGCCCGCAGTGGGCCGCCCCGTGGAGGGCAACACCAGCGTGCGCATGGTGGCTGTGGTAGATGAAAAGGAAGCCCTCGACTTCTACAACGGTCTTACCGGCCAGCACTTGGCAGAGGGCACGACGGGTAACACGTGGACCTATCCTGGCATCGGTTCGTTGAGTTACGAAAAGCGCGGCGAGGCCGACTGCTACGCCGTCATCCACGTGGACATCCGCCAAATCCCCACCCTCAAGCAAATCAACCTTGTGCCCTCCGCCGTGCTGGGCGACAACGCCGCCGGCGAGGCATACTACAATTTCGGCGATATCATCTTCGACACCCGCGACGGTTCCATCTGGGTGTGCGGCCGCCCTGCCGCGCCCCAGTTCGGCAAGGACAAGAGCTGGTGGTTCAGTTTCTACATCCCCGATGCCAACGTGAAGAAGGACGTCAAGGTCACGGCCAAGGTCGACGGCAAGAAGCAGAAGGTGGTGGTGGGCAACCTCCCCTACAAACTCAACGGCACGATAGACAAGGTCGGCGTCTTCGGCGAGATGCTCACCCTCATTGCCAACCCCGAACTCTACAACAAATACGCCACGTTGCCCCTGCTGGGCCGCCGTCTCCAAGGCCTGGGCAACATCTCGTCAGACAAAACGCCCGAGGAAATGGTTCAACGCTTCAAGGATGTGAAGGACTACTGGGATAAATTCGGACTCCTGATTGATATATTTCCTGGAATGAGGAAAACAGAAATGTCGGATGAGGAAATGTTCGGCATGCTGGCCTCGCCTTTCACGCTCTTCTATGCTGGCTACACCGTGAACAGCAACGGCCGCGTGGTACTGCCGGCATGCAGCTTCAACGGCAGCAGCGAGGAAGGCAACGGCAGCGAGGGGCTCAACTACTTCAGCACCACCCCGCGCGACTTTGAGGTGCGTCCGGGCAAGGAGCAGTTCGACATCACCACCTGCCTCAACAAATACAGCACCCAGGGCAACAAGATAGAAGACGATAACTACCTGAACAGCGTGGGCTTCGTCATCCGCGTAAAGGACGGCCAGCAACTCTCCACCAACTGGTTCTTCACGCCCGACCCCACCAAACCATTGCCCGGAGTAGGCAAAGAACTTACAGAACATCGTATCTATTCCAAGAACTCTGCTGAGTAACCTACCCACTCCTTTATATATAGCACAGCATAGACCATCCTCCCTTTTATGTTTCACCATCATCATCCCATGATTATGAAAGCAAAGACCCTCTTCCGCATGCTGCCCTGCGCCCTGCTGCTGGCCGGTGGCTTGTACCTTGCATCATGCAGCGACGACGACGACGTAAGCGGCGCCGCCGACCTCGACACCGAAGAGCAGGCCATCGTGGCCGAGAACGAGTTTGCCCGCATAGCCTCCGTGCTGGCCGAGCCTACCGAACTGGGCAGCAACTGGGCATCGCAGACGCTCAAGCCCGCAGTGGGCCGCCCCGTGGAGGGCAACACCAGCGTGCACCAGGTGGCCATGGCCGACGAGGCCGAGGCGCTCGCCTTCTACAACGGCCTTACGGGCCAGCATCTGGCAGCAGGCACCACGGGCAACACGTGGACCTATCCTGGCATAGGCACGCTGAGCTATGAGAAGCGCGGCGAGGCCGACTGCTACGCCGTCATCCACGTAAACATCAACCAAATCCCCACGCTCAAGCAAATCAACCTTGTGCCCTCCGCCGTGCTGGGCGACAACGCCGCCGGCGAGGCATACTACAGCTTCGGCGACGTCATCTACGACTCCCGCGACCACTCCTACTGGGTGTGCGGCCGTCCCGCTTCGCCCGAGTTCGGCAAGAACAAGAGCTGGTGGTTCAGCCTCTACATCCGCGACGAAAACGTGAAATATGACGTCAAGGCCACCGCCAAGATTAACGGCAAGAAGGAGAAGGTCGTGGTGGGCGACCTCCCTTACAAGCTCAACGGCACGAGCGACAAGGTCAGCACCTTTGGCGAAATGCTCACCCTCATTGCCGACCCCAACCTCTACAACACCTACGCCACCCTCGTGGGCCGTCCCAAGGGGCTGGGCAGCATCACGAACAAGAGCGCTAAGGAAATGGTCGAATTCTTTGGCGGAGTGCGGTTACACTGGGAGGAGAAAAACCTCTTCAATAAGGTGTTCCCTGTCATGAACAGAATGGGCGAGCACCACCTGCCCATCTCGGTCTCCAAACTCAAAGAACTGCTGACCAAGCCTTTCACCATCTTCTATGCCGGCTATGATGTCAACAGCGACGGCTGCATCGTGCTGCCTGCCTGCAGCTTCAACGGCCAGGACGATGCCGCCAAGGCTTTCAACACCACTTTCCGTGACTTCATCGTACGCCCGGGGCAGGAGTCCTTCGACATCACCACCTGCAGCCTGAACGGAACCACGTTGGGCAACGTCATTGAGGACAACACCTACCTGAACAAGACTGCCTTCGTCATCCGCGTGAAGGACGGCCAGAAACTCTCCACCAACTGGTTCTTCACGCCCAGCCCCACCGAGGCACTGCCTGGCGTGTCCGATGGCGTGCTCGAGGAGGTTTGGCGCTACAACACTCCCCCCGACTTAGACATCTAATGAGCGGCAGCCCGCAGCCTGCGGGGTAGCCACGGGCGCAGGGCGCGCTCCCTGCCCCGAGGCACCGCCCACTCCTTTAATAATATAGAGCGCGCGCCTCACGGCAAACACTCCTTATATATATATGCAGCGCCTCACGGCAAACACTCCTTCATTATATATAGCCTCCCACTTATCATGAAAAAGTACGCATTCCTCCCCGCCGCCCTGCTCCTGCTGGGCAGCTACACCCTCACCGCGTGCAGCGACGACGACACCGCCGCCATCCCCGACACCGAACTTACCGATGCAGAGAGCAACACCGCGCAGGAATTAGCCCGCTTGGTGCACATGCTGTGCGAGGTGGACGCCCTCCCCACGGGTTGGGCCACAGCCAACTTTACGCCCACCGTGGGCGAGGCCGACGACGCCAACCCCGCCGTGCAGAAGTTCGCGGTGGCCGACGCTGTCGAGGCGCTCAGTTACTACAACGCCCTCACGGCGCAGCAGCTCGAGGCTGGCACGGCCGCCGATGTCTGGCGCTGCGACGGTCTGGGCAGCCTCACCTTTGCCGCCCTCAACGCGGCCGACTGCTTTGCCACCATCGACGTGGACATCAAGCAGGTGCCGCAACTCAAGCAGATTAGGCTGGTGCCTGCCAGCGCGCTGGGCGACAACGCCGGAGGCGAGGCCTACTACCGCTTTGGCGACCTCATCAAGGACTACCGCGACAACACCGTCTGGGTGTGTGGACGTCCTGCCAACGCCGCCTGCGGCAAGAAGAAGAGCTACTGGTTCTCCTTCCAGATAACTGGCAGCCACATCTCCCACAAAACAGTCGCCACCAAGACGAACTATGGCTTCAAGGTAGATCACGACTATTACTTGCCCAAGAACCTGGGCAGCACGAGCGACAAGATAGCCGCCCTCGGCGAGTTCCTCACCCTGCTGTGCTTCCCCGAGAAGTATGAAGACTACGTGGCCGATGGTCGCCCTGGCGGTCTGGGCGGCGTGTGCAACGGGTCGGCCGACGACGTGAAGCACCTGCTGCGCGTGGTGAACCGCGCCTGGAAGCAGACGGACTTCCACGAGCAGATATTCGACCACTGTGGCAATATGACCTACGACGAGGTGATGAACATCTTCCGCGGCCAGTTCTGCTTCTACTTCGATGGCTACAAGTCCAAGAGCGGCTACTTCAAGCTGCCCACCGTCAACTTCAACACCGCCCTCGAGCAGCCCGCCCTCAGCGGTGACCCTGGCAACCCCAACCTGCCCAAGCCCCGCTTGCTCGGCACCGTCTTCCGCGACCTGCAGGTAAAGCAAGAGCAGCCCTTCGACATCCGCACCTACGTCGATACCTACACCAAGGGCGACAACCTGCTCATGAGTAGCGACTACCTCATGCCCTACGGCTTTGTGGTGCGCATGAAGACGGGTTACGAACTCTCCTCCAAGCTCGTCGGTAACCCCGACATCACCCAGCCCCTGCCTGGCTACGGCGACGGCGGTCATCTTGGCCACATCTACACCTACAAGCAACTGCACCACCTCTTCGAGGACTGAACCCCAGCCCTCTCCTTACGCAACAAACCGTATCATCCTCTAACAAGTATCAACCATCATGAAGACCCAAACACTCATCCGCCTGCTGCCCTGCACCCTGCTGCTGGCTGGCGGCCTGTCGTTCACCGCGTGCAGCGACGACGACACCTCCTCCATCCCCGACACCGAACTCACCGACACCGAGAGCGCCACGGCGCAGGAACTGAGCCGCCTGCTCGGTATGCTGTGCGAGGACGAGGAACTCTCCACAGGCTGGGCCACTCGCACCGTGCCGCCCACCGTGGGCCAGGCGCTCGACCCCACCAACCCCTTTGTGCGCACCATGACCGTGGCCAGTGAGGCCGAGGCCCGCGAGTACTTCCTCGCCCTGGCTGGCTACATCGCCAAGGACGACGCCGACAAGACCACCTGGCAGTGCGCTGGCATCGGCACGCTCACCTACCAGCCCCTCAACCAGAGTGACTGCTTCGCCACCATCAGTGTAAACATCAAGCAGGTGCCCGAACTCACCACCATCCGCCTCGTGCCCGTGTCGGCCTTGGGCGAGAACGCTTCCAACTTCGAAGCCTACTACAACTTCGGCGACGTGCTGCTGAACACCGAGGACAACACCGTCTGGGTGTGCGGACGCCCCGCCTGCGCTTGGGCCGGCAAGACCAAGAGCTACTGGTTCTCCTTCAATCTGGTGGACAAAAACGTGAGGGCCGTCACCAAGTACAAGAACCCCTGCTATTTCCACAAGACCTCCGAGTCGCATAGCGAAAAGGTCTATGATTTCGGCTACTTCATTCAGTTAATGCACGATGTGAATGAAGGATGGGACAACTACGCAGTGTATCAGCGGTCACACTACGAAAAAGAAGAAGAAAAAGATTTTCTTCCAATTTCGGAGGTCGTCCCCTACATCGATGAAAACATACAGGTGCTGCATGAACTTGCTAAGGATTGGGCCGAAGCCGAAAAGCAGTTTACGCCTGCGGGTGTTAAAATCGACTGGGGCTGGCAGTTCGTTCTTTTCCTGAGTTCAAAAGTGAGCGGCAAGACTGCCTACCAGAATTGGTACAGGTTCATTACCGGAAACGAGGGACAATCCCTCCTGTCGAACCGCCACGAGGCCGGCCGCTTCGCCCCACTTGAGAAAAAGGTGTATGGTGCGAGCTTCATACGTTGGGGCGTACGTTTGCCTTTGGATTTGGAAACCGAACAGTTCGACATCCGTGAATATGCCAAGACGGGTGGACCGGGTGACGTGAACGATTGGGATAATGAACAGAAAGTGCCCGCGCAGGGTCTCCCCGTCCGCGTCAAAACAGGCTATGAACTCTCCAACAAGATTATCGGCAACCCCGACCCCTCCAAGGAACTGCCTGGTGTGGGCAGCAAGCTGAAGGTGCTCTACCGCATGCCCACCCACAAGTTCCACTATCCCGCCAAGTAAAGTTCAGCCAGGGCTTTCGTCCCCTCCCTGGCTGCCCGCACACCAACTACTACCCTGACGGCAAGGGCGCGGCGGCATCTCGCAGCGAGTACCGCGCCCTCGCCCTTGTCCCATCACCCACCACAAACAGTACAACACCTAAAACATCCTTTCACAATGAAGACCCAAACACTCATCCGCCTGCTGCCCTGCACTCTGCTGCTGGCTGGCGGCCTGTCGTTCACCGCGTGCAGCGACGACGACGACACCCCCTCCATCCCCAACACCGAACTCACCGACACCGAGAGTGCCACGGCGCAGGAGCTGAGCCGCGTGCTCAGCATGCTGGCCGAGGACGGCGAACTCTCCTCGGGCTGGGCCACCCGCACCGTGGAGCCCACCGAGGGCGTGGTGCTTGACGAGAGCAAACCCTTCGTGCGCTCCATGGCCGTGAACGACCTCGACGAAGCACGTTCCTACTTTGAGGCCCTCTCAGGCGAAAGCCTCGCCGCCGGCTCCACCACCGCCACCTGGCAGTGCGCAGGCCTGGGCTCCCTCACCTACAATGAGGTGAACCGCCCCGACTGCCTGGCCACCATCGAAGTCAACCTCAAGCAGATGCCCAAGCTGCAGGTGCTCAATCTTGTGCCCCCCACCGCCATCGGCGACAACGTGGGCGGCTTCGACGAGTATTACCACTTCGGCGACGTCATCGAGGACACCCGTAACCACACGCGCTGGATTTGCGGACGCCCCAGCTCCTCGGCCAACAAGAAGACCAAGAGCTACTGGTTCTCCTTCGACCTCGACGAAACCAGCCACGTCAAAGCCATCACCGATTACAAGTACAAGAGTTACCTGCCCCACAAAATCGGTTCGCACGCCGACAAGATCAAGGACTTCGGCATCCTGCTCCGCATGATGCGCAACCTGGACGACGTGTGGGCGGCCTACTCGCTCTACAACCCCGGCAAGAAGTTCAGCGAAGTGGTAGACATGGACGAAGAAGGCTTCGACCGTATGTTCGGACTGGCCAACTATGGCTGGCGGACCACCCTGCACAACGGCGTGCAGCAGGCAGCCGTGCGCCAGCTGCTCGACCAAGAGGATGGCGAATTCATCAAGAACTTCGTCCTCTTCTACGACGGCGGCAGTTCCTCTGGCAAGGGCGTGCTGAAGGCCTACTTATATGAGGAGAAAGCCCTCTCCACCGCTCTGAAGGTGAAATTCAACGTCAACTTCAATCAGGGTTGCTTCGACATCCGCGACTACACCAAGACGGGCATGGTGAACGAGCGCAACTCCTTCTTCAGCCTCGAATACCAGGCCGACAAGTTCCCCACCTACGGTCTCCCTGTACGTGTGAAGACGGGCTACGAACTCTCCACCAAGTTGGTGGGCAACCCCGACCCCTCGAAGCCGCTTCCCGGCGTGAGCACAGGCGTCCTCAAGGAATACCTGCTGAGCCGCAACCTCTAAAGAAGGGGATGAATAGAACTACCTAACCCCCTCATAAAGTAAGATACAGGTTAAGCGCGCTACGTGGAGCACGAGCGGACGCAGGCCGCCACTTCGGTACGTTTTGTCTTTTGGTTTGACGCTCATTTTCGTGCCTTGTGCCAGCCACCCGCATCCTTGCAGCAGTGTATAAATCGATTGGGTATTTTGGGTGATGACCCAATCAGTGAATAAGTGAGTATCTGTCTGCAAAGAGCACTTACTGCCCGCCCTCAAGTGCCCCGTAGTGCGCACCCCCTGTTTTTTACCTCTCTTTTCTACCGACAGCCCACCCCGAGCCGCGCAGGTTCGGGGTGGGCTGTGCTTCTTCGTGTCCTCGCCAGCGTAGCCTTGCGTGCCGAGCAGACTTACAGGCTTGCTCGTTTTGGCTTGGCGAGAAATCGCACTGAATAAATAAAAGCCCGCCACCCGCAGCACACCGGCCGCATTTACATTTACCGTGTAAAAACCAAAGCAATTCTTTGCGTATTCTATGAAGATGGCGTAAATTTGCGCTGTGCCAAACCAGCGGCCAGCTGCTTGCGCCGTGCGTAAGGAGAGCCGATGGTTGGCATTTCCACCACGACATAACTTATTCATATTCTCATATACAAACAAGTAAACATGGAATATTCACACGAAGTACAGAACATGTGTTGTGTAGCCAAAGGCCCCAACCATGGTCCCGCTCCCATCCCCGAGGAAGGCAAGTGGGTACAAGCGAAAGAGATTAAAGACATCAGCGGCCTGACGCATGGTGTGGGCTGGTGCGCTCCGCAGCAGGGTGCCTGCAAACTGACGCTGAACGTGAAGGAAGGCGTTATTGAGGAGTGTCTCGTTGAGACCATCGGTTGCTCGGGTATGACCCACTCTGCTGCCATGGCCAGCGAAATCCTCCCCGGCAAGACCATTCTCGAGGCTCTCAACACCGACCTCGTTTGCGATGCCATCAACACCGCCATGCGTGAACTCTTCCTGCAGATCGTTTACGGTCGCACGCAGAGCGCTTTCTCTGAAGGCGGTCTCGTTATCGGCGCCGGCCTCGAAGACCTCGGTAAGGGCCTCATCAGCCAGACGGGTACACTCTACGGCACCAAGGTGAAAGGTTCGCGTTACCTTCAGCTCACCGAGGGTTACATCACCAAGATGTTCCTCGACAAGGACGACCAGGTGTGCGGCTACGAGTTCGTGCACATGGGCAAGTTCATGGACGCCATCAAGAAGGGCGTTGCTGCCGATGAGGCCCTCAAGAGCGTAACCGGTACGTATGGCCGCACCACCGCCGAGCAGGGAGCAGTGAAATCTATTGACCCACGTAAAGACTAAGAGGAGGACCCAAACATGATTAGAGAAGTAAAATTTGAAAGCCAGGATCGCCGCATCAAGCAGATACTTGAAGCACTCAACAAGCACGGCATCAAGGATATCGAAGAAGCAAACCAGATTTGCGAAGAACATGGCCTCGACCCCTATCAGGAGTGTGAGAGCACGCAGATGATTTGTTTTGAAAACGCCAAGTGGGCCTATGTTGTAGGTACCGCCATCGCACTCAAGGAAAAGGCAAAGGACGCCGTTGAGGCTGCCGAGTACATCGGTGAAGGTCTGCAGGCTTTCTGCATCCCCGGTTCTGTAGCCGACGACCGTAAGGTAGGTATCGGCCACGGCAAGCTGGCTGCTCGCCTGCTTTCGCCCGACACGAAGTGCTTCGCCTTCCTCGCAGGTCACGAGAGCTTCGCTGCTGCCGAAGGTGCTATCAAGATTGCCCAGATGGCTAACCAGAGCCGTCCCGCCGACAAGCCCCTCCGCTGCATCCTCAACGGTCTGGGCAAGGACGCTGCCATGATCATCAGCCGCATCAACGGCTTCACCTATGTGCAGACCCAGTTCGACTACTACACGGGCGAACTCAAGGTGGTGAAGGAAACGGCTTACAGCGACGGTCCCCGCGCCAAGGTGAACTGCTACGGTGCCGACGACGTACGCGAAGGCGTAGCCATCATGTGGAAGGAAGATGTGGACGTTTCCATCACGGGTAACTCCACCAACCCCACCCGCTTCCAGCACCCCGTTGCCGGTACGTACAAGAAGGAGCGCGTGCTCGCTGGCAAGCCCTACTTCAGCGTAGCTTCGGGCGGTGGTACGGGTCGCACCCTGCACCCCGATAACATGGCTGCTGGTCCCGCTTCCTACGGTATGACCGACACCCTGGGCCGCATGCACTCCGACGCTCAGTTTGCAGGTTCCAGTTCTGTGCCCGCTCACGTAGAAATGATGGGCTTCCTCGGCATCGGTAACAACCCCATGGTAGGTTGCTCCGTAGCTTGCGCCGTAAAGGTTGACCTCGCTCTGAACAAGAAGTAAGCCGCCAGGCTCATCTCTTTTAAGCCAATAAAAATCTCCCGCGAACATGGATGTTTGCGGGAGATTTTTATTGTGTAGCAGGGCGGCCTTGCGGCGGCCGTTACAAGCGGTCGCTGATGTCCTTGGGGCGCATGCCCTTGCTGTGTAGGTCGGCGGCGATGGTGAAGAACGCATCGCCTGAGGAGTTGAGAGCCGTCTCCACCGAGTCCTGCACCACGCCAATGATGAAGCCCACAGCCACGGCCTGCATGGCTACGTCGTTGCCAATGCCGAAGAGCGAGCAGGCCATGGGTATGAGCAGCAGCGAGCCACCCGCCACGCCGCTCGAACCACAGGCCCCCAGCGTGCTAATGACGCACAGAAAGAGCGCAGCGGGCACACTCACCGCGATGCCCAGCGTGTGGCATACGGCCAGCGTCATCACCGTGATGGTCACTGCGGCACCGTTCATGTTGATGGTAGCACCCAGCGGTATGCTCACCGAGTAAAACTCAGTGTCCACGCCCAGCCGTTTGCACAGCGACATGTTCATCGGTATGTTGGCGGCCGAGCTGCGGGTGAAGAAGGCATTCACCGCACTCTCCTTCAGGCACGTCCACACCAGACGGTAGGGGTTGGCACGCAGGTAGACGGCCACAATCAGCGGGTTCGCCACGAGCGAGGTGAACAGCATGCAGCCCACCAGCAGCGCCAGCAACCGTCCGTAGGTGGTGAAGATGTAAAGGCCGCTCTCAGCTACCGAGCTGAACACCAAGCCCAGAATGCCGAACGGGGCAAACTGGATAATCCAGCGGATGACGGTGCTGATGACGTCGGCCAAGTCGCTCACCATGTCGATGGTGTGAGGGCTGCCCTTGAATTTCAGAGCCAGCCCGATGACTATCGACCAGAAGAGTACGCCAATATAGTTGGCGTTGGCAATGCTCTGTATGGGGTTGCAGGCCATGTCCTGCGCCATTTTCCGGAACACGTCGAACAGGCTGTCGGGCGCACTTCCCGCCGAGGCTTCGCTCAGCGTGAGTGTGACGGGAAAGGTGAAGCTGGCACCCACGGCAATGACTGCTGCCAGGAGTGTGGTGGCCAAATAGAAAGCGATGATGGTGCGAAAGCGCGGCCCCAGTCCCTCGCCAGCCTTGGCTATGGCGCTCGCCACCAGCACAGCCACCAGCACGGGGGCAATGCCCTTGAGTGCGCTGACGAAGAGGGTGCCGAGCAGGGCGATGTAGGTGAAATGTGGCACCGTCAGTCCGAGCGCCGCGCCTATCACGAGGCCTATCACGATGCGTATCACCAGCGAGGTGCTTGTCCAGCGTTGCAGTATGTGAGTCATGAGTGATTTTGTATGAAATAAAACATTTGCGCACAAATTTAACGCCTTCGTTCCGTTTGCCCTGCAAGCAGAGGTATAAAATGCGCCGCGAGGGGAGTATATATAAGGAGTGGGGAAAACGCAAGCCGTAGTTGCAGGCGTTCTCTCCACTCCCAGTTTTAATTGGTAGCCCTGTTTTAGTTGGCTCAGGGCGTATGCTGGTTTTCATGTTTAGCGGCCTCGCGGTTGTGCAGTATGGCGGCCAGGTGGTCGATGGCCCATTGCAGCACGGGTGAGCATACATTCATGAAAGAGGTGCCGAGGGCCGTGATGGTGTAATCCACGCGCGGCGGCACAGCGGCGTACACCTGGCGCGTTACGAAACCGTCCTCCTGCAAGCGTTGCAGTGTGGCACTCAGCATCTTCGTGCTCACATCGGGTATGGCACGCTGCAAGTCCGTGAAGCGCAACGTGCCGTGCGTGGTGAGTGCGTGCAGCGTGAGCAGCGACCATTTGTCGCCCACGCGTGCCAGCACATTCCTTACGGGGCAGGCGCTGAAGTTCCAGTTCGATAGGTTTTCAGTGGCTTTGTCTTTCATATTCTTCAATAGGTCTGTTACCCGCGGGGTGTGGACCGTAGCGCAAGTCAGTCTATCACGCCGTCGGTCATGGTGTACTGCTGCAGACTGTCTTCGCGGGCCTGAATGCACACATACACCAGCGGTTCGTTGCCCGTATTGCGCAAAGTACGCTTTACGGTGGGCGAAACGCGTACTACGGTGCCCGATCCAGCCTCCACATCGTGGCCGTCGAGCGTGAAGACGCACGTGCCGCTCAGCACAAGGTAAATCTCCTCGTTCTGCTTGTGGTGGTGCGTGAAGGGCAGCGCTTCACCAGCTTGCAGCTGGCCCACCGAAATTTCGGCTCCGGTGCTTCCAAGGCATTCTTTTACAAACACCTTGCCGCTGAAGGTGCTCAGGTTGCCGCAGGTGCCAGCAGCGTAGCCCTCGCCCTGTGCGGTCAGTTTCAGTTCGTTCATGAGTGTGTGGTTTGAAAGTAAAACATTTGCCTGCAAAAGTAGGCTAAATGCTGCGCCGTGGCAAGAGGGTTCGCCGCGTGCAGTAAGTTACCCCAAGGTTACTTCTGCTGATGCCCAACGTGTTACTATTCTTACATTTATGAAACGTTAATACGCCCTGGATATTGTGTCGCAGTCGCATCCGGCGCTCCGCTACCCTCCCTGCTGCGTCCGCCCTCCGCCACGCATGGTTTGTCGTGGATAATTCTCAGAAAAAACGGCGACGCTTGAAAATTTTTTTCCAACGCTTGAAAAAAATTTTTCATGCCTTGAAAAATTATTTTCAAGCGTTGGAAATTTTTTTTCATGGCTTGGCATTTTTCCTGAAAATAATGCAGGAGCGGCGGGGTGCCTTCTCGTTGCTTTTGTGCGGGTTGGAAAAACTCCGTGGACAGGACTCGCCGTGGTGGGATGCCGTGAAGAAGAATGCTCATCGCGTGAAGAATAACTCGCGCTACGTGAAGATTTTTCTGCACGGCATCTATTTTGACCAGGCTGAAGCATGATGCTACAACGACATGGCACAGCCCGTGGGTGAGGCTGTGCCATGTCGTAGTGGTGTAATGGGGGAGGGGCAGGCTGCTTTAGCACTCCTTGCCCAGACGGTGTGAGATGCGCATGGCGCAGAAGTTGGGGCCGCACATGGTGCAGAACTCGCCGTTCTCGAAGTGCGCCTCCTTGTAGTAGCGCGTGGCCAGTTCGGGGTCGAGGCTGAGGTTGAACTGGTCCTTCCAGCGGAACTCGTAGCGCGCCTTCGAGAGGGCGTCGTCGCGCACCTGGGCACCGGGGTGTCCCTTGGCCAGGTCGGCGGCGTGCGCCGCTATCTTGTAGGTCACGACACCCGTGCGCACATCGTCGCGGTTGGGCAGTGCCAGGTGTTCCTTGGGTGTGACGTAGCAGAGCATGGCCGTGCCGAGCGAGCCGATGATGGAGGCACCAATGGCCGAGGTGATGTGGTCGTAGCCCGGGGCAATGTCGGTGACGAGAGGGCCGAGTGTGTAGAAGGGCGCCTCGTGGCATTTCTCAATCTGGCGCTGCATGTTCTCGGGTATTTTGTGCATGGGCACGTGGCCGGGACCTTCGATGAAAGCCTGCACGCCTTTGTCCCAGGCACGGGTGACGAGTTCGCCCATGGTGTCGAGTTCGGCAAACTGGGCACGGTCGTTGGCGTCGTAGATGGAGCCGGGACGCAGGCCGTCGCCCAGCGAGATGGCCACGTCGTAGCGGGCGCAGATGTCGCAGATGTCGTCGAAATGTTCGTAGAGGAAGCTTTCGCGGTCGTTTTGCAAGCACCATTCAGAGATGATGCTGCCGCCGCGGCTCACCATGCCCGTCATGCGGCCCTGTGAGAGGTGGATGTTCTTGCGTCGTATGCCGCAATGAATGGTGAAGTAGTCCACACCCTGCTCGCATTGCTCGATGAGGGTGTCGCGGTAGAGTTCCCACGTCAGGTTCTTGGCCACGCCTTTCACCTTTTCCATGGCTTGGTACATGGGCACGGTGCCTACGGGTACGGGGCAGTTGCGAATAATCCATTCACGCGTTTCGTGAATGTTGTCGCCCGTGGAGAGGTCCATCAGCGTGTCTCCTCCCCATTTGCAGCTCCACACGGCTTTTTCCACCTCCTCGTCGATGGACGATGTGGTGGCTGAGTTGCCGATGTTCGTGTTGATTTTCACCAAGAAATTGCGGCCGATAATCATGGGTTCGGCCTCGGGGTGGTTGATGTTGGCGGGAATGACGGCGCGGCCTGCGGCCACCTCGCTGCGCACAAACTCGGGTGTGATGTGCGTGCTGATGCCGAGTGCCTCGCAGTTCATGTTTTCGCGAATGGCCACGTATTCCATTTCACGCGTCACGATGCCCTGGCGTGCCAGTGCCATCTGCGTGATGTGTGCTCCGTCCTTGCCTCGCAGGGGCAGGTGGTGGTGATGGAAACGCAGGGAGTCGAGCGAATGGTCGGCCAGTCGGGCGCGGCAGTACTCGGAGGTGAACTCGGGGAGCTGCTCCACGCCGCCGCGCTCTTTAATCCATGCTTCGCGCAAGCGGGGCAGGCCCTCCTTGAGGTCAATCTCGGCCTGAGGGTCGGAGTAGGGGCCGCTCGTGTCGTAGACCATAACGGGCGCGTTCTCTTTGTAATGTTTCGTGCCGTCGGCGTCCTTGGTTACCGTGGGGGTGAGGTTCACCTGACGCATGGCAACGCGCAGGTCGGGGTAGAGTTGACCGTTGAGATATACTTTTTCGCTGTTGGGATAAGTGATTTTCATAAAGGGAAATGTAGTTTCGTGTGTGGTGAAAGGCTGTGTGTCTTATTCGTCGGCTGCCAGCATGCGGCGCATCATGTCGGCGGGGTTGTCGGCGCGCAGCACGGCGCCGCTCACGGCCACGCCCTTCACGCCCGTGG
>OBLI01001990.1_pt1 | contig 18358 bp, 15 predicted proteins | sample 1519701 | NCBI WGS metagenome assembly OBLI01 (sample SAMEA3663005, study PRJEB22513) | pig gut metagenome | biome: pig gut; feature: pig-associated habitat; material: faeces | place: France | collected 2012 | reverse complement strand
CACAATTCAGAGGAAATGTCAATAGTTTTTTGAAAATAAATTTAAATTGTCACTCCCGATAGGGAGGATAAGAAAATAGAATCAATGAAAAAAAGAGCGGTAATTCGGGCTTTATCGAGTTTCCGAGACCGCTCACAGTACAGAAGGGAGGAAGAGGTATGCTGTCAAAACGTAATTTCGCTATGATGATGATCATGAATCTGGTTGTGCTGGTACTCTTTCTCTTTTCGGCAGTATTAAAAGAATATTTTAACGATTATGATGTGAATCATGCAGCGGAGACAGAGTGGATTGATAAAACAGACCAGAAGATGGATGAGGATGGAAATCCGGATACCGGATGGGATTCGCTCCCGGGCAAGCAGCAGGTTCTGTATATCGGGACGATGGATAACAGTTATTATCGTGTAATGAAAGAGTGGGCGGGATACCGTAAGAAAGCTTTCCGGGTGTTCTCCTCTTTTGAGGAAGCAGATGAGGTTATTCAGATGCAGGAGGAGAAAAAACCATATCTTCTTATCGATGGACAATTGGTGGAAAAGAATCCAAAAGATGCAGCGGAAAAGTTATCAGAGTATGCAGAACAGGGCGGAGTGGTTATCTTTTATCGTCTTCCTTCTTATCAGACTATCGAAGGCTGCACAGATTTGCGGAATCTTCTGGGAATCCAGCATCTGCGGGGAGAATCCGTAAAGTTACATGAGATCCGCATTTACAGTGGATTCCTTCTGGGAGGGGAAACCTGCTATTCCTTTGAAGGCGTGGAAGAGCCGGAACTGATTGACATGGAGCGGGAAGTGCCCTGGTACGATATCTCCGCCAGAACCAAGTCCTATATGGTTGGATTTATTTCCGCAGAAGAAAAGGAGTCTATGGCTCTGAATAATGAAGATATGCCGGCTATCATCTGGAGGAGCAATATGGGAAGCGGTTCCGTATTTGCGGTAAATGGAGATTACATGGAAGGGGAAACTTCTCTGGGAATCCTGGATGCCATGGTCTATGAGACAGAAGAGTATTCTCTTTATCCGGTGGTAAATGCCCAGAACCTGTCCATCGCAGGATTTCCGGATTTGACGGTGGAAAATGAAGAAAAACTGGCAGAGACCTATGGAATGACCAACCAGCAGTTTTGCAGAGACATTCTCTGGCCTTCCTTTGTGGCGGCAGCACAGAAAAATAACTGGAAGATCACTTCCTATCTGTCCGTGAAACAGAGGGATGAGTCAAAAAAGGAACCCAGTAAGAATGATCTAATCGATTATCTGAAGTATTTTAATGAAGAATCGGCGGAGGCGGGAGTTTCCCTTGGTCGAATGGACAGTTTCGATATCCGGGCATCAGTGGCAGAAGAGAGAGATACATTGAAAAGCTGGGATATGGATTATGTGTTTGCAGGGGGATATATCCGTAAGGAAAATAAGGATAAGCTTTCGTCATTGATCGACGGCAATGGACAGATGAAGTATTTTCAGGATATCCGTACAGTGGTGGGAGAATACGAAAAAGACCAGCAGATCTTATCCTGGCTGACAGATAAGATTACTCTCCAGAATGCCACAACCGATGCTTACCGGCACAGCTACAAAGACAGCCTGTGGCTGAAAAGTCTGGAAACATCACTGGGATACAGTAATATTCAGGTAGATATTTACCGTGTATTGTGGCCGGAAAGCAAAGCTGACCAATGGGAAAAGGTAGCGGAGAAGATGGCGGCAAATATCGATACCTACTGGAAGCCCTTTGCCGCATTTGATAAGACAACCATCAGTCAGAGTGACAGCAGAGTCCGGAATTTCCTGAACGGAAGTGTAGAGAGCACCAGAGAGGGTGATCGGATCGCTATTCGGACAAAAGATTTTACCGGGGATGCGTATCTTCTTCTCAGGACACATGGGGAGAAACCGGAAGAGATGACAGGGGGAAGCTGGAAACAGGTAGAAGAGGATGCCTATCTTCTGCAGCTTACAGCGGCGGAGGCTTTCGTTACGCTGAAACCGGAGTACGAACTTTATTATAAAGAATAATCGTAACTGTGAAGGTACTGAACAGGTTACGAATAAGCAGAGAAGAGGTGGAGCCATGCGAATCTGTATTATAGCAGAAGGATGTTATCCTTATGTGGTCGGCGGAGTGTCCGGCTGGGTTCACAGTATGATTCAGACATTTCCGAAGCAGGAATTTATCCTGCTTACTATCATAGCAAATCGGGAACTGAGCGGCAAATTTGCCTATGATCTGCCGGAGAATGTAACAGAGGTCCATGAACTTTATCTGGAAGATGCAGACTGGGGAAGCGTCAATAAAAGGCATAAAACCAGGCTTAAGAAAGAAGAATATCACGCGCTGCGAAGCCTGATCCTGAACCATGAGGTAGAGTGGGATGCCATGTTTGACTATTTCCGGGATAACAATGTATCCATCAATAACCTTCTGATGGGAGAAGATTTTTACCATGCAGTGCTGGATTGCTATAATCTGCAGTATCCGGATATTGTATTTTCGGATTTTTTGTGGACCATGCGATCTATGTACCTTCCGCTTTTTCTTGCCATGTCCATGAAAGTCCCCAAAGCCGATGTGTATCATGCAGTGGCGACGGGATATGCGGGAATTCTGGGCAGTATGGGGAAACATTTTCATAACGGGCAGCTGATCCTATCGGAACACGGGATCTACACCCGGGAGAGAGAGGAAGAGCTGATCAAGGCAGAGTGGGTACAGCGCCTCTACAAGAAAATCTGGATTCAGCAGTTTAAAAAGATGTCTCAGGTGGCCTATGATAAAGCCGATGTGGTGACCAGCCTTTATCAGCATGCCAAAGAATTGCAGATAGAGCTGGGGTGTCCCAAAGAAAAGACCAGGATCACACCCAATGGAATTGATTATAGGAGACTGGAGAAGCTTCCGGGGATTTCGCCGGAAAATGAAGGCTATGTTCATGTGGGTGCCATCTTGCGTGTGACACCGATCAAAGATGTAAAAACCATGATACAGGCATTTGCCTATGCGAAGAAACGGTGTTTCAGACTGAAATTATGGATTATGGGACCTTTTGATGAAGACCCGGAATATGCGGCGGAATGCTTCAAGATGGTGGAGACCATGGAAATTCCGGATATAGAATTTACAGGAAGAATCCAGATCACAGAATACCTGGGATGGATGGATATGACCATCCTTACCAGTATCAGCGAAGGACAGCCGCTTACGATTCTGGAAAGTTTTGCGGCACATGTGCCGGTGATTGCTACGGATGTGGGAAACTGCAAAGGTCTCTTGTATGGAGAAGATGATGACTTCGGTCATGCTGGAATCCTGACCCATATCATGAATATCGAGGAAATCGCCACTGCCATGGTGCATATGGCAGAAAATCCGGAACTTCGCAGACAGATGGGAGAGATCGGATATCGGCGTCTGATGCGAAAGTACAAGATTGAAGACATGAAAAAGACCTATGAAGGAATTTATCGGGAGGCAGCCCAGAGGCAGAATCTGGTATGGGAGGATAAGGAACAAGATGAATCTTTTACTGATAGATGATGAACCACTTTTGTTGATGCAGCTGGAGGGTGCTGTCAAAGAGGTGTTGCCGGATGCACGGATTCACAGCTTTGTGAAAGCAAGAGAAGGGTTAGAATATGCAAAAACAGAAAAACCAGATATTGCCTTTCTGGATATTCAGATGCGGGGAATCGATGGACTTTCTCTGGCAAAAGAACTGGTGACTCTGCATCCGGACACAAACATTGTGTTCTGTACGGGATTTGTGGAGTATGCACTGGATGCCTATGATGCCTATGCCAGTGATTATCTGCTGAAACCGATCTCACCGGAAGCGATACGAAAGGCAATGAAACGGTTACGTCATCCTTTGAAAGTGGATAAGCGGGTAAAGTTTAGCTGCTTTGGCAATTTTGAAGCCTTTTGCGACGGAAAGCCCATAAGTTTCGGGTTATCCCGAACCAAGGAGCTGCTGGCCTATCTGGTAGACCGCAATGGGGCAGAATGCCGGGCAACAGAAATCTGTGCAGTGCTCTTTGAGGATAAACTGAACAATTACTACTATCACAAACTGCGGAGTGACCTGATAAAAACATTCACGGAGCTTGGGATTATGGATTGTCTGCGTGTGACCCACGGAGGCCTTGCCATCAATCGGGACGCAGTGGACTGTGATTATTTCGCATATAAGGATGGAAAGATAAAGCAAAGGCCGGTGGAATATATGACACAATACACGTTTGGTGAGTTCACACTGCCCCTTTTTTCCAATTTCTTTCCAACTTGATTTGGTAAAATAAGATAAGGGACAAAAGATTTACTTTAAGATACGAGGAGAAGAACATGGCTGGAATCGGTGTAAAACTGAACCGGATTTATCATAAGAATACGATAACCACCAATATTATAGGATTTTTCTATAGTACCGTTGTAACAATCGCACCGGTTCTTGTTGTGATTATCAACCTGATGCTGATGCAGAAGGTACTGAAGTTCAATACGGTTGGTTTTTTCGACCGGGAACTTTTTTCCTGTACAGTATTGTATGTTTTTATATTTTCTCTTTTGACCACATCGCCATTCAATGCGGTGCTATCCCGCTATATGTCGGATGTGATCTTCGAGGAACGATATGAGGATATCCAGCCATGCCACAGAGTGGGTTTTCTGACAAACATTTGCTTTAGCTGCCTGTTTGCCATTCCTTTTTGCTTCTGGGAGCATCTGGTGGGCGGGGTGCCGATTTACTATGTGTTTACCGGATATTGCTGTTTTGTCAGTCTGGTTACCGTATTTTACAACATGCTGTATCTTTCCATCTGTAAAGAATACCGCTTGATTTCCCTTTATTTCCTGACGGGCATGGTAACCTCGTTTTTACTGTCACTTTTTCTTCGGTTTGTGTGTAAAGTCAGCATTACCTACAGTATGCTTCTGGCACTGACTGTAGGATTCTTTGTTACCGCCGTGCTGGAATGGGCAAAGATCCACCAGTTTTTTCCGGACAACAGTGAGGAATATGGGCGGGTATTTGCATATTTCCGGAAATACTGGCATCTGATTCTGATTAATTTTCTTTATACACTGGGACTGTTTGTACATAACTTTGTGTTCTGGGGAACGGATATGGCCATACATCTGGTTAAAACCTTTGTGTGTAACCAGCCCTATGATATGGCAACCTGTCTGGCTATGTTTACCAATATATCAGCCAGCGTGATCTTTATCTCCAGGGTGGAGATGTATTTTCATGAACGGTATCGGGCTTATGCGGATGCAGTGTTTGGCGGAAGGGGTATCGATATTCGAAATACCAAAAAGAGAATGTTTCGGCAGCTGGGAAGTGAACTGATGACACTGGTGCGTCTGCAGTTTATCGTTTCAGTAATCATCTACCTGCTTTTTGTGATTTTTCTTCCGGGTATGGGATATGCGGGTCTGGTTATGCGGATTTATCCCATGGTGGCAGCCGGATATTTTATTCTGTTCCTTATGTACTCGGAAATTATCTTTCTGTATTATTTTGAAGACCTGAAGGGTGCGCTTCTTACCGCTGTAAGTTTTTGTGCGGGAACATTTCTTGCCAGTCTGGTGGCGGTCCATCTCAGTTCCATATTTTATGGAGTGGGAGTCTGGGTAGGTTCTATGACCGGGTTTGTGGTGGCTTATATGAGGCTTCGGTGGATGGAGAAACATCTGGATGAGCATATGTTCTGCAGAGGAAATATTATGAAACAGGCAAAGGGGATCAAACCTTCTCCGAAAGTTTTTGATCTCAGAGAACAGAAAAAGTCGGAGGCAAGTCTGGAGATTGAGACGCAGGAGACAAAAGAGGGGGGCACAAAGAGATGAAAAAGAAGCTGTTATTTGTTATCAATACACTGGGATATGGCGGGGCCGAGCGTGCCATGATTGAGCTTTTTGAAGTATTGGGATCGGAAAAATATGAGATTTCTTTGTTTGTTCTGACGGGACAGGGAGAACTAAGCCATGCACTGCCCAAATATGTACATCTGCTCAATCCGGATTATCAGGATGTATCTGTACTCACAGACGAGGGAAGAAAGCTTCTGGCAAAGAGTGTGCTAAGAGCCGGAGTCGGAAAAGGACTGTTTCTGCGAAGAGCCCCTTATTTGTTGAAGAATCTCTGGAATATGGGAAAAAGCGGGAGAATTTTTCCGGATAAATTGTGCTGGCGGCTGCTGGCGGATGGTGCTCCGCTGAGTCGGAAAGAGTATGATCTGGCGGTGGCCTATCTGGAAGGGGGAGCAACCTATTATGTGGCAGACCATGTAAAAGCAAAAAAGAAAATAGGGTTTGTACATATTGATTACGGTCAGGCAGGCTACACAAGGGATCTGGATCTGGGCTGCTACAGGAAAATCGACTGGATTTTTACCGTATCGGATGAAGTGAAGGAGCATTTTCTGGAAGTGTATCCGGAATATGAAAAGAAAGTTTCCGTTTTTCACAATCTGGTGAATCAGGACAGAATCCGGAGGATGGCAGAGCAGGGAACAGGGTTCGAAGATGATTTTGATGGATGTCGGATTTTGACGGTCGGAAGGCTCAGTCATCAGAAGCGGTATGATATCGCCATACAGGCTATGGCTTTACTGAAAGAAAAGTGCAGTGTGCCGGTACGGTGGTATGTGATGGGAGAAGGTGATCTTCGCTCCAGCCTTGAAGAACAGATCAAAGATGCCGGTCTGGAAAAGGACTTTATCCTGCTGGGTGTAAAGAAAAATCCATTTCCTTACTATAGGAACTGTGATTTTTATGTACATGCCACCGGATATGAGGGAAAAAGTATCGCCATACAGGAGGCACAAACCCTTGGAAAACCAATTCTTGCCACGGACTGCAGCGGAAACAGAGAGCAGATCAGAGACGGGATAGACGGATGTCTGTGTCAGTTGACACCGGAGGCGGTGAGTGAACAGCTACTCTGGATGATTGAGCATCCGGAAGAAAGCAGAAATTACGGAGAAGAAGCAGAGAAAAAGGTGCTGTATCATACGAAAGGGCTGGATGAATTTCTTGCCCTGTTGGAATAAGACATTACTTTAAGAGGAAGAGGCAAGTGAAAGTACTAATTATAATACCGGCGTACAATGAAGAGAAAAGTATAAAGAAAGTAATCGAACGTCTGCAGAGTACCTGTCCCCAGTATGATTATGTCATCATAAATGACGGGTCAACGGATCGCACAAAAGAAATCTGTAAGAAGAATCAGTATCATGTACTCAATCTTCCGGAGAATCGGGGACTGACCAGTGGAATACAGACGGGGATGCGGTATGCACTGAAAAATGGTTATGATGCAGCATTGCAGTTTGATGCGGATGGTCAGCATTTGCCGGAATATATAGAGGATATGGTCAAATACATGGAAGAAAAAAACTGTGATATCGTCATTGCTTCCAGATACTATGGTGCGAAAATGCCCATCCGCATGAGAACCATCGGTGGAAAAATGATTTCTGCAGCAATCTGGCTGACAACGGGAAAACATCTGACGGATCCAACCAGTGGTATGCGTCTGTATAGAAGAAATATGATCCGTCGTTTTGCAAAAGACGCATCCTATGCACCGGAACCGGCTACCGTTGCATATCTGATCCGCATGGGAGCAGATGTGCAGGAAGTGAAAGTAGAGATGGAAGAAAGAACCAAAGGGAAAAGTTACCTGACACCGGTGAATGCAACGAAATATATGGTAAGAGAGCTTTCATCCATTCTTTTCCGGCAATGGTTCCGTGAGAGAAGGAGAGTCAGGAAAGATACAGGAAATTCGGAACAGTTACAACCCTGTGAGATGAAAAAGGTTGTTGGGGGAAATAATCAGTGAGAAAGAAAATCTGTTTTTTTTCAGGGGATATCACACGAAGTGGCGGGACAGAGAGAGTGTCCGTGCAGCTTGCCAATGCACTGCAGAAAGAACATAGCTATGATATCTGTTTTATGAGTCTGACAGAACAGCAGAAAAAACCATTTTATCCATTGCTTCCGGGAATCAGAAGATACCGGTTAGGAGAGAAGTGGATCAATCCGGGACCGGGGTATCTTCCGCTGATCGGGAAACTGCGAAAATTGTTGAAAAACTTGCAGATTGATATTATCATAGACATAGATATTGTGCTGGATGTGCTTTCTATACCGGCATCCAGAGGGCTGAAAACGAGGGTGGTGTCGTGGGAACACTTTACAGCAGATTTTGAGTTATCTGTTTTGTATCGAAAAATGATTCTCCGATATTCCGTGAAAAGATCCGATTATGTGGTAGTGCTTACAGATGGTGATCTGGAAGAATATCGGAAGCGGCTTGGAAGAAAGAATGCGATTTGCCGCATTTATAATCCTGTTGCTTTCAAACTAAAAAAAGAAACGGAATTACAAAAGAAAAATGTAATTCTTACTGTCGGGCGTCTCGCTCCGGAAAAAGGAATCGAGTATATCAAAAAGATATCATTGGAGATATTGAAACGATATCCGGAGTGGCAGTGGATCATTCTTGGTGATGGCATAGAGCGAAATAATCTTGAGCAGTTTATTGCAGAAAATCATCTTCAGAATCGGCTTATTCTCAAAGGAAATGTTGAGAATGTGGATGAATACTTGCAGAAAGCCAGTATTTTTGTTGTAACCTCTAAATATGAGGGATTGGGTTTAAGTATGCTGGAAGCCAGAGAAATGAAAGTACCGTGTGTGAGCTTTGATATAAAGATGGGTCCCCGGGAACTGATACATAATGAAGTGGACGGGTATCTTGTGAAAGCTTTTGACTGCAATGAGATGGTACAGAAAATAGAACTATTGATAAATAATCCAAAACTGAGAAGCCAGTTTGCGGAGAAGGCATTCTTATGTATGGATGAATTCAGATTGGAAAAAATCGTAAAGCAGTGGAAAGAGATTCTGGAATCACTATAGGAAATAAAGGATAGAAAGTATGGCAGAGGTAAGCATCATTGTACCTGTATATCAGGTGGAAAAATACATCAGACAATGTGTGGACAGCATATTGGCACAGACATTTACAGATTTTGAGTTGATTCTTGTGGATGACGGATCCAAAGATCAGTCGGGGAAGATTTGTGATGAATATGCCAGGATGGATACAAGGGTGAAGGTGATTCACAAAGAAAATGGGGGAGCTGCCGATACACGAAACAGAGGAGTGAATCAGGCTGTTGGAAATTATGTTATGTTTGTAGACAGTGATGATTATCTTGCGCCAACTATGTTAGAATGTCTGTATAGAAATATATTGAATGAAAATGCAGATATCGCAGCGTGCAATTATCTTTATTTTTTTGAAAATGACAGGAAGAAAGATTTTGCTACCAATGTCCAGTCAGAGGTTTTGACTGGAACAGAAATATTTTATTACAGAAAAAATGAACGCAATTATGGATTCTGGACGGTTGTCTGGAACAAATTAATGAAAAGAGAAACGGTAGGAAAAGTAAGATTTCGTTCCGGGAAATATTATGAAGATGAATTTTGGGCAAATGAGATTTACCAGATGGATATTAAGATTGTAACGATTCCGGAATGCCTGTATTATTATAGGCAACACGAGAATAGTACAATGAGACAGAAAAAAATTGCCAGAAGTCTTGATCTTATAGAGGCTTATCAGGAGAGAATATATATCTATTTACAGGAACAGAAATACTCGAGACAGGCATACAAAGTTTTGGTGTATTCGTTGGAACATCTGGAGGAAAGCAAAAGATTGATAACGAATGAAGATGAGAGAAAAAAATATATCCAGGCAGAAAAGCGAACAAAGGATATCGTTAATCAATTGAAAAAAAGAAAGTTGTCGAGAATTCAAAAAGTTTCACTTATGTTTTTAGGAATAAATCCATGCCTTGTGTTTTCTGTGGGAATAAAATTCCGGGGATTATTAGAGCGTTTTTTATAGAATAAATGTGGGATAAGAATGGACGGAAAGGAAGACTATCATGTACAATATTGGGATAATAATGGGCGGTGTTATGCCTGTTCCGGCAGTATGCGGTGGAGCAATCGAGACATTGATTACAAGTATTGTAAAGAAGTATTCAAAGGAAGATGGTCTTCGTCTGACGATTTTTTCTGTATATCATAAAGAGGCTGTAGAAGCTACAAAAAAATATCCGGATGTGCGTTTTGTTTGGACACATACTAATACATTCTGGAACTTGTCTAAGCATGCGGTATTTTTAGCGGTGAGAGAATTAACAGGGAAGACAATTCGAGTACTGCAAAGGCATTATAATGAAATCGCTCCGGTTATCCAGAATGAAAAATTTGATTTATTGATTGTAGAAGGCGGAGATGAGCAGGCGGTCATTGATATAGCAAAAGGCTATACAAGGGAACAGCTTGTGTTTCATGCTCATATTCACTATATTCCGAAGGAAGAAGTGGTTAAAGGGTATGGACATATGATAGGGGTCAGTAAATTTGTAAAAGAAGAATATATGAAAGCCTGCAAACTTCCAGTAAAAGCACATGTATTGAAAAATGCAATTGATGTAGAAAGATTCAGTAAGGATGTGTCGGAAGAACAAAAAAGAAGCATAAGAAAAAAGTTGGGATTGTCTGAAAAGGATTTTGTAGTTCTTTATGTAGGAAGAATTATGGAGATCAAGGGTGTACTTGAACTTATGCGGGCGATTATCGGATTAGAGGATAAATATATTAAACTTCTTATCATGGGAAGTGCAAATTCCGGGAAATGGGCATTTTCACCTTATGAGAGAAAAGTAAGGAAACTTTCTGAACAACATAAAGAACGCATAATTTTTACCGGATATGTGGATAATGCAGATGTATATCGCTATGCATCGGTAGCGGATGTACATTGTGTGCCTACATTGGTAGAGGAAGCTGCACCATTAACCGTCTTGGAAGCAATGGCAGAAGGACTTCCGCTGGTTGTAACAAAATCCGGTGGGGTAGTAGAGTATGTGGATGAAAGTACAGCATTGATTATTGGAAAAGAAAATGTTGTAAAACTTTTAAGCAGGGCAATTTGTTATTTGAAAGAACATCCAGAAGAAAGAGAACGGATGTCAGAGAATGCTAAGATAAAGAGTAAGAAATATGATGAAGCAGTCTATTATAAGAATTTTGTTGAAATTATTAATAAAATAATGGAGTAGGTAAACATAAAAGAGGAATGAAATGTCAAAAGTATCGATTATTATGCCAGTCTATAATGCAGAAAAATATTTAAAACGAGCAATAGAGTCGGTTTTGAATCAGACCTATACTAATTTTGAATTGATTCTGATAAATGATGAATCTACAGACAACAGTAAAGAAATTTGTAAGGAATATAGTAAAAAGGACAGTAGAATTGTTTTGTTAGAGAATAATTCGGAGTATCATGGACCTGGACCAACTAGAAATGTAGGATTGGATTATGCACGGGGTGAGTATTTCTATTTTATGGATGCCGATGACTGGGTTGAAGATTGCCTTTTGCAATGTGCGGTCAATCGAATGCAAGAAACAAACGCAGATATTGTTCAGTTTGGAGCTATATATGAGTGGGAAGATTGGAATCGTTCTGAGTCATACGGCGAGATGAGGAAGGGTATTCTTACAAAAGATGAAATAAAAAGAGATTTTCTGACTTTTTGGAAAACAATTATGTCTTCTTTATGGATTTGTTTATTCCGACGGGAAACAGTGAAAACAATTCGGTTTGAGAATATTATGTATGGGGAAGATTCCAGCTATATCATGGATGCCCTGTGCGATACAGTAAAAATAGCGTACATAGAAAAAGCACTATATCATTATCGATATGTTCAAGATTCCACAAGTCGGCGATGGAGAAATAATACGATAGATTGTTTTATAACGAATTGGAAGCATCAAAGAAATTATTTGGATTCATTTCAAGGCGAAATTGGTATAATGTCGTATGCTGTAGTGGCATATGATAATATTATTTGGACTATCTATCATTTGAGTAATACTTTATGTCCGATATCCTACCAAGAGAAGATAAGAGAATTGGCAAGGCTTGAAAAAGAAATGGATTTTGATAAATATCGACAGGTATATCCATTAGAATTGAAACATGGGGTCGAAAAGCTGAAATATATGTTGATAAAATATCACTTGGAGAGAATAATGTTATTATTTGGCCCCCTATTTTTGAAAATAGTTAGGGGAGAGTAAATTGGTATGAGCAAGATTATGAGAACTCATATCAGGATAAAAACTGTTTCTCAAAGGAATTGAATTTTTATTTTATTAAGGTATATCAATATGCAGGAGTTAATTAATGGAAAATGAACTAAAAGGAAAAGCGATATCCTCTATGTTATGGCGGTTTTTGGAACGCTGTGGGGCTCAGGGAGTGACATTCTTAGTAACGATTGTGTTGGCAAGACTATTGGCACCAGAGGTATATGGGCTCATGGCGCTGGTAACTGTCTTTACAGCTATACTTCAGGTATTTGTGGACAGTGGGATGGGGAATGCACTGATTCAGAAAAAGGACGCCGACGATTTGGATTTTTCCTCGGTTTTCTTCTTTAATCTGGTCATGTGTATTGCCCTATATCTGGTATTGTTTTTCTGCGCACCGCTCATCGCCGCTTTTTATCACAATTCAGAACTAACACTGGTGATCCGGGTGCTGGGAATCACGTTGCTGATTGCTGGGATGAAGAATGTCCAACAGGCTTATGTTAGCAGAAAATTACAGTTTAAACGGTTTTTCTTCGCAACATTGGGTGGAACAATCGGTGCGGCAGTGATTGGGATTTCCATGGCATATATGGGGTTCGGAATATGGGCGCTGGTGGCGCAGAGCCTCTTTAATGCGATGATCGACACTGTGATTCTCTGGTTCACTGTAAAGTGGAGGCCCAAACTGCGGTTTTCTTTTACCAGACTGAAGGAGCTCCTGAGATATGGATGGAAGCTGTTGGTTTCCGCATTGCTTCACACGTTTTATACAAATCTTCGAACATTGATTATCGGAAAGCTCTATACGCCCGCAGATTTGGCATATTATGAAAAGGGACAGTCCTTTCCAACACTGATCGTATCAAATATCAATGCCTCCATCGACAGTGTATTGCTTCCTACCATGTCCGGCGTGCAAGATAGTCGGGAAACCGTCAAGGTAATCACCAGACGAGCTATCGTGACCAGTAGCTATCTCATGTGGCCCATGATGGTTGGTCTGGCAGTTGTAGCCAAGCCGCTAGTGGTGTTACTACTCACGGAAAAATGGTTGGCGGCAGTGCCATTCCTGCAGATTACCTGTTTTGCTCTGGGTTTGGAGCCCCTGCAGACGGCAAACCTGAATGCAATCAAGGCAGTGGGCAGAAGCGACATTTTTCTCAAACTGGAGATTGTAAAAAAGACCATTTCTATTGTGATTTTGTTGCTGTCCATGCACTTTGGGGTCGTGGCAATTGCGATAAGCGGTCTTGGATATTCTGTGATTGCCACCATGTTTAACGCAGCTCCGAACAAGAAGTTGCTGGGCTACTCCTATTTTGAGCAGGTCAAGGATATTTTGCCGTCTTTTACGCTTGCGTTGCTGATGGGATTGGCTGTTTACTCCATTGCTCTGATCCCTATACCCATGATTCTGATGCTGCTGGCACAGGTGGTGGCGGGTGTGGTTTTTTATGTGGGGGTGTCTGCGATTTTGAAGTTGGAACCGTTTTACTATATTCTTAATACCATTAGGGAGTTTAAAAGGAAGGGGTGAGCAAAGATGGACTGGCAGGTATTTGAAAGAATAATGCCCAGGGGATTATTCAATTTGTGCCGTGTCTGTTACAATAATTTGCGTATTGCGAGAGGACAATATCTGACTGAGAGAAACCGAATCGTAAGAGCACACCATAATGAGAAAATGCGGATTGTGTTCATTGTTCAGAGAACGGAAGTATTTAATTCGGTACGTACTGTTTTTGAAGCGGCAGTTGCTAACGACGAATGCGAGGTATATTTGCTGCCCCTCCCCAGATGCGCAAATGAATACAAAGAGCTGTTGTGGGATACCTATGCATCAGTAGTCGAATTCTGTCATCAGCTATGTGGCGGAAAAGTGATAGATACTTATGATTTTGAGACAGAGACATACTATGATCTGACCGAGCTCCTGCCGGATTATATATTCCTGAATGTGCCATATACAATTCAGTACCCCGATGTGTATTCACTGGAAAAACTGGCTTTAATTGCCAAGGTATGCTATGTACCTTATGGATATGCGATGCCAAATGAGAAGAAATATTCAGATTTGTATGCCGGTCCATTTTATGTGGATCTCATGAAGTACATCTCGTTCCTTTTTGCTGATGGAGATGTTTCCTATTCATATTGCAAAATAAACAGAATGTGGTTGAGTGAGCTTTTGTTTGGAAAGCGTCTTTACAATATTGGATATCCGAGGTTTGATATCATTGATGTTCAAGAGGTTCGACCAATGGGAAACACGATCCTATGGTTGCCAAGGTGGACTGCTACAAATCGAATAGACCATGGGAATCTGGCATCGCACTTTTTCGATTATAGCGATAATCTCCTAGAGTATGTTGATGGTCAGGATTACTATCATCTGGTCATTCGTCCGCATCCATTGATGTTTGAAAACTATATTAAATACGGTTTGATATCAGAAAAGGATGTCTTGATGTATAAAGAAGTCATGAAAAATAATGACAAGTTTTCTCTGGATGAAAAACCTTCCTACGATGATGCATTTAACATAGCGGATGTTCTTGTGGCAGACTATTCATCGACCATAATAGAATTCTTCCTCCGGGGAAAACCGGTTATCTATTGCGGGAAAAGGGAGGAACTATCACCCCAGATTGCTGATGTGACGAAAACATTCTACTATGTCAATGGATGGGAACAGTTGAACAAGGTTCTGGATGACCTTAAAGATGGGATTGACCCATTAAAGGAGGAACGTCGGATAGCCGTTGAGCAATTTAGGGCAGGGACGCAAGATGCGGGAGAAACAATTTTGAACGTATTAAGAAAGGACTATGTGAGCTCTAAAGAAAAATAACAAGGTAGCATTTGCTTTGATTATCCCCTTATGCAACCGAAGATTCAATATGAGTGCGGTTGAAAATATATAGGAATCGTTTATATTGAAATATACGAAGACCCGTTACGAAAGTTTTGAGAAGGCGAACTCTGGGAGTATGATAGTAATTCGGTATATGGAAGGAAAGCAAATATGGATTTGATTTTACTATGCATAGTAATTTTGACTTTTATCCAGGTAAAGATTGATTTTGCCAGTGGATATATGAATACCTGTCTGAAGCGAGAGCAGGCAAATGCAGTCAACGGCGTTTTTGTGATGCTTGTATTTCTCCGTCATTTTAAGGAATATATTGTGTGCGGATCTTATGATAGATTATTTGGGGTTGTTGATGGACTTTTGGAGCAGCTTATCGTCACGACCTTCCTTTTTTATTCTGGATATGGCATATTGGTGTCGCTGAAAACAAAAAAGGACTACTTGCAGAAATTCCCTAAGCGAATTTTCAAGGTGTGGCTCCAATTTGCGGTTGCGGTGTGTCTGTTTCTGATTCTTAATCTATTCATGGGAAAGGTGTATAGCATCCCAACGATTCTTCTTTCTTTTACGGCATGGCAGTCTGTAGGAAACAGTAACTGGTATATTCTTGCCATTCTGGTGTTATATGCTCTTTCCTATATCAGCGGGCTTATGACCAGTCAGGACAGTTTGAAAACAATAATATTTGTGTCTGTGGGTTGTTGTGTTTATATCGTTGTGCTGATTTTGTGTGGGAGGGGAAGCTGGTACTACAATACGATTTTCTGTTATCCACTAGGTATGCTTTTCGGAGAATATGAACAGAAAGTCCAAATGTTGTTGGAAAAGACGGATACATATTTAATGATAGTTGTGGGCTGTGCTACTGCGTTTGCGGTATCTTATCTGTGCACTCTGAAGTGTCATGGAGTAATTTGGTTTGTGATGGTTGAATTGCGTGGAATCTTTTTTGTACTGTTTGTAGTTTTGGCGACGAGCAGAATCAAAATTGGAAACCCGGTGTTGCACTGGCTAGGGAAACATACTTTTGAAATATATATTTTACAGCGGCTCCCGATGATTGCACTGAGTGGGATAGGTATGAATCAATATGTATATTTTCTTATATGTGCTGTTGTTACTGGATTGGCTGCCTTTTTGTATCAAAAGTTAATGGGGGCACTATTATTGAAATGCCATCTATAAATGCATTGATGATCATTATTCATGAATTTAATGTCTATATGTAAATGAATAACAGGGAGGGAAAATAATGTCTATAATATCAATTCTTACTGCAGCTGGTACAGGAACTAGGACGCACCAGGATATTCCAAAACAATTTCTACATGTAGAAAACAAGCCTATTATCATTTATACATTGGAGGCATTTCAGAATCATCCTAGTATTGACGAGATTTGCGTGGTTATCCTTGAGGGATGGGAACAGATTTTATGGGCTTACGCAAAGCAGTTTAATATTACAAAACTGAAATACGTTGTAAATGGAGGTCCTACTGGACAGGAGTCTATCTACAATGGTATTGAAGCTGTCAAAAAGGATCATTCAAATGATGATATTGTAATGATACACGATGGAAACCGACCAATGGTAAGCGCAGAGATTATTACAGACAGTTTAGTCAAACAAAAACGGCATGGATCAGCTGTAGCTGCAATTCCGTGTACAGAAGTTGTATTTGTTTCAGAAGACGGAAATAGTTCTGGTAAATCTATTAAAAGAGAAGAACTTTGGAGAACTCAGACGCCACATACATATTTATTGGGTGATATTTATAATGCACATCAGGAGGCAAAGGCGAAAGGGATTACTAATATGGCTGCCTCATGTTCTTTGATGGAAGCTTTGGGAAGAAAATCGTATTTCTCAAAAGGTTCTGAGAAAAACTTGAAAATCACTACAGTAGATGACATTGAGATTTTTAAGGCTTTACTGGCTGCTAAAAAGGAGGATTGGATTAAATAATGATATGGGACTGCTAAATAGTAAGCTTTACATAAATGATATAAAGAAAGCATTAGAAAAGTATGATTTTAGTTTATTCAATGGAAAAAGTTTTCTTGTTACTGGTGCAGCTGGGCTAATCTGTTCTTCTTTGATAGACGTACTCTTGGTTTTGCAAGAAATAACAGGAATAAAAATAAAAATCTGGGGTGCGGGGAGGAATCCACATGAAATTGAAAAAAGGTTTGACGATAAAATCATACCTATTGTATACGATGCAATACTTCCACTTCAAATAGCAGAAGATGTAGATTTTATAATACATGGAGCAGGAAGTGCCAGCCCGGAACTCTACACAAATAAACCTGTCGAAACAATGCTTTCAAATATTAACGGTGTCAACAATCTTTTAAATTACTGCGTTGGAAAGAAAACTCGTATGGTTTATATTTCATCAAGTGAAGTGTATGGCCAAAAAGATAAGGAAGTTCCATTCATAGAAACAAATTATGGCTATATTGATCTTGATAATATAAGAAATTCTTATTCTGAATCAAAACGTGCAGCTGAAATGCTATGCAAATCATATGCAATAGAATATGGTGTTGGCGTTTCCATGGTGAGACCTGGGCATGTTTATGGACCAACGGCATCAACAAAAGATAAGCGAATATCCTCCGATTTTGCGCATAGGGCAGCAAGAGGAAAAAAATTGGAGATGCTTAGCACAGGTTTGCAGAATAGGTCCTATTGCTATTGTATAGATGCATCAATGGCAATTTTAGTTTGCCTGTTAAATGGTGTACCCGGTGAAGCATACAATATCGGCACAGAAGATGTTACTAGCATTAGAGAAATGTCACAGATACTTGCTAAAGCAGGTGGTGTCGAATTAAAGATTAATGAACCAACTAAAGAGGAAAAGAGTGCATTTAATCCAATGAATAATTCTTCATTAAATATGAGGAAAATCTCAGAAATTGGTTATATAGAAAGCTTTACTGCAAGAGAAGGGTTAGAGCACACTGTTTTAATACTGAAAGAAAGCGGTCTGGTAGATCCCTGTGTGTTAGAATAGTTGTTAGTGGAAGATAAAAGTTTTTGTGATGGTATATAACTATCACAGGAAGGAGCTTTTACAACGAACTATAATTCAGAAGTAAAGTATACTCTCTTTCAGAAAATGTTGCCACCAAACAATGAGGCAATTTCCCAGATAGTAAGATAAGAAGGTATCTCACTTCCTGGTTGCCGGTTTTAATCCGGAAAACTGTCTTTCCCTGTATGCTTTTTCATAACGGTACATGGAACGGACTGTGATCCCGTTTTCC
>OBLI01001987.1_pt1 | contig 18373 bp, 19 predicted proteins | sample 1519701 | NCBI WGS metagenome assembly OBLI01 (sample SAMEA3663005, study PRJEB22513) | pig gut metagenome | biome: pig gut; feature: pig-associated habitat; material: faeces | place: France | collected 2012 | reverse complement strand
AATCACAAGGATGTCGCATACAGCAATCAGAGTGCTATGCTAACGAATTGCATATAGTGTTCTCATAATTTCTTTCAGATCATCCTTGATTTCATTCAACCTTATCTGAAGATCCTGAATATCTTCTTTATAGATACTGCCGGTTTCATTGGCCTTCTTTGCATATTGGTTCAGGTTGTTACTACAGATTCGAAGCAGCCGCACCAGCTCTGTGATTCCTTTCAGATCCATATTCACACAGTATCCGTCCATTGCCATTTTGCGAAGATAGGCACCCATATTTCGGACGCCTATCTCTTCTCTCTTTTGGTTGATTCTCTCCAGTTGCATCTGATTAACTCGGAAGGATAGCATTCTATCCTTATCCCTCATTCACCAGTTCCTCATCATACACGGTGAAATCAATTGTCGCAAATTCTGCTTCCGGCATTGCCGCAATCTTCTCCTTCAAATCCAGACTCATCTGCTTCAGTTCCGGATCTGTCATAGATGTTACCTCCGCAACAATACTGGCAACTGCAGTACCACGTGTTGAATGATCAAAGCTCTTCATCAGAATCATTTCTTCAACAGTAAGTTTCATCTCGTCTCCTCCTTCGTCTTAGGCTTCTTGCCCTTATTTTTCTCTTCTGCCTTTTGTTTTACTGTATCCTGTTTCTCATGGAGGTCCGCCAATACTGACGTTTTTTCCTGAGTCACATCCATTTCTTTTAGAATTCCCATTTCCTGCAAAGCACCTTCGATTGCTGTAATCATCTCTGATGCTGCAGTTCGAATTCTGTTTAATGATGCCTTAAGTTCAGGCAGATCCTTTCCTTCAGACCAACCTGCAATATAGGCAAAACTGTAATCCGAAGTATCCAGTGCACTATCTTTATCACAAAACTGATTAAAATAAGAACATACGGTAAAAGCTACAGACTCAGCTTCTACCTCTTTGCTATTCCTTGTGAGATTTATTTTTTCTGCATCTTCGCCGGCTTCACCAGCCTGCAAGGAATGCATTTTCTGATGGGCTGCCTCATGAATTGCAGTCTTAATGGTTTGCAGCTGACTCATTCCTTCCTGTATCGCAATACGATTTTCGATTGTGTGAAAATAGCCTTTTGCACCACTGCTAATCTGCTCAAACTCGATAGGAACCGGGCATACCTTTTTAATTGCTTCCATAAATGCCTCGAACTGCTTTACTTCTCCAGTCAATTCATCTACACCAAGGCTCGGAAGTTCCTTTCCCTCTGTTGAACTGACATCAAATACGTTCACGATCTTGAAAGCTGGCATCATTACTTCTTTTGTTTCCTTTACCGGCGAACCATCTGGATTCCTGATTACTTCTCCGGTAGCATGGTCGATTTTATCAACCTCCATCTTCTTTTTATACGGGGTCGGTGCCAGGATTTTGATTGCCTTTTCCCCTTTTTTTACCTGCCTGCCAAACTGCTTCTGCCACGCCGTATAGCCAGCAACCAGCGTTGCATCAGGCTTCTGCATCGCAATCAGTAAGGTATTATTCAGGCTGTAATTGTGGAAACGGCTCATGGTAGTAAGCCACTGGCGATACTGATCTGACTGGAACAGGTTCTGAATTCCCGCCTCCAGCTGATCTGTAATATCCTTCACCTTTTCATACTGTGATGGATACTGTTTCTGTTTTTTATCAGCCAATTATTATTCCTCCATTTCAAATACCATCCAAATTGGGAACCAGATCGAGTTTTTCAAAATCCTGCTCTGACATCTGTTCTAGCTTTTTCAAAACCGATGCCGTCCATTTTTTCAGATTTCTATCTCTGCCAGTCAGTGATTTCTGCATAACTGTTAATTCATGAATCAGTCCCTCTTTGGTTCCCGGATTATAAATCATCATGAGCATAAACTCATCTCCGGTAAACTGGATCATTCCATCTCCCTCTCATCTCTTCGAACCGGACATGCCGCCGGCGGTTCGACCGTCTTCTCTCTCAGCTGCTCCAAAACAGATTTTCTTTCATCCTTCGCCCCATTATTAATAATGCCATCCAGCATTCCATAATCATCTTCCATCGCCATCTCTGCTGCCTTCAGATAATTCTCAGGCTTAATAAACTCCGGAAGATTACGGAATCCAAAGGAATCTACATAGTGTGACGATACCACACCATTCACCTTTAAGGCTACGATGTCGCTGACCGACAGGCTGTGTCCATGAAAATCTGAAGGGTGATCAATGTTAAACTTCTCATAAAGGCCATCCAGCATCTGAGTCTGATTTGTATAAGCAGGAAGAGAAGAAGCATATACTACCTCATAGTGGTCAATATCCGGCTCCTTCCCCATCTTTTGCAATCTGGAATAGGATGCAAACTGTTCATCACGGGTATCATCCCCCCAGCGAAGCTGCAGAATCGCATAGGAATCTGTCGCACTTTCCAGAAATGCCACCATCTTTTCATCCTGAGATGCAGCTCCATTTACCTCATCCCATTTCTGAATTTTGTCATTCATCGCCATCTATATCTGCCTCCTTACTATTATTTGAAAATGGCAGACCTTTGACTTTAGCATCCTGGATCTGCCTGTTTCTTCTGTTTTCATCATAGGGTGCCCGAATACCAACACACCTCTTAGGAACTCGATAGGTTACTGCCTTTTGTGGTCCTTTGCTCAGCAAGAGAAACTGTTCCGGATAGTTTTCTGCAAGTTCCTTAAGTTTGCGAATTAATCTGGCATCATGTGTATAAACCTTTGCAGTATCGATCTCGTTGTCGAACAAAATGACTGTCTCCTGCTCAGCTAGAGTTAAATGATAATTACTTGAACTCATATCCACCTCACATCTGCTTAGAATCCGGAAATCTCATCTCATAAGTAGGACTTCCATCTGATTTTGTATGCATTACAACAGTTGCATCATAGAATTTTCCTGTTCTGGCAGATACACAGCCACTCAGGAAAACCTTTCCTTTTTTCACAAGCTGCTCTGCAATCTGCGGTGTCATCCCCCTGCCAATTTTTCTGAAATAATGATTTTCTTTCCAGATCATGAAATGGCATTCCGGATTACTACAGAACCAGCCCTTATTCCTTTCTACTACCTCAGATCCACAGGCCGGACAATTCCCAATGGATTTTCCCTTTTGTGGTAGAAGGATTTCAGACCCTTTTCCGCTATGGCATTCCTTAACCAGGCCAGACACCATCTCCGTTATCTCATCCATAAAATCAGAACTGCGATAACTACCTCTTTCGATTTTCAAAAGCTTTTCCTCCCAATCTGCAGTCATAGATGCTGACTGAATCTGTTCCGGGACAACCGTAATCAGGGCAATTCCTTTTTCTGTTGCAATCAGATATTTTGTTTTCTTATCTCCCTTACGGCTGATATATCCCTTCTGAACCATTTTCTCGATAATACCGGCTCTTGTCGCAGGCGTTCCAATACCTTTCCGTTCTACATCAGCCGATACATCTGCCGCATTTTCCATGGCGGATAATAAGGAGTCCTCAGTGTAATGCTTCGGAGGAGTAGTCTTTCCCTCTTTGATCAGACAATTACGAACAGGGAAAACATCTCCTTCGTCAATATCAGGAAGCACTGCCAGTTCTTTATCTGCCTTTTCTTTTTTCAGATACATTTTCTGAATGGCTTTCCAGCCTTCCTGATCAACTTCTACACATTTTGAGGAGAAGTTCGCTGATCCGCATTCCAGAGTCAGTGTTGTTTCCTTGTATTTGTAATCATCCGAAACCGCCACCTCGAATCTCGCAGCAATCAAAGTACATATCTGCTGCTCTCCAAATGGAAGCTCGTTCAAAACAATTGTTTTAAAACTTCTGGTCGGAATAATTGCATGGTGATCTGTAACCTTACTACTATTCGTTACCTGTCTCACCTTCAGGTCGTTACTCAAACCAGTCTCATGAAATAACTCTGACACACCTTCAATCCAGTCCGGAAGTAACTCGTACATATCCTCAGTCAGATACCTGCTGTCTGTACGCGGATATGTGATCAGCTTCTTTTCATATAAGGACTGAGCATAATCCAGTGTCTGCTGAGCCGTAAAACCAAAGATACGATTCGCCTCTCTCTGAAGACTTGTCAGATCATACAGGGCAGGAGCATGCTCAATTTTCTGTCTTTTCTCAATCTCCACTACTCTGGCACTATGCTTACGCCTGCACTGATCTAGCAGCTGTTCTGCCTCTTCTCTTGATTTCATCTTTTCGCTAACCGCACTGAAATCATCTAACTGAATTTCTACTGTATAAAATGGTTCTGAATGAAAACCTGTAATTTCTGCATCCCGCAGAACAACCATTGCAAGGGTCGGTGTCATAACTCTTCCCACCTGAAGTGTCTGCCCATGAAGACATGAAAAAAGCCGGGTAGCATTAATACCGACAATCCAGTCAGCTCGCTCCCGACAAAGGGCTGCTTCATATAAAGCATCATATTCACTTGAAGGTTTTAAATTACGGAATCCCTCCCGGATTGCATCATCCTCCATGGATGAAATCCACAGTCGCTCCATCGGCTTCGTGCAGTGGCACTGATGATAGACAAGACGCCCTATCAGCTCTCCCTCTCTGGCCGCATCGGTCGCCAAACAGATTGAATCCACGCTTGAATCTTTCATCAGTTTCTGAAGAACAGAAAACTGTTTTCTGGTCGATTTACTCACCTGATATGTCCATCCCTGATCCGTGGTCTGTGGCAAAATGGGAAGATCTTCATACCGCCATCTTGCATAGATTTCATTATAAAAATCCGGTGGTGCAAGTTCTATCAGGTGCCCCAGGCACCAGCTTACAATATACCCATTGCCCTCCAGATATCCATCACAGTGTTTGTTTGCACCAATAACCTTCGCAATCGACTGTGCAACGGAAGGTTTCTCCGCTATTACTAATTTTGACATATACATCGTCTCCTCTTGTTATAAAACCTCGCCCTGCACTTTCGGTTTACGCGAACAAGTACGTGCTTCAGTATTTTTAGAAGCATTTTTTTCTCCATGAATTCCCGCTTTCGCGTCTCGCAGCTTTTTCAGTGCAGATTCTGCAGGTCTTAGCACTGCTTCCGGTTCCGCAACCATCTGCCCACCAAAATGCAGATCTTCCATCGATGTTTTATACTCATTTCTGATGATTGGAAGGGTATCCTGTTCATTCATGGAATAATACTGGTCGTTTGGTCCCAGAATGATATGATCCAACACTGCTATTCCCATCAGATCATATGCCTGGATTAATCTGTCTGTAATCTGAATATCCTCCCGACTCGGTGTAAGCTTAGCACTGGGATGATTATGAGCTAGAATCACAGCATTCGCATTCTGAAGCAGGGATGATTTCATAACCTCTCTGGGATGAACCAGAGACTGATTTAAGGTTCCCATACTGCAGATATTAATGGATGCCGGATACATCTGATGAAACCGATCATCCCCATTAATGCCAATAACCTTCATGCCGGCAATGGAATTATCTGATTTCAAATTGACAATAGCGAACATCTCCCTATCCAGGTCTCCGAATATCTCATCATGCAATAGCTTTGCTACAGCCTGTGGGGTATTTAGTGGAGTATCAGAGACTAATGGGCCACCCGGTTCTCTTACAAGCCGGATTGCCACTCTGTCCAACTCGAAAATGTTATGCTTTTTCAGTTCTTTCACCTCCCAGATAGATTTCAAGCATCACTCCATCCTTAAGATTTTTAACTGTAGTCTGCAACTCAGGCATAGTCAGTTCCACTATTTCTGCGTTACCTACCTCAGCCTGAACAGACACGAAAACCTTTTCCTTTATGACATCCATCAGTTACTCCTCCATAGATTAGATATTCCCCAGTTAAGAGTTGCCTGGGGAATATCTTACAAATATACGATTATCAATTACTGGGCTGAGTCCTCAGAATCCTCTGCTGCATCCTCCGGAAGAATATACTCTTCTTCGTCATCCTCCTCATAATCGGCATCCGGATCCGGTCTGGAAGTCTCTGCTTTCTTTTTCTTCTTTGAAATAAATGAATAGAAAAAAGCGCCAATGCCACCAACCATAACAATGGCAAACAGCATAACAGGAGCCCAATTTACTTTTCGTTCCGGCTTTTCTTCTATCTCAGGTTTTGACTCAGGTTCTTCGGGCTTTTCTGAAGGGATCTCTACCTCTGGCTGTTTAGTTTCCTGCTGCTGGGCTTCAATTGCAGCCTGATATTCAGCCACCTGGTCTTCATCCATTAATGCGAAGAGGTCAGCTTCATCCACCATATTCAGAAAATGCACATTTTCTTCGCCCTTGTCGTCTCGATCAATAATCAGATAGAAATAGTTTCCATTCTTGGTCACCAACGTAATAAACTGCTGACCGGCACCGGCTTTTTTCCCATAATCATCAATCAAGGTCAGATTACCGGGAGGAGTAAGGCCATCGGTCACTTCATCAGAACCAAATAAAGAAAGAAGCGACATCAGCATTGCTGGATCCAGTGAGATTTCATATTCCTCTGCTTCAATCTCTTCGGTTTCAACCTTCAGATAATCCTTATACACATAGCCAACCTGCTCAGGAACTGATATTTTGTACCAATCGCCCTCCTTCTCCAGGACATCAACCTTAGAACCCGAAGGAAGTTTAAAGATAATATTGGATCCTTTCCCTGCATGATCACGTACATTCAGGGGATCGCCACCGGTTTTAACTGTACCAATCTTTTTCTTGGTTCCTTCTCCATCACGGTAAGTCAGCGAAAGATTGCCATCCCCAAGAAACTGTTCCAGAAGTTTCTGGATATCCATCCCCTCAAGGCTTAATCCATCCAGACTCAAACCACTCAAATCCAAACCTTCAACCGAAAAAGTTGTCTCATCCTTCTTTTCAGGCTTCTCTCGATCAATAACCGGAGTCTCCTTCTTTTCTGTCTCCACTTCTTTACTCTCGGCCAAAGCAGATGAATTCTCTGTAACCTGCTTTTCAGCCTCACCTGTATAGGCAAATGCAGGCGTAGAAAAGGCACTGGTTCCAAGCACCAGTGCCATAAAAGCTGCCATCATTCTGATTTTTAATTTCATGTCTTATTCCTCCGTTCCATTCATCCTCTGCAGATTTTCAGGATTCACATTGCCTGCATTTGCAAGGCGAATGATTTCTGCAAGCTGCTCAGGGGTAAGATTGGCTGCATGTACCATGTCATGAATCTCGGAATTCTCTTCCTCACGATACTTTCTATCCAATTCTTTCACCTTTGCATCCCACTCATCACGCTTTTTACGTGCCCTTTCACGTTCAGCTGCAATCTTTTCAAGCTTTGCGCTCATGCATTACTCCTTTCTACCGAATTCGTCCCATACAATAATAGTGCGCACGCCAATAATCTGTTTCAATCGAAGCATACGAAATGGGGTTACCGCAGTGGATCATCATTCCGTTCCCCACAAATATTCCTACGTGACTGGCACCGGCCGTATCATAGGTTCCCTGGAAAAAGATCAAATCACCTGGCTTTGCCTGGCTCTTCGGAATGATATCACAACATCCCATCAGACCATTGGCTGTCTGCCTGCCGACACTCCATCCATTTCCGCAGTTATTGATAACCCAGGATACAAAACCAGAACAGTCAAAGCTGGTGCTTGGACTACTGCCGCCCCATACATAAGGGTATCCCAGATATTTCTCGGCTTCATGAATCATTTTTGCAAACTTAGCATCCGTCAGCGCTTCTCCCGGAATATCGTAATCAGTATATTCGCCAACATAGTTTGCATAGATATCGTCCTCAAACAGATACGGGCGGTTGCCTTTCGTCTCCAGCAGAATCTGATATCGCTCCCACTCATCATCCGTCAAATTGAGATTATTGATTACACTGCTGAGTGAATGATTCGTTGCTGTAATGGTAAGAATTCTTTTTGTTTCTGTTGTTGTTACATCGACTGTGTTAGTTCCATTACTATCTGCCAGATAACATTCCCACTGTTTATGCCCGTGGAGAGATGCAGAAATATGATTATCATAATAGACATCAAACTGTACTCCATATCTGGCAAAATTACCGGTATCTTCAACCTTATACTCAATACCGTTCATTATGACCTTAGTTCCCATTGGTACAAATGGATTACTGGCATCTACTGCCAGTGTATGCTGTGCTGTCGGATAAACTCCACTAGCCGTAGGACCGCCACTCCAGTGGCCGCAACAGATTACGCAATTACAATATCCACTTGTTGTAACAGTACCCAAAGATTCACCGACTCTGACTGTTTTCGTCTCGGTCACTGTTTCTGTAGAAACGCTGGTGGTCAAATTATACTGTGCATCAAAGAACTGCCTGAGAATTGTCTGTACCTCTTCTCTGGTATAATCCTCATACAGAACCGTCAGAATTGCCGCAAGCTGCCAGGGATTGTGACCGATTTCATCCACGTTTAACCGGATCTCATCATAACTGTCATCATCCTGTAATCTTGCAATTCTATTTCTAAGATCTGCCTCCATCGCCCGGTAATCGTTTTCTGCGCCCCGGATATCCTCATCCTCTGCAGTAAAAGACGTACCTAAAACAGCATTACCAGTTCCACCAAGCATTGCAGAACAGGAAGACAGGGATCCTGATATAACAAGAAGAAGCAATCCAGCTGCAAGAATCAGCAGAATGATCTGTGAATGAGTAGTTACATACTCAAAAGCTTTCTCAGTTAAATCAGTCAATTCCTTTTTGATCCTGCCCATAACAGAACTGCCAGTCTGATATGCAGAACCGGCACCACTATTTCCGGCTTTCATTGCTGCATACTCTTTTTTGATTTCCTGCTTCTGTCTCCATCTTGAGAAGATATTGGAGCCTGCATCCGGATTGTCCTCCAATGATTTCTGGAACAGTGCTTCAATATTCGCCTTGTCAGCCTTTTTCTCCAGTCGTTCAGCCTTTTTGAACTTGTGAAGTTTTCGGCTATAGGCCGCACTTGTAGCAAGATGTGACGTGGTTTCTGCAGTTTCTTCTGTAAAAAGAACAGCCTGAGTACCAACATTCTGATCTTCATTACCCGCATGCAGTATCTGATGCACCTTCGCATCTGCTGCAATCGCAGTGGGCTGAACAATTCTTTTCCCAGCTAGCGAAGGGCTTTTCATATCTACTTTTTCGAATTTCAGCTTCTTTTTTCTCTTTTTTGATGCATTTGCTTCTGCACTTACTTTCTTAGCCTCTTTTCGAATCTGCTTTCTCTGTCGGTTCTTTGCGCTATCCTCCCCAGAAACAGACTCCGATTTCTTAGGTTCGCGTTCCTGCCGCAGAGTATTTTCTGCACCTTCACGCTCCCAGCGAAGTTTTGTTTTCTTCGGCAATTTCTCTTTGGCTTTATCAGCCTTATCAGCAGCTGCCTCCGCTTTGGAAGCAGCCTTTTTTACCTTTGAACTTTCGAGGTCTCCCTCTTCAAAATGAAGACGTGTTGTTTTCTTTTCCATTTACGCCCCCTTTAAATCTAACCTCTCATGGAGCTTGGTCGTCATGATTGTGTAAAGTTCCAAATCTGTAGGGAAGTGATCAATAAACGGTAAAATCACATTTCCATAGAATAAAAGACCTTCACCTTCTCCTGACTGAGTTACATATGACAGCTGATGTGGTGAAATATTCAACTGGTTCGCCAGAATCTGTCTGTCACCTGCCGCCTGATTCAACATGATAATAAAGTCCGAATTTTCAAAGATATTCTGGACTTCTCTGCTGGACAGCAGGTCCTTCACGTTCTGGGTAATTCCGGTCGGAATACCGCCCCACTTACGAAAACGCTTCCAGATTTCTACGGAATATGCTGCCGTCTGTTCCTCCTTCAGCAGCAAATGGAACTCATCCATATAATATCTGGTCGATTTTCCAGCTGTTCTGTTGGCAGTTACACGCCCCCAGACCTGATCCTGAACCACGAGCATGCCTATTTTCTTCAGCTGTTTACCAAGTTCCTTAATGTCATAACACACAAAACGATTATCAATATCTACATTCGTTCTGTGGTTGAACAGATTCAGGGAACCATATACATAGATTTCGAGAGCAGTCGCCACATGACGGGCTTCCTTCTCTTCCTGCGCCAGCAGTGTCTCATACAGATCCTGCAGCATCGGCATGTTCTCTGGTCTTGGATCCTCAAAATACTTCTGATAGATCTGATGCACACAACGGTCAATGACTGTTTTTTCAACCGGCTGCAAGCCTTCCTTGCCTCCTACTACCAGTTCACAAAGAGAGAGAATAAAATCAGCCTTTAATGCAACCGGGTTATCTTCCTCTGAATAGTTAATATTAATATCCATCGGATTGATATACTGATTACTGTTAGGGCTGATTTTGATAACCTGACCTTCAAACTTCTGTACAAGTGCTGCATACTCGGCTTCTGGATCACAGACTATGATATCGTCATCTGAGACCAGGAAAGCATTGGCAATCTCACGTTTGGCACTGAAAGATTTGCCGGAACCAGGTGTACCAAGAATCAGACCATTCGGATTCTTAAGTTTTTTTCGATCTACCATGATCAAATTATTAGAAAGAGCATTCAGACCATAGTAGATGACTTCATTACCACTCTGGAAAAGCTCCTGTGTGGTAAACGGTACAAAAATTGCAGTGGAGCTGGTGGTCATGCCTCTCTGAATCTCAACCAGGTTCTTGGCAAGAGGCAGGCTGGACATCAGCCCCTGCTCCTGCTGATAATCAAGCCTTCGAAGATTACAGTTATGCTTCTGGGCAATAGAACTGGCCTGGAATACATTGGTTTCCAGTTCTGCCTCCGTCTTACCGGTATTCATAACAAGGAATGTCAGAAGAAACATTCTCTCGTTCTGGCTCTGCAGCTCCTTGAGGAGTGCTTTCGCATCCTTACCATAGGTGGCAAGGTCTGAAGGGATAATATCCATATCGTATCCGGAGCGTACCGCCTTTTTTTGCTCCTCTATCTTACTGCGATCCAGCTCAGTGATTGTTCGCTTCACATCCTTAATTGCCTTATTCTGGTCAACCGACTGAATGTGCATAGTAATTATCTGGCTGGATTCCATCTCCAGAAATTCCTTCAGAAGTTCATCTGAAAGATCCGAAGCGGTAATTTGCAGATAAGACATGGATCCATAGATGCCTCCCATCTGAAATACTCTGCTTTTAGGGAAAGCAAAACAAGTCGGGGCAATGAAGTCTTTTACAGAGAGACCGCTCTCCGGAAGCCATTTCCAGTCGAAGAAAAACTTATCATTATCACCCATATGAAACATGGAATGCATCAGATGAAGTCTTTCCTGTCCATTCAGGACCCTGGCTCTTACACCAAGTCTGCGGAAATTGTTGAGCAGATCTGTTTCAACATGCTGCAATCTCGGCTTTGCCTGCTTCATAGAATCTGCTTCGATTCCAAAGGTCAGGTACTTGGTCTTAGTCAGACCGTTATTACCCTGAGCAAGCTGTTTCTTCAGCATAGAACTGAATTCACTGCGGATATGATTGAAATGATCCTTTCTAAATGGAATGCGAATCATTTTTTCAAAGTCAGCAGCATCTGTAGACATATTCATGAAAGACAATTCGAAATGAATGGAGCTATCGAAGAAATTCAGGAAAGAACACCACTCCTCAAAGATTGCTGTCTGATCTTCCTGCAATGCCAGCTGATAATTGATGTCCTGAAACTGAATCGTCTCGGTATAATAGTTGTCTCCCACACGGCAGATGCCATCCGAAAACATACGATCAAAAGGAATACTGTCCTGAGCAGTATGGGGAACCGACCGGTCCTTCCTTGCATTTTCAATAATAGATTTAATTTCTTTCTGTTCTGCTGCTGTCAGGTTTGCAGGCATTCGGATATTGTTATCTTTTTTCTTTTTTCCGAACAGGTTCTGCAGCACGCTTTTCAGCTTTTCTAACAATACGTTCTACCTCCTTCTCCGCCTCAGCTTCTCGCATCATGGCGGCATAATAGTTATCCGTCTGATAAAGGCGAATCTTAGGGCGGATAAAACACGCTTCAATAAAATGTTTGGCTACAACTTCAAAAGGTTGTCCATCTTTCTCAAACATAGCCATGAAAAACATCGGCATCATGACAACAATCATTGCCATACAGGCAAAACTCACATTGCACGTGCCTTTTAAAACAAAAAAAAGCGGCACTCCAATCAGCGCCGCAATACTGAAGCAGATCAACTGCCTCTTGGTAAGGTTCATAAAAACCTTCGTCTTAACTTTTGATAAATCTCTGGGTACCGAAATATACGCAGCCACGTTTCATTCACCTCATTTCCTAATGCGCTGACAGCACGCTCTTCGCAAGGCTACCAGTCTTAAAAAGTGTAAAACATAACAGTACTGTATAACCGAGTACACCCCAGATACTCATGACAATATCATCTGAGAAAGTGATACTCTGAACTAATACTGCATAGATGCCAACACAAATCATGATCAGGAATCCCTGGAAACCTAGTGCAAACAAAGACCTGAGATAATTCTGTCCCATGTGACTCTGTTCTCTATTTCCAAAGGTGGAGAATGGTATCGGTGCAAGACTGGTCACCATGTATATTTCTACCATTCGTCCATATACGATAACAAAAATCACTGCAGATAGTGCCAGCATCGTCACCTGAACGATAAAGGTCTGAAGGAACAATCCAAGTAAAGGGCCAAGCTCCATTGCTTCAAGGGTATCCTGCATAGCCTCCAGGGCAGAGGCATCTACTGCCGTACTGCCCTGAATGATACCGCCACTTTGCGATATCACATGCTGAGCTACATCGAAAACCGCCATTGTTATATTGAAACAATTGGTAATCAGCGTTACCGCAACGAAAGTCTTGAAAACCCACTTGAAAAAGATCCAGGTTTCAAAGTTTGCCAGATTGTTGTGTTCAATAATCATCTGAATCAGCTCATAACAGGCGATAAACGTCAATATCAATCCTGCTATGGGGATAATGACCGATTCGGAGATGTTTCGGATCAGAGAGAAGACAGCCGGCGAAAAGCTCGCCGGTGTCATCCCAACATCGCCCGCTATCTGTCCAACCTGCTGGTTGACGGAATCAAACATCCCCGTCAGATTTCCCATAATGCCGCTGACAAGCAGTTCTTTCAGCCATTCGGTGATCTGGTCGAGTATGCTTTGCATGGGCTAAACCTCCTGTAATAATTAACCGAATAATCCGGAAAGAAGAGGTACCAGAGTAGTTCCGATCAGTGCAACACCGCCGCCAGCCATAAGCTGTGTTATCCCCAATTAGTAGGAACAATACAGCTTTCTGGCGGGCGGCGGCACGTCAAGAAATATATATGGAGTTTTTAAAGAACCTCCCCGGAGCGGGGAGCGGTCAGCCTGTGACCTGCTCCACTTCCGGTATGGGTTTGAGATTAAAATGAATTTCGATAGAAATGTGTCTTGTCTTATCGCTGCCTATGGTTTCATGGACAACGATTTCTTTAATCAGGCGGTTTAAGGTGGAAGCGTCCAGTTCGGTGATGTCCCGGTATTCCTGTATGGATTCCACCCACTGCCTTGCGTCCACGGCAAGCCGGATTTCATCGGCAAGGTGCTTCCTGCCTTTCTCGACTTTTGCCTTTAATTCCGCCTGTTCCTTCTGCGTCTTTTCCAGCAGGAGATTGAAGTTTGCGTCTGTGATTCGTCCGGCAACCATGTCCTCATAGAGCCGCAGCACCATCTTTTCCAACACTTCAATCCGTTCCTCGTCTTTGGCAAGGGTGCGCTCCATCGCTTCCCTCTGGCCTTTCTGCTCGGCTTCGCAGGTGTCGGTCAGCCGCCCGGCCACCGCTTCACTGTCGGTCAGGGCAGCGGCGGCGCACTCCCGGATTTTATTCAGCACAAGGGCATAGAGCGTGTCATAATCAATCCGGTGCTGGGTGCAGTGCTGTTTCCCAAAGGCATTGTAAGTCTTGCAGGAATAAATCCTCTGGGGGTGCTTGGCATTGGTGTAGCGGACAGTCAGGGACTTTCCGCACTCGCCGCATTTGAGAAGCCCGGCAAACAGGCTCGGCTCCCCGGACTGCCCCGGCCGCTGGCGGGATTTCAGCTTTTCCTGCACGATGGCAAAACTCTTTTTGTCTACCAGCGGCTCATGCGTCCCTTCCACCACAATCCAGTCCTCCGGCTTCTTGTCCCGGATAGTGCCGATTTTAAAGCGGTACTCGGTCTTTTGGGAAGCGACTGCACCGGTGTAGACGGGGTTCATCAGGATTTCTTTGATAACGGAGAAATCCCAAATATATTTCCCATTCTCCGGGTCTTTCTTCTCCCATTTGGTGCGGATGTTCCGGTGCCCACGTTTCCGGTTCCACCATGTGGGGCAGGGGTGCTTTTCTTCCTCCAGCCTGCGCCGGATGTAGTTGGGGCCGTGGCCGTCCAGCGCATACCCGAAAATCAGCCGGACAACCGGGGCGGTTTCTTCATCTACCAGCAGGCGGTTTTTATTCTCCGGGTCTTTCCGGTAGCCGAAAGGGGCAAGACAGCCGGTAAACTGGCCTTTCTGCGCTTTCAGGACATAGGAAGAATGGACTTTCTTGGAAATATCCTTGCTGTACATCTCGTTCAGGATATTTTTGAATGGCGCAATGTCATTGTTGTCCCGCATGGTGTCGATACCGTCATTCATGGCGATATAGCGCACGCCGTTCCTTGGGAAGAAGTCCTCGATAAGCTGCCCGGTCTGCAAGTAGTTCCGCCCTAACCTTGATAAATCTTTCGTAATGACAAGGTTTATCTGCTTCCGCTCAATGGCCTTCAACATCCGTTTCAGGTCGGGGCGTTCCATGTTCAGGCCGGTGAAGCCGTCGTCCTGATAGACTGCCGCAACCTCCCATCCCTGCTTTTCACAGAACTTTTCCAGCATATCCCGCTGGTTTGCGATGCTGGCACTCTCGCCCTGAAGGTCATCGTCTTTCGAGAGCCTGCAATAGATAGCTGCCCGGAATCCCCCGGCAAGCGCCGTGCCAATCACGTCATAATCTAATCCGTTCATCATAACCGTTTACCCACACAATCCAGACGGAACACGGTCACTTTGAACCTCGTCTTTATTATATCTCATTTCTTGTGTTTTAGCAAGATATTCTTTATCTGTTTTTCTGGTGTGTTTCTGTGCGATAAGGCTCACGAAAACGTCCGTAGCATCCAGTTCGCCGTCAAATACTGTGGTGACATGAATCTCTGTTTTATTTTTCGCCATAGGCAGTTGTCCTCCATACATGAAAACAGCCAGACAGGGGATAGCGGCAACGAAGTCCGGCAACGGGCTTCAAAAAACCTTGGAACTAATCCTTGTCTGGCGGCTGGGTTATTTTATACTTTTTCTTTTATTTTTCTGTTGCTTTGGTTGTTAAAGGGGAGAAAAGCCCGCAGTTACGGGATTTTTCCCGGCAACCGGGTCGGCAACGGGATAGCAACGGAGTGTGCAACGGGCTGTCCCTGCCCGGATTTTTTCAGAATGGAAGCTCCATCTGTTCCGGCACCGGCGTAAATCCTTCCGGGATTTTTTCCGTCCCGTTGCCGCTGTCCGTTGCCGGTTCTGTCCGTGCGTTTTCCCGTTCCCATCCTTTCTGCCTGCCGTACCCGGCAAACATCCGGGGGTTGGAGAAATAATTCCAGCCAGTGATGCACTGGTTCATTATCTCGTTGATTTCCCGTATCTCCCATTGTTTCGGCTCGTCAAAGTCATGGTTCAGGGCTTCTTTGTAAAGCTGTTTGGAGCAGACGGTATCGCCGGGGTAGCTGTCAAGGAAAGCCTGTATCATACCGGCCTTGGTGTCCTCCGGCATGAAGTCCCGCTGGTGTTCCTTTAAATGGCGCACCATTTCCGGGCTGAATGTCAGCTTCCACCTGCCGCTCCTGTAAATCTCCATCGCTTCCGCCCATACCTGATTCAGATAGGCTCTGGAAGCGGCTTCGTCCTCTAAAATGTGTGTTTCCGCCTGTTCCGGGCATACCTGTATAGGAATGAAGCGGCGGTTTCCTGAACGGTCAAGGGGCAGGAAGTCAAGGGCGTTGGATGTCCCGCCGAACACGCACTGCCTTGGACGGTCTGCCGGGTGGGTTTCATAGGGTATCTTGTAGACTTCCTTCTGGCGGCTCAAAAATGACTTGATTTCCTCTATGCTCCTGGCGTTTGCGGTGGCAATCATCTCCGACATCTCGATTATCCAGTGGCCTTGGAGTTTGCGGTATACGTTGTCATCGTCCAGCTTCCGCAGGTCATCGGAGAACCACTCGTCTTTGACTGCCAGCAGGCGGAAGAAGGTGGACTTCCCGGCTCCCTGCCCGCCCACCAGACAGAGCATGACTTCAAACTTGCAGCCGGGGGAAAATGCCCGGTGGATGGCTCCCAACAAAAACAGGCGCAGGGATTGGAAAGTATACTCGTCCTCACCGGCTCCCAGAAAGTGACGCAGGCAGGAGCGTATCCGTTCGGTTCCGTCCCATGTCAGGCCGTTTAAATAATCCCGGACAGGGTGGTAGCTGTTCTCATCGGCGGCAAGGGCGGCGGCGTCCTGTATCTTTTTCTCGCTTGTCAGGCCATAGGTCTTTTCCAGATACAGCCGGATATATTTCATGTCCGTGTCGGTCATGGGGCTTCCGGCAGTTCTTTTGTAGCCGATTGGCTTTAAAATATCGGTGCGGTCGGTCAGCAGGTTGTAGGCAACCGCCCCGGAAAGGAGCGGGTCGCACTGGAACACGGTCAGGCAGTTGCTCATGCTGTTGCGGAAACCGCCTTTTTCGGTGGTTTCCAGCATAGCCTTTACTTCCTCAACGCTCCGGGGCGGCTCTGCGCTGTCTGCCATGTTCGCTGTTTCCTGCCGTATCTGGGGCGGTAAATTCTGCCATCCGTCTTTCAAGGTTCCTCACTTCCTTTCCGTGTCCTGTGATAAGCGCCGCCCGCTCCTGAATGTCCCCGGAGAGAAGCACGTCCATCAGGTATTCCACCCGGCTCATGTTCTGCAGGGCTTCCACAAACCGGGGGTTCCACGCTTCATCCGGCTGGCGTGGGGCGTATTCCTCCTTCCAGCGGCGCAGGAGATGGTAATAGTCGGACAGCACCCGGAAGCAGTGCCGCTCCATGTGCCTGAATTTCTGTTCCTCCGTTTCTTTTCGCAAGCGTGGCCTTATGGGCTGCTTTTTGCCGTTCCTCCCATCCTCATAAGGGATAGAGAAGTCCTGTGCCAGCATAAGGGCGGCTTCTTTGCTGCTGATACCATGGAGCCGGGAAACAAAATCTATCACGTCCCCGGTGGCTCCGCAGCCGAAACAGTAAAAGCGGCGGTCAACCTTCATGCTTGGGTTCTTATCGTTGTGGAACGGGCAGACGCACATCCCGTTCCGGTTTACTTTGATTCCATAACGCTCCGCAGCCTGCCTTGTGGTGACGGACTGCTTCACGGCTTCAAATACGTTCAATAGGCGTTCCCTCCTGATAATGAAAAAGGCACCTGCCAGCGATTTCAAATCACAAAACAAGTGCCTGTTTAAAGTTCCATATTCTGTTGTTTCTGTGTCCGGGGCGGCTTCTGTTTCCCTGCCTGCTCCTGCCGGATGCGTTCCTGCCGCCCTTTCAGGCTCTCCTGTACGGATGGTTTCTTCCCCGGCTCGGCGGTCTGGCGGTACTGCTCGGATGGCAAAACCTGATTCAGCCAGTGGCGCACGTCACGCAGCACCTTCACATCTGCCTGAACCGTTTCCAGTTCCTTCTTTTGTCCGGGCAGGGCGGCGGCAAGCTGTTCCCGTTCCGCTTCCAAATCTTTGCGGGAGTAGGAATTGCCTTTCAGGTTGGCTTTCAAATACCGGATGGCGGCATTATAAGCGTCCAGTTCCTCCCGGTGGCTCTCCGCAAACTTCTCCTTTTTCTTCTTCCAGCCGATGGCGGCATACTCCGCATGGACTGGCTTGGCGGCTTCGTATTTGTCAATGTAGGAGAGCATGGTATTGATGGCTTTTATCCGCTTCTCGCTTTTTTTCATGCTCCCCATGACGGAAACAGCGGTCTGGCCGATTTCATCCAGCCGGGTGTCAAGGCTCTCCACGGTGGAGATTCCCTTTTTCCGCAGGAAGTCCATCGCCGCCTGCACTTTATTGTAATCGGCAACGGTTCCTTTCAGCTTCCCTCTGGAAGTCCAGTCGGCACGTTCCCCACTCCGCTGTTCCAGATACCGGAATAACAGTTCCGGGAGTGTCGGCTCCTTCGCCTGCTCCAATGCTTCCAGTAATACAGCCTTTTTCTCTTTTAAGTCAGACAGCCATCCCTTTAGGCTCCGTACCATCTGCCGGATGGACTGCATGAGCCGGTTGGCGGTTTTGATGTCCCGGTTCAGATTGCCGATGTTGGTCTG
>OBLI01001986.1_pt1 | contig 18376 bp, 17 predicted proteins | sample 1519701 | NCBI WGS metagenome assembly OBLI01 (sample SAMEA3663005, study PRJEB22513) | pig gut metagenome | biome: pig gut; feature: pig-associated habitat; material: faeces | place: France | collected 2012 | reverse complement strand
ACTGCGACGCACGCTTAGTGCGCCTCATTCGCAGTCGCTCAGTTTAGCCACACTAGGCGCACCATACTTGGCTAAATTGTTAAAAATGGCACGATACTTGGCTAAATTCTTAAAACTTGGGCTAACTTTGGGGTAAAATGAAATGATAAGAATAAACATAAGCGATGAAGCCATAAAACTTTTTAAAGCCAAAAGTGAAAACCTAAAAGAGCTAATTCGTAAAAGAGCTGTGGCAAAACTAGCCGATGAAATATACCAAAATGCCTTTGATAGAGCAGATGAGCATACACAAACTGGCGTTTTACTCTCTGCCCTTTATAACCGCAAAAAAAGCGATTTACACTACGAAGTGGGCATTGATAATAAGCGGGCAAGCTACGGCATTTTTGTCCATAATGGCACTAAACCGCATGAAATAAGGGCTAAAAGGCGTAAGTTTTTGCGCTGGGTGGTGGGCAGTGAGTTTGTATTTGCTAAAAAAGTAAAACATCCAGGCTACAAAGGCGATCCATTTTTTGAACTAGCTGTGCGTGATGAAGTGCCAAAATTTGAGCGTTGGCTAGAGCGTGAGATAAAAAGAGTTTAGAGTTTTAGGCTAACTTTTTCCTTTTTATACGCATTAAAAACTGCGCCAATTGCGCCTATAGTCGTAAAGACAGCTAAACTCACAGCCAAAAATGTAGGCGCAAATGCGTATAAAGCTCCACCAATAGGGAAAATTACAAAAAGCCAAAGAAAAGTTTTTTTGGCGATTTGTGGGTAATAGTGGCAAAAAAGCCAAATAATAACAATAGAACACAATATAAACTCAGCCATAAAAAACCTTTAAAATAAAATAATGGACAAATTTTATAAAAAAATGTCAAAAAGCTAGCTTAAAATTCTAAAAAACAAGGCTAAAAAGTGGTAAATTCTAATATAAATATAAGCATAAGCGCAAGAGATAATGCCAGCGCACAGGTAGCAGCAGTTAATAATAATATAGCTAATTTGAATGCTAAAATTATAAACATTTCACAGGTCTTACAAGGCTTCCATGTAACTTGGGATATGCTAGGACAAAAATTAAAAGACTTTGCCACAGCTGGCATAGCAGCAAACGCCCAGTTAGAGAGCTTACAGACCAAGCTAACAGGGCTTATTAGCGCAAACTCAGCAAATGTAACAAGCACTGGCGAAGTCATAACCGCCCAGCAAAAGTGGCAAATGTCTAGCGAAGTAGCAAGTGAAGCCTTAGAGAGGCTAAAAAGCATAGCCACCGCTACTGGCAATGAAGTAAGTGCTACCACTGATGCCTTTACTATGTTTTATGCCACCGCAAACAATCAAGGCTCAGCCAGTGAGGCGATGGACGCATTTAACGCCATTGCCCTAGCAGCGCAAGTAGCAGGCAAGGACATGGCTAGCCTTGTGCCTATGTTTGATAGCTTAGCTACTGGCACGGTGCTAGCTGGGTCTGAAATGGGCTCATTTATGAAAATAGTGGGCTTAACAAACGAAGAGCTAAAACTAGCCAATCAAAATGGCACTCTTTTTGCCACTTTGCAGGAGCGTTTGGCCCAGTTTGGCTCGGTGGCTAAGCTTAGTACTGGCACTTATGAAATGGAGCTAAATAAGCTAAAATCTAGCATATCAGGGCTTATGTCTGAGGCAAGTAAGCCTGTGTTTGATGCGCTAAAAAACAGCATAGCTGGGCTAAATAAGTTTATAGCAGAAAATAAAGAAGCTATAAGCTCACTTGTTAAAGGTATAGCCGAGATGGGCGAAGTTTTGCTAGTAGCTGGGGCTGGGTTTATCGCAATGCAGAGTAAAATTCTAATGGCAAATGTATCACTTGCTACTTTTAGCACCACGGCATTTTCTGCTACTGGCGCACTTGGGGCGATGAGTGCTGGGCTAAGTGCGGCTGGGGCTGCCTTTATGCGACTTTTGCCTGTGGCGGTGATAGCTGGGCTGTGGGAGTGCGTGGGAGCTGTGAGGGCAGTAAATGACGAGACTGGCAAGCTAGCCGGTGGTTTAAACACTATTGAAAGGCATATAGCGAATTTTCTAAATGCCTTTGCTAGTGGTGTAACTGATATAGCAATAGGCTTTCAAAAACTAGGTTATGAAATAGATTTAGTGCTAGCTAAAATTCCAGGTCTTGGCTTTCTTAAAGAAAACGCAAAAGAACAGCTAAAAATCTTAGACGAGCAAAGCAAAGCAAACGACAAAGCCGCTTTAGATACATACCTCAAAATAAATTACCCTACAACAAACACCACTCCCCCAAACACAGCCGCCCAGCTAGTAAATCATAACGCAAATAGTGTCGTAAAAGAACTAGAAGTTGATTTAAAAGAGCAAGAAAGACTATATCTTAGCTATTATGAAACTATCGGCGATTTAAGCTCGGCTTGGGCGATAAAAGAAAAAGCTTTAAGAGAGCAAATAGCAAAAAGTGGTATAACAAGCGAGATAGAGGCTAACAAGCTAATTGCGGCGCAAAAAGAGCAGTATTTTTCAAGGAATTCTAGAACTACTAAAAGCACAGCCAAAACCGCAGAGCAGTTACAAAGAGAATACGAAGCAGAGTTAAGAAATGAGATTAAAAAATATGAGTTATTAAAAGACTATGAGAGTAAAAAGCTAAAAGAGCGTGAGCTAAAAACGCTTGAATATAAACGCCTTGGGCTTAGCGAAGTAGAAATGGCGCAAGTCTTTGCTGATGAAGAGCTAGAAATAGAAAAAGAGAATTTGCGCAAGCAAAACGATGAGCGCATAAAATACTTAGAGAAAATGTCTAAATACTACGAAATGCTAGGCGATAAATCAAAGGCCGCTACCTTTGCTAACGAAGCAACTGCCCTAGAGCTAGAAAATCAAGGCTATTCTAAGCAAGAAATCGCAGATATGCAATTTGGCGAAGAAAGGCGCAAAGATAACTACAATACTCTAAGCTCTGCTCTTGGCTGGAATACTGGCATAAGCGAGCAGATGATAACTAGATTTAACGCAGTTGATGAGTATCTAAACCAAGAAAAAGCGCGCATCGAAGCTCATTACGGGCAGCTTAGCGAGATGGACGCTCTCTACTATGAAAAGAAAAAAGCTTTAGAACAAGCACACTTTACCGCAAGCCTTGGCAATGCTAGCACTATGTTTAGTGGACTTAGCTCGCTAGCAAAGCAGTATTATGACATGAGCGATGGACAGAATAAAACCGCATTTAGAGCTTTCCAAGCATTTCAAGTAGCACAAACCATAGTTAGCACCTACGCTTCAGCGCAAGAAGCTTATAGAGTAGGCGGTCCCTATCTAGGACCAGTTTTAGCAGCTATGGCTATAGCGCAAGGGCTAATGAATGTAGCGCAGATAAAAGCGCAAAAGTATCACACCGGTGGCGTGGTGGGCGAGGCTGGTAGTGGCACTGGCTATATAGGTGGCAATTTAGCGGCTGGGGAAGTGCCAGCTATACTACAAACTGGCGAAGGTGTGCTAAGCCGTCAAGGTATGAGCAACTTAGAGGCTCTAAATCTAGGGCTTTTAGCACAGACAACGCCACAAAACCAAGAAATAGTGATTTTAAACCAAGTAAGCGACGGAGTCATGGAAGAGTATTTACAAAGTCGCACCGGTCGCAAAGTAATAAAAAATATCATAAATGGGGGCTAAAAATGCCAATGTTTCACGCATATTGTAAAAATAGCATAGACCACGCAAAACTGGCTGATAAAGTATCTAAAAGCATGGAAAAAACGCTAAAGGCACCCTTAAAATCTAGGTGCAAATTTGATGGATATAAGGGCAGTGGGCATTATTATTATTTTATAAACGCAATTAGAGTGATGAGCTTTGCAGAGCTTGATAATGATGGTCTTGATTATATGATTTGCAAAAATCTGTATAGCGGAGAATTACGCAGAGATTATGTCTATGATGATGAAGAGTATAATAAGGATATTTTTGTAAATGCATCATTTGGGCTAGGTGCTGATATGATCGCAATGGGGCAAGAAATAGATTTGTATAAAAAGAGCATTTTTAGTAATTTTTATAGTGATGCAGCTAGATATAAATATGATGGCATATATGCAAGTTACTTTGGAAAAGCAGTGATAAATGGTGAAAACGAAACAGTATTAACGGTAAAAGCAGGACTAAAAACTGGGGATATAATAAGGATAGATAATAGAGACTGCTTTTTGATTAAATGTTTTAATTCTTGGGCTTGTTCTTTTATAGCTATTGCCATAGACTAGGGGAAATGATGAAAAAATATATCTTAGGTGTTATCAGCGATAGTGATTTACAAGACCGCCTAGCCGGCATTCTAAAAGAAAATGGCTGGTATGTGCCAAGGCATACTGATAAAGAGCTAGTATTTCTTACCAAAGGTGGCGAAAAGATAATTTTTAGCAAAATAAGCAAGCTTAATGGACACATTAGCAAAAATGCCAATGCGTGTTATTGTAGATATAATGACAAAGGCGAGTTTTTGGGCTTTGTAAATGCTTTTGAGCTATTAAAGAAAGCTGAATCACCGGGCTTTTCTTTTACTATGAACTTTAACAATTATTTCTACTATCCAGCATATCTAAACGCTACTTTTAAAGAAACTAGCATTCACGCTGTAGCAAAAGATAAGGCTTATCGCTATGATTTGGACTTTTATGACAATATGCATGTGCTAAAAAACGGTATAGCTCTTTCTCAGCTTATAGTAGCTTGCAATGCTGGCTTTGCACCTAGCTTAGAAACCCTGCATCAAGGGCTAAAGCCTGATGCAGTAGCAGCCTTTGTAAGCTCGCCGTATATTAAAGAGATAAAATTTCCTATTGGCTCTACGCTTTCGTTTCCTGCGCGTGGCAGACCAACATATGATAAAAACGGCAAAATGAGCGTAGGATATTATGGATATGGCGATGGCTTTCATATAGATAGGAGTAGCGGCGGCACTCTAATATATGCTCCGGGGTGGACATATGATGGCTTTGCTCATGCTTTTGAGAGTGTGCTAACGCACAGCGTGCTAGACCCATACACTCGCATGTCAATAAGCCTAAATCCACAGGCAAAAGCTCTAAAAAATAGACCTACTAGCCCTTATAGAGATGGGCTTTATTTTGAGTTTATATCAGGGACTAGCTTTAGCGATGATGAGTTAAGTGATAAAATGGGAAATGATTTGCTCTACGCTCCAAGGGATAATTATGTAAAAGGCAATACCTTTATATATATTGATAAGCAAATGCTAGTAATTCAGTTTGGCGAAAATATAGTGATTATAGGCACTGGCGATTTGGTAAGTGGCGATGATGATTTTGCCTTTTTAGGCTTTAGGCACTCGGATGATGAAGTATCTGCTACTGGCAAATACTTTGATATAAATGGTACGCGCTATAGTAGCTATTATGGATATCTTGGCGAGCTAAGGTATAGCAGAGGCCGTGATGGCAGTGGCTATGATGATGCATTCTCAGAAAATAGCAAAAATCCACTAAGTGGGGCACCTTTAAAAGGCTTATCGTGGGCAGATATAACCCTTAATACAAAATGGGTATATGACAAGATACTAAAAACACAAAATCACTATTCTACAAACACCACTATAAAAGTAGGTAAAAAAAGCTATGATTTTTTACACTCTAGCTTAAGCGATGGATATGGGCTTTTAATCCAAGTTGACGAGGTAAAAAATGTCTAACGCAGTGCTAACAAAAACACACCTAAACCGTGGCGAAGTAGTGCTAATTCCGCCTAATATGACCCTTGATATAGGCTCTATTACCAAAAACCAAAAAATAGTGTTTTATATACTAAACTCTACTTTTGAAAACTACACCATAAACGAGCTGCCAACACATGAGAAAATCAAAATCACAGGCGCAAAAAACGGCGATATAATACCGCCAAATGAAGCTATAAGACTAGAAATACAGCTAAACATGGATGAGTTTGGGGATGTCAGCGAACAGCTGGAATTCACTATGAACGGCGTTAAAAATACAGTGTTTGTAAAAGCCTTGCTTTTGCCTATATTTGACTTTGTGCCAGAGTTTCCTATAAAGCAAAGCCTTAGCTTTAAAACTGATGTTTTTACTAGCCAAGATGGGCATGAGAGTAGGGCAAATGTGCTAAGTAAGGCTAAAAGCGAGATAACCTTTAATTATACAGCCAAAAATGAAAACGAACTAAGGCGCATAGATAATCTACTAAGCTACGCACAAAAAGATAAAATCTACACGCCAAGGTGGCTAGAGCTTTTTAAAGTAAAACGCTATGATGATAAAAGCTACTATCGCTGGTCAGACCATTTTCCTAAAACGCTGATTTTTGATTATAGCGCAGAGCTTTTAGAGTATTTTAAAAACTTGGATAGAAAAAACACCTTTTTTATCCTATGGCAAGCTGGGGATAACTACGAGATAATAAGGCTAAAAGAACAAGGAATATATAGTTACAACGGCAAAATAAGCACCTATGATCCCATATGGGAGATAAATTATGGAAAAGAACTAGCCCTAGAAGTAGAAAGTAAGCCAAATATCAAAGCAGATGGGGCTTTGCTAATGCCACTAATGCTAAGCCACAGCGAGAAAAAAATAAATCTAAACTACATAAATGGTAGCACCGCAAAGTTTAGCCTAACATTTAAGGAATTTAACGATGTTTCAAATAGACTATAAGGACATTTTTCATCCACACTCGCCTTGCTATAAGCCTAAGCTAAGCAATGAAAACGCCTATAATCTACTAGGCAGAGATGCGCAGTTTAAGTATGTAAAAGGCAGGTCACTGCGCACTTTTAGCTATAAATATGTATTTTTTAGGCAAAAAGAAGTATTAGGGGCTCTAAACTTTTTTGCTAGCAAAATGGGCAAATTAAAAGATTTTTGGCTTTTTGATTATCACAGCACTTTTAAAATCATAAAGCTAAAAGATAATAGCGTATATGTAGCAAATAGCCATGATATTAGCAAAGGGCTTTTTGGGCAAGATAAATACTTCGTTTTATCTAGCAAAAAGCAGCCTGATCCAAAAGAGGATTTATCAAAATTTATGGTCAAAAACACAGACGGTGGCAATATATACGAAAAATATATCCCTATAGATGTTCTTAAATTGCTTAGCGTCAAATCAGCAGGCATTGCTGAAATTCTAGTTTTTGATAGGGATTTAAAAGAGTATTATCAAGGTGGAGTAACTAGAGGAACTGGTTACTGGTGGGATAGCTATCAAATTCTGCCAACAAAAGAGCTAAACTATCTTTGCGAGCTAGTGCCTGTGCGCTTTGATAGCGATAGCCTTACCTTTACGCAAAAAAGCCCTGTGCGCTATGAAATTAGCCTAAATTTCAAAGAAATCATAAAGGAGTAAAATGAAGTATAAATATGAAATATCCATAAACCATAAACTAACTACGCTTAAAGACGCAAGCTATCCAAATTGCGATTTATTTTTATTTTGCGTGGGTGGCTATACTTGGGCTTATACTGGCAGTAGAGATGAAGTAAGCCTAGAGCTTAGCGGTATGGCGCAAAGGCAGACTATTACATTTAGCCCAGCTGCACTTGAACGCAGTGAAATCAGCAACGAAGCAAACGGCGATAAAGCGCAGATTAAATGTAACCTAGGCTTAGAGCCCATTGATAGCTTTCGTGCGCTTAGCTATAATGATAGCATGAAAGTTATAGTAATAAGACTGCGCAATAAAGAGCTAGAAATCTTGCTTTTTGGCAAGGCTGAGGGGGCAGACTATGACCTAGAAAAAGGACAAGCTACGCTAAGCGTTTGTTCTATGGCTGGGGTGTTTAGCTCGTCTTTGCCACAGCGCACATTTAGCGCGCAGTGCACGCATAGCTTGGGCGATTTTTATTGTGGGGTGCTAAAAGATGCCTATAGCCTTACTCTAAAATTAAGCGAGTGTGAAATAGCTGAGAGTAACATTTGGCTATCTCATCCGCTTTTAGGCTCTAAACCTAGCGGATATTATAACGGTGGCGTGTGTAAGGCTGGGGCAAACTCAGCCTTTATCATAAATCATACAGGCTCTAAAATACAGCTTTTAAATCCATTTTATGCGCTAAGAAATGCTGATATAAGCTCAGTAAAAGTAGAAATCGGCTGTGATAAAAGCATAATAACTTGCATGAATAAATTCTCAAATTCTCTAAATTACGGTGGCTTTCCTTTTGTGCCAAATATAAATCCTATGCTAAAAGGTTTTTAAGGGGGTAAAATGTATTTTTTCGTTTTAGCTATTGTGATGGTGGTGGTATTTTTACTAATGCCAAGACCAAGTGCAAATATGCCAAGCTCATCAGGGCTAAATAACTTTGACTATCCTACCAACTCAAACGGCAGGGCTATACCAGAGCTTTTTGGCACTGCTAAACTAAGTGGCAATGTCATATGGTGCGGCGATCTAAGAAGTAAAAAGATAGAGGTAAAGATGTAATGGGCGCAAAAAAGAAAAAACAACAAGTAGGCTTTGCTTATTTTATGGGTATAGCGTATAGTCTATGCTCTAAGATTGATAGCCTTGTAAGCTTTATGATTGATGATAAAAAAATGTGCGCTGATAACCCAGTGCCAAATGGCACAGGTGTGTTTATCGCTAAAACTGGCATTGAGAGCGAGCAATACCCTAGCGGAAATCCATATAGCGCAGTGTGTTGCTACAACGGCGAGCAAGTAATACCTGATGCCTATCTAACATCAAAAACAGGCGTGCCAATAGCGTATAGAAATACTGCTTATTTGGTATTTAATGGCTTTATCGGCGATAATGTGCGCAGCGCACCTAACTACTCAGTGGTAGCAAAAAGAGTAAAGCTAGGCATGCTAAAAAACCCAGCCCACGAAGATATAAATGGCAGCGCAAACCCAGCAGCGGTGCTAAAATATATTTTTGTAAAAATGCTAGGGCTTAGCGAAGATGCCTTAGATGCGCAGAGCTTTGATAAATGTGGCGAGACTTTATTTAACGAACCACTTGGCATTTCTTTTGTGATGAGTGAGAGTAAAGAAGCCAAGGACTGGATAGAAGAGATTTTACGCACGATTGATGGAGCATTAGCCCTAGATAAAAGCACAGGTAAAATCAAAATGCGACTTTTAAGGGGCGATTATAATGCTGATAGCTTAGCACTCATAGATGAGAGTAAGGCTAGCGGCGTGAAGTTTGTGCGTAAAGGCTGGGAGAGTTGCTACTCAACTTTGGTAGTGAAATTCACAGACGCAGACAAGCACGAAGAAAACAGCATAACCTTTGCCAACCCAGCCACAAGAGAAATTCTAGGCTATGATAAAAACTTCAAAACTTCATTTATGATGATAAGGGATATATTTTCGCTAAGTGGCGTGCTAAATAGGCTAGTTAAAAAAATGTGCTATCCGTGGGCTAGTTTGAAATTTAGCGTATCTATAAATGACTATCCAAATCTTATGGTGGGCGATGTTTATAAGTTTAGCAATGAAAAGCTAGGAATTTATAACATGCCTATTCGCATAATGGGCTTAGGTGGCGATAAAGAAGAAAGTGGCAAAATAGAAGTAGAAGCCACCGAAGACATGTATAGCTTGCAAATTGACAAGCAAGTAACGCAAATAGGCGCAGATAAAATGCAAAGCGATGATAATTATGATTTGTTTGAAGATGATATTATCATAGGTGCTATGAAAGCCCCAGCCGAGCTTGATGAGCTAAGAGGCGTTTATCCGCTGTGTGCTTATCCTGATGGCCTAGCGGAGAGAGCTTATTGCCAAGATGGTAGCACAGGGGAAAAGGCGGTTTTGGACAATAGTGCTGTAGCTACGCTGCTAGATGATATAGCGGTGGGGGAGAGCGTGGATCTAACTACTACTTTTAAAATAGAGCAAATCAGCAAACTTTGGGCTGTAAAAGCTACAAGGGCTGGCTGGCAACGGCTAAAAATGAGCGTGGCTATTGATGATGAGGTTATGGGCTATGAGTTTAGAAAGGACTTAGGCGGTGGCAAATGGGAAATAGGTGGACTTATAAGAGGCATAGCTGGCACGCCGATACAAGCTCACAGCAAAGGCGCAAAGGTGTGGTTTGCACCGGTAGATCTAAATGAAATTCAAACCCTAAGCTGTGTGAGCCTAAATCCTACTTTGCGCTTTGTGCTATCAAACTCTAGGGGACAAATAGAAAAATCGCTAAAAATAGAGCTAAATGACGATAACTATAAGCCCTACACCCCAAGCAATCTACAAGCCGTGCGAAGTGGCAATGAAGTAAGGCTAAAATGGCGCAATCGCATAAAGCTAGGTGGCGCAAACTACCGCAATATAGACACTATACCAGCCGGCGCAGATGAGGGCAGAATAGATGGCTATGTGGTAATTGAGTGGAGCGATGGCAGCAGCGCAAAGACAGCTACCAGCACAAGCGATAATATCACGCTAAACGCGCCAAGAGATACTAAGTTTAGCATTTATGCTATCGGCGAACATGGCTTAGCATACCCCAGCGATAAAATCAGCATAGTAGCGTGAATTCCGTCATTGCGAGAATTCGTCATTGCTCAACCCCGTCATTGTGGAATTCGTCATTGCGAGGGAGCGTAGCGACCGAAGCAATCTCGCCAAATCGCCGTCATTGCGAGCGAAGCGAAGCAATCCCTATAAAAATTCCCACCTTGACCGCTCATCCCCCAGCTTGACTGGGGGATCTAATCACAAATAAATTTAAAATTCCTAAGGGTTTTTTGCGTTTAAGGAATTCTAGATTAAGGGCTTTTAACCTTGTATAAAGCCTTGTATAAATCACAGCCAAAAACGCTAAAATAATGAAATACTAAGCTAAAACAAGACAGCACACGCTACGACCCGAGGCACCAAGATACGATAAAATCATACTTTGAAGCATTTCATTTACCATTTTACCCAAGTCTTTTCTATTGATTTTTTAATATTATATAGAGTGCAAAATAAAACTTGGGTAAAATCTGGGTGAAATTATTTAATTTATTTTTTTTACCACTATCATAAAGCTCTACAAATTCTTTTTGTAGTTTTTCTTCAAAAATAATTTAAAAAAAACTTTTAGAATATAAATCTTTGCCTAGGAATTCTAGATTTCCTTTGTTTTTCTGGGGATTAGGGGGGGTCTTTTTAGGAATTCTAGATTAGGAATTTTAGAATTCTTTGTGATATTTTTTTGGGAATTCTAGATTAGGAATTCTAGATTTTGCTTAGGAATTCTAGAATTCCTAAGCTATGATTAAAACGGCCAAATAGTTTCTATTAGCTTAGTTCCCCATGGTTTGTTTGTGGCTTTTGCGATGTCGCCTTGAGTGATATATGAGATTTTAGCATCGCTTACATAGCGTGAGCTGATTTCGTTGTTTTGGCTGATGTCATATGGACGGATGACGCCTGTTATTTGCATGATTTGTTTTTCGTTGTTTAAGAGGATTTCTTTGCTACCTTCGATGAAATAATTTCCATTTGAGAGCACTTTTACGATGCGAGCTGAGATTGTGGTAGTAAAGGCCTCTGTGCGTGTGCTAGTGCCACTGCCGCTAAAACCGCTTTCTCCGCCTGCGCTAAAACCGATGTTTGAGTATTTATTTAGCGTGTTTGCTACATTGCTAAGTGGTCCCGCGCCAGCTGTGAACTGCCCACCATTTAGCGCAATTGTGCTATCTTTTGTGGTGTTTTTGTTAGCTTGACTGGTTTGGTTTGTGTTTTCTTGGATTATTACTGTTACGATATCATTTACATTCATAGCTTTGCGGTCGGCAAAAAGTGGATTGTCCCCACGGCCAAAAAGACTGCCAGGCTGAGAGATACCAAGGCCTGTTTCTTTGCTAGGCATTTGCTCTACATACGCAGGTGGTGTCATCGCGATGTGTGGGTCAGCACTCGCACAACCGCTAAAAATCCCCCCAACTGCTACGAAACTACACAACAAAATTACTTGCTTTTTCATTTTTATACCTATAAATAGATTTTTTTGCTACAATATAAGCAAAATTAGTTCCAAAAGGAGAGGATATGGGATTTTCTGCTGATTTGCTAAGCCGTGCTAGAGCGTTAAAGCGTGTTGTGGTGCTACCTGAGAGTGATGATGAGCGTGTGCTAAAAGCTGCTAGCAAGGTGCTAGAAATTAATGGCGCAAAGATTATACTTTTGGGCAAAAAAGATGAGATTTTAGCTCGCGCGGGGTCGCTAGATCTTAGTAAGGCTCAGTTTGTAGATATTAGCAGTAGTGAGTATTTTGATGACTTTGCTAGCACTCTTTTTGAGCTAAGAAAGGCAAAGGGTATGAGTGAGAGTGAGGCAAAAGAGCTAATCTTGCGCCCTGAGTACTTTGGCACAATGCTAGTGTATAAAGGCATCGCACATGCTATGGTAAGCGGGGCAAAGACAACTACTGCTGATACCATCCGCCCAGCACTACAATTTGTCAAAATGAAAGATGGCATAAGCACAGTTAGTGGGGCTTTTGTGATGGTTTTGGGTGGCGCAAGCGAAAAAGATGAAAGTGAAAAAAACGAAAGAGTATGGTTTTTTGCTGATTGTGCCATTACACCACGCCCAGACGCTGGACAGCTTGCTGGCATTGCTCTAAGCACGGCTAACACAGCAAAAAGCTTTGGCTATGAGCCAAAAGTAGCCTTTTTAAGCTACTCAACCGGAGATAGCGCAAAAGGCGAGATGATAGATTTTGTAAAAGAAGCACTAGAAATAGCGCAAAAAGCAGCACCTGATATAGCAATGGATGGACCGATGCAATTTGATGCGGCTGTGGATAGCAAAGTAGCAAAATCAAAAATGCCAAACTCAAAGGTAGCAGGGCAGGCAAATGTGTTTATTTTCCCTGATCTAAACTGCGGAAATATCACTTATAAAGCAGTCCAAAGAAGCGCAAACGCCCTAGCAATCGGTCCAATTTTGCAAGGGCTAAAAAAGCCAGTAAATGATCTAAGCAGAGGCTGCAGCGTAGATGATATAGTAAATACCGTGCTAATCTCGGCTCTCCAAGAATAAAATTTGCTAGGGAATTCTAGAATTCCCTAAAATAAAAGGTAAGATATGAAAATACTTGTTATAAACTCAGGGTCAAGTTCTATTAAATTTAAGCTCTTTGATATGAGCGATGAGAGCGTAATCTGTAAAGGACTAATAGAGCAAATCGGCCAAGCAAACTCAGGCGTGAAAATCACAAATGTAAAAACCGGCGCAAATGTAGAGCGTAGCATGCCTATTACTAATCACGGCTTTGGTATTGATATGATGAACTTTTTGCTTTTTGAGGTAGGAGCTTTACAAAGCCTAGCAGATATAGCTGCTGTAGGACACAGAGTCGTTCAAGGTGCTGATGTCTTTAAAAGCGCAGTGCTAGTAGATGCTGATGTGCTAAGAAAAATAGAAGCTCTAATCCCACTAGCCCCACTACACAATCTAGCTAGCATTTCAGGTATAAGGGAGTGTCAAAGGGTAAGCCCACAAATACCAAATGTGGCTGTTTTTGATACTGTATTTCACCAAAGCATGCCGCCTGAGGCCTACATGTATGCGCTACCTTGGGAGCTATACGAAAATCACAAGATCCGCAGATACGGCGCACACGGCACTAGCCACGAGTATGTAAGCAAACAAGCCGCAAAGCTACTAGGCAAGGATGAAAACGAACTAAACGCAATTAGCCTACATATAGGCTCAGGAGCGTCAGTTTGCGCGATAAAAGGTGGAAAATGCGTAGATACTAGCATGGGCTTAACGCCACTTGAAGGGCTAATGATGGGCACTAGAAGTGGAGATATAGACCCTGCTATTGTGCCATTTTTGCTAGAATATACTAGATACACTCCAGCTGAGATAGATGCTATAATGAACAAAAAAAGCGGCCTTATGGCAATAGCTGGCACAAATGATATGAGAGATATACACCAAAAAGTAAGCGAGGGTGATACAAAAGCAAGCCTAGCACTAGCTATGCATGTGCGAAGGGCAAAAAAATACATAGGCGCATATCATGCGATAATAGGGGCTATTGATTGTATAATCTTCACAGCTGGCATAGGCGAAAACGACGCAAAATGGCGTGCGGCTGTGTGTGAGGGGCTAGAAATTTTTGGTATCGAGATAGAAAGGGCTAAAAACGAGCAAAACTCGCATGAAAATCGCGATATCTCAAAAGATAACTCAAAAATAAAAATCTTGGTAATTCCAACAGATGAAGAACTAGCAATTGCGCAAAAAACAAAAGAAGCTATAGAAAAATAGTGTATAATGCGTGAAAATTTTTAAAAGGATAAAAAATGGCATTTCAATTACCACACTGGCAAGATTTTTATGAAAAAGCCTGGGCTTTTAGAGCAAAGTTTTTAGAGAGTGAGCTACAGAGTGGCGCAAACGCACTCCAAGCCATAAAAGAACTAGAAAAAAAAGAGCGTGGCTATATACTAGGAGTAAATAATACAACTGGCGAAGTTTCATATATGAAAAAAGAAATCAGCGATGATGAACCGCATATAAAAGATACAAATATTGCGCTTTATTCTAAAAGGGGCTTTAATGGAAATATTATAATCTTGCCAAAGCATACTAGCTATGATTTTAGAATCTTGCTAATTGATCTAATAGATGCAACCGGCCCTTATGATGCCATAATCGAGCTTGGCTGTGGTTATGGAAGAAATCTTTTTGAGATATTTTATGGCGGTGGGCCAAGAGATGCTAAATACATCGGTGGAGAGTTTACAAAAAGCGGTGTAGAAATCGCACAAAAACTAGCCAAAAAAGCCCCAAAGATGAAAACAGAGTTTTTTCATTTCAATCACCTTGAGCCAAAACTGCCGTTTAAAAAGCCTTTTAAACGCGCCTTTGTCTTTACCTGCCACAGCATAGAACAAGTAATGCAAATAAACGAAAACTGGTTTGATGAGGTAGTAAAGGCTGGAGAGTTTGTGCGTGGTGCACACATAGAGCCTTTTGGCTTTCAGCTTAAAAACTCTGGGCCACTTTCAGATATGCACAAAGATTTTATGATTCAAAATAGCTGGAATATAAACTTCGCTGAGGTTTTGCGTCAGGCTTTGGAGAGAAAAATCATAAAAGATGAGCAAATATTTTTAGAGATGGGAGTAACACCAGATGTAAATGTTGGCTCGCTAGCTTTTTGGAGCAAGGCTTAGATATTATTTTTATAGGAATTCTAGAATTCCTAGAATTTAATAATTATATAAAGATATATTCTATATAATTACAGCATTCATTTTTTGGAGTTTCATATGAAAATCTTGACAAAAATATTTTTGTTCTCGTTTGTAGCTAGTGCCTCGTTAGCTGCTAATACAAGCAAAGTAAATTTAAAAGAACTACAAGAGCAGATCGCAAGCTTACAAGCCCAAGTTAATGAGCTAAAAGCCTCTAGCGCAAACAATAACAACGAAAAAGTTCAAAAACAAATTGATGAACTTCAAGACAGAGTCGATGAAAATGAGCTAAACGCAGCACTTAGTAAGGTAAAAATGGGACTTGATTTTACCGTTGGTGGTGCTAGTGTGCATGGCAAAATAGGCGGTATAAAGAGTAATAATGAAAACAAATGGGCAACAGAAGTTCATCTAAATCTCAACGCTCAAATTAACGATCGCACTAGATTTACAGGTCGCCTTGCTATGGCAAAATACTGGGGAAATATGGGCAATAGAACCTTTATAGGCGATTATGAGGGTGGTAGAAACCCTCAGGGCAACTCTGTTGTGTATCTTGATAGAGCTTACATAGACTATGACATCATCCCAGATGTCTTTGTGGCTACTATCGGTCGTCAGCCAGGTACCGATGGCCCAGGTTCAAACCTACGCAACAGCTCAGTGCGTATGAGTACCTATCCAGCAATGCTAGTAAATGCTATGGGCGATGCCTTGGTGCTTACTTATAAACCACAGAGTCTAAAAGACTATAGCGCAGCTTTTCGTGCCGGATATATCCGTTTTTATCAAGGCTCAGAGATTGATATAGAAGGGGGCAGAAATCTACTTGGCACCCAAAAGGGCAAAGACTCAAATTTGTATTTGCTAATGGCTGAGGGTGAGCTGCCGCTTGGAGATTTTGGTAAAAACTTGTTTATTTTAAGCTACATTCACGGCGATAAATACTCACTACCTATAAATACAAATCTGCGAAGTACATCATTAAAAATTCTAGATGATACTTATAATCTAGGAAATAATGATTTATTGAACCTACATTTTGAGAGTTCAAACACCTTTGGCTCGCCATTTAGCTGGTTTGTCTCAGCTAGCTACTACCGTGGCTCAAAAGGCGTTGATAACTCAGAAAAAATGAAAGCAGATATAGCCTCAAACCTAAATATAATAACTGCAATGGGGCAAATCATGGAAAATGTAACACCGGGCAGCTATGCAACAGCGCAGACTACCCTCGCTGGTATACAAAATGAAGTTTTGCAAAGTGGCGCAGTAAACTGGAATAACAAAGACGCTTGGGCTATTCACCTCGGAGCGCGCTATGATTTTACCAAGGCATTTAATCTTGGCTTTGAGTTCTTTCACGGTAGCAAGTACTGGGTTGCTCTCTCTCGCCCTGGTATAAATGACCCACTAGATTTTAGAAATACACGCGGAAATGTTTATGATATTTATGCTATTTGGCGGCTTGATTTGAATCAGTATTTGCGCTTTGCCTACACTCATATAGATTATCAATACGCAAACAGCAGCGTTCCTGTGGGTGGGACTTATAAAGTAAACGATAAAGCAAATATATTTTCACTCTTTTATAATGTGAGATTTTAGATGAGATTAATGGTAATTTTTTTAGCCTTTATTGCTACTTTTGCTTTGCTAAGCGCGGCTGATTGTTCATCTCTTATTGCTAAATATGACGCACCAGACCCAGCTAAAAAGACTATGGCGCAAATCTCTCGCTGGATAGAGCGCAAAGTCTCTGATAATCCAGGCGATGCTAAAGAACTAGAAGCCTGTCTCATCGCTGGCGCTGCTGATAATCCAAACAAAGAACAAGTCGCCGGAAAATAAATTCCTAGGAATTCTAGAATTCCAAAAATCTAGAATTCCTAAATTCTAGAATTCCAAAAGCAAAGCTAACAAATTTTAAAATTCTCCAAATTTTTACCTTTTTCTTAGCCTATATTTATCAAAAATATTATAAAATAAGCTTTTTTAAGGATAATAAATGTTTGATGAACTTTTTGAAGGTAACCCAAGAGACAAGGCTTTTGAGATAATCTTTGGGGCAAATCCAAGCGTGGTTAGCTCTGAGCTAGAGATGGTTTTTGAGCAGTTTTGTGCTCTAAAAATACTAGCTAACAAGGCTGGTATTAGCGATGAGAGCGTTGCTAGCCTACTTCACACTGCCGAGCTTGATGAGGAAAAAAACGACTTTTATATAGATTTGGTAAGTGGAATTTTAAGCAAAAATGAATAAGGCTTTTTGGCTAAAAAGTTTTTTTAAAGCCTTTTTGCTTTCCGTGTTTTGCGCTAGTTTTGCGAATGCTAGACCGCCCGAGTTTGCTAGCACAAGGGAATTTTTGCTAGCAAAGGATCAAAAAGCCTATTTGCTTATCACAGAAAAAGCCACCTTGCGAAAAGAAAGATTTGAGTTTAGCTGGACGCTTTATGATGGGCTAAATCTCGTGGTTCATAGCAAATGGCGACTATATCCGCGCCAGATAATGTTTTCACGCAGGAGAGGGCTAGAGCTATATAGCCAAAATATTTTGCTAGCACGCAAAAATCCTTATTTAGATGAAGTGCGAGTGTATATAGAGTTCTTATCTTTTGAAGCTGGTGCTGCTAAGTTTGGCGTGCATGTGATGGATAAAAGCCAAAGAGTGGGTATTGAGTATTACCCTGACCAAGAGGTGCAAGATGAACAAAATTGATGATAAATTAAACGAGCTTATAGCCCAGCTTGATTATAGCGTTGTTAGTGATATGTTTGCTAAGATTTCTAGTGGTAAAAAACTTCGCTCAAAGCTGATTTATAAAATCGCAGGCGATGATGAAAAAAGCGTTAGACTTTGCGCTGTTGTGGAGCTAATCCACCTAGCAAGCCTGCTTCACGATGATGTGATTGATAATGCCTCTTTGCGCAGGGGCAAGGCTAGCATAAACGCACTTTTTGGCAGTAAAAACGCTATCATGCTAGGCGATACTCTATACTCAAAGGGCTTTTTTGAACTTAGCAAGTTTGATGAGAAAATCGCAAGTCTAATTAGCGATGCTGTTTGTAAACTAAGTCTTGGTGAGCTTATGGATGTAGAACTTAGTAAGGCTTTTAACAGCGATGAGAATGCGTATTTTCGCATGATTTATTATAAGACAGCCGTGCTTATCGAGGCTGCCTCTGGGGCTGCTGCCTTGCTAGT
>OBLI01001985.1_pt1 | contig 18376 bp, 13 predicted proteins | sample 1519701 | NCBI WGS metagenome assembly OBLI01 (sample SAMEA3663005, study PRJEB22513) | pig gut metagenome | biome: pig gut; feature: pig-associated habitat; material: faeces | place: France | collected 2012 | reverse complement strand
AACAAGCCGACAGCCTTGCAGCTCGTAATGCAGAACTTAACAGACAACTGCAAGAGGGTCATAGGGACAGGTACATTGGTTCACTCTTTAGAGTTGATGGACCTGTTCCTATGATTCACTGGGTATGAACTGTAAGAAACTTAGGTGAATGAAATGAAGAATGTAAAGCGCAAATACAATAGGCAAGTAGGGAAAATGATGATTTGTGATAAAAAAGTGTGAAATTATCGCAAAAAGACATGGTTTGTTAATCTTGTTTTATAAAAAACTACTATCTTTGTAAACCAAACTTTATAAAATTGTGCAATTCCTATAAAATACAGTTTATATGAGTGTCAGTAAAGATGTCATCAAACAATGCTTGATCAGTAAGCAACGCGAGGTGGATGAGGCGGTGATTGTGAACCGTCCCGTAGAATTCGAGGAGAACGGCAACTATGTGATAGTTGGGGTGAGACATGCGGGTAAGTCGTACCTGTTGTATCAGCGTGTGCGTCAGCTACAAGCAGCCGGAATGGGATGGGACGAGATTCTGTTTGTTGACTTTGAGGATGAACGTCTGGCGGAATTCCAGACGGAAGACTTTAACAGCCTGCTGGAGGCCCATCTGGAACTGTATGGTAAGAAGCCGGTGGTGTTTCTGGACGAGGTGCAAAACATTCCTCACTGGGATAAGTTTGTGCGCCGACTGGCTGATGCTAAATACAGGGTATATGTGACAGGCAGTAATGCAAAAATGCTGAGCAAGGAGGTGGCAACTACATTGGGCGGACGGTTCTTTATCTATGATGCGTACCCATATTCATTCAAAGAGTATCTGGCAGCGCAGCAGGTGGAGCTGAAAGAGCATTGGGAGTATGACACTATTCAGAGAAGTGAGGTGAAGCGGCATCTGAATGAGTACATCTATTACGGCGGTCTGCCAGAGATCCTGTCGTTTAAAAACAAAAGGGCTATGCTTTCAAGTCTTTACCAGAAGATCTACCTGGGTGACATCTGTGCGCGAAACAACATTAAGAGCGACAGGGTGCTGAACATCCTAATCAAGAAGATGGCAGAGAGCGTGAAGCAACCGCTGTCGTATAACAGGCTGAAGAATGTGATTGTGTCAACGGGGTCGCCCATCAGTGTGCCTACTACAATAGACTATGTGGATTACGCCTCTGACAGTTGGTTGATACTGCCCATGGAGAACGAGGTCGGGAAGCTGACGGAAAAAGAGACTCAGAAGAAGTATTACTTTATCGATAACGGTTTGCTGAACCTGTTCCTGATGAACTCAGAGACATCATTACTGGAGAATATGGTGGCGGTGGAACTGTGCAGACGGTTTGGCAAGGAGAATGTGTTTTTCCTGAACGCGGAGAAGGAGATAGACTTCATTGTGCCTGACGAGAAGTTGGCCATACAGGTGTCCTACAGTATCAAGGATGAGACCACTTACAACAGGGAGGTGCCACCATTGGCGAAGTACGCCAAGGCACACGAGGACTGGAAGTGTCTGCTGATTACTTATGATGAGGATGGCACGGAAGAGGGAATACCCGTGGTGCCAGTGTGGAAGTGGCTGATGAGGGATGGGTTTCGCTACGCTGCCAGACTACAAACAAGCCTATCGTGCCATTCAGATGCTCAAGGATGAGTATCTGCTTGACTCCATCAATGTGGAAAACTGGGTATGCACGACGAAGAAGTGGATGAGACGCTCGAGAGCTCTTGAAGGCGTTTTTATTGCTATTATAAATTGTGTCAATACGAAAAAAATGTGTCAATAAAGAAAAAAAACTAAGATTTTTCCTCTATTATTCGTTCCCGACAGCAGTGTATTTTGAATAAAAGTTGTATCTTTGCAAATTGAATTTCACCTATTTAAGAATATTGCATACTTTAACTTATGGAACAACAATTATCGACAGTTGAAGCATTTGCCCATTTTATACGGGGCGCCATAACAATATTCTTCGTGTTCTGGTGTATTAAACTATATACATACAGACGCCGCAATAGGATGATGAGACTATTATTCTATACAACTATATTCTTTGTTTTCAGTTACATAAAGGATTCTGTGTTCCTCTTTGCGCAATGGAAAAACTCCATTTGGCTCGATGATTTTGTCAACACTGTCGACCTTCTGTTCATACCTCTTGTCTGTGCCTTCTTCATCGAAGCCACCAATCCTGGTTATCCCACTCGCCGTCAGTTAGCCGCATTGTTGTCTTTGCAGGCGTTATTCATACCGTTATTCTTGATTTTCTCCGATGAAATCGTGGTTTTTTGCGCTTTTTCAGTTGCTCTTGTCATGGCTGTGGCAACCATGTACCTCGTTGTAGTGTTCTCGGTGAGGTATCGACAATATATAAAACTTAACTATTCCTATGATGAAAATATCGATGTAGCTTGGGTTGTGGTGTCGAGTGTGGCATTTTTCTTATCACTGTTTGTGTATAACTGGGCGTTCGACTATACCACATGGCTAAGCGAAGCACTATACAATATCTTCTCCATGGTATTATGGACATTCCTTTTCCTCTTTTCAAGAAGACATCGGGTGATTAGAATCCTGAAACCGGTAGAAAACGAAGATGAACAAGCTACCGAGGTAATTGAAGAACCCAAATCAGATGATGATGTAGTGTCGCTTAACTACATATTGGCAGTAAGGTTAGAACAGAAGATGAGTCAAGACAAACTCTATCTCAATCCGAAGCTTACCACAACCGACGTGGCCACTGCCATCGGCACCAACAAGACTTACCTGTCGGACTACCTGAACAATACGCTCAACACGTCATTCTTCGACTATATCAACACTTTCCGAATCAACGAGGCGTGTCGTATCATCGAGATGATGCCCGAACAAGGCAGGGAATCGATGTCGGTAGTGGCGCAGAAGAGTGGTTTCAATTCCCTCTCGTCGTTTCATCGCTACTTTGTAAAGTTAAAAGGTATCAGTCCCAAAAGTTATTACGTCAACAGCTTAATGAAGAATAATTAAATAATGTGATAATTTATCATGAATAAAAAACTATTGTTATTGATTATCATTGCCGTTATGGCCAAATTGAATGTTTTGGCGGCCGACGGCGGGAAGACATCTGTTAGACAAGAAAACAAGGTGCTCGTGCTCAGTTCGTATTATCAAGGATACAGCTGGGCAGGAGCTCTCGAAAGTTCCATTGTGTCACACTTTTCGGTTGACCGGAAATGGAGTGTCGAGGTGGATTATCTCGACCTCGTAGCCAATCGTGACAGCAGTTTCATGCACCATGAGGCTGAGCGGCTGATGGCCGAACACGATGCCAACAGGAAAAATATTGTGATACTGCTGGGTGAGGAAGCATGGATAATGTATCGCTCGTTTATGAGTGAAGCATGGAAGAATGTGCCCTGCGTTGCCCTTTTCTCCGGCACCTACACCATCAGCGCCTCCGACTACAGCTCATGCCGCGAGATTACCGACGACATGAAGATTTCATTGGAGAACTCGCGCAAGGGAATAAATGCCACACTCATCAACGACCCGTTTTTTGTTGAGCCCACCATAGGACTCGCTTTGCGTCTGAAACCGCAGACCCGACACCTTGCCCTCGTGAGCGACACATGGCAGATAGGATTTATTGTGAGGGAAAAGACCAAACGGATAGTTAGGGAGAAATATCCGAGTCTCGATCTTATCGACCTCAACAACAGAGAGCTCACCACAGCCCAACTGAAAACCCGCTTGACCACGCTTCCAAAGCATACGGCAGTTATTTTCGACTCGTGGTTCAGTCAGAGCAAGAACTCCGCCAACCGTGCCCTTTATCCTGATAATGCCATGAGATATATAGCCAGTTCGCTGACCGATGATGTGGTGTTCGGTCTTTTTGATGTGGGCATACGCGATGGAGATCTTGCTGGCGGTATATATGCTACTTCCGAAGAACTGCAATCCACCCTCATCAACGTGCTTATGAAGATAGAGAACGGTGTGCAACCCAAGGATATGCCCTTGGTGAAGTTGGACAACGCCAACACATACCTGAACTACCAGACGTTGAAGAAATACGGCATCCCCGAGGATCTCTATCCCAAGAATGCCATCTATTTCGGCAAACCCATAAGCTTCTTTGAGCGTAATGAGAAATACATTCTTGGAGGAGTATGTGCCCTGATAGCCATTGTTATCCTAATCAGTGTGGTAGCGTTCTTCGAGCGCAAGCTCAAGCGTCAGGCAAAGATGCTGCTTCTTGTTTCGCGCGAGAATGAAAAGGGCAAGTCGAACTTCATCACCAATATGGGCTATCTGATGCGCTCGCCGCTCAACGCCATACAGATGTCGATAGACATGCTGGACAAGTCGAACATGAACGACAACGACAAGGAACTGCTCTCCTTCATCAACCAGAACAAGAGCATACTGCTGAATATCTTCAATGACATCATCGACCTCGGCAAGGCTGGCGAGAACGACCTCAACCTCTCACTTTCCAGCGTGGATGTTGAGCCTGCAATAATGAATATTAAGGAAGCGTTGGGTAGTGTCAGTGGCATACAGTTCACTATTGAGGGTGACGGCAAAACTCATTTTGTAAAAGCCGACCCCAAGCGCTTCTCACAGGTAGTGAGCTATGCCATCGTCAATGCCGACTATTACAAGATGACAGGCAAGGTGGCCGTGAAGTTCTGGGGCAATCAGAATGAGGTGGTAGTACAGGTGGGATGCATCGCCAACTTCACAGAAAAAGATACAGAAGACCTTTTCGACGTGTTCAACAACCGCACCAATCCCGCCAATAGCGGTCGCAGCAATCTCGAGCTCCCACTATGCCGCAAACTCATGCAAGCCATGGGAGGCAATATCACCCTCGAACGACTTGCCGACGACCAGTGGGCGTTTGTAATAAAAATCTAAAAGTGCTCTATTTTCAGCGGAAAAATATAAAAACATACTTTCCCGCTGGTTGTAGGGCCTTTTTGCCTTTTATCGGAGTTTTTACCCTAACCAACTTAATATAAAATGCAGATTATTACCAAAATGTTTGTTATATTAAATTAAATCATCTACCTTTGCATTGAAATGTTATAGCGGTAAAATTTATAGCCATAAAAATTATATGAAGAAATTCTATGATAGAGTACGCGAAATGAACGAGCTTATGGAATTGCAACGCCAGGCGTACAACGATTATTCACGATTTGTGGTAATCACGGGCAGAAGGCGCGTGGGTAAGACAAGTCTTGTGTACCGACTGATGAGTGAGACACAGGATGATGCGCCAGGACTGTATTTCTTCGTTGGCAGAAAGACGGAAACAGTTCTAGTCAGAAGCTTTGTGCAGGAGGTGCGCGAAAAACTTGGCGAGTTTGTTCCTGACGGAATGAGTTCGTTTCGTGAACTCTTTCAAATGATACTGGAGATAGGAAAACGCAGGTGTTTCACCCTCTTTATCGATGAGTTTCAGGAGTTTGACAACATCAATGCCGGCATCTTCAGCGACATACAAGAATTATGGGACGCATACAAGAAGCAGACCAACGTATGCCTGATCGTGTCTGGCTCCATCTTCCGCATGATGGAGAAGATTTTCAAAGACGAAGAGCAGCCGCTCTTTGGCAGAGATGACAGCACAATCAAGCTAAAGCCTTTCAACACGGAAACCATCAAAGAAATACTTGGCGACTACAAGCCTAGCTACACTTCGGAAGACCTTCTGGCCCTTTGGACCATCACTGGCGGTGTGGCCCGTTATATTGAGCTTCTGATGAACAATGGATGTACAGACGTAAAAAAGATGATCCATTACGTATGTTCAAGCGGCGACAGTTACTTTGTGGATGAAGGCAAGAAGATACTCATCCAGGAGTTCGGCAAGCAGTATGGCACGTATTTCAGCATCCTCGACCAGATAGCTCACGGCGATGTTACACAAAGCGAGATTGAGGGGGCGCTTGGGATGAAAAGCCTCGGTGGACAGATGAAAATTCTGGAGGAGAAATACGGTATTATTAAGAAGAAGCGACCGATAGGCGCTAAAGAAGGCAGCCAGACGGTGCGCTATGAGATACAGGACAACTTCTTTCGTTTCTGGTTCCGCTATATCAATAGATATGCTGCTCTCATCGAACTGCAGAACATGCCAGCATTGGAGCGCATCATGACCGAAGACTATAATACTTTCTCAGGCATAGCACTGGAACGCTGGTTCCGTCAGAAGATGATGGAGAGTTGTCGATACAAGCAAATTGGCGGTTGGTGGCAACCGAATGGCGTCAACTCCAAGGGCGACAAGGATGACTTCGAGATAGACATTGTAGCCGAAACACTTGATGGCAACATTGAAGCCTATGAAGTGAAACGTAATCCAAAGAAGTACTCCCCTGCCCGGTTGGAAGAAAAAGTCACAGAAATGAAACGACGATTATTCCGTGGTAAAGAAGTCACCAAGGGAGGCTTATCCATGGAAGATATGTAAGATTCATATTAAAAAAGAAGCACATTCTGCACGTTTTTCGTTTGATTCCATATTCATTCAGACTGGATTTATTGTGCAAATATACATATTATTATTGGAATAGCCGCTATGTTATGGGGCGAAATATTCAATAAAAAATCACTCGTTTTAGCAACTTTTAATAACAATTAGACCTATGGCCTTGATTTATTTGAGTAATTTTGTAGGCAAATAACAAACATATTTGCAACAATAATATCGCGCAATATTCGACAATTAACAAATTATTAATAACAAATCAGATAATATCGTATGGATAATACTGCTTTCTTTAAACTCTCATACGGCTTGTTTGTGGTGACAGCCAATGAAAACGGTAAAGACAATGGTTGCATAACTAATACGGTGGTTCAACAGACTACTACACCCAACCGCATTTCCGTAACTATAAACAAAAATAATTATACCCACGACATGATAATGAGAACGGGAGTATTTAATGTGTCGGTGCTTTCTCAAGATGCTAAGTTCGACACATTCAAACATTGGGGGTTTCAAAGCGGAAAAACTGTTGACAAGACCGTGGGCATCACATTCTACAGACTCGAAAATGGGGTGATTTATATCGTTGATGGAGTGAATGCCGTGATATGCGCTAAAGTGGAACAAACAATCGATCTTGGTACGCATACGTTGTTTATTGCAGAAGTAACAGATGCGTTCCCTACCGACAAGGCCCCTTCTGCCACTTATGACTATTATCATTCAAATATTAAACCGGCTCCACAAAAAGTATCGAAAAAAGGATGGATATGCACAGTTTGCGGATTTATCTACGAAGGTGATGTGTTGCCACAGGATTTTATTTGTCCGGTATGCAAACATCCGGCATCTGATTTCAAGGCCAGCGAATAGTTTTTTTATAAAAGTTTGGTTATATGGATTTTATTACTTACCTTTGCAATCAAAGGAAATGAATAGTTCAATTATTTAAAAATTACAGAGTTATGAATAGATTTGCAAGTAAACTATCATGGGCTGCAGTCTTGTTGTCTGGATTGCTTTGCCTAAATTCGTGTGGAGATGATAATGATGACGGAGGATCAGGTGATGGGTCTAGTCCTGATTCTGTATTGCCATTGTCGCCAGCAGAGCAAAAGGCATATATGGAAACCGTTGCCAGAGAGTTTATGGATTTGACTCCAGCATCTGATTTCAAAGACATTACAACGCTTGGAAGATATGTGGCCGATTCATACTTTGATGGCTATGATTGGTCAGAAGCAGAAAAGTGGGGAAAGGACATCATTGATGGACTTAAACAGTATGTAGGTATTTTGCCAGATGAGGTGACAGATATATATAATGGTTCGTATTACAACCATTATTATATCTCAAAGATTACCGGCTATAAGGCGGTGGTTCAGGCTTCCAACTTCAAGGGTCACTTTACTGCCACCAATGGACGCTGGGTATTATCAAAGGCTGATGATCTGCAGTTTATCTTCAATGATAAATATGGAGACAAGTGTGTGCTTAAGTTGGAAACCAGTGGCAGTGTGAAAAAGGTATATCTCCTTAACACCGACGAATGGATCAATTATAAGAGCGAGACAGTAGGTAATGATTATTATTCGTATGATTATTATGACCGCACACAATGGACTATCGGTGTGCCCGAGAAGATCGTCTTGACCCTTACTCAAGGTGGAAGGGAAGTGGTGAAGACTACGGTAAACATTGATTTGGGCAGCATCAGCAACGAAGAGTTTGATTTGAGCAAGAATAGCCTGAATGTGTCCACTCTCGTAGAGTTTAATAATGGCTATAAGATAAATGTATCTCAGGTTTCATATACAGCCAATTCAAAGGTTTCCGTCCAATCTACCATGAGTAAGAATGGCAAAGACCTCGTGGTTATGGCATTGGCTTCTGACCTCAGTGGTATACCTTCTTGCAACGTGAGCGCATTTACCAAATCAGACTTTGATATAGACGATTATGATACTGACAAGACAAATGGCAAGAATGCTTTTGTAAAATTGGATATACTTGGAAAGATACAGATACAAGGCACTATTTTTGACATCAGGAAATATGCTGATTATCTTGAGCAAGCCGATGAAAATGATGAAAAGGAAAGCAATTTCAAATCTTATCTCAATCAGGCAAATGCCTTGACAAATATCAATATGTTCTATGATGGAAACATCGTAAGACAGGCATCTGTAACATTGGAACCTTTTGAAAAGAAGGAATGGGGTTACAGTTACTGGACAACAGAGCCTGTTCTGGTGTTCGATGATGGTTCTTCATATAGTACGTTTGAGGCATTCTTCAATGACAGCGATTTTAAAACAACAATTGAGGCTTTCAAAACCTTTGCAAACAAGTATGCAGACCTTGTAGGTGAGCATATATACTGGTAAGCAGATGCAAATACTCATGAGGATTATATCCATGAGAATTTTGTTGTTCACACTCTTCATCTCCACGCCTTTTGCCCTTATGGCGCAAAAAGATTCGGCGGAGGTGTGGAGTGTGAATTTGGATAGTGTGGTGGTTACATCACATCGTTATACTTCGGGAGTTAAGGTGGACGCACATGGGGATTTTAGATGGCGTATGCAGATGTTGGACGAACTTCCCAAGTTGTTAGGCAATGCAGACCCTATTCATTATGCCCAGATGTTGCCAGGCATTCAAACCAATTCCGAATATACAAGCGGTGTTCATATTCAAGGTTGCGAGAGCAGTCATAATAGTATAACCATCAATGGAGTGGCTATTCACAATGCAAACCATTTGCTCGGCTTCTTCTCTGTGTTTAATGCCCCGCATTTTTCAACTATGCATATATCCAAAAGCGTAGACAGTGGAGAGGCTTCCAATAGGCTGGGTGGTATGCTAGCCATGGAAACAGACACTATATTGCCTGACACAATATGCGGAGAGGCATCAGTAGGACTCATATCTTCTCAAACCACTCTACATGCACCCATGGGAAAACGTTCAGCATTGCATATATCCTTTCGCACATCGTATATCAATATGCTGTATGGATCATGGTTGAAGATGGAGAATTCGCAACTACAATATAGCTTCTATGATGTCAATGCTACCATAGTGCATAGGCATAACCATTCTAACCTATGGATGATAGACTGGTATATGGGTCAGGATGTTGGTCATTTCAACGATAAAAACTATTTGGCAGGATTAAATGCCAAGTGGGCAAATATGATGGGAGCCGTGCATTGGATATACAGTCAACAAGGTCTGGATATGAAACAAACGGTATATGTAAGCTCGTATCGTAACCGCTTTGGGCTCGAAATGGATCAGTTGAGTTTCCTCTTGCCATCATACCGTACGGATGTTGGATGGAAAATGACACTGAAAAAAGGATGCTGGAAGATGGGTGGTGAGATGTGCAGGCATTTCGTAAAACCACAACAACTAAAGACTGATGCAAACTTTGTGAAAACTCAAAAACAGACGCAAGAGCAGCAAGCATGGGAAGGTGGACTATTTCTTGACTATTATATTCCTCTTGGTAGTCATATGACCATGATTACTGGGGCAAGAATGCCTCTCTATTTCATCAATGGGTATGAGCAGTCACCAACTGTTGACCCCACAGTGTCTCTATTGTGGGAGGGAGAGAGAAATCAATTATCTTTTTCCGCCTTCAGTAGACATCAGTATCTTTTTCAGACAGGATTCTCAGATGCGGGGTTACCTACAGAGTTCTGGTTGTTGGCAAACAAGAATTATAGACCGCAATCAGCCATGGGCATCCAGATAACGGCATCATCTTTTTTGTTGAATAAAAGATACAGGCTAACCATTGATTTATACCATAAACGATTGAAAAGGCAAATGGAATATACGGGAACAATCCTTGATTTCGTCAATAAGGAATATGATATAAACCAATGGGTAGAGCAGGGAAAAGGAGAGAATTATGGTTTCTCACTTATGCTTAACAAATGCTCAGGCAAAGTAACTGGATGGGTGAATCTTTCGTATACACATGCTAGAAGGACTTTTAGTAAATACAATGCTAATTTGGATGGAACATTTCCTGCCAGTCATGAGAGACCTGTTGAGGTGAATACCGTGGTTACCTATAATCATAACAAGAAATGGAACTTTGGAGCCACGGTAGTGTATGCTTCTGGCACTCCTTTTACTGCACCAAAATCTTTGGCTTTGGTTAACGGTTATGTGGTTACACAATACTGTAGTCATAATGGGGCAAGGCTTAAACCATATTTCAGAACTGACTTGTCTGTAAACTATCGTTGGAAAGGGAAAAGACTTAGAGAACAGGGAATAAATATCTCTCTGTACAATGCAACTTGTCATGCCAATAATCTCTTCTATCATGTTAAGACAACCAAGGATGGGAAACTGGGGTATAAGGAGGTTTCATTCGTAATGTTTGCATTACCTTCAATAAGTTATTTCTGTAAGTTCTAATCACTAATACCTAACGCATAATTAGAATCATGGCTAACAGAGAAAATACATGTAATATCATAAGCAAGATGATCAAAACAATCAGGTCTAGTTTTTATATACTATGTCTCTTGACTGTTACCTTAGTGGCTTGTGATGATGATATATTTGGCAATAGCCAGTCTCAAATGGTTGTTGATGGCTGGATTGAGGATGGCGGTTTCCCAATTGTTATTATCACTCGAACCCTTCCTATTACAGAAGATTTCGTTTCAGTAAACAATCTTGGTGATTATATAGTCAAATGGGCAAAAGTAACGGTGAGTGACGGAGTTGATTCTGTTGTGCTGACTGGCAAATATGACAACAATTATTTCCCTCCATACATATATACAACAGGTAGGATGAGAGGAAAGGCTGGTCATACATATTACCTCACTATCAAAGAGAATGATAATATTGTCAGATCGGTCACCACTATACCTGTTAATGCGCCAGATGTTGATTTTAAAGTGGAAATGAGGTCTTCAAATGACTCGCTATACCAGATTACTGCTTGTTTGTCTGATTCTAATGAGCAAGCGGATTATTATCAGATATTCAGTCGCGTGGGAGTAAACACCTCACAATATTCTGCTGCCTTCTTGGGTAGCTTGAGTGATGCAACACTTGGAGATTATGCCGAGATACCTGTGTATCGAGGGAAAGTTTTGTCAGATAGCGTACGGTATACCCCATATTATCACATAAGCGATTCCGTTTCTGTAAAGATTGCATCTGTTGATGAGGATTCATTTCATTTCTGGAGTGATTTTACAAACAATATATCCCTTTCTTCAAATTTATTCCTTTCTCCTTCCAACAATATATACTCTAATGTGAAAGGAGCAATAGGATGTTGGTATGGTATGAATCCTATAGAAAAACATTTTGTTATAGCAGACCACAAATAGTTATTTGCACATTGCTGGCGAAAACGGAGCATACCCACCCACTAAGAGTGGTTCAATCCACCCACTTGTGAGCTGAAAATCGGCTTGAAATCGGCTGAAAAACGGAGCATGTCCGTTCACTTTTTCCATGAAACGTCATTGTCGTCCGTAAAACGGAATATGAGCCTGAGATGCGAATTATACAAAACAAAATGCAGAAACTGATGGATTTTATCTTCTATAAAAGATAAAATCACTATCTTTGCAGAAAATTCAATCTATAAAATATATGCAAGCAATAGTAAGACATAGTTATCTTGACAGGATTGAGAAATATCTTGGTAAGGATACCATCATTATTATAGTTGGTCAGCGACGAGTGGGAAAGAGTTACACCCTGCGGCTCTTTAGAGATAAAGTGGCAAATGACATTAATGCAAATATTATCTTCATTGACAAAGAGAAACATGAGTACAGAGATATTCAGACAGACCAAGACTTGAATGCCTATATTGATGAACGTAGAGATAAAACCAAGACCAACTATATCTTGATAGATGAAGTGCAGGATATTGATGGATTTGAGAAAAGTATTAGAAGTTATTATGAGGAACCAGATGTTGAACTCATTGTGACTGGTTCAAACTCCAATATGCTCAGCAGTGACTTAGCTAATAAAATTGGCGGTCGTTACAAGGAAATCTTTGTTCAGGCGCTTAGTTACGAGGAATTTATGGAGTTTCATGATTTGCCCGACAATGATGATACCTTGGCAAAGTATATTCAGTTTGGAGGATTGCCAGGATTGAAAAAGATTGGGCTTGATGAGCAGGATGCACGGGAGTATCAGATGGATATCTATAGTACAGTATTGCTGAAGGATGTTATCAGGCGGAATAATATCCGCAATGTGACATTTTTGGAGAATCTTGCGCATTTCATAGCTGACAATGCAGGGAAAATGTGTTCTGCCAACAGCATAGCAAAGTATATGAGGTCTCAAGGTGAAAACATAACATCATCTGCTATTATCAATTATGCCAGATATTTGTGTGAATCATATATGATACAAAAAGTAAACAGGTATGATATTCACGGAAAGAAGATCTTTGAGAGCAATGAAAAATATTATTTTGAAGATAATGGCATTCGTAATGCCCTCGTAGGTGGTTCGCGTGAGAGGGATATTGAGAAGGTGATAGAGAATATCATCTACAATCATCTTGTCCGTCTTGGTTATGATGTGATGATTGGACAATTACAGGTTGGCGAGATTGATTTCGTCTGTACGAAGCCCCAAGGTGAAAGGATATACATGCAGGCTGCTTATATTATTGCAGACAATAACACGTATGAGCGTGAATTTGGCAATCTCCGTGCCATCAAGGATAATTATCCCAAATATGTCATCTCTATGACACCGTTGGTTACCAAGTCTGATGATAATGGCATAACACATCTTCATCTCAGGAAGTTCTTGACAGAAGGGATATAGGGGTAATAGGGTGATTGATAGCAAAAAAAGCACTTGCGAGTAATCGCAAGTGCTTTCTCTTTGGCGGTGGGCCATCTAGGGCTTGAACCTAGGACCTCCAGATTATGAGTCTGTTGCTCTAACCAACTGAGCTAAAAGCCCGTGAAACACGTGGTGTGTCTCATTTCCGTGTGCAAAGGTACAGTGTTTTCTTTAAATAACCAAATATTTTTTGTAAAAAGTAGTAAAAAGCAATGAGAATACTTTAATTATCAACAAAAAACCATTGCCATTACCTATCATATCACATTATTTGTGTAACTTTGCACCATATTAAATATATATATTAAAGTGAAAGATACTGATACAGATAAACAGGTCATGGGCCTGACATCACAACAAGTTGAAGCAAGTAGAGAGAAGTGGGGAGAGAACTTGCTTACTCCTCCAGCCAAAACATCTGTTTGGCGGTTGTATATAGAGAAATATAATGATCCTATGGTAAAGATTCTCTTGGTGGCTGCAGTTATATCACTTGTTTTGTCGTGTGTAAAGGGGGATTTTATGGAAACCATAGGAATATTTCTTGCTATCTTCTTTGCCACAACAGTTGGATTCTACTTTGAGCGCGATGCCGCACGCAAGTTTGATGTGCTCACCGCCCTTGGCGAAGAGTCGCCAGTAAAAGTGGTGCGTGAAGGAAAGGTTACGGAGATACGCCGCCGCGATGTGGTGGTGGGCGATGTGGTGCTCCTTCAGGTGGGCGACGAAATTCCTGCCGACGGCTTGCTCATCATGGCTACCGACCTGCAGATTGACGAGTCGTCGCTTACTGGCGAACCTATCATCACCAAGAGTGTGGAGATAATAGATGACGGCGCCACCTATCCCTCTAACACGGTATGGCGTTCTACGATGGTGATGAACGGAAGTGGTATGATGACCGTGAGTGCAGTGGGAGATGCTACGGAGATAGGCAAGGTGGCACGCAAGTCTACAGAGATTACTGCTGTTAAGACTCCACTCAATATACAACTGACCAAACTTGCTAAACTTATTAGCAAGATAGGAGGGGCTATATCGGTGTTGGCCTTCCTCCTTTTCCTCATACATGATATCATGACCAACAGCCTTTGGCAAACAGACCAATATATAGACATGTTTGAGGTGGTGCTCAAGTATTTTATGATGGCGGTGACACTCATCGTTATGGCTGTGCCTGAGGGGCTGCCAATGGCGGTAACTCTGGCCTTGGCTCTAAACATGCGACGCATGCTCAAAAGCAATAACCTGGTAAGAAAACTGCATGCCTGCGAAACTATGGGTGCCGTTACGGTGATATGTACTGACAAGACGGGCACTCTTACGCAAAATAAAATGCAGGTGGGTGAGATGATTATTGAAGGTGATGGACTGTTGCTGCCTGTAAGCATGGCTGTAAACTCTTCGGCTAATCTCGATGGTGAGCGTGGCATAGGTAATCCTACTGAGGTGGCCCTGCTGCTATGGTTGAAACAAGAGGGTTATGACTATCAGAAGTTGCGTGCGGACCATGGTATAGAATGGTTGCTGCCTTTCTCCACCGAGCGTAAGATGATGGCCACGATGACTACCGTGAATGGTAAGCGCATACTTTTTGTGAAGGGTGCCCCAGAGATGATTATCAGTCATTGCAGTCTTGACGGCGATGACTTGTTGCGGGTGAGCAATCAACTATATGCTTGCCAGGCTAAGGCTATGCGCACTCTTGCCTTCGCCTATGCCTATGCCAACGATAAGGATGGGGCTACTATGATTAATGATATCCGCGAGGGTAGGGAGCTACTCACCTTCCAGGCTGTGGCAGCCATTAGTGATCCTCTGCGAGAAGAGGTGCCCATGGCAGTGAGCGAATGCCATAGTGCTGGAATAGAAGTAAAAGTGGTTACCGGCGATACTTCTGCCACAGCCATAGAGATAGCACGCCAGATAGGTATATGGAATGAAGAGATGTCCGATGGTGCCCAGATTACCGGGCAGGAGTTTGAGGCTCTCAGCGATGAGGAGGCCTATGAGCGTGTGGCTACGCTCAAGGTGATGAGTCGCGCTCGTCCTGCCGACAAGCAACGCTTGGTAAACATGCTGCAGAAGCGAGGAGAGGTGGTGGCGGTGACCGGAGATGGCACTAATGATGCGCCAGCCCTTAACCATGCCCATGTAGGACTGTCGCTGGGGTCTGGCACCAGTGTGGCTAAGAATGCCAGCGATATGACCCTTATCGATGACTCTTTCGGCAGTATAGTGCGTGCTGTGCAGTGGGGCCGCTCGCTGTATAAGAATATCCAGCGCTTTATCTTCTTCCAGTTGGTGGTAAACGTGACGGCGCTGCTACTTGTGCTCTTCGGTTCGGTGATAGGAACAGAACTGCCACTCACCATCACTCAGATATTATGGATAAACCTTATCATGGACACCTTTGCCGCCATGGCACTGGCATCGCTGCCCGCTGAGCGTGAGGTGATGAGTGAGAAACCGCGCAACCAGGCTGACTTTATCATAACTCGCAGCATGGCATGGGCCATAACCATGATAGGTCTTGTGTTTTCTGTGCTGATGATGATACTGCTCTATCATTGTGAGATGGTGGCAGGCATGTCATTGAGCGAGTTGACCATCTTCTTCACTGTTTTCGTAATGCTGCAATGGTGGAATATGTTTAATGCCAAAACACTCGGTTCCACTCATAGCGCATTCAAGGGGTTTTTGGAAGACCGTGCCCTGATGCTCGTGCTCGGCATGATACTGGCTGGTCAGTGGGCAATAGTAACATTTGGCGGAAAGATGTTTCGTACCACACCCCTCGACATTGAGACATGGCTACTCATAATCATTGCTACATCGCCAGTGATGCTTATTGGAGAGGCCTCGAGGGCTTGGCTCAGACTAAGAAGGAGGGGTGCATAATGAGAACAGTGATGTTGACATCAGAAGGTATGGACATGCAACCTTGTGTGGCCACCATAGGATTCTTTGACGGTGTGCACAAGGGACATCAGTATCTTGTGTCGGCGGTAATAGAAGAAGCTCATCAGTGTGATTTACAGTCTATGGTTATCACTTTCGACCGACATCCTCGAGAGGTGCTCGGAAGCGATTTCGTTCCACGCATGCTCAGCACATACGACGAGAAACTTATCATGCTCTCAAAGACGGGAGTGGACACCGCCGTGGTGCTACCCTTTGACCGAGAGATGGCATCGCTGACCGCCTATGAGTTTATGCGCGATGTGTTGAGAGACCGTTTGAATGTCAAGGTATTGGTGATTGGTTATGACAACCGTTTCGGTAGCCGTGGCTCTGATGTTTTCGATGATTATGTGAGATATGGGCGCGAGTTGGGCATAGATGTAATCAGCAGTCAGTCATTGGAACTGTCGGGAGTGAAGGTTAGTTCATCTGTGGTGCGCTCGCTTATTCAGGAAGGAGAGATTGAGATGGCCCACCGCTGTCTTGGTTATCCTTATACTATAGTAGGTACTGTGGTCAAGGGGTATCATATAGGTACTGGCATTGGTTTTCCAACAGCCAATATCACTGTTGACGACCCACGTAAGCTCATTCCTTCGCCAGGGGTCTATGCTGTATGGGTGCGGCTGTCGGGCAGTATGGAGCGCAAGCAAGCCATGATGAATATAGGCATGCGTCCCACTTTTGATGGTAGGGAAACCACCCTTGAGGTGCACATACTGCATTATAGTGGCAATCTATATGGCGAGCATCTCTCAGTATCTTTCATCAAAAGGTTGCGCCAGGAGCATAAATTCCGTAGTGTGGCCGAACTAACCAATCAGTTGCATGCCGATGCCCAGCAGGCTGAGGAGGTGCTTGGTAATCAAGAATAATAACAAGAAAATCTGTTAATAAGAAATGAAGAATGCTTTGATATATCTGATCGTGTTTGCAGCCCTACAGATTTTAGTAGAGAGTGTGCTGAAACTGATATCCACCCAGGTATTAGCGGAACCCCTTTCGGCTGTTAATATCACCATCATGAGCATGTCGCTCAGTGGGGTAATCATTCTCTGCCTGTTTGTCAAATTGCGTTGGGCAGAGGTGTCGCCAGCATATCTGCGTAGCCGTCAGTGGGGAGTGCTCGTATGGAGTGCTCTTGCATCGTTGGGTATGCTTGTGCCCTCGTTGTGGATTCAGGAGATGCTACCTCCGTTGCCCGATTTACTTCAGGAGATTATGACCGATGTGATGAAGGAGCCGTTGGGATATATGGCGGTGGGAGTGTTTGCACCGATAGTAGAGGAACTGGTCTTTAGGGGAGCCATTCTTGCTGCACTGCTGACTGCGTTTCCCCGCAGTTGGCATGGCATAGTCGTTTCGGCCCTTCTCTTTGCCCTCATACATTTTAATCCTGCCCAGATGCCCCATGCCTTCGTAGGTGGTGTGCTGTTGGGTTGGATGTATGTGCGCACGGGCAGTATAGTGCCGGGAGTGGTTTTTCATTGGACCAACAATACCATAGCATATATACTGTGTAATATACTGCCAGATCCGAATATCACGCTTACAGAGTTTTATCATGGCAACACCCAGAGTGTGCTGCTTTCGGTGCTATTCTCGCTCTGTATCTTTATTCCCTCGCTGCTGCAGCTCAACAGGATGATGAAGAAAGCATAAGAGATAAGACACGGCAGAAAAAATGAAAGTGAGGGTCATAGGGACGCGTCCCTATGACCCTCAGTGTCTTATTTAGCAATCCACCTGTTGTTACTTAAGTTAGGGATTGTCGTTTAATTCTTTCAGTCGTGGACGCATAGAGGTCATCTTGGTATTTGATGCTCCGTGCGACCAGTTTTAATTGCTTTTTGCTAGTGTAACGGCACTCCAAAGTAGTGTATTTGCTGACTTTGCCGATAACAGATTAGGAGTTCTCTTCGGAGGACTCCATCTTAATTCCGTTTCAGATGTCTCTTATGCCGCCTTGGTCTCTTGCAGCTCTGCCAGACGCTCCGCCATGTGGACTGCGTTCGCTGTGTGGATGCCGAAGAAGATGTACAGGATCTCTGTTTTCTTCTTCC
>OBLI01001979.1_pt1 | contig 18432 bp, 10 predicted proteins | sample 1519701 | NCBI WGS metagenome assembly OBLI01 (sample SAMEA3663005, study PRJEB22513) | pig gut metagenome | biome: pig gut; feature: pig-associated habitat; material: faeces | place: France | collected 2012 | reverse complement strand
GCCATTCACAAAAAATCATGATTGACAAAGTGTTCAAAACTTTGTACTTTTGCATTGACAAACCCCTTAAAGAGAATAAAATCATGAATCCTGTTTTGGCGACACTCCTGATACCGTTTCTCGGTACGACTTTAGGCGCTGCTTTCGTATTCCTTATGAAACGCGACATGCCGGCATTGACACAAAAAATTCTGCTGGGGTTCGCTTCCGGCGTGATGGTAGCGGCCTCAGTCTGGTCATTGATAATTCCGGCCATCGACATGGGAGAAGGGCCGTATGCCGTAGTGCCTCCTACCATCGGTCTGCTGGCAGGTTTCGCATTTCTGTTGATTATCGACTACATCACCCCGCACATTCATATCAGCGGAGAAGCGGAGGGTCCACAAAGCCGCCTGTCCCGCACCGCCAAACTGGCATTGGCAGTAACAATCCATAATTTCCCGGAGGGAATGGCGGTCGGTGTCGCGCTGGCCGGTGCGCTCTCGGCGGATTTCAATCTGGCCGGCGCCCTGGCTCTCGCCCTGGGAATCGCGATCCAGAATATCCCGGAAGGAGCGATTGTGTCAATGCCTTTGCGCGCTGCGGGCAACTCCCGTTGGAAATCATTCTGCCTGGGGTCATTGAGCGGAATCGTGGAACCGATAGGCGGCGGTCTAGTATTGTTTTTGGCGACATCCATTCTGGGCATCATGCCTTACATGCTGGCGTTCGCAGCCGGAGCCATGCTCTATGTAGTGGTCGAAGAACTGGTCCCTGAATATTCCCAGGGAGAGCACTCCAATATCGGCACGATAGGTTTCGCACTTGGATTTGCCCTGATGATGGTACTGGATGTGGTGCTGGGATAAATTCCCCACAAGAGTTTTTTCAACTCCTCAATGTCCGGTAGAGCATCTCGGAACTTCTCCGGCATTTCCTCCTTGGCGCGATACCCATAAGCTTGCTGTAATCCTTGACATATGACAATATTTCGCTAATTTTGAGGTCGCAAACAATAGGCAGACGATGAACAAGGTTTATCCGGACAAGATATTGGTGCGTGGCGCCAAGGTGCACAACCTGAAGAACATAAATGTAGATATCCCGCTGGGGAAGATTGTCGGAATCTCCGGAGTGTCGGGCTCGGGCAAATCCTCGCTGGCACTTGGAGTGCTGTATTCGGAAGGCTCGAGACGCTATCTCGAGTCGCTTTCCACCTACACCAGAAGGAGAATGACGCAGGCGGCTAAGGCCAATGTCGATGAGGTCCTCTATGTTCCGGCTGCTCTTGCACTGCATCAGAGACCCGGTATCCCCGGCATACGCAGCACCTTCGGTACAGGAACAGAACTCCTTAACAGTCTTAGGCTTATGTTCTCGAGACTGGCCAGTCACAGATGCCCCAACGGACATTATGTGGAACCGTCATTGAGGGTAGCTGCCGGAAAAGACCTCATCTGTCCCGTATGCGGAGAACATTTCTATCCTCCGGGAGCTGAAGATTTGGCGTTCAACAGCCAGGGAGCATGCAGGACTTGCGACGGTACAGGAACTGTCCGTACAGTAGACGAATCCACACTCATCCCTGACGAGAATCTCACCATAGACGAAGGTGCAGTAGCGCCATGGAACACACTCATGTGGTCGCTCATGAAGGATGTATGCCGAGCGATGGGCGTACGCACCGACGTTCCTTTCAAGGACCTGACAGACAAGGAAAAAGACATTGTCCTTCATGGTCCTGCAGAGAAAAAGCATATCCTTTACAAGGCCAAGAACTCCAACGACGCGGCCGAGCTGGATTTCACTTTCTTCAATGCCACCTACACCGTCGAAAATGCATTGGCAAAAGTCAAGGACGAGAAAGGCATGAAGCGAGTTGAGAAGTTCCTTAAACTCAACGTCTGTCCTGACTGCGGAGGCACAAGACTCTCCGACGCGGCGAGGGCACCGAGGCTCAGAGGAATATCCCTGGCCGATGCCTGCAAGATGACACTTACCGAAATCGTGGAATGGGTAAAAGGCGTGCCGGATTCCCTTCCGGAAGAGATGAGACCCATGGCCAAAAGCATCTGCGAATCATTCCTCGACACAGCTAAACGATTGATGGACTTAGGAATAGGCTACCTGTCACTGGACCGTTCCGCTGCGACTCTCTCGACCGGAGAACGCCAGAGAATGCAGCTTGCCAGAGCCGTCCGGAACCGCACCACCGGAGTCCTCTACGTCTTGGACGAACCGTCGATCGGCCTGCACCCGTCGAACATCATAGGCCTCTGCGGAGTGATGGACGATCTGGTCGCCGACGGAAATTCCGTGATCCTGGTGGACCACGACACGCAAATTCTCGCCAAATCCGACTGGCTGATCGAAATGGGACCCGGAGCCGGCTCGAACGGTGGCGAAGTTATCGCTGAGGGTTCTGTCAATGATATTGAGGCCAATAAGTGCTCAAAGATAGGTCCATTCCTTTCAGGCAAAGCCTCTATCAAAGTCAGGCAACAGATACCGGCAGCCGACATGTTCAAGAACGGAAAGATAGCGATGACTACGGATGCCATCCATACTGTCAAACCTCTAAGCGTGGAGATTCCCAAAGGACGTCTGACAGTAATCACAGGCGTCTCAGGTTCCGGAAAGACTACCATGGTGCTTGAGAGCCTCATCCCGGCCCTGCAGGCCAAAATCTCAGGTCAGGCTCTGCCTACGCATGTAAAATCTATTGAGGCTGACGGGATTCGCCAAGTGAAGCTCATCGACGCCTCTCCTATAGGTATCAATGTCCGCTCTACCGTAGCGACTTATGCCAATGTCCATGATGAGCTCAGGAAAGTCTTTGCCAAGACACCGGACGCGAAAAAGCATGGTTACAAGGACGGGGACTTTTCCTATAACACAGGCAAACTGAGATGCCCCACATGTGATGGCACAGGAGTGATAAGCCTCGATGTGCAGTTCCTTCCAGACGTGGATATCCCATGTCCTGATTGCCGTGGATCCAGGTATTCGAAAATCGCCGGGAGCATAATGAGGGAGAACGCCGCCGGGGAATTTCATTCACTTCCGGAACTCATGGATATGGATATCAATTCCGCTCTCGACGCCTGTGCTGACCTTAAGCTTATCAGCCAGAGACTAAGGGTGTTACGCGATTTAGGCCTTGGTTATCTGACATTGGGTGAAGAAACCCCGAGCCTGTCAGGAGGTGAGGCCCAGAGACTTAAACTTGCCAGCGAAATGGGCAGAGGACAGAGTGACTCCGTTTTTGTATTCGACGAGCCGACCATAGGTCTTCATCCGTCCGACGTAATGACCCTTTTGAATGTATTCCAGAGCCTTATCGACCACGGAGCCACCGTCATTGTCATAGAACACGACCTGGACGTAATCCGCAACGCCGACTTCATCATTGACCTGGGCCCTGGCGGAGGCTCGGAAGGCGGGAGAATCGTGGCGACCGGCACGCCGGACCAGATCCGCGCGGCGAAAGACAGCGCCACCGGACGATTTGTATAACAATCACATAACTATAAAGAGATGAAATTCAGAGTACCAGTATTTGCAAGACTTCTGCTTGCTTTCACCCTTGTTGTTTCCTTGCCTTCGTGCGACGGGGCGGACAATGGCGCAGAGAACACAGAGACGCCGGACGACAATAACAAAGAAGAAGAGACACCTCCTGACAACACCGAGGTGGAATCGAAAACAGAAACGGACGTATCATTGTATTCAGATGAGGCAGATTACTATTTTTCCAATAATCTCAGGCCTGAAGACCAGGTCACTGTGAAAGGGCTCGACGGGAAGTCTGTAAACTGGATCGACATCGATGAGTACATAAAATCCGGATATGGATACAAGTATCTGAAAATCAGCGAGAACATGTCGCAGAAAGACCGCAAGGCAGATGCTGTCATCACCAGAAACGGACAGACGGTTTTCACATATCACATAACGCAGAGTCATGAAGATTCGTATGGATATGACCCGTCTTACTGGGAAATCATCGGTTCCGGAAACATATATGCCAGCCTCACTGGAGATTCCTACGCAACCATGTGGAACAACCGGAACATGACATTGCTTGAAGGCGCCGAGTTCGTTTCCGGCATTGGAATGATCAAGGATAAGTATCTGTATTCGTGCGCATTGGCCAAAGGCAAAGATTTCAGGACGATAATTTACAAGGACGGAGTCCAGACTGAAGTGATGGAGAACTGCAATGCTACTGATTTCGCAGTCTCAGGTATTTCTCTTTACGCCGGTGGTTCATGGTCCGAGAACAAAAAGGAATATCCCGCATATTGGTATAACGGGGATATGACTGATTTGAGCGAAAACAAGACCATAGAAGGCCGGGTATCATGCATCACCGTAGATGGAAATGTTGTCTATACGGGAGGCACCAATTGTATGTGGAAGAATTTTGAGCGCATTGAAATGCCGCATGACGGGTATGATTCAGCTTACGTTACGGAAATTGTTGTTGACGGCTCGGATGTATATGCAAGTGGCTATCTGATTAAGGGAGAGGAAAATTTCCAGGCCTGCTGGTGGCTAAATGGTGCGTTGCACTTGCTTGATATTGAAAGCAATAGCGGCAATTCCATCGCAGCCGCAATCCTTCGCCACGACGGAAAGACCTATATCGGCGGCTATGTCGGAGGATATCGGGCTGCCCTTTGGACCGACGGCAAGCTCAACAGACTGACCTCGTATAATGGTCATGTCAATGCTCTTGCAGCAAGGGGTAAAGACGAAGTTTTTGCAGCCGGAGACAAAGACGGAAAGCCTATAATCTGGCGCGTGCGTTCCCGCTATGCAGGAGAGACGAAAGAAATATTCATGAACACGTCCGAAGACGGTTTGCACAATGACGATATGTATGGCAATGTGACCGGCATCATCGTCTGCGCGAAGAGATAGCTTAGGCGATTACCCCGAATACACTTCAGCCGCCACATCGACAAAATACGGTCGATGTGGGGGCTGAGTTTTAATTCCGAGATGCTCTACCGGACAAGCGCCCCGGTAGCCATCAGGTAATCCGTCTCAGCGATACGGGACTGCGTAAACGCCTCGATGAGGTTACTTCTGGCCTGCTGCCACTGGAACTGCGCATCCAGATAATCAGAAAGCGGGCACATGGACGCATGGTAACGGTTCTCCGTAACACGCAGATTCTCATCCGCTTGCGCCTTTCCATCCTTGGCAGCCGCGATAAGATTATAACTGTCGGACAGATTAAACGCAGCCTGATTCGCCTGAAGTTCCAGAAGACGGCTGTTCTTCTGCAAGTCCAGAGCCGCATTGTCCACATCCAGCTTTGCCTTGCGGACCTTGTTATACCCCTGTCCCCACTTGAAAATCGGGATATTCAGAGACACCATCGCCACGCCCATATCCTGACCGATCTTCTGTGTATAAGGCACATAATTTCCGCCGCCGGAATCCACCATCGTCTTCATCTTCATATTACCGAAAGCGCAATACCCGCCTACAAGAGCCAAAGTCGGCAGGTAATCCCCTCTCGTCATACGCACCTTCAGACGAGAAACCTCCAATCCTGTTTCCAGCAGTTTCATCTCAGGCCTGTCAGCCACTGACACATTACCAGTTTCTATACGTGTAAACTCCTCAGGAACAGCCACATCCTCGACAGCTATTTCCGTATCGAACGGCACGCCCACTACACGGCACAGAGCCATCTTGCACAAAGCCACGCCATTTGCCACCTTCCTGACCTGATACTCCACCTCAGAACGCTTCGCCTTGACAGTCAGCAAATCAGCACCCGTAGCCATGCCGGCCGAAGACGCCACACCTATCTGAGAAAACAACGTATCCAGCTGAGCGGCAAGCACATTCATCATCTCCTGCTTTTGCAGAACAGCCACATAAGTCCAATATGCATTGTCAGCATCATAAATGACAGACGCCTTGGCCGCACGAAGCTGTTCCTCCGCCGCACTCTCCCCTGCCTCTGCCATCTTCTTGCCTGTCAATATCTTACCTCCGGCATAGATAGGCTGCGTAAGCATCACGCCCGCCATATAAGTCCCCTTCATAATCATCTCCATGCCGCTCATCTCCATATCCGGCGCCATATAAAGCCCCGTCCCAGTCGCCTCCACCGCCGGCAAAAACGCCGAAATCGCGATTTTCCGATCCAGCCCGGATTGGGTCAATGAATTTGTCCCTTTCTTAATATCTTCGCTGCCGGCCAATGCCATCTCGCGACATTTTTCCACGTTTAAGGTCAATGCTGCCCCTGAGGATTGCGCCACGGCAACCCCCTGAAAACCAATAAACAGCAGCATTGACAGAACCCTATATCTTTTCATCATTTATGCTTTTTTAATGTGATACAAAACAGTATACAATACAGGCAGGAGCAGCAGGGTAATCATCGTACCCACAGTCAATCCTGACATGATGCAGATAGCCATTGACCCGTACATCGGCTCTCCGAGAAGAGGCAACATTCCCAAGATTGTTGTCAATGAGGCCATGAGCACCGGACGGACTCTGGACACCGTAGCTTCGATCACAGCATTATAAGGAGAATAGCCCTCTTCCTTCTGCAATCTGCCGATCTCATCCACAAGGACGATCGCATTCTTCACCATCATTCCGATAAGACCGATAAGGCCGATTATGGCCATAAACGTAAACGGCTGGCCGGAAACGAGAAGTGCCGGAGTAATTCCGCAAATAACGAACGGGAAGCAGATAATGATAAGGAACACCTTCTTCCAGGTTCCGAAAAGGAACAATAGGATTCCCAGCATCAGGAACAATGTCAACGGAATATATTTGAGAATATTGTTGATGGCCTCATTCTGGATACCCATATCGCCTATCCATCTAAGTCCGTATCCTTCAGGGAGTTCTATAGATTCAATATCTTTCCTTATCGAAGACACCACCTTGTCAGGAGTAGCACAGTCATTGTCAGGGTCCGGATCACACTCAGCCTCTATCGCACGACGGCCGTTGAAACGGAGAACAACACTTTCTTCCGGCGTAAGTACCACACTGTCAGCCACAGACGTAAGAGGCACAGTCGCGAAAAGTTTATCCTTAAGTTCTGACGCCACTTTTCCTGAAGACAAAACAGCCCCCATATCATCGTCAGAAACATGAATATTCAATGTACTCCAGACCGGAACAGCATCCAAGTTGGAAATCCGGCTTCCGTCCTGGTTCCTGACCATAAGATTCACCATCATCATACGGTCCTGGTCGGGGATTACGCCGATCGGCAAGCCGTCGCCGGCAGCTTGGAGTGCATTGCCGACATCACCGCGTGAAATACCGCTGCGAAGAGCATTGAACTGATTGTATGCCACCTCATATTTCTTTCCCATAGGTCTCCAGTTGTTCTCGACAGAGTATTTGTCCACATAAGGGCAGTTCCTCATAATCTCCTCAGCCTGAGCACTCAACCTTTTCAGCACGGCAGGATCAGGGCCTGAGAATTCGACCTCAACCGTATGCGAAGTTCCTATAGAGAAGTTATATTTCCTCGTACGTATATAAGCCTGAGGAAAAGCGGCCCTCAACTGTTTTCTTACCTCCGGAATAGCTTTAAGAACATGCTTGTAGTTTTTGCAGTCCACGATAAGCTCGCCGTAACAGTCACCGCCCGAAGTCATTGGCCTTACCAGACAATAATGGGCCGGGGCACTGGCCTGGGCAGCTGAGACTCTGATCACTCCAGGGTCTTTCTCGAGCATTTCACTCATCTCCATCAGGTGGTCGCGGACAGCATCCGCAGACGTTTCTGAAGGGAAGAAGCACTCCACGACGAACTGGTTGTAATCGAAATCAGGGAAGAAAAGATTCTTCACCTTCGTCATTCCGAATACACTTACAGACAAGATTACCACAGCTGTCGCCACCACCGTCTTCTTGTACTGAACCAAGAAGGAAACAAGTTTTCTGACAAACCTGTGCATAGGAGAATTCATCACGGAAGAATCCTTTCCGCCGTCATCCTTATAGTGACGAGGCAGCCAATCCTTGGCACAAATAGGAACCTGAATCAGAGCAAGCACCCAGCTGGCGAGCAGGCTCACGCACAGCACGAGGAACATATCACTTGCATACTCACCCGCGGTATCAGGTGACAGATAGACACTTATGAAAGTCGCAGCCGCGATTACCGTAGCACCGAGAAGAGGCAGTGCCGTGTTCTTCCCGATACGGAACAGGTATGTTTTCGGGCCCAGACCACGCTTCTTGTCCACGAGAATTCCATCCATTATCACGACGGCATTGTCCACAAGCATACCCATCGCGATGATGAACGCGCCCAACGAAATACGATGAAGCGTAGTTCCCATCACGAGAAGTACCGGGAATGAGACTGCCACGGTCAGCACCAGACCGAATCCGACGATGACACCGCTCCTGAATCCCATCGTGAAGACCAGCACAAGAATCACGATCAGTACGGACTCAAGCAGATTCAGCATAAATGAAGAAATCGCCGCGCTCACCTTGTCCGGCTGGAAGAAAATCTTTTCTACCGTAAGTCCGGCAGGAAGGTTCTTTTCAATGCCGGCGAGCTTCTTTTCCACAGCCTTGCCCACATCAGGCACGATAGCATCATCCTCCATCGCTGCACAAATGGCCAATGCCGGCTCCCTGTCAACAAAGAATCCGCTGCGCTGAGGTTCGGAATATGCGCGCTGTACATCTGCCACATCTCCAAGCCTTATAGTCTTGCCGTCCACAGTGGATATCATAAGGTTACGCAAATCCTCCTCATTCTGGACCTGACCTGAAACTCTTACAGGTATTTTATCCTCACCTGAACTTATATCCCCCGACTCAACACTTTTCACAGCACCCTGCAAAGACATCATCAACTGTGTAGGAATCAGTCCGTTGCGTGCTAGTTTCTCCTTGGATATGACGACATTGAGCACTTCATCGCGAGTACCTGCGACATTCACACGCTTGATACCCTTCACGTCCATGATTTCGCGACGGATAAGGCTGGCATATTTATACAGTTCCGAGTAGTCATAACCATCTCCACGGAGCGCATAAAAAATACCGTAAGTGTCTGCCATATCATCGATTACCATAGGCGTACGGCAATCCTGAGGAAGATATGGAGCGACATCATTGACCTTCCTCCTGAGGAGGTCGAAATGCTCCTGGAGTTTCTCGTTCAGGACCGTCATTTTGAATTCGACGGTTATCATGGCCACATCGTTCTGGCATTCGGTTTTCACCTTGCTTACATCAGGGAGAGAACGCAGGGCATCCTCCATACGGATGGCGGCATTAAGTTCCACTTCATGCGCACTGGCTCCAGGGTATGAAATGACTACCATTGCCTGCTTTGCACTGATGGCAGGGTCCTCGAGTTTCGGCATACTGAGGAATGACAAAACTCCGGCAATGAGTATGGCGGCGACGGCTGACCAGAACAGCACCGGACGCTTCATGAAATATTCTGCAAGTCTGTTCATAGAAGGCCTCCGATATTTGTTTCAGAAGGAGCAGGAAGGACATTGACCTTCTCCCCCTCTTTCAGCGACGACGAGCCGGCTACGACGACTTCAGTTCCGGACGCGAGGCCTCTGACATGTGCGCAGGTGACATCGGCAGACGAGGTCAGTTCGACATTCATCCTCACAATAGAAGAATCCTTTCCGACAGTCAAGACATAAGGCTGCTTTCCGTCGTAACAGATTGCAGACAAAGGCATTGACACATCCCTACCGACATTCCGACCATTCCTTTCTACATTGACCTCGACATTTGTTCCAGGCAGGAAAGAGTCTTTCATTTGGCTGCTGCCATGGTCGATTTTCAGTGTCATACGGTAAAGCTGGTTTCCGTCAGCTTTCGGTACTATGCCGAGCAGTTTCGCGCCACGTGTCTCACCGCTTGAAGTCCTGACAGTGAATGATTTGAACGATGACCTGTCGAGATAATCAGCGGCAGCGATATCTGCCTGGACCTCAAGGCCTGAGACATCCATCATGCTGATTATAGGAGTTCCGGCATCCACCATTTCCGATTTCGCGAAATTCACAGACTTCACATATCCGGAAACAGGAGCGTATAACTTAGTGTAAGCCAATTTGTTCTTATTTACCTGAAGCTGAACGGCAAGCTGTTTCAGTCCAGCCTCAGCCTTCTCATAATCATTGGCAGAAACACTTTTCTTCTTGTAGAGTTCGCGTAATCTGGACACTTCGTCTGAAAGCTGGTCATACTGAATCTGAAGGGCTTCGACCCCGAGTTTGTAATCCGAATCGTCCAGCGAGGCTATAAGCTGTCCCTCGCGAATATAATTACCCTCTTCGACATTGACCCGAACCAGCTGGCCGGGAGTCTTGAACGCGACATTAATGGAGTGCATCTCCTGAACTATGCCGGGACAGGTCAATGTTTTTATACTGTCGACTGATGACACGGTCATCGTTTTGACAGTCCTGACAGCCGGCTCTGCTGCGTTTCCTCCGCCGGCGCATGAAATAACGGCTGCGATCGGTAAAAGTGCTGCAGCCACTCGAATTACAGTTTTCATCTTCGTCATTTTTAAAGTGGTGCAAAGATGAGTTTTTGTGCAGAATAATTGTTATTCATTTGCGCCCGCTAATTGTTCATTATCGCGGAATTTAACGTATTTTTAAGCGATCTACCGCAAATAATTGTTCGATTAAGGATTTTTAGCATACCTTTGCAGGTGTAATCTCATAACGGATATGGAAAACGAAAACATTTTTAAAAGCCTTACTATCAGGATGATTGCTGAGCCTGAGACCTGTCATGTCCTGGACGGGAATTTTCTGATATTCGATACCGATGAAGAATCTGCAAATATCTCAGAAATGATTTCAGACCCGGGCAAAAGGATGTTTTTCAACGAGCCGTTCAAGGTGGAATTCGCTTTGTGCATCCTTATAAAGAGCGGTTCCATGAAGATATCGCACAACCTGAAGGAGTACACCATCTCCAATAATGACGCTTTCGTGGTGATGCCCGGGGATTTCGCCAGATGTCTGGAGGTTTCAGCAGACTGCCGTCTGGCATTGCTGGCATTCTCAGACAATTATTACGCTCCAATCAGCAATGGAGTGCAGTTCAACACATTCTACTCATTTTTCCGCAAGCATCCCAAAAACAGCATTGACAATCAAAGCTTTACAGATACTCTTCAGATTCTGGGGATAATGAGGCGAAGAATAGCGGACACAAGGCGCATCGACAAGAAAAGTATCATGAGAGGTTATATCTACGCTCTCTGTCAGGATGCTCTCGGTTGGATCAATGATTCTAAAAATGCAGATGCCGCACCGAAAAACAGAGGCGAGGAGATTCTCGCGAATTTCATGGAACTTCTTGAGAATAATTATGTTACGGAACATAATGTCCAGTTCTATGCAGACAAGCTGTGCATTTCCACCAAGCATCTTTCAGAGACCGTAAAATCGCTTAGCGGACGCAGTGTGAAGGACTGGATTCAGGATTACTTGTTGCTGGAAGCTAAGGCATTGCTCCAGTCCCATAAATATTCCATTCAGGAAATCAGCTGGAGACTGAACTTCCCTAACCAGTCTTTCTTCGGGACATGGTTCAAAAAAGCCGCGGGGATGTCCCCACGGCAATATTGTGCGTATTTTTCGGTGTAATTCAAGTTTCGCAAGTGCGAAACACCGCTTTTAGAGCCCGCGAGGGCGAAAGTATAAGGTTCCACAGCATGGTACAATGAATCCATCCGGCCGGGTAATCTTTGCTCGTCTTTTCGGCTATCTGAACAAGCGGGAAAGGGCTTTTTCTGATGGTATGTTTTCGTACTCGCGTCCGTTGCCCTTGTAGATGAGATCCTTCACAGTGCCGCCTACCTTGTCACCCTTGAACAACAACTTCGCGGAAGCATCATCGTTTGCGCGAAGAGATAGCTTAGGCGATTACCCCCGAATACACTTCAGCCGCCACATCGACCGTAATTTTGTCGATGTGGCAGCTGAGTTTTAAAACAGATCTCCACCAAACAAATGCCCTGTGGCTATATTGTACACCACATTATTCCACGAATACCATTTCATCCAGCAGATGGTCGGCACCGGCAAGCTTGTCGATTGTGAACAGGACATAGCGGATGTCGAGCGAGATGTTGCGACAATAGTCAGGGTCGAAGACAATGTCACTCATCGTTCCTTCCCAGACGCGGTCGAAATTCAGACCTATCAGGTTGCCGTCCTTGTTTATCACAGGGCTACCCGAGTTACCTCCTGAAGTGTGGTTGGTGGCGATGAAGCAGACAGGAATGGTCTTGTTGCCGTTCGCTTCGGTCACTGCCCATCTTCCGTAATCCTTTGAAGCATAGATATCACGCAGCCTCTGAGGAATGTCATAGTCAAAAATCTCAGGGTTATCCTTCTGCATTATGCCCTCAAGTGTAGAAAGCGGCTTGTAATAGATGCCGTCTGCAGGAGCGTATCCGGCAATGCTTCCGTAAGCCACTCTGAGTGTGAGGTTTGCATCAGGGAAGAATGCCTTTTCAGGTTCGAACGCCATCTGGCCTCTCATATAATCTCTGTAGAGCAATGTGATTTCCTGGTTGAGACGTTTGTCTGTAGGATAGACATCGTGAGCATACCACTTCTTGAATTCATTGGCAAATCTCACGGCAGGATCGGCATAAATGGATGTAGAATCTGCAGCCTCAAGTTTCGAAACTTTCTCAGCATCAGCGAAAACTGATTCGCCGAACAAGGCATCTGCCCATTTGCCGACACTTCCGTACTTCGCAAGTTCTCCCTTCATATATTCAGGATGGAACTCAACAGGAACGTCCTCGACGAATGCGCCCATGATGGCCACGAATGATTCTTTGTCGATAGGAAGATAATAGTCCTTGTAGAACTCCTCAGAAAGAGATGCTGCCTTATCTTTATTTCCTGCTTTGATTTCCTTGGCCACAGATGCGGCGAACTTGCAAAGTTCCACTGTCGCAGCTGTTTCGCTGTAGTATTCTTTAGCGAAAGTATAAGGTTCCACTGCATGGTACAATGAATCCAGACGTGGAAGTATCGAGCTGTATTCCGTTCCCTGGGCCCACTGTGCAAATCTCTTTTCATATTCTTTTTTGGCAGCGACGGTACCCAAACGGTTGATTCCCTTCATCTCGCCCTGCCACTTCTTCCAGGCATTGGCCACGCCTGCATTCTTGGAAGAGTATTGGATTCTGACCTTCTGGCTTTCAGACATATATTTCTTCTGGGTATCGAGTCTCATGGTTCTCAACGCAATCTTCGCAGGATCTGAGATTTCCGACACATATCTCACGCCTTCTGACATGATGTATTCCTGTGTTCTTCCAGGGAAACCATATACGAAAGTAAAGTCTCCTTCCTGTACGCCGCCGAGAGATATCTTGAAGAATTTCTTAGGAGTGTACGGAACGTTGTCTTCTGAATATTCAGCAGGATTGTTGTCCTTGTCCGCATAAATTCTGAAGATGGAGAAGTCTCCCGTATGACGTGGCCACATCCAGTTGTCAGTGTCACCGCCGAATTTACCGATCGATGAAGGAGGAGCGCCTACCAGACGGATATCGCTATATTCACGATACAAAAAGAGAAAATACTGGTTCCCGTAGTAAAGTGACTCGACGGTAGCCCTAAGTCCTTTTCCTTCAGCAGTTACCTCCTTAATGAGCTCTTCAGCATTGACCTTAACAACAGAGTCTCTCTGGGATTCGGTGAAACTTGGGGTGTAGCCCTCGAGGATTCTCGAAGTCACGTCGTCCATTCTCTCCAAGAAGCTGACAGTCAGCCCTTTGTTTGGGAGCTCTTCTTTGCGGCTCATGGCCCAGAAGCCGTCGCGAAGGTAATCGTGTTCCACGCTGCTGTGCTGCTGGATCTGGCCGTAGCCGCAGTGGTGGTTGGTCAGGAGCAGTCCTTCCGGTGAGATGACTTCACCGGTGCATCCGCGTCCGAAAAGCACGACTGCGTCTTTAAGAGATGCCTGGTTTACGCTGTAAATGTCTTCAGCAGAGAGTTTGAAGCCTTTGCTCTGCATATCGACGATGCGCTGTGAAATAAGAGACGGAAGCCACATTCCCTCATCAGCCGAGGCCGTGGTTTCCGTGACAAATCCCAGCGACAGGGTTGCGACCAGTGCGCCGAGAGTGTTCCTGAAAAAACTTTTTTGTGTCATGCGGTTATCGATTACTTAATGTTTGCGTTGTCGCGCAACTTCCCTATGCGTGGTAGCGCAACAATTCTGCAAAGATAGTAAGTTGTCCAAAATTCCACACAAAAAAGGACAGAAATAACATGCTTATTTAAATAGAATTTTATACTTTTGTACAAATATGTAAAATGGCATTTTAATAATTATGGTTAACAAAGCATTACTGAAGCAGATACTTCTCGACAATCGTCGTGAAATCGAGAACTATGACATCGTCCACAGAGACATCGCAACTGATGGTTTTGGCTGTTATGTGTTTGTCGGCGTCCGCAGAGCTGGAAAATCGTTTATTCTCTTCGAAAAAATACAGCAATTATTGCACGAAGGCCACAGTTGGGATGATATGCTATATCTAAGTTTTGAAGATGAAAGACTTATAGGCTTTACTTCAGAAGACTTCAACGCCATAATTGAATCCCATATCGAGATGACCGGCAAGGATAACCCCATGCTGTTTCTTGACGAAATACACAACATCGACGGGTGGGAAAAGTTTGCACGACGCATGGCAGACAGCAAACGGACCGTCTGGATTACAGGCTCAAATGCCAAGATGCTTTCAAAAGAGATAATGACAACTCTTGGAGGCCGTTATATCCCGATAGAGGTTTATCCATATAGTTTCACTGAATATCTTAGTTCACGTAACGTACCATATGATAAAGAGACTTTAATGAGCACCACCGGAAAGTCACTCTTCCTGCGGGAATATTCGGAATACCTGAATTGGGGAGGATTACCGGAAAGTGCCCAATTGTCTGTCAAAAGAAATTATTTGAGTTCCGTATACCAGAAGATATACCTCGGAGACATCTGTGCACGGAATAAGATAAACAACCCGAATCTTCTGCGGCTCATGGTAAAGAAAATGGCAGAAAGTGTAAAACAGCCGCTATCCTATTCCAGGATTGCCAAAGTATTGTCAAGCATAGGTGGAAAAATCACTATTCCGACAACAAGCAACTATATTGAACACTGCGAAGACGCGTGGCTCTTATTGCGATTACACAATATAAATGCCGCTTTCTCCGAACGCGAGACAAACAGCAAATACTATTTCATTGACAACGGCATACTCAGTCTACTTCTTGTGGACCCGGCAACCACTTTATTGGAAAACTTAGTAGCAATCACTCTGTTCCGTAAGTATGGGAATGACCCGAATAACGAACGCGTGTTTTTCTACAATCAGAATATTGAAGTCGACTTCTATATACCTGAAGATGAATTAGCTATACAAGTTTCTTACTCCATTGACAAATCCGACGCAACCCAGAATCGTGAAGTGGAAGCGCTACAGAAATTACCGAAAGCATTACCATGCAAACGAAGACTGATAATCACTTATGACGAAAAGAAGACCATCAAAGATGACTATGGTACCATCGAGGTGATTCCTTGTTGGGAATGGTTAATTTGATGAAAATTGTTAATTTTACCATCACCAGATATTTTTTTTAGGATTACTAAACATTTGAGATTATGGATGATCTTGACATGCAGCTCTATGAAGCCGCAAAAGAATTCAAAAGGCGAGATTTTGTCGCGAGCATATGTAACAGTTACGTTCTAGGACACATTGAAGGTTTTAGTGAGACTTACCAGAAGGCATTAAGAATCTTAGGACATGATGAAGATGAGATTCGTAAGAAAACCATCATTTCACTCTACGAACACGGATTCGAGCAGGAATACGTGAGCAAAGTACTTAATATAGAGGACCATGAATGGAAGGAGCTAACTAAAGGGCATACTGCAGACATAAAAGCACGCAAGGCACTTTATGCTGAGATACACCGCAAAGGAATAGAATGCATGAAAGAGTTTGACCGGACACATCCCGGATATTTCGATGAAACAGGATTAGTGGTCTGTTCCGAAAAAACAAAAAAAGAATCCGACTAATGTTCCGATCAGGGCGTCGGCGGAAATCAGTCTCATGGAAATCCGCCGACTCGCTCCACAGACAGTCCAGCACTTGTGTTTTCCGACAACCTGGCAGGTGCAAAATATCGTATCACTCTAGTCCACAGATGGTTACATCTTTTAAATCCTGCCAAGTCCTATAAAAAAACATACCACCTGGCGGGCGTATTTAGTTGTAACAATCTAATAGACAGTCATATATGCGTTTCCAGATCCGCCAGGTTGTCCAGTCGAAATCGACATTTTAATAATCATGGTTAACAAAGCATTGCTTATCCTATTCTAGGATTGGTTAATCTCGGATAAGCATCAATACGTAACCTCGGAAACGCTTACCCGGACCGCTGGGCGTCGGCGGATTTGCGTTTTATAACATATTAAGAATCAACGCTTTCCAAAATAACAGTCCGCCGACACCTCATTTTTCGAGGGGGTCGGCAGATTATAATTTTGTAATTTATTAATAATCAATACCTTCGAAATCTAAAATCCGCCGACTCCAGCCAGCGGGAATCCAATCTCAACAACCACCGCCCCAGCGAATCCCCCGCCTTACGCCTTCTCGCCCTCATCCTCCTTAGGAAGCACAATCGGACGGAAACGCTTCTGACGACGCTCCCAGCGCTCGCGCGCGAACTGCTGCATGTCTATCGCCTGATCGTTTTCGTCAATGATTTCGAGACCCAAGATAGTCTCGATGATATCCTCCAGCGTCAAGATACCCTGGAAACACCCATATTCATCTATGATGAGCGCTATCTGTTCATGCTTCTTCAGCAATTCCTCCCAGATATGTCCACAGGAATCCTCCTCTTTAAAGAACGAAATAGGACGCTTGAGCTCTACTAACCTCTTGTCGAACTCGTCATCAGCGAGTCCCTCAAGAGCATCACTCAAAAGAATATAACCGGTGATATATTCAGGGGAATCAGCATAGACCGGAATCCTGGAAAAATGCAGATAAGCGTCATTCTTGTAGAAATTCTTCAGAGTCATGTTCTCCTGAGCCGTCATAGCCACGATTCTCGGAGTCATCACATCACAAGCCTGAACCTTATCCAGTTTCATGATATTCTGGATAACCTTGTTCTCGTCAGAGTCGATCACACCTTCCTCAAGTCCGATATTCGCCATCGCCGTCACCTCATCCCTGCTCACGGTTGCCTCATCATCATCTCTACTTAACAATTTGGTAATCAATTGAACGATAATCACCAACGGCCACATTATTATAGTGAGGAAAGAAATGACAGATGTCACGAATCCCATCAAGTTCTTCCAATAAGTCGTTCCGATAGTCTTAGGAACGATCTCCGAGAAAACCAGCACAAGAAATGTGGTCAATGCTGAAATGATACCGAACCAAGTACTTCCGAACAATATAGTAGCCTGACGACCCACAGCCGCAGCACCCAAGGTGTTGGCAATCGTATTCAAGGAAAGAATCGCCGCCAAAGGCCTGTCTGGATCAGATTTATACTTAAAGAACTTCTCAGCCGGCTTGTACCCCTGCTCCTTCCTCATCGTTATAAACGAAAGCGGAGTAGACATCAAGACCGACTCCAAAAGAGAGCAAAGGAACGAAATACCCAGCGTTCCCAGCATATAAACTATAAGTAGCGCCATATAATTATCCAAATATTTCGCAAACTTACATAAAATTCTGGGATTATTTCATTCCGACAACACGAAAACAAAAAAATTACTTCATACTTTACGAAAATTCACTGAGTATGAAACGAATAATCGCAACATTGACATGGACACTTATCGCTACGGCAGCATTGGCACAAACCGGACATTGGACCGGCAAACTTATTACCGGCACATTCACCCAGCACGGCATGTCGTTTCCGATGCCATTGAACCCAGGCGTCCCAACTTTGAAGCGCCCCCAAACGCCTGTCGGCCCTTTTGTTTATGCCAATGCTGATGTCACGTTCTCGAATGGCGGCGCTGTTCTAAAAGGGACATTGACCACTCCGAAGAATTGTAGTCGCGAGACGCCGGTGCTGATCATGGTTACCGGAAGCGGACTCCAAAACAGGGACGAGGAGATATTCGAGCACAAGCCGTTTGCGGTAATCGCCGACGCATTTGCAAAAGCAGGAATCGCCACACTGCGATATGACGACCGTGGTTTCGGAGAGTCTACGGGTGATGTAATATCTTGCACCACAGAGGATTTGAAGAATGATGCCCTGGCAGGAATAAGGCTTCTGCGTGAACGGTTCAACCATGTAGGCGTACTTGGTCACAGCGAGGGCGGAAGTATTGCATTGATGCTGGCGATAATTC
>OBLI01001978.1_pt1 | contig 18434 bp, 14 predicted proteins | sample 1519701 | NCBI WGS metagenome assembly OBLI01 (sample SAMEA3663005, study PRJEB22513) | pig gut metagenome | biome: pig gut; feature: pig-associated habitat; material: faeces | place: France | collected 2012 | reverse complement strand
TGTTGTTGATAGTGCTATGTTAATTTTAACTATATGATACATATTTTGATAGAGGTTGCGTGCTTTATAAGGACCTTATCGGATGTGACAGGACAGAAGAAGATAAGGGGAAGGGAAGAACGCCGAAAGAAGTTTTCCGCCTGCCGGATGATTTCTTGGGCATGAGTTTAAGAGGCTTATGACTGTCATCTGTAACAGATGGGGCGCTATCTTTGATAACAACCATACAATGAGTTATTAGACCGGCGCGAGTGCCGGTCTTTTCATTTGTAAACCATTAAAGATGCACATTTTATGGAACGATAATACAATAATAAGAGAAAGCTGGAGGTAAAATCATGGCAATTTTTGAGGGCGCAGGTGTTGCAATCGTTACACCAATGAAGGAGAATAACGAGGTCAATTACGAGAAGTTAGAGGAGTTAATTGATTACCAGGTGAATAACGGCACAGACTGTATTATCATCGCAGGAACAACCGGTGAGAGTTCTACCTTATCAACTGAGGAGCATCAGAAGGTGATCCAGTCTGCAGTAGAATTTACAAAGCATCGTATCCCGGTTGTTGCAGGCACAGGTTCTAACAGCACGGCAGAGGCAATCCACCTGACCGCAGAAGCGAAAAAGGCAGGCGTGGACGGTGTACTTTTAGTAACACCATATTATAATAAGGCAACACAGCCGGGACTGATCAAACATTATTCCATGATCGCGGAAGCAGTTGATATTCCGATGATCCTTTATAATGTACCAAGCAGAACCGGATGTAATCTGCTTCCGGAGACTGTTGCAACGTTAGTAAAGACACAGAAGAATATCGTCGGATTAAAGGAAGCAACCGGTAATCTGGCACAGGCATCTAAGACCATGAGTTTGACAGACGGTAAGTTAGATCTGTATTCCGGTGAGGACGGACTGGTTCTTCCGCTGATGTCGATCGGAGCAAAGGGTGTCATTTCCGTATGGTCAAACGTTGCACCACAGAAGGTACATGACATGTGTGCAAGTTATTTTGCAGGTGACATTGAGACAGCAAGAAAGCTTCAGTTTGAGGCACTTCCACTGATCGATGCATTATTCTCAGAGGTGAATCCGATCCCGGTCAAGAAGGCTTTAAACCTGATGGGCATGAATGTCGGCAGCTTACGTGCACCGCTTTGCGAGATGAGTGAAGAAAACGCAGCAAAGCTTGCAGAGGCAATGAAAGCATATGGTTTAAAGCTCGCATAAGAGCAGCATAGGAGGAAGAAAATGACAAGAATAATTATGCATGGCTGCAATGGCAAAATGGGCCAGATGATCAGCGGTATCGTAAAAGAAGATGCAGAGGCTGAGATTGTAGCCGGTATCGATACATATGATGTGGTAAAAAATGATTATCCGGTTTTTAAAACGATTGGAGAATGTGATGTAGATGCAGATGTGATCATTGACTTTTCCAACGCAAACGCAATGGATGGACTGATCGATCACTGTGCAAAGACAAAGATGCCGGTTGTTTTATGTACGACCGGATTATCCGAAGAGCAGTTAGCAAAGGTACAGGAATTAAGCAAGACAACCGCAGTATTAAAGTCGGCGAACATGTCACTTGGTATCAATACCTTAATGGATATTTTAAAACAGGCAGTCAAGGTATTTGCTCCGGCAGGATTTGACATTGAGATCGTAGAGAAGCATCATAACCAGAAGTTAGATGCACCAAGCGGAACGGCACTTGCACTCGCAGATGTGATGAACGATGCCATGGATCAGGCATATGAGTACAAGTATGACAGAAGCAAGGAGCGCAAAAAGCGTGAAAAGAACGAGATCGGCATTTCCGCAGTCCGTGGCGGAACGATCGTTGGTGAGCATGAGATCATTTTTGCAGGAACTGACGAAGTGATCGAGTTCAAGCATACCGCATATTCCAAGGCAGTATTTGGAAAGGGTGCGGTAGAGGCAGCAAAGTTCTTAAAAGGAAAGGCAGCCGGACTGTACGATATGCAGGATGTGATCAAGGCAAAATAATGACTTTGATAAAGAGGCTATCAGATATGTAACATATCTGATAGCCTCTTATCCGTTTCGATCCAAATCGTAAATATGGTAGAAATGCAATTCACCGGATTACAATAACTGAATTCCGTTTTTCTCTGCTTCTGCAACCATTTCTTCCGGCCAGAGAGAGGACTGGACCTCACCGATGTGTGCCTTACGAAGGAAGAACATACAGATACGGGACTGACCGATTCCTCCACCAATGGTATATGGAAGCTTTCCGTCGATGATTGCCTTCTGGAATGGAAGGTTCGCGCGCTCCGGGCATCCTGCTTTTTCAAGCTGGGATAACAGCGCATCCTTATCGACACGGATTCCCATGGAAGATAACTCCAGTGCAATATCAAGTACCGGATAGTATACTAAAATATCAGCGTTTAAGGACCAGTCATCATAGTCCGGTGCACGTCCGTCATGCTTCTCACCAGACTCTAGGAGATCACCGATCTTTAAGATACAGACAGCTCCCTTTGCCTTTGTGATGTAATATTCACGTTCCTTTGGAGTGCTCTCCGGGAACATATCCTCTAATTCCTGTGTGGTAATAAAGAAGATATCGGCAGGAAGGATCTCCTCGATGTAGTCATACTGGATTGCCATGTATTTCTCTGTTTTACGGAGACATTTGTATACCGTGCGGATGGTATCCTTTAAAAAGTCGATGTTACGATCCTTTTTATTGATGATCTTTTCCCAGTCCCACTGGTCAACGAAGATCGAATGGATATTATCTGTCGTCTCATCGCGGCGGATGGCATTCATATCGGTGTAAATTCCTTCACCTTCCGAAAAACCGTATTTTTTCAGTGCATAACGTTTCCATTTTGCAAGAGAATGTACAACTTCTGCGTTGCGTTCATTCTGTTCCTTGATCGTGAAAGAAACCGGACGCTCGACACCATTTAAGTTATCGTTCAATCCGGAATTCGGATCAACAAAAAGTGGTGCGGAAACACGGGACAGATTCAGACGTAAGGAAATAAGATTCTGAAAGAAGTCCTTTACCGTCTTGATCGCAATCTGCGTATCATGCAGATTCAGTTCTGATTTATAATTCTTTGGGATAATTAAATTCTCCATGTTATACTCCATTCTTGCATTCTTTTGCGCATATTACTTATGTGTGAAAAATCTTATTTTCCAAACTATACGCCTTTGATTTCTCATAAGTTCTCAACCATTATAGCACACAGCACGCAATTTTCAATAAGACTTTGACAGAAAATCCTGAATCAGCGGAAAGAGTTTGTCACTGTGTTCCACGTAGCTGCCGTGCGTTTCGTTTTCTAATATCTGTAATGTTGCATTCGGAATATTTTTCGCAATGGCTTTGGTAACCTTTGGCTTTACGATGTCCTTTGAACCGGCAAGTACGAGGGTCGGAACGCTGATAAAGGCGAGCTGGTCAAGCGGAATGTCCGGTTCTGTCAGCATAAGCTTTGCGAGTGGATCCTGCGTCTTGCGGACCCTGCGTCTGATCTTGCGGTAGAGCCGGTGCTTGATGTCCTTTGGATGCAGATTTGCTCCGCTTATAATCAAGGCAGAAAGCTTGTCCGGATACTTCGATGCAAGGAGCAGTCCGATAATCGCACCATCGCTGAAGCCATAGAAAGCAGGTTTTTTGATTCGAAGACCATCGATGAATTCCGCCATGTCTTCCGCCATATCCTCATAATGGAATTCTTTTGGACTGGCAGACTGTCCGTGTCCTCTGCTGTCTACGGCATATACCGTATATTCCTTTGACAGCTTCGCGATCAGCACATCGAAGATCTCGTGTGATTCACCATTGCCGTGTACTAAGATGATCGGGGAACCCTCGCCCTTTTTCTCATAATATAATATCTGACCATTTAATTGAATAAACATTGTAATCTCCATTCTTTGTTGGTGTACATATATGTAAAAATATTGCGTTATATATGCATCAATCAGCACAAAAATTTGAATCTGCTCCGAATTCCGAATCTAACATTTTCTAAATGTTCTGCCAACATATACACAATGCCCGCAACCGCAAAAGACGTGGCGTCCATGCCCCGTTTTTTGCTTGCATCAACATCCGTGTTGCTGCATTGCTGATTTATTTACAGAACATCAAGAAAATCTAAGATTCTCCATAAGTCGCAAATTCAGAATGTTTGTGCTGTTTGACGATTATAGTAATTGTATATGATTTTTACATATCGGGTCTTACAGACCAAGAATGAGTGTATCATCTTTACAGAAAAAGGACAACGGGTTTTGATAAAGAAGTGCTATAATGTGTGTTAGACAGAATATGCCTGATAGGTAATGGACAAGGCATAGATAAGGCATAGGTAGTGTTAAAAGCTAGGGCTCAATAGCGTGATAAAAAGGAGAATTCAAATGGAGTATATACAGGTTCAACATACATTTGCACCGGTTTATGATGCGCATTCGAGGATTCTGATCCTTGGTTCATTCCCATCGGTGAAGTCAAGAGAGCAGCAGTTTTATTATGGACATCCGCAGAACCGATTCTGGAAGATGTTAGCGGGGATCTTTGGGGAGGAACTTCCGGTTACGATCGCACAGAAGCAGGAACTTCTGCTCAGACATCAGCTTGCCGTGTGGGATGTCATTGATTCCTGTGAGATTAAGGGGTCTTCGGACAGCTCGATCCGTAATGTTATTCCAAATGACATGAACCGGATTCTCGGGCAGGCAGATATCCGTAAGATATTATTAAATGGGGGCAAGGCATATGAACTGTTTTGCAGGTATTGCGACAGGGAGCATATGCCGGAGGCAGTGAAGATGCCATCAACCAGTCCGGCAAATGCGGCCTGGAGTCTGGATCGTCTGGTGGAAAGCTGGAGGAAGGAACTGGAAGAATTGATTTTACGTAGATTTTGAAGAATGTTTATTTGTTCAGCTTGTTGAATATTTTTTGTTAAGATGTGGACAATGAAAAAAAGATTGTTTGCAGAATGACTGCATGTTATAATAAATCAATATCAACTTATATAATTATTCATTATTTGGAAAGGGGCATTCATGGAAGCTGTAAAGAGTGTGAAGGATTTTAAAAGAATTCTGTCAATGAATCGGGAAAGCTTATATAACAAATCTATAAACGCTGAAGATATTTCAGTAAAGGATGAATGGATGCACGAAGACCAATGGGATGAGATTTATAAGCAGGAGGAGACCGGGAATGGGAAGTTATAATGTTGGTGAAGTCTGGTGGACACAATTCCCATTTGAGGAGATAGATGAGGTTAAGCGTAGACCGGCTATTGTTATTGATGAAGATACGATAGCAATCCTTGCGATGATGGTTTCTAGCAAAGAAAAAGCCAATCCATATAGTATTGAGGTTACAGATTGGAAGGACGCAGGATTGCCTGTAAGATCATGGGCAAGAATTGATAGAATTATTCGCATGGATGAGTGGCGAATGGAAAAGAAGATTGGAAATTTGTCGGAGCGTGACCTTAAAAAATTTATGGAAATAATTACGGAATATATTACAGGAACATTTCATGAATTCTCATTAGCAGCTATTACAAATCCGGAAGGAAGATATTTACAGGTCTATGATGAACGATGGAACTGTTGGTTATTTCCATATTTCAGAAGCGTAGATCCTAACAAGGACAATGTAGATAAAAGGCATAAGCAGGCTATTAAAGATGGATGTAACAACATGCTATGTAACGCATGCTATACATTGTAAATATTCAGTAAGTGATGGAGTATATAAACAATATAAGCACATATTGTATCGGTTGATATTAAAGGATATACCGGATTATCTGGAAGGAAAATCTTTTGAATTAGAAGGAAAGCGTTATTCCTGGATGTCGATAGACGAATTGGAGAATGATCTGAATACAATGGAAAAAAATGAGGATGTTATTGCATTTGTAAAGGCAAAGTGCAAATAGTAATGTAAGGTAGAGATCTTAGGGCAATCTAAGGTCTTTATTTTTGCCTGTTACTTTCCCATTGACCGGAAAGCGGATTTCAACTAGAATGAAGATAGGATTTTAGGCGCAAATTGAGAAAATGAAGTCCGGCATCGGAATGCCGGTTCGTGGAAGGACTAAAAAATGGAGAAGAGACCGGGAAGACAGATAATTGCGGCGATAGGTATGCTGTTGCTTGCCATGGGATGTTTTGCTGTGCTGCATACGAAGACCGTGTCCGCAGAAGAAGCCGATACAGAAACAGAGAAGCGTGTGGTAAGAGTCGGGTATTATATCACACCGGGATTTCAGGACTATGATGAAGAGACAGGAGAATATGGCGGATACAGTTACGAATATCTGCTGGCATTGAAGCAGTACACGAACTGGGAATATGAGTTCGTACAGGTGGACTTTTCCGATGCAGTTGATATGTTAGAGCGGGGCGAACTCGATCTGATGAACAATGTATCCATTACGGAAGAACGGAAAAACACCCTGAACTTTTCCGAGTATGCATCAGGAACCAATTATGCCTGTCTGGTGACACGTTCGGATAATACGAATTATGCATTGAACGAATATGAAGATTTTGACCATATCCGGGTCGGGCTGCTCAGACGCAGCATTTTTAATGAGAAGTTTTTTGATCTGTGTAAGCAGAAGCATTTTGAGGCAGATGTGACATATTTTGATTCAGAAGATGAAATCAGTCAGGCACTGACAGACGGGACGATCGATGCGAGAGTGGTAAGCAGCTCTTATAATATGGATAAGAAGCGTGTGATCGCCAAGTTTTCTCCGATGGATTATTATTTTGCAGTTCCGAAGAATAAAACAGATATTTACGAGGAGTTAAACCATGCATTAGAAGATATTAAGGAGCAACAGCCGGAATTAGAACAGACCTTAGAGCAGAAGTATTACAGTACGATCAAGGAAGAGAATGTCGTATTGTCTAAGAAGGAAAAGGAATATTTAAAAGAGCATCCGGTGGTTAAGGTGGCATGTACGAGAAGCTGGTATCCGATCTCCTATTATGATAAAAATAATAATTACAGCGGACCGCTGGCGGATCTTTATAAAGAAATTGCCCAGAAAACAGGACTTCGCTTTGATTTTGTACCATATGATAATTATACGGATGATGCATTTGAAAAGGGCGAGACAGAGATGCTCTGTGAAATGCCGCAGGATTATATTTTTGCAGACCGGTATCAGGCAAGCATTACAGATGAGGTGGCACCGGTCAGTGTTTACCGTGTGACGAAGGGAAATCGAGCTGCGGAAGATATTCATACTGCAGCGATTCTGCGTAATACGTATATTGGTTCTATGGCAAAAAAACGTCTGGATGCGGATCAGGTAAAGATTACAGAATATGATACGACGGATGAATGTGTGGATGCTGTTTTCTCCGGAGAAGCAGACTGTACCTATATCAATGCCTATCAGTCGTATTATTATCAGTCGAAGGGCAGGTATCTGTCCCTGCGCTATATTCTGATACCGGAGATGCAGTATAACCTCAGTCTGAGTATTACGAGGAATGAAGATGGACAGATTTTAAAGTCGATCGTGGTCAAGGGACTTTCTGCGATTACGGATAAGGAGATTAAGAAGCTGTTTCAGAATACCGCATCGGATGAAGCGGGCAAGCAGGATCTGGAAGTATTGTTTTATCAGAATCCGATACTTGTCGTGATCGGAAGCGCATTGGCATCTACCATTGCTGTGATCGTTCTTTGTTTTGTGATCTATTCGAGAAAGATGCAGGCAAAAAATGCAGAACTGATCGTGGCAAAGCAGAAGGAAAGCTCGTTCCTATCGCGTATGAGCCATGACATCCGGACACCGTTAAACGGAATTATCGGTATGACCAAGCTTGCGCTTTCAGAAGACCAGAGCGGTGAGGAGTACCGGGATTATTTACAGAAGATCGATGCCTCCGGTCAGTATTTATCCGAACTCGTAAATAATATCTTAGATTTTAAGAAGATCGAAGAGGATAAGTTAGACTTAAAACAGGAAAAATATTTTGTGGAAGAGTTAAACCGTCATATCTGTGATATCATTACACCATTGTGTGAAGAAAAACAGATTATCTTTGACCGGAAAAATATTATTGCAAAAAAGGGTGCGATCATAACCGATAAGATAAGGCTCAATCAGATACTGATGAATCTGCTGTCGAACGCGGTGAAGTATACGCCGGAGGGCGGAACAGTCCGTATTTACAGTGAGAATACCAGCTTTGCAGAGAACCATGTGACAACAGATATCGTGGTGGCGGATAATGAAATCGGAATGAGTGAAGAATTCCAGAAGCATATGTTTGATTCTTTTGCACAGGAGAATCCGACCATAGCCTCCGGTGGCTCCGGGCTGGGACTTTCTATCGTGAAGCTTTTAGTAGAACGTATGGGCGGCGAGATCCATGTAAGGAGCAGACAGGGAGAAGGGACAAGTGTAGTACTTCATTTTACCTTTGCTTATGAGCAAGGGGAAAGGATCAGTGCCAAGCCGGAAGAGTATGAGAAGGATTTCTTATCAGGAAAACGGATTCTGGTCTGCGAAGACAATGAGATGAATGCGGAGATTACAAAAAGAGTATTAGAAAGTAAGCAGGGTGAGGTGATTCTTACTGAGAATGGACAGCTTGGTGTAGAAGCATTTGCGGCTTCGGATATCGGATATTATGATGTGATCTTAATGGATATCCGTATGCCTGTGATGAATGGGATTGAAGCAACCAAGGAGATCCGCCGGATGAAACGTGCAGATGCGAAAACAGTGCCGATCATTGCAATGACAGCAGATGCCTATGATGTTGATATGAAGCGGTCAAAGGAGGCAGGAATGAATATTCATTTATCCAAGCCGATCGATGTTGCAGAACTGTATCATGTCTTATACCGGCTGCTTTGCTGAGGTGGAAAAGATAGGGGGATCACAGATGGAGATTGATTTCGAAGAAATATTAGACTGCATATCGGGTGGAGTTGCGATCTATGAGATCGGTACTACATTAAAGACTCTGATGTTTACCGATGGTATACCAAGAATGCAGGGATTTACGCGCGCAGAGTATGAAAAAGAGATTGCCGAAGATGCGATGAATATAGTATTTGAAGCGGATCGTCCATTTCTACAGGATGCAATCGTGCATGCAGTGGCAAAGCGTACTCCGATCAATATCTCCTATCGTGTTTATTGCAAGAACCGTGATGTGATCTGGGTGAATCTTGCTGGCTATCCGGCAAAAGAGCAGTCCCGGGATGCCGTGATCTATCGTGCAGTATTTACGAATGTGACTGCACAGTTTAATCTGTATCAGGATATCTGCGATAATTCAGCCACCGGTGCACTCGTATTTGCAAAGGATACGCTGCAGACGTATTACGTTAATGCAGCAGTAGAAAGGCTGACCGGTATTGCACGCAGTGAAGGAGTGGAGCGACGTCCGTTTTATCATTTTATTCCGGAACTGACCGATATAGAACGGCAGCAGCTTTTGGCAAAAAAGTCTGAATTTATCCACAAGATTACAGCGAATGGACATGTACTGCATATTTATTCGAGGACGATCCACTGGCAGCAGCGTGAATCGGTGATCGTCTATCTGGCAGATGTAACGTCAGAGTACCGCAAGCAGGAAAAGTTACAGAAAAGCTATGAGGAACAGGTCAGCTTCAGCCGGATCTTATCGAGTATTTCGGTTGCTTCGGCGATGATCAATCTGACGAAAAATTCCATTACCCTGCAGGAAGCGGAAAGAGAAGAAATTCTGTCAGCGTTTACGAAGCAAAAGCCACAGCAGGCATTTGAGACGATGTACCGGCATATTCCGGATCCGCAGATACGAAGTCAGTATGCAGTGATTTTTAATACCGGACAGATGTTACTTGATTTTGATAAAGGCATCACGAAAAAGAGTATCCGTCATCCGTATGACAGCATGGATTACTGGTTAGAGGCAAGCTATGATGCGGTACTGAATCCGAAAACGGGTGAGATCGAGGTCTATTATTTTGAAAAAGATGTTACGCAGGATGAAAGGCAGAAGAGTATTACAAAGTCGTTAGTGGCGCACGAGTACGAAAGTGTTATGCTGATCCATCCGGGAACCGGGCAGCCGACGGTATTAGTCGATGATGGGACAACCATGATCTTTGAAGAGCAGGAGCGTGCAGAAGATTGTCAAAAGGGACTGGAAAATTATTTCCTGAAATATTCTGCCGATCGTGATCCGAAGAAGGCAGCAGATGAAGCAAGCTTAAATGCAGTGAAAAAGGCATTGGAAAAGCAGGATATCTATACGATTTCTTATTCCGTCTATGACAAAAAGCACAGAATTGTAAGAAAACGTTCCAGTTTTTCCTACCTGAATCAGTATAAGACGATGATTCTTTGTACGGTGCAGGATATTACTTCAGATTTTGAAAATGAGGTTGCACAGCGGGAAAAGTTAAAAAATGCGCTGGATGAGGCACATCGTGCCATGAAGGCAAAGACGGACTTTTTATCCAATATGAGTCATGACATGCGGACTCCGATGAATGCGATTTTAGGGTTATCGAATCTGGCAATGGATGTGGATCAGGTGGATGAATTGAAAGATTATATGAGGAAGATCCGGGCTTCCGGCAACCAGCTTTTAAGTCTGATCAATGACACCTTAGATGTCAGCAGGATCGAGAATGGCAAGCTGGTTATGAACCGTGAGTATATTATGAGTGAACGGCTTTTTACGGAAGCTTCTGCTTCTGCACAGGTAATTGCAGAGGAAAAGGACGTGCATTTTGAAACGGTAAAACAGAATGTCGAAAATATTCTGCTTTATGCGGATGTAATAAAGGTGACAAAGATCCTTACAAATCTGTTGTCCAATGCAGTGAAGTTTACTCCGAAGGGTGGCAGGGTAACATTTCTGATCCGTTGTAGGAATACGGATTGTCATCATGCAGAGTATCTGATCCTGGTAAAAGATAACGGAATCGGAATGAGCCGGGAATTTTTAAGCCATATTTATGAACCGTTTTCACAGGAGAGGGCAGACTATTCGACGAATGCGAGCGGAACAGGGCTTGGAATGACGATCGTGCATGAGCTTGTAGTGTTCTTAGGCGGCAGGATCGAGATCCGCAGTGAACCCTCAAAGGGAACCGAGGTATCACTTATTCTTCCATTTGAAGTCGCAGATAAATGCCCGGAAAAAGAAGCCATACAGCAGACGGATGTAAAGTCAGCATCCGGAAAGCTCTTAGTGGCAGAAGATCATACACTAAATGCCCAGATCATCCAAAAAATCTTAGAGAACTTTGGTTATCAGGTTCATGTCGTAGAAAACGGACAGGAGTGTGTTACCGCTTTTGCACAGGCAATGCCGGAGGAGTATGCAGCAATTTTAATGGATATCCGGATGCCGGTTATGGACGGAATCGAGGCAACGAAGGCAATCCGCTGTCTGAAACGGGAGGATGCAGGAACAATCCCGATCATTGCAATGACGGCGAATGCTTTTGAGCAGGATGTCAGGGATTGTATGGCAGCCGGCATGAATGCCCATTTATCGAAACCGATCGTGCCGGAATTATTGTATCAGACCCTCCGGCAATTTGTGAAGGTCTGATGATAGAACATAGAAATAGTAAGACAGACAGCAAGTGTAGTTGAGAGGAAGAGAAACATGTCTTTTGTACATTTACATACCCATACCGAATATAGTCTTTTGGATGGATCAAATAAAATTAGTGAATATGTGGCGAAGGTGAAAGCGCTTGGAATGAATGCAGCAGCTATCACCGATCACGGTGTCATGTTTGGTGTGATCGATTTTTATAAGGCGGCAAAGGCAGCCGGAATCAATCCGATCTTAGGCTGTGAGGTATATGTCGCACCGGGTTCGCGGTTTGACAGGGAACTGTCCCATGGAGAGGACCGTTATTATCATTTGGTTCTGCTTGCAGAAAATGATAAGGGCTACGGCAATCTGATGAAGATCGTATCAAAGGGCTTTGTCGATGGATTTTATTACAAGCCGCGTGTAGATATGGAAGTGTTACAGGAGTACCATGAGGGAATCATTGCCCTAAGTGCCTGCCTTGCGGGTGAGGTGCCAAGACATCTGGTGCGTGGCATGTATGAGGAGGCAAAAGAGATCGCACTGCGTTATGAAGCCTGCTTTGGAAAGGGAAACTTTTTCTTAGAATTACAGGATCATGGAATCCCGGATCAGAAGACGGTAAACCAGCAGCTTTACCGGATGAGCAAAGAGACCGGGATCGAACTGGTTGCGACGAATGATATCCATTATACGAATGCAGAGGATGCAGAACCGCATGATATCCTGCTTTGTATGCAGACCGGAAAAAAGTTAGCCGATGAAGATCGCATGCGCTACGAGGGCGGACAGTATTATGTGAAGTCCGAAGAGCAGATGCGGGAACTGTTTTTATATGCACCGGAAGCGATCGAGAATACACAAAAGATCGCAGACCGCTGTCATGTGGAGATCGAATTCGGTAATACGAAGGTGCCGCACTTTGATGTGCCGGAAGAATATGATTCCTGGACGTATCTCAATAAGCTCTGCTTTGACGGATTAAAGGAACGTTACCCGGACCGCTATGAAGAACTGACACCGAAGCTGCAAGGCGAGTTAGATGTCATTAAAAACATGGGTTATGTGGATTATTTCCTGATCGTCTGGGACTTTATCCATTATGCAAGAGAGCACGATATTATGGTCGGACCGGGACGAGGCAGTGCTGCCGGAAGTCTGGTGTCCTATACGACCGGGATTACTAATATCGATCCGATCCGTTACAATCTGATCTTTGAGCGTTTCCTGAACCCGGAGCGTGTATCTATGCCCGATATTGACGTGGACTTCTGTTATGAGAGACGGCAGGAGGTCATTGACTATGTCGTCCGGAAGTATGGCAAGGACTGCGTAACACAGATCGTAACCTTTGGTACGTTAGCGGCAAGAGGAGTCATCCGTGATGTGGGACGAGTTATGGATCTGCCGTATGCCTTTGTGGATACGATTGCAAAAAGTATTCCGAATGAGTTAAACATCACGATCGACAAGGCGCTCCAGATGAACCCGGAGCTGCGCAGTATGTACGAATCCGATCCGACGGTGAAGAACCTGATCGACATGTCAAAGCGGTTAGAGGGACTGCCGCGTCATACCTCCATGCATGCAGCAGGAGTGGTAATCAGCCAGAAACCGATGGATGAGTATGTACCGCTTTCCAGAGCGTCCGATGGAACAATCACAACACAGTTTACGATGACCACGATCGAAGAACTGGGTCTGCTGAAAATGGATTTTTTAGGATTGCGTACCTTAACGGTAATCCAGAATGCAGTGCGCATGGCAGAGCAGAGCCAGGGTATTACACTCGATATGGATCAGATCGACTATAATGACAAGCAGGTGTTAGATTCCCTTGGAACCGGACATACGGACGGTGTGTTCCAGTTAGAAAGTGCCGGAATGAAGAACTTCATGAAAGAGTTAAAACCGCAGAGCCTAGAGGATGTGATCGCGGGAATCTCACTGTACCGTCCGGGTCCGATGGACTTTATCCCGAAGTATATCAAGGGTAAAAATGATGCGAAAAATATCACTTACGAATGTAAGGAACTCGTGCCGATCTTAGAGCCGACGTATGGCTGTATCGTCTATCAGGAGCAGGTTATGCAGATCGTACAGCATCTTGCGGGATATACGATGGGACAGGCAGATAATATCCGCCGGGCCATGAGTAAAAAGAAGCAGTACGTGATCGATGCGGAGCGTAAGAACTTCGTCTATGGAAATGAAGAAGAGGGCATTAAGGGCTGTGTCGCAAACGGCATTGATGAGAAGGTCGCAAACAGCATCTACGACTCGATGGTAGACTTTGCCAAGTATGCGTTTAACAAGTCACATGCAGCGGCATATGCGGTTGTTTCCTATCAGACGGCGTATTTAAAATATTACTATCCGGTAGAATTCATGGCGGCACTGATGACTTCAGTGATGGACAATACGACCAAGGTATCTGAGTATATTTATACCTGCAGGCAGATGGGAATACAGATCCTTCCGCCGGACATCAACTATGGAGAAGGAGGCTTCTCGGTTTCCGGTAATTCTATCCGTTATGGCTTATCTGCAATAAAGAGCGTCGGACGTCCGGTGATCGAGGCGATTGTGGCAGAGCGGAAGGAACGTGGCAGATTCACGACACTGAAGGACTTTATTACAAGAATGTCCGGACGGGAAGTGAATAAGCGGACGATTGAGAACTTTATCAAGGCAGGAGCGCTCGATGGCTTAGAGGGCAACCGCAGACAGAAGATGATGATCTACGGTTCCCTGCTTGATAATATCAACCATGAGAAAAAGACTTCAATGGCAGGTCAGATGACATTATTTGATCTTGCTTCCGAAGACACCAAAAAGGACTTTGAGATCCGGCTGCCGGAGGTGGAAGAGTATGAAAAGGAAGTTCTTTTAGGCTTTGAAAAAGAAGTCCTTGGCGTCTATATCAGTGGGCATCCGTTAGAGAATTATGTGGAGAAGCTTCGTAAGAATACTTCCCACGTGACAACAGACTTTGTGATCGATGAAGAGACGAATGCGACCAAGGCGCGTGATAATGAGACCGTTGTGATCGGCGGTATGATCACAGATAAAGTCATCAAGTATACCAAAACAAATAAGCCGATGGCGTTTATCACGGTAGAAGATCTTGTGGGAACCGTTGAAGTAATTATTTTCCCGAAGGACTATGAGAAGTATCATATGCTCTTAGAACCGGAAGCAAAGATCTTCGTCCGGGGGCGTGCCAATATCGAAGAAGATCGTGGCGGTAAGATCATCTGTGAGCGGATCGTACCGTTTGATGCAACGAAAAAGGAACTCTGGCTTCAGTTTGCAAATATGCAGGAATACCAGGAAAAGGAAGCAGAGTTGTTTGAAATGATGCATAATTACGATGGCAGGGATACGGTTGTTGTCTATCTGTCAGAAACAAAACAGATGAAGCGGCTTGGAAATAACCGGAATGTCTGCATAAATGACGATTTATTAGAAATACTATATACGTTTATTGGTAAAAATAATGTAAAAGTCGTTGAAAAATCACTGGAAGGCATTGCAAAATAACTGCCTAGGGATTAAAATAGTGAAGACAATCGGTGAATTGTATGAACGGGTATTAGATAAATAGAGGCTCTATATATAGGAGGTAATAGAAATGGCAAAAGAAATCAACACAATTGGTGTGCTGACAAGCGGTGGCGATGCACCGGGAATGAACGCTGCAATCCGTGCAGTGGTACGTGAGGCAATCGCTAAGGGAAAAAAAGTAAAAGGTATTAAGAGAGGATACGCAGGTCTGCTTCAGGAAGAGATCATTGACATGGAAGCAAAGGATGTATCCGATATCATACAGCGTGGTGGTACAATCTTACAGACAGCAAGATGTATGGAATTTGTGACACCGGAAGGTCAGGCAAAGGGTGCCGAGATCTGTAAAAAGCACGGAATCGACGGAATCATCGTAATCGGTGGAGACGGTTCTTTCAAGGGAGCACAGAAGTTAGCAGCACTTGGCATCAATACGATCGGTGTACCGGGAACGATCGATTTAGATATTTCCTGTACCGATTATACGATCGGTTTTGATACCGCTGTCAATACAGCAATGGAAGCAATTGATAAGGTTCGTGATACTTCTACTTCCCATGAGCGTTGTTCCATTATCGAGGTTATGGGCCGTGGAGCAGGTTACATTGCACTGTGGACAGGTATTGCAAATGGTGCAGAGGATATTCTGCTTCCGGAGAAGTATGATTATGATGAGCAGAAGTTGGTGGATAACATCATCGAGAACAGAAAGCGTGGAAAACAGCATCATATTATCATCAATGCAGAGGGAATCGGTCATTCTTCAAGTATGGCAAAGAGAATCGAGGCAGCAACCGGAGTTGAGACAAGAGCAACGATCTTAGGACATATGCAGCGTGGAGGAAGCCCGACCTGTAAGGATCGTGTCTATGCATCTACAATGGGATGTCTTGCAGTAGACTTATTATGCGAAGGAAAGTCCAACCGTCTGGTTGCATACAAGCATGGTGAGTTTGTAGATTATGATATTGATGAGGCGCTTGCAATGACCAAGTCAATACCGGAATATGAGTATCAGATTTGCAGAAATCTGGCACGTTAGGATAACATCAGCCAAAGGCAGGAAGTACGATGATAACAAGCACAGCAAACGCGCAGGTGAAAAATCTCATACAGTTAATGAAAAAAGCAAAAGCCCGGAGAGATCAAGGGCTTTTTGTGGTGGAAGGAAAAAAGATGTTTGCGGAGGTTCCGGCAGACCGGTTACAGCAGGTCTATGTCTCGGAAAGCTTTCTTGCAACCACAGAGAATCAGGCACTATTAGAGGGAAAGCAGTATGAAGTATTATCCGATTCTGTCTATAAGACCGTTTCCGATACACAGACCCCGCAGGGGATTCTCTGCCTGGTGAAGATCCCGCAGTATACGAAGGAAGAACTTTTTCAGGGGGATCAGACACATCTTCTGATCTTAGAGAGCATTCAGGATCCGGGCAATCTTGGAACGATGTTCCGGACAGGCGAGGGTGCAGGAATCAGTGGAGTGATCATGAACCGTACCACGGTCGATCTCTTTAATCCGAAGACGATCCGTTCGACGATGGGCAGTATCTACCGTGTTCCGTTTTTCGTAACGGATGATCTGCCGCAGATGTTGCGGGAATTGCAGGAAAAAGGTGTGCACCTATATGCGGCACATCTTCGCGGTACGATGTCTTATGATGAGCCGGATTACCACACTGCTACCGGATTTTTGATCGGAAATGAAGGAAATGGACTCAGTGATGGGATCGCAGATATGGCAGATACCTATATCCGCATTCCGATGGAAGGACAGGTCGAGTCACTGAATGCGGCAATCGCAGCAACACTTTTGATGTATGAAGTAAACAGACAACGCCGCAGCTAGTATGTATGGGAATGGAGGATGAGCGCGTTATAATAAGGACAAAGTTAGAGAAACCCAGTAAAATCAAGGGGTTAGCACTAATTTAGTCCTTATTTTTATACCAATTTAATCGGCAAGGATAAGGCAGCGCTGACAAATCAAACCGAAATCCAAACATTGCACAATAATTCAGGAGTCATGACCTGAGTGGGGATTTGTGCACCCAAGTGAGGTGACAATTTAATAGTTTTTATTTAGGTAGGACTAAATTAGCACTTGAAACGGAGATAATCCGTCTGGCTGATATAGTCCTACTTTTGCTTTGAAAGGAAGAGAGTATATGGGCAAGGTGCTAATGGAAGTTCTGGTAACAATTCTTATCGCAGGAATATTTCTAATGCTATATTCAGCGATTCGCATATCGGATATAGCGGATCGGAGAGTTAGGGAGATACGAAGTATTGAAACATTCGATAAACAGAATCAGTTGATAACAGATAACAGTTGTGTACAAGGAGGAGTGGCTATGGCAAATAAAGAAAAGAAGATTGAAGGCAGATTAGGATTTAACAGCCAAAATGGAAGATATGGCTTGCTGGTATCAGATTTATGGCAACATACCGGCTTCCATTGTGGAGAATGTTTAGAGGTCAAGGTTGATGACAAATGGATACAAACCCGAATGGAAATGGATATTAACCGTCAGTGGTATCTGGTGGATACGCCATATTCGGGAGATTTAGAGTACGTTTGGGCGAGAATTTAAGAAGCGGAGGAAACACAGAATGAACAACATTGAAATAATTGGAATTGACCATGGTTGGTCACAGATGAAAACAAGCAATACCTGTTTCAATACTTCCATTAAAGAATTAGCAAATGCTCCGGCATTTCACGATAATGTGCTTGAGTATGATGACAGATATTTTGCAGTTGGGGAGGAAAGGCTGGAGGTACTGGACAGTAAGGTGGAAAATGAGAATTTCTATTTATTGACTCTGGTAGCAATTGCAAAGGAATTAGAGATAAGAGGAAAGAGTGAAGCGGATGTGGTTCTTGCGGTGGGACTGCCCCTTACAAGATTTTCCGCAGAGAGAAAGCCATTTATAGATTATCTTTCAAAGAATGGGGATGTGGTATTTGGATTTGAACAGAAGCTTTACAGAATCCACATTTTAAATGTACTTGTTTATCCTCAGTGTTATGCAGCAGTTGCAGGTATGCTTCCCACATTTGGAAAGAAAGCACTTGTCATTGATGTCGGTTCATGGACTGTAGACAGTATGCTGATTGTAAATAAGAAGCCGGATAACAGTCGATGCGATACGCAGAATGAAGGTCTGATTAAGTGTATGAGGGCAATCAACAGAGTGGCAGTACAGGTTAAAAACAGAAAGATTGATGAAGCCGAGATTCAGGAATATATGAAAACTGGAAAGA
>OBLI01001977.1_pt1 | contig 18442 bp, 19 predicted proteins | sample 1519701 | NCBI WGS metagenome assembly OBLI01 (sample SAMEA3663005, study PRJEB22513) | pig gut metagenome | biome: pig gut; feature: pig-associated habitat; material: faeces | place: France | collected 2012 | reverse complement strand
GGCCGAAAGGGCGAACGGGTGGCGAACACGCCCATGCGCCGGTTGCCTCCCAGTCGGGGCGGACGCACCGTGGGCGACCAGCCCTCCCGCATCGCCCGATGAAACCGAAAAATCAGCCACAGGTGGGAAAAGCCCTCCAGCCCCCGCAGGGCGTCCGGATTTCGGTACGCCGGCTCGAACACCACGGTGCCCTGCAGCTGCGGCACAAGGCCGCTCTGCCGCGGCACGCCGAATTTCTCCGGCAGGTCGGTGCGGATATGGGCAATGACGTCCATGGTCATCAGCGTTTCCTCCGGCCGGTGTCCGCGAGGTGGGCGCGGATGTCCTTGGGCAAGCGGAAAAGACGGACGATCTCCCCCGCCACGATGGCCGCCATGCAGCCCACGATGAAGAAAATATTCTGCCACTTTATGGCCGACAGAAACACCAGACACAGCAGCACCAGCAAAAGGCCGTTGATGCGGCGGTTGCCCTCCTCGATGCGCTGCAGCTCCTCGCTTTTGGCGTAGATCACCTTGTCGTACACGAACTCCGTCTTGGCGGCGGGGTCGTGGTACAGGGTCTTGGTGAAATACTGCCAGCGGGTCAGGGGCACGATGCTCTCCCGTTTACTTCCCATATTTTACTCCTCCGCTGCTGCCGTCTGCTCCTCGGGGTCGGCCAGAGCCATGGAAATGACCCGATCGCCCTCGGTCTTGAAGCGCATGACGATGACGCCCTGCGTGGCGCGGCCTGCCGTGCGGATGTTCTGCACGGGGGTGCGGATGAGGATGCCGCTCTCCGTCACCAGCAGCAGATCCTCCGTGCCGTCCACCACCTTGATGCCCACGATGGGGCCGGTCTTCTCCGTGACCATATAGTTGCGGATGCCGGAGCCGCCGCGGCTGGTGATGCGGTAGTCCTCCACGGGGGTGCGCTTGCCGAAGCCGCGCTCCGTGATGGTGAGGACGGTCTTGCCCTCCTGCGCCTTGGCGGCGCCCACCACATAGTCGCCGTCCTTGAGACGGATGCCCCGCACGCCCACGGCTGTGCGTCCCATGGGGCGCACGTCGCTCTCGTGGAAGCGGACGGCCTGCCCGTCATGGGTGGCGATGAGGATATACTGGTCGCCGTCGGTATCCTTCACGCTGATGAGTTGGTCGCCCTCGTCCAGCGTCAGAGCACGAATGCCGTTTTGGCGAATATTTTTAAGCTGCTCCACAGGCAGGCGCTTCACGGTGCCGTTGCGGGTGGTCATGAAGAGGTACATGGGCTTGTCATCCGTTTCGCGGAAGTGGAGCATGGCCTGAACTTTCTCGCCGGTTTCCACCTGAATGACATTGACCATGTTGATGCCCTTGGCGGTCTTGCCGCTCTCGGGGATCTGATAGCCCTTCTTGCGGTAGACCTTGCCGCTGTCGGTGAAGAAGAGGATGTAGTCATGGGTGGACGCCGTGAACACCGACACCACCTCGTCCTCCTCCCGGGTGGACATGCCCTTCTTGCCCATGCCGCCCTTGCTCTGGGCGGCGTATTCGCTGACGGGGGTGCGCTTGATATACCCGGCCTTGGTGAGGGTGAAGACGCACTGCTCCTCCTCGATGAGATCTTCTATGTCGATCTCGTCCTCCACGTCCTGGATCTCGGTCTTGCGCTCGTCGCCGAACTTCTCCGCCAGAGCGGACAGCTCCTCCTTGAGGATCTGCCGCACCAGCGCGTCGTCGGACAGCACACGGCGGAAGTAGGCGATGCGCTCCTCCAGCTCGTCATACTCCTTTTGCAGCTTTTCCCGATCCAGACCCTGCAGAGCCTTCAGGCGCATGTCCAGAATGGCCTGCGCCTGCACCTGATCCAGCCCGAAGCGCGCCATGAGGTTTTCGCGGGCGTCGTCGTAGCTCTCGCGGATGATCTTGATGACCTCGTCGATATTGTCCTGGGCGATGAGCAGACCCTCCAGCAGGTGGGCGCGCTCCAGCGCTTTATTCAGATCGAACCTCGTGCGGCGGACGATGATTTCCTCCTGGAAGTTCAGATACTCGTCAATAATATGCCGCAGGGAGAGGATCTTCGGCTGGCGCTGATTGTCCACCAAGGCCAGCATATTGATGGCGAAGGTGGTCTGGAGCTGGGACTGGGCAAACAGGCGGTTTAGGACCACCTGGGGATTGGCGTCCCGCTTCAGCTCGATGACGATGCGCATGCCGTTGCGGTCGGACTCGTCACGGATGTCGGAAATGCCGTCCAGACGCTTGTCCTCCACCTGCTCGGCGATGCTCTTGATGAGCATGCGCTTGTTCACCTGATAGGGCAGCTCTGTGATGACGATGCGGGTGCGATCCTTGCCGAACTCCTCAAACTCGTGTCGGGCGCGCACCACCAGACGGCCGCGGCCGGTAGCGTAGGCGGCGCGGATGCCGCTGCGCCCCATGATGATGCCGCGGGTGGGAAAATCGGGGCCTTTGATGTGCTGCATAAGGTCGCCCAAGGTGGCTTCGGGGTCGTCCAGCACGCAGATGCAGGCGCCGATGACCTCCCGCAGGTTGTGGGGCGGGATATTGGTGGCCATGCCCACGGCGATGCCGCTGGAGCCGTTCACCAGCAGGTTGGGGAAGCGGGCAGGCAGCACGCGGGGCTCCTTGCGGCTCTCGTCGAAGTTGGGATCCCAGTCCACGGTGTCCTTCTCGATGTCGCGCAGCATTTCGTTGGAGATTTTGGAGAGTCTGGCCTCGGTGTAGCGGTAGGCAGCGGCAGGGTCGCCGTCCACGGAGCCGAAGTTGCCGTGGCCGTCCACCAGCATGTAGCGCATGGAGAAGTCCTGCGCCAGACGCACCAGGGCGTCGTACACAGAAGCGTCACCATGGGGGTGATACCGACCCAGCACGTCGCCCACGCAGGTGGCGGACTTCTTGAAGGGGCGGTCGCTGGTGAGGTTGTCCTCGTACATGGCGTAGAGGATGCGGCGGTGGACGGGCTTCAAGCCGTCCCGCACGTCGGGCAGAGCGCGACCCACGATGACGGACATGGCGTACTCAATGTACGACTGCTCCATCTCCGGCACCAGAGGCGACTCCACGATGTGTTGCTGGGGATACCGGATCTCCTCCGGATCGTATTGGGGTTTTTTACTCATATCGTTTCTCCTTGTCAGAGGCTTAGATCCTTCCAAAAAGGATTCATCATTTGGATCAGCTCATTTTTTCTTCTGCGGTTTCAGGATTTTATCTGCTTTTCCCGTGCAATGGCGGAAACTGCGTCCTTTGTGGATTCAACATAAACCAGCTTTGTTACATTATATTTTGCCGTAAAGCTATTGGGGTCTGCGTGGGTCTTATGCTCCCAAATTCTGCGCTCCAGGTTGCCGGTCACGCCGGTGTAAAGGGTCACATTGGTGGCGCTTGCCAGGATGTATACATAGTACACGCAGTGCTTCCCCCAATCCTGTCATTGCGAACCGGTGCGCACACCGGTGTGGCAATCCGCTCTCCCCGTCCTTGGTGCAGGGGGTATTACGGATTCCCACGACAGTGACGTCGGTCACTGTCTCGGAATGACATGCCTAAATCGTTAATAATCCAAATTCACCGCATACTTGGCCTTGCGCTCGATGAACTCCTTTCGCGGCTCCACCTTCTCGCCCATGAGCACCGTGAAGGTGGCGTCGGCAGCCACGGCGTCGTCCAGGGTGATGCGGCGGAGGGTGCGTTTTTCGGGATCCATGGTGGTTTCCCACAGCTCGTGGGGGTTCATCTCGCCCAGACCCTTAAAGCGGCTGATGTCCACCTTGGCATCGGGGTTGTCCCCTCGCAGTTCGGCGGAAACGGCGTCGCGCTCCTCGTCGGAATAGGCCACTCTCGTCTGCTTGCCGCGGCTCAATTTATACAGCGGCGGCACGGCGGAATATACATAGCCATTCTCAATCAGCGGCCGCATGAAGCGGAAGAAAAACGTCAAAAGCAGGGTGCGGATGTGGGCGCCGTCCACGTCGGCATCGGCCATGATGATGATTTTGTGGTAGCGCAGCTTGGCGTCGTCGAACTCGTCGCCGATGCCCGCGCCCAGGGCGGTGATGACGGGCTGGAGCTTGTCGTTGCCGTAGACTTTATCCGCCCGGGCCTTTTCCACGTTGAGCATCTTGCCCCACAGGGGAAGAATGGCCTGAAAGCGGGAGTCCCGCCCCTGGGTGGCGGAGCCGCCTGCGGAGTCGCCCTCCACGATGTAAAGCTCCGTCAGCTCGGGGTTATTTTCGTTGCAGTCCCGCAGCTTGTCGGGCATGGCCGCGCCCCCCAGCGCCGTCTTGCGGCGGATGGACTCTCTGGCCTTTCGGGCGGCCTCCCGGGCGCGGTTGGCGGTGAGCGCCTTGTCCAGAATGGTGCGCGCCACCATGGGGTGCTCCTCCAGATACACCGAGAGCTGGTCGCTGACGATGCTGTCCACTAACGTGCGGATGTAGGCGTTGCCCAGCTTGTCCTTGGTCTGCCCCTCGAACTGTGCCTCCGTCAGCTTCACGGAAATGACGGCGGCAATGCCCTCGCGGCAGTCTTCGCCGGAAACCTTGTCGTCTCCGTCCTTGAGCATGCCGTATTTCGTGCCGTAGGCGTTGAGCACACGGGTCAGCGCCGCCTTGAAGCCGGTCTCATGCATGCCGCCGCCGGGGGTGTGGATGTCGTTGGCGAAGGACACCAGCGTCTCATTATAGCCGTCGTTATATTGCAGAGCGATCTCCGCCGTGGAGTCGCCCTTGGCACCGGCGAGGTAGATGACCTCCTGATGCAGCGGCGTCTTGTTGCGGTTGAGATAGGCCACATACTCCCGAATGCCGCCCTCATAGCACATGGTCTCCCCCTGCTCGCGTCCGGTGCGGGCGTCGGTGATGGTGATGCGCAGGCCGGCGTTGAGGAAAGCCTGCTCCCGCATGCGGGTGTGGAGGATCTCGTAGTCGTACTCCAGCGTGTCAAACATCTGGGGGTCGGGCTTGAAGGTGACGGTGGTGCCGGTGTGGTCGGTGTCGCCGACGATCTTCATCTCCTGCGTGATGTCGCCGCGGGAGAATTTCATCTCGTAAATGTGGCCGTTCTTGTGCACCTGCACCTCCAGCCACTCCGAAAGGGCGTTTACAACGGAGGCGCCCACGCCGTGAAGGCCGCCGGAGACCTTGTAGCCTCCGCCGCCGAACTTGCCGCCGGCGTGCAGCACGGTGTACACCACCTCCAGGGCAGGCCGCCCGGTCTGGGGCTGGATGTCCACGGGGATGCCGCGCCCGTTGTCGGTAACGGTGATGGTGTTGCCCTCGTTGATGGTCACGGTGATGTCCGTGCAGTAGCCGGCCAGCGCCTCGTCGATGGCGTTGTCCACAATCTCATAGACGAGATGGTGCAGACCCGAGGAGGACGTGGAGCCGATGTACATGCCCGGCCGCTTGCGCACGGCCTCCAGACCCTCCAGCACTTGGATCTCCGAGGCGTCATATTCCGTTTCCACGGCAATGACTTTTTCCAGTTCTGACATAAATTCTATCCTTTCTCAAGGGAAGATGATCTTCCGCTGTATTTACAAAACAAAGACGCAGGGAACAAAATGAGCTGTGTTACGGCGGGCTTATACCGCACCTCTTGTTAACGGTGTCATTGCGAAGCCAGTGCGCACACCGGTCGTGTGACATCTGTAATACCCTCGCACAAATCAAAAAAGAACGGATTGCCACACCAGTGACATCGGTCACTGGTTCGCGATGACACGATATAAAGGCTCTCCTACTCTCCCCTGCTCCGCTTTTGCAGCGTCTGCGTGTTTAATTGCGAAATATACACGATCTGCCGGTGGTACGGGTGGTCGCACACCAAAAACGACTTGGGGATGTCCTCCGTCACCGGCACCACCACGCCCTCCTGCTCCGCCTTTTCCAAAAACTCACGGGTGCGCTTGGACTGCGAGGTGATGTCCAGATCGAATATGCCGATGATGCGTTTCTCGGGGAGCATGGCGTTCTGGCCGATGTGCAGGTAGCTCATCACAGCACCTCCCCGTTCCGAATGTGAAACAGCCGGCCTGCCTGCAGGCGGTCCAGCCTGTCATTTTCGCAGCAGGTGATAAACACCTGTCCGCCGGAAATGCGGTTTAATACATACTCCTGCCGCTTGGGATCCAACTCCGAGAGCACGTCGTCCAGCAGCATCACAGGATACTCTCCCACGGCGCCGCGGTGTATCTCCCGATCCGCCAGCTTCAGCGCCAGCGCCGCCGTGCGCACCTGCCCCTGGGAGCAGAACTGCCGCGCGCTGCGGCCGTTGATCTCCACAAGAAAATCATCCTTGTGCGGCCCCGAAAGGCACAGCCCCGAGGCCAGCTCCGCCCGATAATGGCTCTCCTGATGCGCCCGCAGCGCCTTTACAATCTCCTCCACGGATGCAAAAGGATCGGCCACTGTCTTCACCGTTTCATAGCGCAGGGCAAGGCTCTCCCGCCCGCCGGAGCAGTCGGCGTGCGCCGGCGCGGCAAAGGATTGCAGCGAACGGCAGTACTGCGCCCGATAGTGGATGAGGATGGCTCCCATCCGGCACATCTGCTCGTTGAACTCCGGCAGCATCTGCAAAAGAGAGGGGTTCTCCTCGCTGTCCCGCAGGATGCGGGTCTTGTGTTCATATAATCGGTGGTACTCCCCCAGCGTCTCGGCGTAGCGGGGGCGCAGCTGGCACAGGGACTGATCCATGAACTTCCGCCGCGCGGCAGCCCCTTCCCGAATGATGAATAAATCTTCGGGGCTGAAGAACACCGTGTGCAGTACGTCGGAAAGCTCCGAGGCGTTCTTGGCGGCCACGCCGTTCACGGTCATTTTCCGCCGCCGGCCGGCCTGCAAGGTGATTTCCGTGACAAATTCCCGCTCACGGGAGAAGATCTCTCCCCGCAGAAACGCCTGCGGGCTTTCAAATCCGATCAGCTCCCTGTCCGCCCTTGTGCGGGGCGACCGGCCGCAGGAAAGATACACCACGGCCTCCAGCAGGTTGGTCTTGCCCTGTGCGTTCTCCCCGTGGATCACATTGCACGTCGGATCAAACGTCAGCGTCTGCTCCCGATAGTTGCGAAAGCCGCGCAGGGTCAGCTTATTGATCTGCATAGCGCACGCCAAGGAGCAGACCGTGGTAATCCACCGTGTCGTTGGGACGTATTTTTCTGCCCCGCTGGGTGCAGACTGCGCCGTTCACCAGCACCTCGCCCTCCTGCACGCGGATCTTCGCCTCGCCGCCGGTGGCCACAGCGTCCGCCAGCTTCAAAAGATCCTGCAATTTGATATATTCCGTTGTAATGGTGACCATTTTCATCGTCTTATCCTCACGCCTTCAGCCGCACGGGCAGCACCATGTAAAGAAAATTGTCGCTGCCGTCCACGGGAGTCAGCACGCAGGGGCTGATGCCCGTGTTCAGCTCCATCACCACCTGCTCCGCCGGCGCAAAGCGCAGAGCATCCATGAGATAGCGGTTGTTGAATCCTATTTCCAGCCCCTGACCGTCGCCGTCCACAGGACAGACGTCGGTAGCCTCGCCGTTGCCGGTCTTGGCGGACATGATGACGCTGCCGTTTTCCAGCAGGCAGCGCACGGGGCTTTTCAGCTTTTCGCTGATGACCACGCTCACGCGATCCAGACTGCTGAGCATGGTCTTGGTGTCCACGGTGAGGCGGATGGGATTGTTGCGGGGAATGGCGTTTTTATAGTCCAGAAATTCGCCGTCCAGTTTGCGGCAGATGAGCCGAGTGGAGCCGGTTTCAAACATAAGGTGCCGCTTGCCGAGGATCACGGTGATAGGCTCCTCGCTGTCCTCGCAGATCCTTTCCACCTCGTTCAGCGCGTTGCCGGGGCACACGAAGCGGAAGGCACCGCCCTCCAGCTTCTCGATCTTCTCCCGCCGCAGCGCCAGCCGGAATCCGTCCACGGACACCGCCGTCACGCCGTTAATGCCCACTTCAAAGAGCGTGCCGGTGTGGATGGGGCGGTTTTCGTTGGTGGAAACGGCGAAGGACGTCTGGTTGATCATGGCTTTCAGGATGCCCTGCTGAATGGTGAAGGTGTACTCGTCGTCCACCTCGGGCATTTCGGGGTAGTCGTCGGCGGACAGACCCAGAATCTCAAACCGCGCGTCGCCGCAGGTGAGCGTGACCATGAACTTTTCGTCGGCGGAAAACACGATGACGTCATCGGGCATTTTGCGGATAATGTCCCCGAACAGGCGGGCGCTGAGCACGATGCGGCCGCCCTCCCGAATATCGGCCTCCAGGCGGGTGCGGATGCCGGTCTGCATATTGTAGCCCGACAGGGTCAGCACGTCGTCGCCCTCCAGCAGTAGCCCCTCCAGCGCGGGAATGGAGCTTTTTGTGGCGACGGTGCGGGAGGCGGTGTTCACGGCAAGCTGCAGCAGCGCCTTTTCGCAGGAAAACTTCAGCATGGCACTTCATCCTTTCATTTCAGAAAAAATTCCGCGCATATTTTATGCGCACAGAACATAAACTAAGTATTTTTTAGTAACAGTAGTTGTAGGGAAAACTTTTGTGGAAACCCCTCGCAAAGCCGCGGAAAAGCAGCCTTTTTTTTCCACACGGATCGGAGCGGGATTCCACAGCTTTCCACGGGAAAAGAGCGGAAATATTTTATCCACAACCTTTCCACGCGGAGATCACAAGCTATGTGGAAAAATCAGACCTTGGGGTTGGCGTTTATGTTGGTGGTGATCTGCTTCACGGTCTCGGCAAAGGCGGGGTCGGAGCGCATTTGCTTTTCCACCTTGTCCAGGGAGTGCAGCACCGTGGTGTGATCCCTGTCGCCGAACTCCTTGCCGATGTCCGCCAGATTCATGCAGATCATGCGCCGCATGAGGTACATGGCGATCTGACGGGCGTTCACCACCTCGCGGCCGCGGCTCTGACCCCGCAGCACGTCCTCGTCGATGTGGTAGGTGGTGCAGATGTAGCTCACCACCGCCTGCGCCGTGGGGACGTACTCGTTGTTTCGCTTGATCATGTCGCGGATGGCCTTGAGAATGTCCTCCTGCGCCATGGTGCTGCCCATGAGATCGTAATAGGCCAGAATTTTGTTCAGCGTGCCCTCAATCTGCCGCACGTTGGCGGTGACGTTCTCCGCGATGAGATCCGTCACGGGATCGGAGAGCTTCACGCCCAGCATGGCGGACTTGTTTTTCACGATGGCCAGCCGCGTTTCGTAGTCCGGCGGCGTCACGTCTACCATCAGACCCCACTCAAAGCGAGTGCGCAGCCGATCCTCCAGCTTGGTCATTTCGCGGGGCGGCCGGTCGGAGGTGAGGACGATCTGTTTGCCGGCCTCGTAGAGAGAATTAAAGGTATGGAAAAATTCCTCCTGGGTCTGCTCCTTGCCGGCGATGAACTGCACGTCGTCCACCAGCAGCAGCGTGGCCTGGCGGTATTTCTCCCGAAACTCGGCGTTTTTGCCCTCGCGGATGGATGCCACCAGTTCATTGGTGAAGTCGTCGCCCTTGATGTACACGATCTTCGCGTCGGGATGATTCTGCTTCAGCCCGTGGGCGATGGCGTAGAGTAGGTGGGTCTTGCCCAGGCCGGAGTCGCCGTAGATGAACAGCGGGTTGTAGTTTGCGCCCGGGCGCTCGGCCACGGCGTGGGCGGCGGCGTAGGCCAGCTTGTTGCTGGGTCCCACCACATAGTTTTCAAAGGTGAAAACGCAGGAATCCCCCACGTCCTTCGGGTGATCCGGCGTCACGCCGTGGTAGGCCGACAGCTGCTCGTCGTTTAAAATTTTGATCTCGAAATCCGCCGAAAAAAGCTCCCGCAGGGCGTCCCGTATGTGGGGCAGAAAGCGCGCCTCGATGGTCTTTTTCTTAAATTCGTTGCCGCAGTGCAGCACGAAGGCGGAGTCCTCCATGGTCACCACCTCCACCTCGTCGAACCAGGTGTTGATGGTGGTGGGGGCCAGCTGCTGTGACATCTGCTGCAGCACGCTGCCCCATACATCGGTCAGTGAATTCAAAGTGATAGCTCCCCTTTCCCAAAGTTGATTCTATATATTGGAAGATCCCGCCACCGTTGTTGCACAAAAGGGGGCAACACCGTGGAAAAATTTTTTTATTTTTTGCAAACTGCGGAAAAAAGCCGCCGCCGATGCGCACCGCACTTCCAAAAAACTGTCCTTGCGAACCAGCGACCGACGTCACTGGTGTGGCAATCCGCACTCCCCGCGCCCTGTGTCCTTCGCAGAGGGCGATGCGCACATCGCGTCCCGCCTGCAGCAAAAGCGGGCGAAACAGCTGCACCATAAGTATAGCAGAAATCCAATCAAAAGTCCAATACTTTATATTTAAATAAGGTGTATATTTTTCCTGCCCCCACCGGCACATTTTCTCTCAAAACCGCCCCCGCGTGGGAAATATTTCTGTTGACAGGCTGTTTTCCCTTATGTATAATAAGCAGAGTGCCGCTTTGTCGGCGTATGAACTTGTCAACTGCGGGGCAGGAGTCATCCTGCCCGCCGTCGAGTAAGTGCGGCGGAGCCTTTTCCGCCGCCGGATTTTCTATATAATGGAGGTGTCCTGCAATGTTCCGTACCTATCAGCCCAAGAAGCGCCAGCGCTCCAAGGTGCACGGCTTCCGCAAGAGAATGGCTACTGCCAACGGCCGCAAGGTTCTGGCTCGTCGCCGTGCCAGGGGTCGTGCTCGTCTGACCCTCTGAGGTCACGGAAGGTGCATCCGGCATAGCTCGTGAAAACAGGGACGGTGGAAGGGAAAACTGCCGTCCCTATTCGTCTATGCGCATGTCGCTTGGAAAAGTCAGGAGTGAGCCATGAAAACAGCCGTAACGGTCAAGGAAAATTATGAATTTCGCCGCATTTACCGGAAGGGTCGGTCTGCCGTTTGCCCCTACCTGGTGGTCTATTGCCTGAAAAATCGGGCGGGAGGCAGCCGTCTGGGGGTCACGGTGAGCAAGAAGCTGGGGCACGCGGTGGTGCGCAATCGGGTGCGCCGCCGGATCCGCGAGCTTTACCGCCTGAACCGCGATAAAATGCAGTCCGGCTGGGACGTCATCATCGTCGGCCGCAGCCGCAGCATCGGCGGCTCCTTTCAGAAAATGACCGAGGCCTATCTGGACTGCCTGCGCCGGCTCTCCCTTCTGCGGGAGGAGGACGCATGAAAAAGTTCGTGACCTCTGCCATCCGGTTTTACCAGCGGCAAATTTCGCCGCTGTCGCCCCCCCGCTGCCGCTATATCCCCACCTGCTCGGAGTACGCTCTGGAGGCGGTGGAGAAGTACGGCGCCGTCAAGGGGAGCTGGCTGGCCGCCAAGCGCATCCTGCGGTGCAACCCCTTCCACAAGGGCGGGTATGATCCCGTCCCGTAAGCAACGGTTTTTCCCAAGTATCAAACGGAGGAAAAAAATATGTTCGCACAACTCGGATATTATATCTGTGTGCCTTTTGCCTGGCTGACCCGCGTGTTTTACTCGCTGACGGGTTCCTACGGCTTGGCGCTGATCCTCTTCACCCTGGTGGTGAAGCTGGTGATCCTGCCCTTCCAGCTCAAGGGTAAAAAGAGCATGCTGCGCATGAGCCGTATGCAGGGTAAGATCAAGGAGATCCAGACCAAGTACGCCAATAACAAGCAGCGCCAGCAGCAGGAAATGGCGGATCTGTATGCCCGCGAGGGCGTGAACCCCATGTCCGGCTGCCTGTGGTCCTTCCTGCCCTTCCCCATTCTCATCGCCCTGTATGCCATCATCCGCCAGCCCCTGCGCTACCTTATGGGTCTGAGCGTGGAAACCATTTCGTCCATTTCCGACGCCGCCGTGAAGCTGGGCTACACCGTGGCCGAGGGCGGCAATGCCTCTGCCTATGAGCAGATCTATCTGGCCAAATTTGTCCATCAGAACTGGGCCAGCTTCGACGGCCGGTTCGACGGCCTCATCAATCTGGACTATAACTTCCTCGGCATGGATCTGGCCTCTCAGGGCTCCACTCTGTTCGGTCAGATCACCACCGGCGGCTGGGCCGTTATCGGCGTGCTGCTGCTGCCCATCATCGCCACGGCGCTGCAGTTCCTCATGACCATAATCAGTATGAAGACCAGCGGCAACACCAGCGGTCAGGGCAAGCTCATGATGTACCTCATGCCCCTGATGACCCTGTGGATGGGCTACATTCTGCCCGCCGCTCTGTGCGTGTACTGGATCGCCAACACCGCTTTTTCCATCGTGCAGGAGCAGGTGCTCAACAAGTATTTCAATAAGGTGCTCGACCGCGAGGAGACGGACAAGGAGCGCGCCAAGCGGGAAGCCCGCGCCGCCAAGATGATGGCCTCCCGTGAGCGCATGCTGCAGCAGCAACAGCAGATGGAAAAGGCCAAGTCCGGCGGCAAGAAGCCCCAGAACGCCTCTGCCAAAAAGCAGGACAAGAGAGCCAGCACCAATGAGAACGGTCGGGTGGGGCAGCGTCCCTATGCCCGCGGCCGTGCCTACAGCGAACACCACTACGACGAATAAGTACGACGAATAAGGAGTTTTGTCATGCGTTATATTGATGTAACAGGCAAGACCGAGGAGGAGGCCATCCGCAAAGGTCTGGAGCAGCTGGGTTTGGAGCGGGACGACGTTTCCGTGGAGATCCTGGAGCGCGCCAGAAGCGGATTTTTGGGCATCGGCAGCAGTCCCGCCAAGGTTCGCGTGACCTATGAGCTGGACGTTGCGGAGGAGCCGAAGCCCGAGGCGCCCAAGGCCAAGCCTGCGGAGAAGAAGCCCGAAGTGCCCAAGGCCAAGCCTGCGGAGAAGAAGCCCGAACCCAAGGCCGAGGAGAAAAAAACGGAGCCTGCCGCTCCCGCCTGCGATAACGACGATGCCCGCCGCATCAAGGACTTCCTCACGGGTCTTCTGGAGCACATGGACAGCGCCGCCGAGGTGAAGGTGTACGAGGAGGAGAAGAACCGCTACAAGGTCATTCTGGAGGGTCAGAAGCTGGGCGCGCTCATCGGCCGCCGCGGCGAGACCCTGGACGCCATCCAGCAGCTCACCAACTACGTCGTCAACAGCGGCCGCGATAAGCATCTGCGCATCCACGTGGACGCCGAAAACTACCGCGCCAAGCGGGAGCAGAGCCTGGAGAGCCTGGCCAATAAAGTGGCCGGCAAAGTCCTCAAGTACCGCCGCAGCGTCACGCTGGAGCCCATGAACGCCTATGAGCGCCATGTGATCCACGCCGCCCTGCAGGATAAAGAGGGCGTCACCACCTACTCCATCGGCACCGAGCCCAACCGCCGCGTAGTCGTGGCCTACGAGCGGGGCAACCGGTAAATTTCAAAATGCGCCAAAAAGAAACAGACCGGAGCAATTCGGTCTGTTTTTTTCAATTCCTATAAAAAAACACTTCCCGTAGGGCGGGGTGCCCCACCCCGCCGCGCCATTAAAAAACCCTGTCATTGCGAACCAGCCCGCAGGCTGGTGTGGCAATCCGTACTCCCCCGCACCGCACCCCCCAACTCCGCCTATTTCCTCATCATAAAGAAATCGCCCCGCCGACAGCCGCAGCCGCCGATGAGGCAATTTTTTATGCGCAATTTTCATATCCCGAAAAACGCCTTCCCGTTCTCCCAAGTGGCCTTTTCCACTTCCTCGGCGGAAATGTCCTTGATCTCGGCGATCTTCTCCGCCACGAAGCGCACATAGGACGAGTCGTTCCGCTCCCCCCGATGGGGCACCGGCGTCAGGTACGGCGCGTCGGTCTCGATCATCAGCTTCTCCAGCGGCACGGCGGCGATGACCTCCGGCGCTTTTTTGGCGTTTTTGAAGGTGGCCGCCCCGTTAAACGACAGCATCCACCCCATTTTGATGAGCGCCTGCGCCATCTCCACCGACCCGGCGAAGCAGTGGAACACCCCCGTCACCTGTGGAAATTCCCGCACGATGGACAGCGTGTCGGCGTGGGCATCCCGGTCGTGGATGATAACGGGCAGATGCAGTTCCTGCGCCAGAGCCAGCTGCCGCCGCAGCACCTCCTGCTGCAATTCTCTCGGCGGGTTTTCCGCCCAGTAGTAGTCCAGCCCGATCTCCCCGATGGCCACCACCTTGGGCGCCTTGGCCAGCGCCCGCAGCCCGTCCATCATGGCCGGCGCAAAATCCCCGCAGTTTTCCGGATGAATGCCCACGGCGGCGTAGAGAAAGTCGTATTTCTGCGCCATGTCCACCGCCGTGCGGGAGGAGGCCAGGTCGCAGCCTGGGTTCACAATGAGGCCGACGCCCTTCTCCGGCATGGCGTTCAGCAGCGCCTCCCGATCCTCGTCGAACCGCTCATCGTCATAGTGCGCGTGGGTGTCAAACAGCATAGGCGCCCCCTCAGTCCGCGTGCAGCTGCGTTTCGGCAATGCAGTCGTTTTTGATGTCCATGAGCCGCTTCATGTGTTCCTGCTCCATGTGGACGCGCTGCTGCTCACGGCTTTCCCACTCCTCTATGAGCAAAATCTCGTCCTCATTCTGGCAGGAGAGGTAGTAGTCGTACCGCAGGCAGCCATCCTCCCCCCGAATAGCCGAGAGGATGCCGCTCTCCACGATGCGCCGCAGAAATTCCTCCCGTCGGCCGGGCTTTGCAAAGTAATTCACAGATAGCTTCAGCATTTCAAACCTCCAGCTCCAGCACCACCGGACAGTGGTCGCTGCCGTATATTTCGCTGCGGATGTCCGCCGCCTTGATCCTGTCCTTCAGGCGCTCCGACACGATGAAATAGTCGATGCGCCACCCCACGTTCTTCTCCCGCGCGTGGAAGCGGTAGCTCCACCAGGAGTAGCGGTTCTCCACGTCGCCGTGTATGTACCGGAAGGTGTCCACGAAGCCGCTGCCCAGCAGGCGGGTCATCTTCTCCCGCTCCTCGTCGGAAAAGCCGGGGTTCTGCCGGTTGGTCTTGGGATTTTTCAGGTCTATTTCCCTGTGCGCCACGTTCAGGTCGCCGCAGTACACCACCGGTTTTTTCGCGTCCAGCTCCAGCAGGTATTCCCGCAGGTCGTCCTCCCACTGCATCCGGTACGGAAGCCGCTTCAAGCCGTCCTGGCTGTTGGGCGTATAGCAGCAAACGAGGTAAAACGCCGGATATTCAGCCGTGATGATCCGCCCCTCGTGGCGGTGCTCGTCGCCGCCGAAGTCGTAGGTCACGTTCAGCGGCTGGCTTTTTGTCAGAATGGCCGTGCCGGAGTAGCCCTTTTTGTCGGCGGAGTTAAAATAGCGGTGGTAGCCCGCCAGGTCAAACACCGCCTGCTCCGGCTGCAATTTCGTCTCCTGCAGGCAGATCACGTCCGGATCCTCTCCGGCCACATAGTCCAAAAAGCCCTTGCCCAGCGCAGCCCGCAGGCCGTTCACATTCCAGCTTACCAGTTTCATGAAAAGCTCCTTCGCGTTTTTTACCATAGTATAGCACATTCCGCGCCAAAACCCAACAAAAACATTGACAAAGCCGCCCTCTGGGAATAATATAATAGGGAATTGTGAAGGATAACGATGTATTACCCTCGCAGAGTTCGCATCCGCAGATGCGAAAAATTAAAATCGTTTTTCACCGCGAAGTGCGCATGGGGAAAAAGATTTGAAAAATTTGACAGGATCATAAAAGGCAGTGAAGGAAAGAGTACCCCATTTTAGGCCGCCAAAGAGAGCCCGGGCAGGTGAAAGCGGGCGCGGAACGGAGGGGGGAACATGGCTCCGGAGCCGTTGGGTCGAGGGTCGCGGGGCGGCTTCAGGCTCGAACGGGGGCGCCCGTGACAGCGCAGGAGTGTAGCGGCACTCCGTGAGGCCGTTTTGCGTGAGCGGGCGGCGAAGCAAGGTGGTATCACGGTGCAAAGCATCGTCCTTGACAGCAGTCGGGGGCGATTTTGTTTTTAGTCCGGGGCACAAACCCTTTCGTAGGGGCTGCTCCCCACATCGTCCCGCCCCACCGCACTTCTTGTAATGCTTCCGTAGGGGCGACCCTTGCGGTCGCCCGCCCATTGCACCTCTTGTTACACTTCGTAGGGGCCGAGGCCTACATCGTCCCGCCCCACCGCACTTCTTGTAACGCTTCTGCAGGGCGACCCTTGCGGTCGCCCGCGGGAGGGGCAAAGCCCCTCCCCTACGCACCACAGGAAACCCACCGCCCCCTTGCAAAACCCCATCTACAATTTTAAGCCGCTCTTCCATTCGGAGCGGCGGAAAAGGAGATACACCCATGGAAAAGAAAAAGTTCTACATCACCACCCCCATCTATTACCCCTCCGACAAGCTCCACATCGGCCACAGCTACTGCACCGTGGCCACCGACGCCATCGCCCGCTATAAGCGCCTGCAGGGCTTCGACGTCATGTTCCTCACCGGCACCGACGAGCACGGCCAGAAGATCGAAACCAAGGCCCAGGAGGCCGGCATGACCCCCCAGGCCTTCGTGGATAAGATCGTGAACGGCGAAAAGGGCGTGCGGGATCTGTGGAAGCTGATGAACATTTCCAACGACCGCTTCATCCGCACCACCGACGACTACCACTGCGAGGCCGTGCAGAAGATCTTCAAGAAGATGTACGAAAAGGGCGACATCTACAAGGGCGCCTACAAGGGCAAGTACTGCACCCCCTGCGAGAGCTTCTGGACGGAGAGCCAGCTGGTGGACGGCAAGTGTCCCGACTGCGGCCGCGAAGTCCACGACGCCGAGGAGGAGGCGTACTTCTTCCGCCTGAGCAAGTACGCAGACCGCGTGCAGCACCTTCTGGAGGACACGGATTTCCTCCAGCCCCGCTCCCGCGTCAACGAAATGGTGAATAACTTTATCAAGCCCGGTCTGGAGGATCTTTGCGTCAGCCGCACCAGCTTCAGCTGGGGCATCCCCGTGGACTTCGACCCCGGCCATGTGGTGTACGTCTGGGTGGACGCTCTGTTCAACTACTGCACCGCCTTGGGCTTCTGCAACGAGAAATATCATGATTACGACAAATACTGGCCTGCCGACTACCACATCGTGGGCAAGGAGATCGTCCGCTTCCACTCCATCATCTGGCCCGCCATGCTCATGAGCATGGAGATGCCTCTGCCCAAGCACGTCTACGGCCACGGCTGGCTGGTCATCGACGGCGGCAAGATGTCCAAGTCCAAGGGCAACGTGGTGGATCCCTATGTTTTGGCGGAGAAGTTCGGCGTGGATGCTCTGCGCTTCTTCCTGCTGCGCACCTTCCCCTTCGGCACCGACGGCAACTTCTCCAATGAGCTGCTCATCAACACCATCAACGTGGATCTGGCCAACGATCTCGGCAACCTCGTCAGCCGCACCTGCGCCATGGTGGAGAAGTATTTCGGCGGCACCCTGCCCGAAGCCCGGGAGGACAGCCCCGCCGACTGCGACCTGAAAAAGCTGGCCTGCGCCCTCCGCGAGCGCTATCAGGCCGAGATGGACAAGCTCCAGCTGCAAAACGGTCTGGAGGAGATCTTCAAGGTCATCGACCGCGCCAATAAGTATATCGACGAGAATGCCCCCTGGAAGCTGGCCAAGGAGGAGGGCAAGGAGGCTCGTCTGGCCACGGTGCTCTATAACCTGCTGGAGACCGTGCGCATCTGCACCGTCCTGCTCACGCCCTTCATGCCTGCCAGCTGCGACAAGATTTTCGCCCAGATCGGCGCCTGCGAGGGCTGCCGCACCTGGGACAGCGCCGCCCAGTGGGGCAAGCTGAAAGCCGCTGTCACCGTCACCAAGGGCGAAGCCCTCTTCCCCCGCATCGACGCCGAAAAGGCGCTGGCGGAGCTGGACGCTTTGCAGGAGGCGCAGAAGAAGGCCGCCCTCCCCGCGCTGGAGATCGAGCCATTCACCGAGTCCGAGGTGGACTTCGACACCTTCTGCAAGTCCGATTTCCGCGCCGTGAAGATCAAGGCCTGCGAGGCAGTGAAAAAGAGCGACAAGCTCCTGAAGTTCACTCTGGACGACGGCTCCGGCACCGACCGCACCATCGTCTCCGGCATCCACCATTACTATGAGCCGGAGGACCTGGTGGGCAAGACCGCCGTGGCGATTCTGAACCTACCCCCCCGCAAGATGATGGGCATTCCCTCCTGCGGTATGCTCATTTCCGCCGTACACAAGGAAAAAGGCGAGGAAAAGCTGCACCTTCTGCTGCTGGACGATTCCATCCCCGCCGGCGCCAAGCTCTGCTGACGCCCTCGTGATTGAAATATTATAATATGTAACAGGAAAAGAGAGCGCCTTCGGGCGTTTTCTTTTTGCGCTATTTCTTCTTGTGCGCTGCCCTTGACAATGCCGCAAAATGGGATATAATTTGAAAATGAAAATCGTTTTCAAATTAGGAGGTCGATCCTATGTCCTATATGACCCGGCAGCAGCAGGCGGTGCTGCAATGCATCGAATCCTGCCCCGGCGGCCGCGCCACGGCCATGGAGCTGATGCAGCGGCTGCGGCAGAGCGGCCAGACCGTGGGCTTGAGCACCGT
>OBLI01001976.1_pt1 | contig 18447 bp, 20 predicted proteins | sample 1519701 | NCBI WGS metagenome assembly OBLI01 (sample SAMEA3663005, study PRJEB22513) | pig gut metagenome | biome: pig gut; feature: pig-associated habitat; material: faeces | place: France | collected 2012 | reverse complement strand
GTCTTTACCTAACAAGGGCTTACCTGCTTTCAGCTGTTCAATAGCCTTGTTCTTGATACTCTCGAAATCAAACTCTTCTTTCATAAAAAAACTGTGTTAGCAAAGTTAATATTTTATTCTTTGCTGACACAGTTTAATTTACATCCTCACTCAAAGCGCTAACTTCTCCTTCAATAATTTGTAGCCGGAATAGCTGGCCCGGAGTGTTACGCCATTCTTGAGGCGTACCTGATAGGTTTCCTTGCCAAACAATTCGATACGAGCAATCTGGGCGGTGTGGACAATCGTAGAGCGATGGATGCGCACGAATGCCGGAGAGGGCAGACTCTGTTCGAAGTACTTCATGGTTTGTTCTTTCAGGTATTGCCCTGTTGTGGTGAATATCGTCACATAATCACCACTGGCTTGCAGGTAAAAGATCTCCTCTAAGTCGATGATGTGGATGCGTGCCCCATCTTTCACGGAAATCCGATCAATCACCTCTACCTCTGCGGGGGTAGGTGTAGGAGTAGGGGGTAGTGTCTCGACTTGCCGTGTAGTGGAATCCTCCGTCTCGATAGACGCTTCTTGCTTGGATTGCAAGGCATACCAGAGTGTCAGGATAATCCATAGCAACGCACCATAGAGCAATCGGAAGGGTAGGGTAGGCGCATAGCTTGACCAAGAGACCTCCTCGGTAAGCACTTCGCCCAACAGGCCGCTCACGCTCCATAAAAGGAGCACAAACAGGGCCAACACGGTTTGTACCTGTGTAATGGGAATTACCTGGCGCACATACCACAAGCAATAACCGGACAGGGCGAGGAAGCCAAGGGAGCACAAGCTATCTCCGATAGCGACACCGAACGGGCAATGGCCATATACCATCAATAGCCCGCATTGGAGGGCAACTGCGATCGAGAATAGTCCGATGCCAACCGCTTGACTGATGAAAGAGCGAAGGAGAGGATGCGCCTGCATGACACGATTAATTTCTGATTTCTAATCCGCTGAGTAATAAGTTGCCCTTGATGAGCAAAGTGTGGACTTGGCCTGAGGGATCTTCGATGCGCGTGCGCAGATCACGATTACCGGCTAAGAAAAGCGCCAGATCGGTGCGTACGATCCAATCCGCAGGAATATGAATAATTACGTTGGCACAGACGCTGTGCACTTTAATGACAGTTTCCTCTTTTTCCAAAGTGGTTTTCCGCAGATCGAGAATGATGTTACTCATGAGGATGGAAATATCTGCCCCTTTGAATACCTTATCCAATACGACCTGTTGCACCGAGGTAAAGCTGGTGTCGCAATAGACATAGCCATCATTCACATCCGCCGACGTATTGTAACTGGGATTAGCGACTGGCGCGCTATGCTCCTCTTTATCTCTCCGTCGGAACAGGATGAGCACGCCCATAGCCACAAAGAGCAGTGGCCAATAGGTATGCCATTGAGCGGAAACAAACGCATTCCACTCCGGGAACAGAAAATAACCACCGATCAATAGCATAATGACTCCACCAATATATTGTCGCTTCAGGATGGCACATACACCGGCCAAGATGATCAGGCTTTGCCACGAAATAAACTGATCCACCCATTCCGATTGAATGAATCCTAAATTACGGAGGAGATAGGCGATACCTCCTACGATTAAAACGAAAGCGACGAAATGAGCACCTACTGATGAGCGCTGTGCATTTGATTTTTCTTCCTTATTCTCCATGATTCTTTTATAGTTTAATTTTTGCTCAAATGTATTTATTCCTATTAGGTCATGCAAGCGAATTTCGTCGAGAAATGGGGCTTGAATCGATGAGTACCGGATGTAAGTCGATAAAAAGGGTGTAGAACGACAGTAGTTAGGCGTGTCAATAAAAAATTAGGGGCTGTCTCACGACACCCCCTAACGTACTTTGTTAACCTTAATCTAATACTATTATGAAAAAACCACGTTGCAAATATACAGTGAACAGTATGGTTCTTCTATTGATTTATCATTAAATTATGTTATTTCACAGCAGATAATCCTTTATTTGTAGAAAAGAATGGGTTGCTTAGTGATACGTAAGGCTCTGAAGACGCTATTTCGGCCAGATGCTGCGTCGCTCAATGGCCTCTTGGAGGCGCTGCTTGTAGTTGTCGGAGACGGGGATATACTCCTTGCCGAAGACAATGCGACCTCGCTCGATCACCTTGATCTTCTCCGGTTGCACGATAAAAGAGCGATGCACACGGACAAAACGATCGACCGGAAGCATATCCTCTAAATACTTCATGCTCATCAAAGAGAGGATGGGTTTTGATTCTCCCTCCACAAAGATCTTCACATAATCTTTCAGTCCCTCAATGTAGAGGATGTCACGCAGTTCAATCTGGATCAGCTTATACTCACTTTTGACAAAAATACTCTCGCGGGATTCGTTCGTTGGCATAGCTTCCCGATGGCTCAACTCATACCATTTCAGGGCCTTGTTGGCAGCCGTCAGGAAGTCGGTGTAGCTGATGGGCTTCAGCAGATAGTCGAGGGCATTCACCTTGTAGCTATCCAAGGCATACTGCTCGAAGGCGGTGGTGAAGATCACACGGGTCTCCTCGGATAGCATCCGACTCAGCTCCAGTCCACTCAACTCTGGCATCTGGATGTCTAAAAAAAGCAGATCGACGGGCTCCTGGCTCAATGCTTTCAAGGCTTCCAGCCCACTGCCGTAACAGCCTTTCAGCTCCAAGAAGGGAGTTTTCATGGCATAGCTCTCCAAGAGGCTAACCGCCAAAGGCTCATCGTCAATGATTGCGCACGTCATCGAATTTGATTTTATGGATTACTAAATGGGCTACGTAGTTCTCCCCCTCCTTGCCATAGGTAAAGTGATAACATTCGGGATAAAGCAGGGAGAGCCGTTTCTCTAAGTTGCTTAGTCCGATGCCCGATCCACTCTTGTCGCCAGCGCTCTTCGGGAAGTAACTGTTACGAATGGAGCAGCTGACAGCATCACCCGCTTGCCGGATCGTGATCTGGATGAACGAGGGTTGGCTGTTACTCACTCCATGTTTGAAGGCATTCTCCACCAAAGAGATGAAAAGTAGCGGAGCGATCATTAGTCCTAGTGTGGCTACTTCGATGTCGGTTTGCAGATTGACCTGTCTTGGCAGACGGATCCGCATCAGCTCAATGTAGTTGCGCAGGAAGTCCAGGTCCTTCTCGATCGGTACGAGCGGTTGGTTGCTCTCGTAGAGCACATAACGTAAGAGTCGGCTCAGGTCGTGCACCGCCTCCTGCGCCTTCTCCGGGCTGAAGGCGATGAGGGAATAGATATTATTCAAGGTGTTGAAAAGGAAATGGGGATTGAGCTGGCTCTTCAAGTTGCTAAGCTCCGCCTCGGCGCGTTCCCGTTCCAATTCCCGTTGGTTCGCTTCCACTTGGTACCAGCCATTGGTCATACGGATAGCCACGCTAAGGCCAGTCACTAAGCTATAAATCGCTACATTAATGGCATGGAAACCGATCTCGTCACGCAGCGGACGGGGATGAGGATGCTTCATCATTTCATCGGGGATGGCGTAAGTCATGCAGAGATGCACGAGTCCCATCATGGTCAGGATCAGCAGTACATTGCAAAGCAGGAACCAACGGGTCTCTCGCCGGAAAAGGAATCGTTTGATCAGCCATATATAATTAATGTAGAAGATAGACATGAAGCTGAGCGGTACGATGATGCTGCGCACGTAATCTTCTACGGAGCTGACTCCTGAGCGCCCCGTGAAAAAGAGGGGGGAGCAGATTAAGATGCCCCACCCCACGATATGGATCAGGTGTCCCGTCCCCTTGACACGGGGCATGGGAGGCACCTCTATGTTCTTGTGTCTGTTCATGGCCGTAAAGTTACCGCTTTTATTCGTATCGGATCGCCTCGATCGGATCCAATTGCGCCGCTTTCTTCGCCGGATACCAACCGAAGAAGACACCCGTCACCGTGCAAACCACGAAACTGAGCAATACGCTCCATGGCTGGATGTAGATGGGGAAGTGGGCGACCACGTTGACCATCACCGCAGCCCCAATGCCAAATAGCACACCGATCAATCCACCTGTCACACTGATCAAGATAGACTCGATCAAGAACTGTGCCAAGATATCGATACCTTTCGCACCGATACTCATGCGCAAGCCGATCTCACGGGTACGCTCCGTCACGCTGACATACATGATGTTCATGATACCGATACCGCCGACCAACAGGGAAATACCTGCTACGGCAGCCAGCAGTGTGGTCATGATATCGGTCGTGGTGGTCAGCATGGTGCTTAATTCCTGCATACTGCGCACGTTGAAGTCATCTTCATCTGTATCTTTCAAGCGGTGGTTGCGACGCAGGATCTCTGAGATCTCGTCGATCGCCTGCTCCGTGTATTGCTCATCTAATGCTGAGCAGGTGATACCCTGCAGGTGCGTGATCGCCAACACCTTTTTCTGGATGGTGGTATAGGGGGCCAAGATCAAGTCGTCTTGATCCATACCCATGCTGTTGTAGCCCTTGCTCTTCAAGACACCTACCACCCGGAAGGGAAGCTTGTTGAAGCGGATCACCTTGCCAACCGGACTGCTGCCGTCGGGGAAGAGGTAATCCACCACTGTCTTACCGAGTACGCAGACTTTAGCGGCAGTCTGCACATCCTGCTCACGAAACATCTCGCCATCCTCGATCTCATAGCGACGGATCTCCAGATAGTCCGTGCTGATGCCATAGACCGTAGTCGGTGCATTGTTGGCTCCATTGATGGCCTGTCCACTGCTGTTCACGGAAGGGGAGGAGGCCGCTACATAGCGGGTCTCGTTCACGATGTCCTCATAGTCTTGCAGCTTCAAGGTTTCCATGGAGGAGGCATCTTGACGCTGGCCGCCCATCATGTCCGCTCCGGGTTGGATCATGATCATGTTCGAGCCCATCTCACTGATCTGCGCCTGAATGCTCTGCTTCGAACCTTGACCAATCGCCAACATGGTGATCACGGAGGCCACACCGATGATGATACCCAACATGGTGAGGAAACCGCGCAGTTTGTTGTTGGCCAACGCGCGGATCGCTATCTTTAGTAAGTTCGCTGTGTTCATAATTGCTGTTTTTAAACGTTCAAATGCCCCTTAATCATCGTTCTTCGGCAACGCTGCCAAGGCTTCAGCGGCACTCAGGATATGCTCATTTCGGACATCGGCCGTGACGTGCCCATCGCGCAGCATAATGTTGCGGCTGCTGTACTGGGCGATCTCGGGGTTGTGGGTCACGAAGATGATAGTTCTTCCCTCGGCATGGAGCCGCTGGAACAGCACCAAGATCTCGAACGAGGTACGTGTATCCAAGTTACCGGTTGCCTCATCTGCCAAGATCACCGCCGGATCGTTAACCAACGCACGAGCGATGGCCACACGCTGCATCTGTCCTCCAGACATCTGGTTGCTCTTGTGCATCAAGCGATCTCCCAAGCCAACGGCCATTAAAGCATTGATCGCCTTCTCCTTGCGCTGGGCGGCGTTGAACGCCGGGTTGTACATCAAAGGCAGCTCCACATTCTCCACTGAGGTGGTCTTGGGCAGCAGGTTGTAGTTCTGGAACACGAAGCCGATCTTTCGGTTGCGCAAGGTGGCCCGTTGCCGTTTGTTCATGCTACGCACCGATACGCCATCCAAGTAGTATTCGCCACTCGTCGGGGTGTCTAAGCAACCCAATGTGTTCAGCAACGTACTCTTGCCGGAGCCGGAGGTACCCATGATGGTCACGAACTCGCCCTCATAGATGGTGAAGGAGACACCACGCAGGGCGTGGACAATCTCGTCACCGACATGGAAGTCACGCTTGATGTTCTCTAATCTGATGATCTCTTTCATGATTCATCCCGTTTTTGGTGTGACGACTATTCTTTTGGACCTTGGCCGTTCTTCTTGTTGTTTCTTCCCGGAGGACCTGGCATGAAGGGATTTTGGTTGCCTTGCGGCATCGCGGGCATGGCCGCTGTGGTAGCCATATCTACCGCGATCTCATCACCTTCCGTCAAACCATCAGTCACCTCGGTGAGGGTTGAGGAGTTAGTGCCCACCGTGATCTGTTTTGGCGTGAGGGTGTTACCTTGACGCAACCAAACCATGCGCTTACCACCCTGCACCTCATTACCCTTGTTCTCGATCGTGATGCCGATCTGCTCCATCATCTGTGGATCGGGCACGAAACGAAGAGCCTTGTTCGGGATGGTCAAGATATTGGGGCGCTCCATCGTGTAGATGGTGACGTTGGCCGTCAAGCGCGGCTTCAGTTTCAAGTCGGGGTTGTCGGCGGTGATCACTACCTCATAGGTCACAACCGTCGAGGAACTGGTAGAGGTCGTTGAGCTGCTCTCTGCCTCTCCCAAACGTACCTGGCGCACTATGCCCTCGAACTCATCATTCGGGTAAGCATCGACGGTGAAGGTCACACGCTGTCCCTCTTCCACGGTGCCTATATCAGCCTCATCCACATCGGCGATCACCTGCATCTTGGTCAGGTCGGCCGCGATGGTGAACAGGGTCGGTGTCTCGAAGCCAGCCGCTACGGTCTGTCCCTCTTCCACGGCTTTGTTGATCACGATTCCATCAATCGGACTGGTAATCGTCGCATACTCCAAGTTTCGACGTACCCGTACCATGGAGGCCTGGTTCTGCTCGTAGGCCGCTTTGGCCTTCTCATAGTTGTAAGTAGCTGTTTCGTAGTCGGTCTCGCTGATCAGCTGCTTCTCATGCAAGATCTTGCTACGCGCGTAATTCTTCTGTTGATACTCAAACTCGGTCTTGCTGCTGGCCAACTGTGCCTGTGCCGAACGCAACTCGGCTTGCAAGTTAATCTTATCCATCTCAGCGATCAGCTGTCCGGCCTTCACCACATCGTTGTAGTCGGCATAGAGCTTGTCGATGATACCAGACACCTGTGTACCTACCTCTACCTCCGTCACCGGCTCCACGGTGCCGGTCGCAGTGACTGTGTTCGTGATTGAGCCGCGAGCCACTTTGGCGGTCTCCAGCTGAATACTGCCTTTGGGAGACTTCCCGCTAAAGAGGAAGAAACCGCCTGCGATGACTGCGATCGCAATGCCGCCAATGATTACTTTTTTCTTATCCATATCTTTTGTCTCCTTGATTTACACGATATATCTGTATTTGTAATAAACCCCACGGTCCCTTAGCTTATACCCCATACTTCACGGTCGTGAATCCCATAGTTGGCAGGTTGCGAACCCCATGGTTCTTGAAATAGGCCCCTGCGGCTTTCACCGCAGGGAACCTACCAAAAAGAGAGTGGAGTATAAATAATTAGTTCATTAGTGGAATTAGTAATTCTCTGCTACGGGCTTATGCTGATAGATGTTCAACAATTGAATACTCATCAAAGCCATATATTTTGCTTGCAACTGCTGTTGCTGAGCGGTCAGGAAGTTGTTCTTCTCGGTCAGCAACTCGACGGTGTTCTTCATGCCCAAGCTGAACTGCTCATCCACCAATTTGTAACTCTCGGTGACGTAGTTTAACTGTTCGCTGGCTGAGAGATACCGTGTCTGCGAAGAGGTCGCATCGAGATAGATGCCCTCCACCGTCTTCAGTAACTGCTTCTGCGTGTTGAGCAGCTCCAATTGGCTGGTCGTCAACGCATGCTTTGCCTTGTTATAGGCGGTCTTATACTGACGGTTGCTGAAGATAGGGATGCTGAGTGTCAAGCCTATGCTCTCATTGAAGCTATTCCAGATCTGGCTGCCGAAGGTATAGTCGCTGCCGGAGAGATGTCCTGTGCCAATACCTGCGTTCATCGAGAGGCTGGGCAGGAAGGCGCCTTTCGCCCGCTTGATATCCAACTCGGCCACCTCAATCGCCTTCTCGCTACTCTTCACGACCGGCATCACCGCCAAGGAGGTGTTGTAGATGGTCTGTTTGTCGGGTAGGGGAGTCATCACATCCTCCTCGGTAAGCTCCGGCATGATCAACTCGATGTCTTGCGTGATGTCTAACTCCAAAAGCTGCTTCAACTGGAGCTTGTAATTGTCTAAATTGGCCTGTGCCGTCACCAACTGATATTTGTTGGTGCTCAACTGGCTTTCCAACTGCGCCAGATCGACCTTCGAGATAGAGCCTGCCTTCAACAGCTCCGCGGCTCGATCCCGTTGAGCGGTCGATACTTCAACGGTCTGCTCGTTGATGCGTACCGACTCCATGGCGTAAAGCACCTGCATATAGGTCTGCACCAAAGAGATCTGGATGTTTTCCTCATTCTCCTCAATGCCTAATTCATTGATCTCGTCCTGCAATTTCTGTTGCTTGATCGCTTGCACACGTTGGCCTCCATCAAACAGTTTCCAGTTGGCATTCACGGCGTAGTTGCCACTGTAACTGTTGTTCTTCGGGGCATCACCGGAAGGATAATTCACGTACCCCTGCGTGACAGATGCGCTCAGCGAAGGGAATAGTTGCGCTTTGGCCTGCTCCGTATCCTCCAAGCCGGAGAGGTAAGCTACCTTGCTCTTCCTCACCTGGATGTTATGCTCCATGGCGTAATCTAAGCAGGCACGTAACGTCCAGCGGGTAGGCTGCTCCTGTGCGTTCGCCTCGAAGCCGAGGAAAAACAGACAAGCGAATAATGCTGCGTATGGTCTCATATCATTCTCGTTTATGATCTTTCTTACGCAGACAAAAGTAGGTTGTCCAGAAAAAACGCACAAAAAGAGTAGAAAGAGGCCCTTTTTTCACCGACAAAGGGGTTTATTCTCTCGATAAAACCCCTTTTCGACTGCCGGAAGCACCGGTTTTTACCAGCACTCCGCTTTGTCTTTCAATGCAGGGATGCGATCGCGGGTAAAGAGGGGGCTTTTCGTGCCGCATCGCTTTTGCTGCACATAGTCTTGCAGCAGGAGGAAGGCCTGCTTGCTCAGTAGGGCGATAGCGATGAGGTTGCAGATCGTCATCAGTCCCATGGTGACATCCGCCAAGCTCCAGACCAAATCGAGGCTGGCCAAGGCGCCAAAGAGCACCATGCCCCCCACCAATAGGCGATAGACCAAGAGCACCGACGGGCGGGCGGTGATGAAACGGATATTCGCCTCGCCATAATAGTAGTTGCCGATGATGCTACTGAAGGCGAACAGCAGGATGGCCATCGCCACGAAGATACCGCCTGCGCTACCCACCTCGGAGCTCAACGCCTCTTGCGTCAGCTGCACGCCATTCAAGCTGCCATCCAAGGGGACACCGCTAAACAGGATGATGAATGCGGTGCAGGTACAGATGATCAACGTATCAGAGAAGACACCCAACGCCTGGATCAATCCCTGCTTCACGGGATGGGTGACATGCGCGGTAGCAGCCACGTTCGGAGCGGAACCCATACCGGCCTCGTTGCTGAACAGGCCCCGTTTGATGCCCTGCATCAAGGCGGCACCAACCGTACCACCCAATGCCTGTTCCCAGCCAAATGCGCTCGACACGATCGTACGGATCACGCCGGGCAGCTCCGTGATGTTGAACAAGACGATGCCCAACGCCAAGGCGATATAGCCCAACGCCATGATCGGCACTACAATGCTGCTGACACGGGCGATGCGCTGGATGCCGCCAAAGATGGTGAGCAGCGTGAGTGCGGTGATACCAAGTCCCATCCATTGATGATCGATCCCGAAGGAGTTCTCCCAAGCGGCACAGATCGTGTTGCTCTGCACGGAGTTGAACGCGAAACCGAAAGTGATGGAGATCAGCACGGCGAAGAGCACGCCCATCCAGCGCCAGCCCAAGCCTCGCTCCATGTAATAAGCCGGTCCACCGATGAACGAGTCTTTCCCCTTTACCTTATATAATTGCGCCAAAGTCGATTCTACGAAAGCACTTGAGGAGCCAAGCAGGGCGATGAGCCACATCCAGAAGACCGCCCCCGGTCCGCCGACCGCTACCGCTGTGGCAACGCCAGCCAAGTTGCCCGTTCCGACACGACTCGCTAACGACACGGCGAAAGCTTGGAAAGAGGAGATATGCTTCTCTCCACCCGCCGCCTTCTGCGTAGAGTCTCCCAAAAGGCGCACCATCTCTCCAATCATCCGGAACTGTACGAACTTGCCTCGCAAGGTAAACCAGATGGCACACCCTAACAGCATAATGATTAATATATAGGACCAAAGTACCTCGTTGATCGCCCCGATTACCTCATTCAATAACTCCATGGCTCATTTCTGTTTTATTGGCGGCAAAATTAGGAATTTCTGCGCAGGTTGCTACGAGATCAGGGGTTATTTCTTTCAATTCGTTTGAAATGTAGGGGTTCATAACCATTTGGCGATCGTGTCTGTTGTGGCTTGTGAATGATAAGGTTTGTATGCGTTGTAATCTATTGCCGATAGGTCGGCATGCTCCGATTCATCCCAAGCGGGGAAAGCAGCCAATCGCTGAGCCAGCTCCTCATCCGACAACGCACTGCTATTTATCGCCGACTTAGCTTCCAAATCCTCATAAAGATGGTCAGCCAACCATCTCTTATTGCTATCGCTCAATGAGGAAAGCATCCGATAAATATTTTCCATTGATAAGATTGCATCCATAATTGTCTTTTATTGCTTAGGCTGGCAAAAATGAGAAGAATAATCTGAATCACCAAATATCATTCAGCCTTGCTCATACGACACGCAATCACTTGGTTTTCTTTTTTGGGAGGCGGCTGACGCTGCGCCGCTAAGGCCGAATTTTTCAAATACTGTTGATGGCAGATCTTTTCATTCTGTCTGAATAGATACTGCCAGGAAATGACTATATTTGTGGCAACTGCGAATATCTGTGCGGAGGGAGGCGGCGGCACCGCCAAAGATCTTGCGTGAGGCGTGGCGCAGCCGGGAAATAGGCGTGGAACAGCTTCCAAGGTGTCAAAAAAAACAGATCGGAGCGTTTGGATGCTTTTTCTGGGATTGCGCAACGGGTGGCAAGGGTTGAAAGTGCTTCCACGGCGCACCGACGGCCAGCGGCAAGGCGTGGAACCGCTTCCAAGGCGTCACGACGGCTGCACCGAGGGTTGGAACCACTTCCAAGGCATCGCGACGGTCAGCGCCAAGGGTTGGAACCCCTTCCAAGGGGCATTTCCGGCCGGAGATGGCCTAAAAAGCAGTTCCAAGGGGCGGCGACGGCTGGAGGAGGTCGAAAAAGTGGTTCCAAGGGGCTTCACCCACCGGCGGCGGTGCTCCCTCTCCCAGTTCTTTCGTGAGCCGACCCCTGACTTGAGCGACCATTGGCATGATCGCTATAAATCTATTCCATAATTATGTAACAGTTTGCAGCGGACAATTTGTATTTTTGCCCACAAAATAGAATTACATACTATGGATCAATTCAGTTCATTAGTGTTTGAGATGTCGCCCTACCTGCTGTTGGGTTTCCTGTTAGCAGGGTTGATGCATGCGTTCATCCCCGGTAAATTCTTTGGCAGTTACTTGGCTGCCGGTCGTTTCCGCTCGGTGGTGAATGCCGCCCTGTTCGGCATCCCCTTGCCGTTATGCTCTTGTGGGGTGATTCCTACCGCCATGTCGTTGCGCAAGGAGGGAGCTTCCCGGGGAGCGGTGGTGTCTTTTCTGATCGCTACGCCGCAGACGGGGGTGGACAGCATCATCGCCACCTATGGCTTGATGGGCTTGCCCTTTGCTTTGGTCAGACCGCTTGCCGCCTTGTGTACAGCGCTTTTGGGTGGCTTCATGGCTACGACGTTCGATGGGAAGGAGGATGTGAAAGAGAGTCATCAAGTAGCCAACGAGCAGAAAGATACGCATTTCTGGCATCGCCTTGTCGAAGCGCTTCGGTATGGATTTGTCGATATGATGCAAGACATTGGTCGTTGGTTGGTGCTTGGATTGCTGGTTGCCGCGCTGATCACCACCTGTGTCCCCACCGAGTGGTTTACGGTTTTCCAGGGTAATACCTGGGCCTCGATGCTGTTGGTGCTCTGCGTCTCCATACCGATGTATGTCTGTGCGACGGGTAGCATCCCCATTGCAGTGGCACTCATGCTGAAAGGGCTGACTCCGGGTGCGGCGCTCGTGCTGCTTATGGCGGGTCCCGCCTGCAATCTCGCCTCCATATTGGTGGTCCGAAAGGGATTAGGGTGGCGATCCATGGTGATCTATTTGGCCTCCATCGTTGTAGGTGCTGTGGCGTTTGGCTGCCTCATCGACTTCCTGCAATTCCATGGAATGGTGGATTTCACCGGTCAGCTCATCGCGAAAGAGGCCTGCTGCATGCAGGAGGTTTCTTGGGTTGCCTGGGCATCCACTGTTTTGCTGGCGCTGTTGCTTTTCCATGCGTTAGTGATTGATAAATTCAAGAAAAGACGAAACCATACGATTAATCCATCAGAAAATATGAAAGTATATCACATTGAAGGCATGAACTGCAACCATTGCCGCATGTCTGCTGAGAAAGCGATCTTGAGTGTAGAAGGAGTTACCACCGCTACGGTCTGTTTAGAGACGGGGGAGGCCCATGTGGAGGGCACTGCTTCTGACGAATCTATCCGCAAAGCGGTTGATGCCGTTGGGTTTAAATGCACCTGATAACATGAATCTCTATATCAAAAACATGGTATGTCCTCGCTGCATCATGGCAGTGAGGACCATACTTGTTGATGCGGGTCTTACGCCCACAGCGGTGGATCTGGGTGAGGCGGAAATCGTGGAGGAGCTGACGGCTCAACAGCTGGCCGCTCTCTCGGAGGCGTTGGCACAGATGGGCTTCGAGCTGCTTGATGATCCCCGTTCTCGGCTGGTCGAGCAGCTGCGCGTAGGCGTCATCGAATGGGTACGGATGGAGGGCACACGCCCCAAGCTGTCCGATTACCTCAGTGCCCGTCTGCATAAGGACTACAGTCTGCTGAGCAAGCTCTTCAGCGAGGTGAAAGGCATCACCCTTGAGCGATATGCCATCCTTCACCGCATCGAGTATGCCAAGTAGCTACTGCGCTACAACCAGCAATCCACCAGCGAGATAGCCTATCGGTTGGGATATAGCTCACTGGCGCACTTCTCCGCCCAGTTCAAGCAGATCACCGGCATGACCCCCAAGATGATGCGAGCGAATCAGACCAACGACCGCATCCCTCTGTCAGAGATTTGAAGAATCCATCGCCTATTCGATGAGCAAACAAATACCATAATCATAGTAGATAAATGAAAGTACATCAGTTGATATTTAGTCCTACCGGAGGCACACGGCGTGTCTCTGCATCCCTCACTGCCGGCATCCTGACGGAAGGTAATGAGGGTGAGATCGTCGATCTTTGTGTGAAACCAGCGCAGATCGTGCAGCCTCAGCTGGATGAGCATGACCTGGTGGTCATTGCGATGCCGGTGTTTGCTGGGCGTGTGCCTGCGTTAGCCATCGAGCGGTTAAGCGCGATAGAGAGCCATCAGGCCCGATGTGTGATCGTGGCCGTTTATGGCAACAGAGCCTACGATGATGCGCTGCTCGAATTGAAGGACGTAGCCACCGAACGGGGATTCCGGGTGATTGCGGCCGTAGGTGCGGTAGCGGAGCATAGCATCACCAGGGAGTATGGGGTTGGTCGCCCTGACGCTGCGGATCAAAATGCGCTGCAAGCGTTTGGTGGGAAAATCGCCCAGAAGATAGCGAATGGCGATGAGACAGTGCCTGCCCTGCCAGGTAATCGTCCCTACAAGAAACCGATGGAGGGGCCACACCCGAAGGCCAACAAACACTGCAACGATTGCGGTCTTTGCGCCAAGGCATGTCCTGCGGGAGCGATCTCGATGGACAACCTCCGGCAGGTGGATAAGCAGAAATGTATCTCCTGCATGCGGTGTGTCGCCGTCTGTCCCTCACAGGCGAGAGGCATCGGTAAGATCATGCAGTTCATGATCGCGACCATGCTCAAGAAGCCCTGTGCGTCGAGGAAAGAGAATGAGTTGTTTATCTAAAGGGGCCCTTTAGATATACAGCCCTTATACTTCGTTGCGGGTGGCAGATGTTCCTCAACGTGGAGTTATTGATCGGCCGTGCCCCATCAGAAGGGATGAATCAAGGTCATTAAGCAGTTAAAACAGCAGAAGATGAGGCATACACCTCTACATCGGCCTCCTCGTAGGAATAGACTGTTGATTGTAAACGCATGCGACCCATCACGATTACCAATACAAATGCGAAACTAACAAGAATCGGTAAAATAATCAATGTGAATAAAATGGCTGCACCCATGACCTTCTGTTTTTATTTTGTTACTTTTTTATTTATTCCTCGTTTTCTCTGTGTGCTTCGATAGCGAAACCGTTTCATATCGTTCACGCTGCAAAGTTGGGGCAAAACCGGCGCTCACGGCTGTCAGATCTGCCTATTTGTTTTGCATAAATCATTAAAAAATCCGGTTCCTGCCTTTTTTATTGATTTTTGCAAAGCGGGTAGCGATTTCTGTTAAATGCCTCACAATAGACTAAAAACAATCCCCGCATTTATAATAATCGCTATTTGATTATCAAAAATCGCTAAACGACAATATTTCAGACGCACCTGCGGTGCTCTCCCGACAGCGAGCTTACTGTTTGCTATCGCCTATTTCATTGCAGAGCTGTGACCAGCCCTATGTCTTGCGGTTCTACCTGCGAGGTTTCCTGAGCCGTTACAAGGCAGAACAGGACATCTATAAAGTCAAAGAGGATTGGTCGAACCAGACGGTGGTGCTCTCCCGTAGTGCATCGAGTAGAAAGCCTTTTCAGCTGCACTTGGAGCTGCGGCGTGATGATCCGACGCATATTTTCCTCACGCTCGGCGGCCCTAAGCCTGTTGACTCTGGTTCTTATGTGGGTAGCTTCGGGCTGCCTATTTTTCAGTATGGAGTCCCTTCCCAAAAAGCAACAGATAAGAATGAGGAGTTCCGTGAACAACACCTTGACTATGAGACGCTGAATGCCACCATCCAGCTCCTCACGCTGGAACCGCTGTTCCCAGAGCGGAATGACGCACTGCATTTGCAATTGGATCTGGGGCCGATTTACGACCTGATCAATCTCCCTATCCCTACGAATGAGCGGTTGAAGCACATCAAGGAAATGAAGGCGAAAACCGTTGCGCTGGAGGATTACCAGGTCCAACGCTCCCCTCACTATGAGCTGGTGTGCGACGAAGGGCTGTTCTTCACGCAAGGGCTGAAATTCTGCAAGGAGGCTATACGTCTGGCGATTGATCTGCTGATCGAGAACGGGAATCGGCTCCTTACGGAATATAAGGACTCAACGGATTGCACCGCGGTCAAAGATGGGTTAGTGAAGGATCTGTTTGAACTCACCCAGCAAGTCGGAGAGCAGTTGACCGAATTGGATCCCAAAGGTTTGCTGTGGCTTGCCATTTGCACCAAGCAGGATAGCAGCCTCAATGAGAACCGCGTCCAGTCTGAGCAGGTGGTCCTGTTGCGCAATGCCTTAGTGGAGTTGGGACGTTGCTGGAAAGAGCTGGAGCTGCATCTGGCATTCGAGCGGAAAGAGCGCATCTCGGATACGGCCCTCCGTGAGGTAGGCCACAGATGGGATAGCGACAAATTGTGTTTGAAGCGCATAGCCAAGAAAACGAAATCAAAGCCAGCCTGTCATTTCCAATATGAGGGAGACCTGGATGCGGTCATAAACGAAATCTTTCCTACCTTGATAGAGAATGATTTGATTGCCCCGGAGACCAAGCCGCATAAGCTCAAGTTGCTTTTCAAGGAAAGGGAGGAATCGGCCGGCATCAGATGGAATAGAGAAAAGCTGCATATACTGACCCATCTGTTCAAGCAACTCTGTGATGGTAAGCAGCCGCTGGTCGGCACCTATCCCAACAGTCGGTGTAAATGGACGATTCTGAAACGCCATTTTGTCGATCTGGAGGGGAATAAACTCCCGAAGGACATCCGTAGCGAGACTAAGCGCACGAAAGACGGGTCAACAGCCTTGATCGAGCGTATCGTGGAGGCGTTCAGGAAGAATCGGAAACGTGGTTCAATGTGAAGCTGCCCGTTGAGGGCAAACTTCTCTTGCCACCGCTCTGCGGTTCGGATTGGGAGGGAATATGAAAACCGGGGGTTACGTCCCAATGGGCTTCACCCCCGGCTATTATCTATTCGCACCTGCGGCGCTCTCCCGTGTCCTTCCGGGCTTGATCTGGCATCTAAGTGGTAGGGACGCAACGTGTTGCGTTGGATAGAGATAGCATGGGATTGCGGGGCAACCCCGAGTGCATTTTGACACACCGCCTTTGTTATTCCGCTGGGTGAGGTTATAATTGGGCGATCTCCTCTGGAGAGAGACCACTACATGCTGCGATTAGATCAACTGAAAGTCCATTCTCTTTCATGTTGCGAGCGATCTCTAAGCGTCCCTCTGTTCGCCCTTCGGCACGCCCTTTGGTCAATCCCTCTGCACGCCCTTTGGCCAATCCTTCGGCACGTCCCTTGGCCAATCCCTCAGCACGTCCCTCAGCACGCCCTTTGGCCAGCCCCTTTGCCAAGCCTTCCTCACGCCCTCTTTTTAGCCCTCGTTGTTCGGCTCCTTCCAACACGCAGAGGGTGTCACGATACTTGCGGAGGGCCTCGTCGTAGTGAAGACGCTCCTCCTTCGTCAGCGAGCTGACATCGGCTATCTCCGCCAGCTTCTGAAACACTGAGTTCTGTGCCGCCCACGGCAATCGCTTTATCGTATCCATATTTTTCAACACATAAATCCAACGATCAAAATCATGCTCACATTCCTCCACCTCTTTCTCGAAGAGGGGGAGCTGCAAATACACCAATCGGAGCTTGTCTGAGAAGATCTCCTTGCTCTTCCTGTTCATCAGCATCACGTCCGTCCGGAACTCCTCACCGATGTCCGGCCTTCGGAAGTTCAGGAAGGCGATCAAATAGACACCCTTGATGTCATACTGCCATTCCGGCCCTTTCTCCCCTTGCCGGGCGATGGCCTCTGAGACGTAGTAGATGCTCCTCCGTTTGAAAAAGGACTGCTCGCAATTCTGCATTTCCACGATAATCTTCTCATCGTTATCCAGCTCGCAGTAGATGTCGTAGATCAGCGAGCGGTCATCCACGAATATCGGCGGTTGTTCCTTGTCGAGGAACTTCAGATTAACGATCCGCTTCTCTCCGATCAACAGGTTGTTTAAGAAATCGATCAAGAGCGGCTTAGAAAACTCCTGCCCAAAAATACGTTTGAAGCCAATGTCCGTAAAGGGATTGATGTAATTTGCCATAGTTACTTGGTTTTGAATGTTACGGTGGCAAAAGAACGAAATTTCCGTCACTTTTCCAAATGGCTACAGCAGAAAACTGTTGCGCTCTCTCTGCCGATCTGCCCTTATTTTTCTACTACGCTCCCGATCCATTTACAACGTAGTAGATTTTTGTGGAAAATATTTTTCGCAGCGGATGAGCCACTTATCGGCAAGGTTACTACGCTCTGAAAAAAGGGGAGGATCGTAGTAAAATTCTCTTCCTACCTTGCGCCCATAATCATTTAAATGTTAAGTGTATGAGCAAGAAAACAAGTAAAAAAATCGTATGGATCAAGCTGCCGGTCAACCTGATGGATGACGCACGGATAGCGGAGTTGGTAGCCCAGAAAAGAATCGGGGGATTTGGTGTCTATATCGCCATTTTGATGGAGCTGTATCGCCGTTCCAGCCGCTGCCTCACCTTGACGCAGGCCAAGGCGATCAAGGTGCATGGGGCCTCGCCAACAACAGTGAAGGCCGTGGTGAACGACTCGAACCTGTTTCGCATCGACCAGAAAGGGGTGGTGCGTTCGGCAATTGATTTTTTAGAGTTCGAAGAGGAGAGCGAAAGTTTCATGGAAACGCAAAAGGGTGAAACGAAAATTGATTTTGAGCTGCCCACAGCGCGCCCGCGCGTATATATAGATAAAGACAGAGACAAAGAACTTCTACTGAAAGCCGCCGGAGAGGAATCCACCCCCGACCTCCTTTCACAGCTGCGGCCGGATGATCCGTGGGCGGAGTCGGTGATGATGCGGAGTGGGTTCAGCGGGCTGTTGCTGCGCAACTGGGAGGAGGCGATCCGGCAGTTTCGACTGCACGTGGTGGCCAATGACAACCTGCGGGGGATTCACTCGCTGCGCGAGGCGAAACAGTATTTCAGTAGCTTCACCACCCATCCCGTCACCGGCCCTGCGCTGCGCAAGGCGTTGGAGGCGTATGAGGCGAGTCACCCGGAGCGGAATCCCTACCGCTTTGAGGATAAGGGGAGCTGCCCGGGTCATCGCCTCTATCACGGCATCGCCCTGCCGGACTATGCGCCTCCCCGCCCCGATGAGCGGGCGGACTGGGATTTCGCGGAGCAATGTTGGATCGTGATTTGAATTATGAGTTTTGAGTGATGGACGCGAGTAAGTATGATTTGAGTTTTTATGGCATCTCGTTGCAAAATGCCAAGGCGG
>OBLI01001975.1_pt1 | contig 18457 bp, 15 predicted proteins | sample 1519701 | NCBI WGS metagenome assembly OBLI01 (sample SAMEA3663005, study PRJEB22513) | pig gut metagenome | biome: pig gut; feature: pig-associated habitat; material: faeces | place: France | collected 2012 | reverse complement strand
TTCAAAGGTTGCCAGAGTTGTTGATGAACATGGCACAGCAGTTATCCTAAAAAACAACGTACCAAGATATCTTGTAATTGACTTTAATAAAGCGGAGCAGGAGAAAATTGCATCTCCAGAGGATGTATTTGCTATATCGGAGCGTCTTATTAAGCAGAATATGGAGGCTTATGAGGTGCTTACAAAGTAAAAGTAAAATCTGAATACTGAAGGAGAAGTATAGATGCTAAATCTTGGTATTATAATGATTTTTTTGAAGCTCATGGAATTGCAAAAGTGGAAAATTTAGTTACTGTATGGGATACCTTTACTGATGATACACCAGGACAGACCAAAAGATATGGTTATAAAGGAAAATCGGTATATGATTTGCCGGAAGAATTGAAGGATTGGGGAGTGTATTTGGGCGATACAATGTCAGAGTGATTCGTTTCGAATGGAAATTATGAGAATAATCATGCCGGAAATTATGAAATGTGTAAAAGGCACGGTATTCTGGAAGGAGATTGAATTGTTGCACTGTGTTGTGCGGAAGGTTTGAAGCCAGGGTATATTCGGATAAAACATAGATGAAAAAATATTGAAAAAAAGATGCAGTGTGGTAAAATAAGTGCGTGTAAAACAGGAACAAAAGGAAAAGAAGGTACTAAGATGGCAGTTACAGTAAGAAAATATACAGATGCAGATATTCCGGATATGGTGCGTATCTGGAATGAAGTGGTAGACGAGGGCGTTGCTTTCCCACAGACAGAGGACTTAAGTGTAGAGGAAGGTGCAGAATTTTTTGCACAGCAGACCTACTGCGGAGTAGCAGAGGATCCGGAAAGTAAAGAGGTATGCGGCATGTATATCCTGCATCCGAATAACATCGGCAGATGCGGACACCTCTGTAATGCAAGCTATGCTGTAGATGCGAAGAAGCGTGGTATGCATACCGGTGAGGCAATGGTAAAGGACTGCCTGTTGCAGGCAAAAAAGGCAGGCTTTGGTGTTTTACAGTTTAATGCAGTTGTAGCGACCAATGCATCCGCAAGACACTTATACGAAAAGCTTGGATTTGTACTGCTTGGAACAGTTCCGGGAGGATTCCGTAAGAACGATGGAAGTTATGAGGACATTTGTCTGTATTATCATACATTATGAGATTCGGTTATTAAAACTTTGCAAAGAATTGTTGTAATACGAAAGAAAGAGGTATGGTATCCGGATGGAATGGGCAGATGGAAAGTGCCGGTGTGCATGGGCAAATCCGAAAAATGAACGGTATATCCGCTATCACGACAGCGAATGGGGTGTTCCGGTGCATGACGATCATAAGCTGTTTGAGATGCTGATCTTGGAGTGCTTTCAGGCAGGCTTGTCGTGGGAATGCATTTTAAATAAGCAGGAGGCTTTTGTGCAGGCATTTGATGGCTTTGACCTTGAAAAGGTCTGTGCCTATGATGAAAAAAAGGAGCAGGAGCTCCGGGAAAATGATGGAATTGTACGGAACCGTTTAAAGATCCATGCAGCAGTGGAAAATGCGCGTGTTTTTCAAAAGATCCAGTTGGAATATGGATCATTTGCGGATTATCTCTGGAACTGGAGTAACGGACAGGTACTGTATGAACAGGGAAAGACCAGTTCCAGGCTGTCCGATGCTATATCAAAGGACTTGAAAAAGCGTGGTATGAAGTTCGTCGGAACAACGATCATCTATTCGTATTTACAGGCAGTCGGAGTGATCTATTCCCATGAAAAAGGCTGCTTTTTAGAGAAGACGGCAGAAAAACAGGCAGGAGAAAAGAGCAATGAGTGAAGCAGAAAAAGGAATCATCCGTGTCGCAACGGTTGAAGATGCGGCGCAGTTATTAGAAATTTATCGTCCCTATGTGGAACAGACAGCGATCACATTTGAATATGAGGTGCCATCGGTGGAAGAATTCCGGCACCGGATCGAAACGGTGTTAGCACGTTATCCTTATCTGGTATACGAACAGGATGGAAGAATCTTCGGCTATGCATACGTCGGACCGTTCCATGAACGGGCGGCCTATGACTGGGCAGTAGAAACATCGATCTATGTGCGGATGGATGACAGAAAACAGGGGATCGGTCATCTGCTGTATGAGAAGTTAGAAGAGATCTTAAAAAAGCAGGGCATCCTGAATCTGAACGCCTGCATCGCGTATCCGAAGCGGGAGGATGCGCATCTGACAACCGGAAGTATTGCATTCCATGAACGGATGGGCTATCAGGTTGCAGGACATTTTCATTCCTGCGGCTATAAGTTCGATACCTGGTATGATATGGTCTGGATGGAGAAGCATATCGGAGAGCATGAGAAGGGACAGAAGCCGGTTATTCCATTTCCGGAACTTAAGAAGGAACGATAGCAGGTGTATTTGGCATTGTGCCTAATTTTAGAGACAGCGATTTGTTCAAAAAATAGAATAACGAAAAAATACGAAAACTCTCTTGCTTATCAGCCATAAACAGATATAATTCTACTTAGAAGGTTCATATAGGAAGTCTGCCTGGCAGCTCATAGCAGACGAAATGATAAGAGGGAGAGTGTGAAGAATGCGGGAATGCAGCAAATGTAAAAAGCAGTACGAAGATAATGTAACCTATTGTCAGAACTGTGGCGAGAAGCTGACACAGAAGAAGGCAGGAAAGGGTGTACATGATAAGAATGCCAGACTGTGGGCTGGCTTTAACATGAAGGGAAGTTCCCTCGCACCGCTTGCCTGCATGAGTAATGAGAATGTGGCAGAGCGGGAGTTTGGCAGGGTATCTACGATTCCTGATCTTGCAAAGGTGACACCGAAGGAAGACGGAAGCTGGTACTGCCCGGACTGTGGAGAACACAACGCACCCTATGCAAGAAACTGTAAGGGATGCGGAAGAGATTTTGTATAAAGTATAAAGATGAATACGAACAAGGAAAAGAGGGGGAGAAAGCAGTTGCTGCTTTCTCTTTTTGCTGTTTTGAAAGCATCTTATGACACCCGATTTATGTTTGCTGCACAATTTGTTGTCTTACCGCCGGCTTTGTATTACAATAGATGTGATAAGCAGTACGAAAAGGAGAATTTTATGATACGTCATGCAGGGAAGGAAGATCTCCCACAGATCTTAGAAATATATGCATCTGCCCGTACTTTTATGAAGGAACATGGGAACCCGACACAGTGGAAGGATGGTTATCCGGGTCAGGAACTGCTCCTGTCTGATATGGAGAAGGAACAGTTATATGTACATGAGACAGATACCGGCATCCATGGAGTATTTGTCTTTTTTGTTGGAGAAGATCCGAATTATAAGATCATAGAGCAGGGTGCTTGGAAGTCTACGGAAGCATATGGTGTGATCCACAGGATCGCATCCGATGGAAAAGAGCGTGGGATTTTTCACCAAAGCATTGAATTTGCAAAGAAACGCTGCAACCACCTTCGGATTGATACCCATGCAGACAATACAGTCATGCAGAAGCTGATCGTAAGTCATGGATTTGAACCATGCGGGATCGTCTATGTGCAGGATCACAGTCCACGCCTCGCATTTGAGTATCTGAATGAGTGATCAACGCATTTTTGAGCCGGCACTGCAAGTGACGCAATACAATAGAAGTTATTTAAAACAGGAGAATTATGGAACAGGCAATATTAGAACTAACGAAAAATATACATACAGATGACATCCGTAAGATCGTCTGCAGCAATCCCAAGGGTGCACAGGTAGCATATCGCAAGATCTGCATCTTAGCAAAGGAGCAGGGCTTTCAGATCGAGAAGTATACGGAAAAACAGGTGTTTCACGAGAATGTAGCGGCCATCTCTTTAGAAGCTGTCTGCAAGGAATATATAGGACAGGGTTACCATCAGATTGACCTTTTTACGGACACCATGCAGTATTCCATGAAGGTATCGAAAAAGGGAAAAGTTCTGCTTGGCAAAAATAAGTTAAAGGAAGCGGTCAAGGTACACATAGCAAATAATCGGGAAAAGAATTATCTGATCGAAGAAGGCAGTGTGATTGAACCGCTTGTAGATATGGGAATCTTTACGAAGGAAGGTAAGATCGTCCGTACGATGTACGATAAGTTTAAGCAGATCAACCGCTTTTTAGAGCTGATCGATGATGCAGTAAGAGAGCATCCATTAGAGGAGTATCATATCATCGACTTTGGCTGTGGCAAGTCGTATCTGACCTTTATCGTATATTATTACTTTACCTATATCCGTAAGATCCCGGTACAGATGATCGGCTTAGATCTGAAGGCAGATGTGATCGAAAAATGTAACGAGGCGGCAAAACGGTACGGCTATAGCGGACTGCGTTTTGAATTAGGGGACATCAACGGATATCAGACACCGTTTGATGTGGATATGGTGCTGACGCTGCATGCCTGTGATACGGCAACGGATTATGCCCTGTATAATGCGATCTGCTGGAAGGCAAAGATGATCTTTTCCGTTCCTTGCTGTCAGCATGAGTTAAACAAGCAGATGAACAGTGAGGATTTTTCCCTTATGACACGTTATGGAATCATCAAGGAGCGTTTTGCGGCACTGACTACGGATGCGATCCGTGCGAATCTGTTAGAGTACAGTGGCTATAAGACACAGCTTTTAGAGTTTGTGGATCTTTCACATACCCCGAAAAATATCCTGATCCGTGCAATCCGTAAGCCAATCGTGAAAAGGGAATTAAGGCAGGCACGGCTTTCTGAGGTCGAACGGATGATGACGGAATTTTCACTGAAACCGACCTTTTACCAGCTTGTTATGGAGCATGTAAAAGAGGATGGAAAGGGAAAATAAGCATATACGAAAGATGAAAAATATGGTATGCTAGTATGAGAATGTCTAAGGGGGATGGACATAGAGTAAAACATAGGAGAAGGATAGTGGAATGTTTAATATTGCAGTTTGTGAAGATAATGAAGTAGAGCGCAGGATCCTGCTTGGAATCATCAGTCATATCGTCCGTGCAAAGGGACTTCAGACAACGATGGATGCGTATGCGGATGGGGAGGATCTGGTACGCGCATTCCCGAAGAAGCGTTATCAGCTTGTGTTTATGGACATCGTAATGGAGCGGTTAAACGGTATCGAGACAACGAAGCTGTTGCATGAATTAGATGCAAAAAGTGAGATTGTCTTTTGTACGGCAAACCGGGAATTTGCGATCGAAGCACATGAGGTGCATGCGATGGGATATCTGCTTAAGCCATATGATGCATTCCGGATCAGTGCGATCATTGATTATTTTTTACAGAAGTATCCGGAGTATCATAACCGGACGATTATGCTGAAGGTGCAGCGGAGAAACAAGCAGTTGTTCCATAAGGATATTATCTGTGTGGAATCGGATAACAAGATTTTGTATTTTCATACGATCAGTCAGGAAAAAGTGAAGGTCTACGGGAAGCTTGACGAGATGGAACAGCGTCTGAATGATGATACATTTTTAAGATGCCATAAGAGTTTTCTGATCAATATGCGTCATATTGTCGGATGCAATGGTACTGAGTTTATCACCCTCAGTAACGAGCATATTCCGATCCGTAAGAATGGGAGAAAGGAATTAGTGGAGTGTTTTGACCAGTATCGCATGGAAGAATTAGAAAAGAGTATCGATAAGATGACAGAGAGTATCAGTTAAAGAGAAGTCAGGAGAAATCCGCATATCACAATAGCAGTCTGGTGGTGTGCGGATTTCTCAGATAAAGGTATGGAAAAGGAGAATTTTGTGGCAAAGAAGTATTACGCGGTAAGGAAAGGAAAGAAGGCAGGAATCTACCAGAGCTGGGCTGAATGCAAGGCGATGGTGGATGGATATTCCGGTGCACAGTATAAGAGCTTTCTGACACTAGAGGAAGCAAAGACATATATAGGAGAAGCGTCCGAATGTAAAGAAGATCCGCAGGGAGCAGTTGCATATGTAGATGGTTCTTTTAACAGTGTAACCGCAGTTTATGGCTATGGAGGCTTTGTGTTACACGATGGGAAAAAGGAATATCTGAGCGGTTCCGGTACAGATGCCGACATGGCATCGATGCGTAATGTTGCAGGAGAAGTTCTTGGCAGTATGGCTGCCATTGCAAAGGCAATTGAACTTGGACTTCCACAGATTACGATCTATTACGATTATATGGGAATTGAGATGTGGGCAAAAGGTCTCTGGAAACGGAATAAAAAGGGAACGATCGCTTATTATGACTATGTACAGAGTGTACGTGATCAGATAGAGATCGCATTTTGCAAGGTAAAGGGCCACTCAGGCGTAGAAGGAAATGAAGAAGCAGACCGGCTGGCAAAACAGGCAGTTGGGATTTTGGAGGAAACAGGGCAATAACCGTTGCCGGAATGGAGGAAGATATGGCATCTTTAAAAGATATAGCGAAAATATGCGGGGTGTCGACTGCAACTGTCAGTAAGGCATTAAACGGGCAGTCAGATATCAGTGAACCGACAAGGCAACGGGTAAAGCAGGTGGCAAATGAACTGGGCTATTTCCCGAATGCAGCGGCGCGGGCATTAAAAACCAACCGTTCTTATAATCTCGGAGTCCTATTTAAGGATGATGCGGGAAGTAATCTGACACATGAGTACTTTTCCGGAGTATTAAACGGCTTTAAGGAACAGGCAGAAGATATGGGTTATGATATTACCTTTATCAATAATTATGAGACGAAGTCAGCCATGAATTATTTAGAGCACTGCCGGTACCGGAACTTTGAAGGGGTTGTGATCGTAAGCGCAGATTATGACAATCCGAATGTCTGGGATCTGATGTGCAGCAATATTCCGGTCGTTACGATCGATTATGTACATTATAACTGTACCTCGGTCAGTTCGAATAATGTACGTGGCATGGAAGAACTGGTCAACTATGTGGTACATCTGGGACACCGTAGGATTGCCTATATCCACGGGCAGGCATTTTCGAATGTAACCAAGGAGCGTGTGACCGGATTTTACCGTGCCATGGAAAAACGCGGACTGGAAGTGCCGGAGGAATATATCGGAGAGTGTGAATATCTGAATGTCGAGCTGGCTGCAGAAGAGACAAGAAGACTGCTTGCACTGGCAGAACCACCGACCTGTATCTTATACAGTGATGACACGTCCCTGATCGGTGGGAAAAATGTGATGATGGAGAAGGGACTGCGGATACCGGAGGATATCTCCATTGCAGGTTATGATGGAACGAAGGTATCGCAGTTAGTGCAGCCAAGGATCACTACGATCCGTCAGAATACCAGTGAGATCGGAAGAGAGGCGGCAAGACGGCTGATCGGCAATATAGAGAATCCACGGACTTCCCTGGTAGAACGTGTAGTGATTGATGGTGTCTTATTAAAGGGACAGTCTGTTGCGGCACGGATGAGAGGACAGGATTAAACAGTCAGGAGGACTTGGTGTGGCGTTAAGACTTATATTGGGAAGCAGTGGAAGCGGAAAGTCTACCTATCTGTATGAGGAGATCATCCGGCAGGCAAAGGCGCATCCACGCACGAATTATTATGTGATCGTTCCGGAGCAGTTCACGATGCAGACACAGCGTGAATTAGTCGCAAAGTCTGGGAACGGAATTATGAATATTGACGTTGTCAGTTTTCAGAGACTGGCATATCGTATCTTCGACGAGCTTGGAAAACAGGATATGGTCGTCTTAGAAGAGACCGGTAAAAACCTGTTACTGCGCAAGGTCGCGCAGGAGAAGAAGGAAGAACTTCTGATCCTTGCCGGTAATATGAAGAAAATGGGATATGTCAGTGAGATCAAGTCACTGATCTCGGAGCTGACACAGTATCAGGTTTCTCCAGATGATCTGGAGAACTTTTTGTGTGGCAGGAATCTGCCGCATGGATTCTTATGTAAGATGCAGGATGTCCTTACGATGTATCGTGGCTTTGAGGAGGCAATGGAGGACAGATATGTCACGGCAGAGGAGATACTTGATGTATTTTCCGGGGTGGCAGGCCAGTCGAAGCTGTTAGAAAACAGTGTGCTTGCCTTTGATGGCTTTACCGGCTTTACACCGATCCAGAATCATCTGATGCAGGAGCTGTTTGGTATTGCCTCGGATATCTATGTAACGGTAACGATCGATCCGTCTGAGGACTTTTACACATACCGGGATATGCAGGAACTGTTTGCAATGAGTAAAAAGACGATCGTTTTCCTGATGAAGATGGCAGAGCGTATGCATGTTGATGTGGCAGAGCCGTATATCCTGACCGGTGAGGGACAGTCACGTCATACGGATGCACCGATGCTTGCTGCCCTTGAGAAGAATCTGTTTCGTCCGCATATGACACCATACCGGAAGGAGGATACTTCCATCCGTATCTACGGACTGATGAATCCGCGTGAGGAACTGCTTTTTACAGCCGGGGAGATCCGGCGTCTGGTGCGTGAGGAGGGACTTCGCTATAAGGACATCGCGGTTGTGACCGGAGATGTGGAAGGCTATGGAAATTATGTGCCGCAGATTTTTACGGAATATGAGATCCCATACTTTTTAGATACTACAAAAAATATTCTGCTACATCCGTTTATCGAATTTATCCGTGCAGTTTTAGAGATACTGGAGAACGATTTTTCTTACGACAGTATGTTCCGGTATTTTCGCAGCAATCTTGCCATTCTGCCAAGGGAAGGCTATGGCTGGGAACAGCAGGATACATCGGAATATGAGAAAATCACAACGGAGCAGATCGACCGTCTGGAAAATTATGTCTTAGCAACCGGAATCCGCGGCTACAAGGCATGGACGAAGCGTTTTTCCTATCTTCCGAAGCATATGACGATGGAACAGCTTGAGGAGCTGAACCGGATACGGGAACTGCAGATGCAGCTTTTTACGGAGCTTTATGAGGTATTTCACACGAAGCATGTCACGGTCAGACAGCAGTCGGTGGCACTGTATCAGTTCCTGATAAGACAGCAGATCGAGCGGCAGTTAAAGCAGCGGGAGCAGATGTATCGGGATAGCGGAGAGTTTGTAAAAGAGAAAGAGTATGCACAGATCTACCGGATCGTCATGGATCTGCTCGATAAGCTGACCTCGTTGTTAGGAGAGGATGAACTGACGATAGCAGAATATACGCAGATTTTAGATGCCGGATTCGAAGCGGCAAAGGTCGGTGTGATTCCAAGCGGCTATGACCGCGTGACGGTTGGTGATATTGAGCGAAGCCGTTTAGATCATATCAAGGTGCTCTTTTTTATCGGGGTCAACGATGGGATCGTACCAAAAAATGAAGCGCGTGGTGGGATCATCTCACAGTTAGAGCGGGAAGAGTTGGCAAGGCAGCAGTTAGAGCTTGCGCCGACAGCAAGAGAGCGTGTTTTTATCCAGCGGTTCTACCTCTATCTGATGTTGACGAAGCCATCCATGCGCCTTTATCTGAGCTATGCAGGTGTCGGTAAAAACGGACAGGCACTGCGGAGATCTTATCTGATCGGAACCTTGCAGAAGATCTTTCCACTGCTTCCGGTTACCGAATTAGGGGAGCTTCCGGTGGAAAGCAGGATCGTAACGCCGAAAAGCAGTATGGAATTTTTCGTGGAAGGGTTACAGTTACAGGAGGAACAGAGAAAAGCAGACGATCAGGTGCGAAAGATCTGGTATGCATTAAAAAACTGGTATGAGCAGAGAGCGGAATACCGGCCGTTAGAACAGCAGCTTCTACTGAGCCATAAGATGCGTTATGAAGCACATCCGATCTCACATGCGGTAGCCAATGCACTCTACGGGACTGTCTTAGAAAACAGTGTGACCAGATTGGAACAGTTTGCAGCCTGTGCCTGTGCACACTTTTTATCCTATGGACTGCACCTGAAGGAACGTGAGATCAGCCAGTTTGCAGCACTCGATATGGGAAATATCTATCATATGGCATTAGAAAAATATGCCTCGATGATTGAACAGTCGGATACGGACTGGTTTCATATTGAAAGGGAACAGCGCAAAGCATTTATCGAAGAAGCACTGCATCAGGCAATCTTAGAAACCGGGAATCAGGCACTTGCACAGACCAGTAAGAACCAGTATTTCTTATACCGGATGAAAAAAATCCTCTATCGGACCGTAGATACATTGACGACGCAGGTACAGTCCGGAAAGTTTACACCGGATGATTTTGAGGTCGCATTTGCATTTACAGACAATCTTGCAGCAGTCAATTTTGCGTTAAGCGAGGATGAAAAGATGCATCTGCGCGGACGGATCGACCGTGTCGATACTTATGAGCAGGATCAGAAGCTGTATGTGAAGATCATTGATTATAAGTCCGGGAATACGAACTTTGAACTCTTATCCCTATATCATGGTCTGCAGCTTCAGCTTGTGGTCTACCTGAATGCAGCGATGGAGGTCTTACAGAAGAAGCATCCGGAGGATACGGTCGTACCGGCAGGAATCTTTTATTATCATATCGATGATCCGGTCATTGATGGAAAAGGAAATGAAACCGATGTGGAGATCTATGATAAGATCATTGACAAGCTGAAGTTAAACGGTCTGGTCAATGCAGATGCCACGGTCTATGAGGCAATGGATACGAATATCGGTACATCTTCAAAGATGATCCCGATCCAGCGGAATAAGGACGGAAGTCTCTCAAAGCGTTCCCATGCAGTGAGTGAAGAACAGTTTGCCGTGCTATCGGATTATGTGAACCAGAAGATCCATGAGCTTGGTACACGGATCATGAACGGAGAGGTACAGACAGATCCTTACCGGATGAAAGACAGGGGCGGCTGCAGTTACTGTGCCTTTGGCAGTGTCTGCGGCTTTGACCGTAAGATACCGGGCTATCAGGAACGCAGACTCGAAGAGAATTACAGTGAAGATGAATTGCTACAGCATATGGAAGAAGCGGTAAGAAAGGAGAATCCGTAATGGGAGTATCATGGACACCGGAGCAGAAAAAGGTTATTGATCTGCGTGACCGGAACATTTTAGTATCGGCTGCTGCCGGTTCTGGTAAAACAGCAGTCCTGGTAGAAAGAATCAAGGAACGGATTCTTGATCCGGATCATCCGGTCGATATTGATGAAATGTTAGTCGTGACCTTTACGAATGCAGCAGCAGCACAGATGCGTGACAGGGTTGGAATTGCGATTGAAAATGAATTGCTCGAGCACCCGGGAAATCTGCGTTTAAGCCAGCAACTTGCGCTGGTGCATAATGCACAGATCACAACGATTGACAGCTTTTGTCTGTATGTGATCCGCAACCATTTCCATGAGATCGATCTTGAACCAAACTTCCGAATCGCGGATGAGGGAGAATTAAAGCTTTTAAAGCAGGATGTGATGGAACGTCTGTTAGAAGGAAAATATCAGGAAGCAGACGAAGATTTCTTAAAGGTGGCAGACATCTATGCTTCCGGCAGGAATGACAATGGCTTAAAGGAGCTGCTGTTGCAGCTTTATGAGTTTGCACAGAGTTATCCGTGGCCAAAGGACTGGTTAGAGAACAGTATAAAGTCCTATCAGATCCGTACAGAATCCGATTTTGAAAGCAGTGATGCAGTGCGTGGCATGATGGCCTATCTACATCACGTATTAGAGGGAATCTTACAGAAGATGGATCAGTGTCTGGCTTTATGTGAAGAAGATGATGGACCATATATGTATGAGCAGACTATATATAGTGACCGTACGCTTGTGGAAGGACTTCTTTCCAGCAGTACGTACCGGGAACTGTCAGAAGCTATGCAGAAAATGGACTTTGTACGGCTGGCATCATCGAGAGGCTTTCAGGGGGATACTGCAAAGCTGGATTATGTCAAGGATGCCAGAGCGGACTGGAAGAAGCTGCTGCAAAAACGGATTCAGGAAAAATACTTTTTCTGCCCGCTGGATCAGACGATAGAACAGTTTGGACGGTTAGAAAAAACAGCGGAGACACTGGTGGGCCTGACCATTGCATTTATGGATGCATTGATGGAACAGAAACGGAAGAAGAATCTGGTGGATTTTGCAGACTTAGAACATTTTGCCTTAGAGATCTTAGTCGATAAAGAAACCAGACAGCCGACAGAGACGGCAAAGGAATTCCAGAATGCTTATGCTGAGATTATGATCGACGAGTACCAGGACAGTAACTATGTGCAGGAAACGATCTTACGTGCAATCTCGCGGGGAAGCCGTGGGGAAAATAATCTGTTTATGGTAGGAGATGTCAAGCAGAGTATCTATCGTTTCCGTCTGGCAAGGCCGGAACTTTTCATGGAAAAATATGATTCGTATACCTTAGAAGAAAGTAAGAATCAGCGGATCGACCTGCATAAGAACTTCCGAAGCAGGGAGGAGATCTTAGATTTTACGAATGATATTTTTATGCAGATCATGCATAAGAGTCTTGGAAATGTGGAATATGATGATGCGGCGTCGTTGTATCCGGGTGCATCATATCCGATGGCAGAACATCCACAGATGTTTGAAACGCTGGTCCTGCTTTCCGACAGTACAGATGAGGAACTTACAGGACTGCCGGATTCTGACCGCGTGACCATGGAAGCGATGATGATCGCAGATGAGATTGCCCGGCTGATGGAAAATCAGCAGGTCACAGATGAGGAAAGCGGAGAACTGCGCCATTACGATATGGTGATATTGTCATCTTACTGCGAAGCTTAAGCGGCTATGCAGATGAGATCACAAGTGTGTTGATGGATGCGGGAATTCCGGCACATACTGCTTCAAAGACCGGATATTTTGTGACAACGGAAGTGCAGACGGTTTTAAATTACTTAAGAATCTTAGATAATCCGCTGCAGGATATTCCACTGGCATCTGTTTTAAGATCACCGATCGGTGGATTTGATGAAGAGGATCTGGCCGGAATCGTGATCGGAGCCGATGAGACATCCTTTGCACAGACCTTTTTTACACGGTTACAGGATCATACGCTTCCGGGAAAGGTGCAAAAAAAGGCGGATGCTTTTTATCAGGTCTATTGCAGACTGCGGGAAGAAGTCACAGATAAGACGATCCATGAACTTTTGATGGACGTATTGGAGTGGACAAATTATAAAAAGATCGCTGCGGTTATGCCGGGCGGCAGACAGCGGCTTGCCAATCTTGAGATGCTGGTAGAAAAAGCGATTGATTATGAGGGTACCAGCTACCGCGGACTGTTTCATTTTATCCGCTATGTTGACCAGCTTCAGAAGTATGATGTGGACTTTGGAGAGGCAGAGCTTGTCAGTGAGCAGGATGATGCGGTACGGATCATGAGTATTCATAAGAGTAAGGGATTAGAGTTCCCGGTTGTTTTTGTCAGCGGCCTTGGCAAGATGTTTAACAGACAGGATACCAGAAGCCGTATGATTCTGCATCCGGAGCTTGGCATGGGCATTGATGAGACTGACAGTGAAAGACGTCTGCGTATCCCATCCCTGTTAAAACGTGTGATCGCCGGGCAGGGAGAACAGGAGAACTTAGGCGAGGAGCTGCGTGTGCTTTACGTTGCATTGACAAGAGCAAAAGAGAAGCTGATCTTAACCGGTGTCAAGAAGAATGCAGGTGAGTGGCTTGAGCGGATGCAGACTGCTTTTTCGGATGGAAGTACGATGGCTTTTACGGATATTATGGGAGCGGACAGTTACTTAGACTGGGTGATTCCGGCAGTCTTTTGCTATGGAGAGCGGTATCCGGTGAAGCTTGTATCCGCTGAAGAACTGGTATTAGCAGAGGCAGAAAGGCAGACGACGGAAAAGCAGCTTGATACGGAAGAACAGGAATGGAATGAGGATGGAAGTATGGACGCATTTGTAAAGGAACGTCTGTCTTACCGGTATCCGTATCAGGCAGCAGTGGATATGCAGATGAAGTATTCCGTTTCGGAATTAAAGCACCGTGCCATGCGTGTACTGGCGCAGAAGGAAGAACCGGATGCAGTTCCTGCCTTTTTGGAAGAAGAGATTGTTCCGTATGTGCCGGAATTCATGGATGGTGTCACAGATAAGGACAGGATCAGCCAGGGCGCATTACGGGGAACTGCGGTGCACCGGGTGTTGGAATGTCTGGATTTTGCGGGACTTAACGATGAAGATCTGAAGGCAGATGTTACCGGACAGATCACACAGATGTCAGCGGATGGAAGGATTACCAAAGAGATGCAGGAACTGGTAAAGGTGGATACCATACTTCTGTTTTTGGAAAGCCCGGTTGGAAGAAGAATGCGTGAGGCAGATAAGCTTGGCAATCTTTTCCGCGAAAAGCCGTTTGTGCTTGGCTTAGAGGAAGAAGAACTGGTACTGGTACAGGGAATCATCGATGTATTCTGGATCGAAGGGGATCAGGTGATCGTACTCGATTATAAGACAGACCGTGTGAAAGATGCCGTGCAGCTTCACGACATGTATAAGAAGCAGCTTGAGCTGTATGCACAGGCACTTGAGACAACGACCGGAAAAAAGGTGATGGAACGTTATCTGTATTCCTTCCACTTACAGGAAATCATACCGGTATAAATCAGATAATGGAAGCGTGAGAAAAAGATATAGGAAAGGAAATCATAAAATGGAGATCATACTTGCTTCTGCGTCACCAAGACGCAGGGAATTACTGACACAGATCGGACTGGAATTTACTGTGATTCCGGCAAAGGGAGAAGAAGTTATTACAAGCAGGATGCCAAGTGATGTGGTTATGGAGCTGGCGGCTGCTAAGGCATCCGAAGTCTATGAGAGTCATTGCATGCAGCCGGCACAGGCACAGATGGAAAAAACAGAGGATAGGCTTGTAATAGGAGCAGATACGATCGTGGCATATCAGGGTACGATCCTTGGAAAGCCGTCTGATGAAGAGGATGCAAGACGGATCTTAAATCTGTTATCCGGACATACACATGAGGTATATACCGGGGTATCCCTGATCTATCAGAAAGGCGAAGAAAAGCAGCAGATCAGTTTTTATGAAAAAACAAGAGTCGTTATGTATCCGATCACACCGGAGGAGATCACAGATTATATCAGGAGTGGGGAACCAATGGATAAAGCAGGGGCCTACGGAATCCAGGGACTGGCAGCAAGATTTGTGAAACGGATTGACGGAGATTATAACAATGTCGTCGGACTTCCGGTAGGAAGTCTGTATCAGAAGATGCGTGAACTTGGCATTGCTATTTCGATGCATACAGTATAGAATATGGAATAGAAGATTTTGTATATTACAAGGGAATAAGGAGATTGTTTATGAATGAGTATGAAGAAGAGGTATTAAAGTATTTTTTAGCACATCAGGATCGGCTGTTTGATGAACCGGTTGCAGAGACCTTAGAGGAAGCGGAAGCGTTTTTAGAGGATTGTATGGCGGTTGTCTGCAAAAACTTTGCCGAGGCAAAGGAGTATTTAGATGAGAGTGGTGCAGATATTACCGGTATGAGTGATGAAGAGATCGAAGAGGCACAGGAATTATTTGCATTACCGGATGGCAGATATCTGGTTGTAGAGGCATAGAGGTTGTAGGAGCTTAGAAAGGTTACAGAATGATAAAACGTAAATTAGCAGCAGGGATCATGCTTCTGGTTACCACAGCTACACTGTGCAGCGGATGCAAGCTTGGTAAGACTGCCGTTGTGTTTACGACAACGTTAAGTGATAAGGAAGTATTCCGGATTGAAAAGGAAGTCTGTTCTATAGAGGAGGCACGGGTTTATCTGTGCAATTATCAGAATATCTATGGAAATGCATACGGAGTGAATCTGTGGGAGCATGTATCGGATTCGCATTCCTTAGAGGATTATGTAAAAAATATTACGATCTCAGAACTTACCAGGGTGGTCTGCATGGATGAACTGGCAAAAAAGCAGGAGATGACATTGACGGAGGAAGAGAAGGATAAGGCAGCGGAGGCAGCAGCAGCCTATTATGCTTCCTTGTCGAAAAAAGAGATTGCCTATATGGATGTCAGTGAAAGTACCTTGGAAAGTATGTATGAGGATTATGCACTGGCACAGAAGCTGTATCGTTCCCTGACCGATGGGGTAAACGAAGAGGTCAGTGATGATGAAGCAAGGATCATGGAGGCAATGCAGATCTATGTCAGCTCGAAGGAGAAAGCGGATAAGGTAAAAGCAGACCTGGATGCAGGTCGTGATTTTACCGCCGTTGCCACTGATTATAATGAGGCGTCTAAGATCGAGATCACATTTGGCAGAGGAGATATGCCAAGTCAGGTGGAAAAGGCAGCCTTTGAATTAGATGATGATGCGATCTCCGGCTGTATTAAGACGGACGATGGCTATTACTTCATCAAGTGTACGAATAAGTTTAATCAGGAGCTGACGGATGCGAATAAGGCAAACATCGTAAAAAAGCGTGAAAAGGAAGCATTTGATGATGTCTACGATTCCTTTGTCCGGGGATTAGATTCTACGATGAATGAAAAGCTCTGGGATCAGGTTGAGATCAAGCAGGATAAAGACATTACGACGAATTCATTTTTTGAAGTATATGATGAATATTTTCAGTCGTAGGGAAGATTAAGATAAGAAAAGAAAACGCGTCATATTGTGTAAACACAATATGGCGCATTTTTTCTATTACTTATTTTGCAAGCAGGAGCATAATCTGGTTGCTTCTTGCAACGAATTTGCTCATTGCATCTACGGACAATGGCTGATTGCTCAATACAGCAAGGTCGTATAACTGTTCACAGAACATCGGGATATTTTCGGAATCCTTATGCTCGAAGATATATTTTACAAGTGCATGATTTGCATTTAAGGTCAGTGTCTGATCTGCCGCAAACATGGATGGATCCATACCGCCCATACCACCGGCAGCATACATACGCATCATATCCTGCATACGGCGTCCTTCCTCAGAAAGGGTGATGACAGAAGAGATGTTCTCATTTTTCAGCTTCTCAACCTTGACATTTAACTTATCGTTATTTAATGCCTTACGGAAGGTTTCGGTTAAGGCATCTGTCTCAGCCTTTAATTCTTCCTCAGAAGTTTCTTCCTTTAAGGACTCGGTCAGGTCAGCGTCGATACGCATAAAGCGGAACTTCTCATTACGCTGCTCAAGCTGTGTAATAAAGGAAGTATCGATGTTGTGATCTAAAATCACGGCATTCATTCCCTGTTCTTTGAAGAGGTTGATATACTGACCCTGCTGAACCTTATCGGTTACATAGTAGATCGTCTTACGTGTATCTTTTTCTTCACCTGCATCCTCTGCCGGTTTATCGGTATTCTCAGCAGTATCTGTAGAAGCGTCTTTTTCTTCTGCCTTTTTCTCGTCATCCTCCTTCATTAATTCCGGAAGAGTCATGTATTTGTCGTTGATGTCCTTAAATAAGATATAGTCGTTCATCTTATCGCAGAACTTTGTGTCTTTTAAGCAGCCAAACTTGATAAATGGGCTGATGTCATCCCAGTATTTCTCATAGTTTTCTTTTTCTGTTTTGCACATGCCGCTGAGCTTATCAGCAACCTTTTTCGAGATGTAATCGGAGATCTTCTTTACAAATCCATCGTTCTGAAGCGCACTTCTTGATACATTCAGTGGAAGATCCGGACAATCGATGACACCCTTTAATAACATTAAGAATTCCGGAATGACTTCTTTGATATTATCGGCGATAAATACCTGATTGTTGTATAATTTGATCGTGCCTTCGATGGAATCGTACTCGGTGTTGATCTTCGGGAAGTAGAGGATACCCTTTAAGTTGAACGGATAATCCATATTCAGGTGGATCCAGAAGAGCGGCTCCTTGTAATCCATGAATACCTTGCGATAGAAGGCTTTGTATTCCTCGTCGGTACAGTCGTTCGGGTTCTTTGTCCAGAGTGGGTTCGTATCGTTTAATGGAACCGGACGTTTTACGATTTTTAACTTCTCGGTTCTCGGAGATACTTCAACGACTTCCTTTTCTCCGTTTTCATTTGTCTTTTCTTCGGTCTTTGCTTCCTCGACAACAGTCTCGATGACAGTATCGGTATCGAGCTTGTCGGCAGGATCGATCGTCTCGTATTCCGGCTCGGCATTTGCCTTGCTTAAGTAGATCGGAGTAGGCATGAAGGAGCAGTATTTTTCAATGACTTCCTTTGCTCGGTACTCGTTTGCAAACTCTAAGGCATCTTCATTTAAGAACAGCGTGATCTTTGTACCAACCTCTGCCTTGTCGCCCTCTGTCATATCATATTCGGTACCACCGTCACATTCCCAGTGAACAGCAGTTGCACCATCTTTATAGGATAAAGTATCAATATGTACCTCATCAGCAACCATAAACGCAGAGTAGAAGCCCAGACCGAAGTGTCCGATGATCTGATCCTCACTTGCCTTGTCTTTGTACTTCTCTAAGAAATCGGTTGCGCCGGAAAAAGCAATTTGGTTGATGTATTCTTCGACTTCATCTGCGGTCATACCAAGACCATTATCGGTAAAGGTCAGTGTCTTGGCATCCGGATCAACGATAACCTGGATCTGTGG
>OBLI01001973.1_pt1 | contig 18471 bp, 19 predicted proteins | sample 1519701 | NCBI WGS metagenome assembly OBLI01 (sample SAMEA3663005, study PRJEB22513) | pig gut metagenome | biome: pig gut; feature: pig-associated habitat; material: faeces | place: France | collected 2012 | reverse complement strand
TATGCAGCGATATGATGATTGGCAAAATGCCACCTGTCGAAGCCAAGACAAATGATTCGTTTGCTTTCACAGATGCATTCAAGACCGGAATCGATCTGGTTGATAATGAGCATAAACGCCTTTTTGAAATTATCCGCGATACAAACGATCTCATCCATGAAGAACTTCTGTATGACAAATATGACGAGATTATGCGGCTTCTCACGGAGCTTCGCGAATACACCGAATTCCATTTTGGTGATGAGGAGGCTTTAATGGAACGCATCCATTATCCGGAGATTGCAGCACAGAAACGCGCACATTCTGCGTTTGTGGCACGTCTTGTCGAGATTGATCTGTCTGAGCTTGAGAGTCTGGATGACAACCAGCAGGACTATCTGCTTGAATTGATTGATTTTCTGCTCAGCTGGCTGACCAACCATATTCTGGCATGTGACAAAAAAATCGGAGTATACATGCGCGAGAACAACATAAACGAATAAACCGGAACGCAACAAAGGATTCGGATGCTGATGCACCTGAATCCTTTGCTTATGCGCAGATATACTAGCGAAGCAGCGACATCGCCATAATAGTATGTGTGGCACTTTGTCACTTTATATACGCCTTTACGTTTTCCTCCGTAACCGGATACCAGTTCAGCGGAAGTTCTCCGCCTCCCTGAAGCTTGTGATACAGTTTATCTCCCTCTACACCACGATATTTCTTACCATCCTCTGACTTCAGATATGCATGTGTTTCTCTCTCATCCGCAGGCAGAGTCATCGTTTCCTCTGTTGGGTCATATCTTGCGCCCTCCCATACTTCACCAGTGTCCAGTTTCCATATGATATTTGTCCCATATGCCTCTACCTGATACGTTTCCAGAACTCCTCCATCATACAAAGCCATGTAATATCGGTTTTCATAAATATGATCTCCATCATAATCCGTGATCTTTCCGTCTTTCATTGCCAGCACATTAATCACACGAGATGGCTGTTGTTCATTATAATCAGAATAGTTATCCCCGATCAGCAGCTCTTGCTGACCATCTCCGTTAAAGTCGACTGCTACAAAGCACAGACTGCTATAATCCGTATCTGCGGGATAGTACTGCGAGTATGACGATGGGTCCAATAAAACATCTGCGAAAGATTCATGCTCTTCTTGTATCTCCGTCTGTGTCTCCTCCTGTGGTTCCGTCTGCACTTCCTGCGTCTCTTCCTGCGTTACCTGCTCACTTTCCTCCGGCTCCAGTTCCGGTGTTACCCAGCCATCATCGTCCTGCAACATATCGTCTGCCGCCATCTGTGCCTGTCTGGCGGTTACTACAGCATATGTAGTCCCCGCAACCGCCGCAGCTGCGCCTACACCGATGATGCCGAGAATGATCTTGGTTTTTAACGCCATCTTTGCCATCTGTCCTGCCGCAACTTTCGCCCCGGCACTGTTTGCTGCCGCAGCATTAGCCACAGCGGTTGCACCAGCCGCTTCCCGGACTGCAGTATAAACACATTGCGTCACTGCCTCCGGAATGACTGCTGCCTCGACATCTTCCTTGAAAAGTAACAGTAAGAATGGTGCCACGCTGTACAGACGAGTTCCCTCTTTCTTCTCCAAGTCCAACACCCCATCCTTAATTTTCTGTTTTGCGCGCGACAGATTCGTCTTTACCGTATTCTCCGGTATCCCGAGTTCTTCTGCGATCTCAGACTGCTTCTTCTCATGAAAATAATACGCAATAATACACAATTTCTGCATTTCTGTGAGACGATTCTCGATGATTTCCCGCAGAAGTCTCTGTTTCTCCTTATCCTGCATGACAGCTTCCGGAATAATTTCATCCGAATCGGACAGACTGTCAAACGTATCATCTTCCTCATTTAAAAGCACATATCGCTTATTTTTCTTCAGATATGCATAGCATTTTCTTGTAGCGATCATACCTGCCCAACTCAGAAAACTCTCTTCATTCTCCAACTGCGCGATACTTCTGCTGATTTCCACATAGGTATCCTGCATGATATCGGAAACGATGTCCATCGCATTATCATTTCCCTGAACAACTTTATAGATGCAGGTATAGATATATTTGCTTGATTCCTGATACAGAATATTGAATGCTTCTGCGTTTCCGTTTTTATATTCGTTAACTGCCAGTCCTAAATTTGCTGTCTGCGCCATGTTTCTACCGTTCCCTTCTTATTTTGTTTCTATACAATAGAGTACATGTTTTCCAAAAAGGTTTCAATATTTTCAAAAAAAATATTAGTAATCTATTACTCATTCTCTAATACAGAATTTGTGCCCTGTTTGTCGCAATCATAATACATACCGCCATCAAGCGGCGATTTCCCAAAGTTTGCATCGATATAAGATGCAATCTGCTTTTTACGCAACATCACCCTGATCCTCCTTTTGCCTGAACTATAAAGGATGAACCAGGGTGAGAGTCAAGTATTTTTCTATTTTTCACATGGGAATTTATGTCGCCCTGAGTTTTCATCGATACCTACATTTCCTTTTGAAAACGCAAATAACTGATTACCGCATACGTCATTATTTTGTCAACATTTTTACAAAAAAAATGTTTTAATATAAGACTCATCATCCATCATTCCCAGATGCTCATAAATAAAAATTCTTCCGGTTCTTCTATTCATAACCGTAAAATCTGGTCTAAAAGTTACTTTCCTATTCCAATCACTAAGCTGTAATGGTTTTTCATAACGATATGCAACATTAAATCGATTTAAATGATCTGAGATTAGTAGTTCTGATTTTGAACGTACTCGTTCACCCTTTAGTGAAATAAATTCCGTGTAATTCTTTTCATCAAATTTTCCAGATTCATATTCTTCTTCTAGAAATGACTTGATTTTTTCTTCTACTGATTCGTAGAGCGGTGCTACAAGTTTCTTTCTTGCATTGCATAGACTCGTATAGCAATTTTCTATTTCATTTGCTTTATAGCATGCTTCCATCTCATATAAAATTTTTAAACGTCTCTCTATAACTGGTAATGCCTGCTCATAATATTCACGTTGTGCCACATCCCTTATCAAATTAGTTTGTTTTTTGCTAATATATTTTCCGTCTAAGTAAAATTGATCAGTCTCTCTACAATTTGTGCAACGCAAAGTTCCTTTCGGCAATCCTTCTATCGCCTTCCCAACTTGTTCATGCAAGTCTTCTAATGTTTTTATTTCACTTTGTATTTTCTTGTAAATACCAATACCCCCTTTTCTAGTCATCTCAAGCGGTATTTCACATACCTCAGTAATAAGTAATTCCTTGAATATAATCTTAATCCACCGCTTAATATATATTTTCAATTTTCTAAGCGGTATATAATTGGATTTTCACTTGCATCATACTTGTAAAATACTGCTTATAGCGCCAATCTATCTTATTTGACAGTATTTACTTTCTCATTTCCTTGTATTTGCAATTGAAAAATTTATTTTTTACCGCTTCGCAAATCAATTCATATATGTAAACCGTATTTGTTTTCGCCCACGTTTCTCATTGAGGATTTCTGCTATTCAATTTTCAGTATAAAGCACATATTGAAACGACGTATATTAGCTATAACATTCTAAAAATCAATATTAAATTTGTTAATAGTGAAATTCAGGCACAGAATCGTACCTTATTGATTTATAAATACTTTGTTGAAATGAATTCGTTTGCCCCAAATAGCCCCTAAACAATTCTGAGCTATAATCTTCCGAAAACGAATTAAAATAAATTGCTTAAAAAATTGGGGAAGCACAAATGCTTCCCCAACATATATCATAATTATAAACTATGACTCAATATTACTCGATAACTGTAGCAACACGGCCTGAACCAACTGTTCTACCACCCTCACGGTCTGATTTAGCCTTGTTTAGAAACTTATTTGTTACGGTTTTTGCCGTTTTGTGACTCATTTTATGGGTATTTTACCTATTATTTTTGCTTTTTCCGGAGGAAGTGTTGCAGATTCGTATCACGATAATCCGCTTTTTTCCGTCCACCTATGTAATAATATAGCATGGGCGAAAATGAATGTAAACGGCAAATTTATATGATTTTGGGTGTTGTGATACGAGTTTGATACTCATAGTAAATATACACACGGGACATCTCTATGTGTACATTTACTCAAATACTTTCTCCACCAATTCCCTATAATGCTTCTTCAGCATCTCATACTCTAAAGAATCCGAAATCAATTTGAGTGTGGTCTCCCGATAATCTTCCTTGTAAAAATCTTCATCACAAACTTTCCGGACTAACTCTAAAATATCGACATCCAGAGGCGCTGCCGGAGCAATTTCGCTTCCCATAGCAATTCTGTGGGCACGTACTTCTTTTACAAGCTTCAAGAAATCATCGTCAATCTCCACATGCTCTGTCAGCTTATAAATATCATACAAATGTCTTGCATTTCTGTGGGCCTTGCCCTGCAGGTAGTAATCGCATACAGCAAAAACTTTATCAATCAGGGTACGGTTCAATGACTGAACGCGCATAGGGAATGTCCTCAAATCATATGTTGTAATAAACTCCTCTTCTTCAGTTCCGAGAGCATCCAATATATAATTTCCCAGCTCCTTTTCTTCTGTAGGAAATGCATAGGACATCAAGGATGTTTCCAACTTGACATAAGGCGGAATTGGATTGATAACTCTATCCCCTACCACTGACTCATAATAAAAATCATAATGATTCAGATTTTTATCACTTTCAATAGAGTCGAAGTTATGAATCACAAGCCCTAACTCATCCGCAATCGGCTTCAATATGTTATATTTTAGTTTCTTTCTTCTAGCTTCACCCAGATGCTCTGTAAATGTAATGTCGATATCCTCAGAGAATCGGTCAATTACATGAAATGCTTTGGAAAGAGATGTCCCGCCCTTAAACACAACCGGATATTCAATCGTAGAAAGCTTCTTCAAAATCAAAGTAACATAATAATCTTTCTCAACGATATCTTCACTGACTTCCAGTTTCTGTGAAGCCAACAAGATTGCATCACGAAATAATTCTCTATTTTCTTTATGCAAGTACATGATCTAACCCCAATTCATAATAAAATTTAAATGTCGCCAGCGGGTATTTTCTGATGTACAAATCCACATCACTTCGTTTGATTCCGTGAATAGCGATATACTCAGCAAATTTCTCCCGTGCCTCATCATAAGTATAATCTAAATATGCATCAAGATTTTTCAATAGCTCCAACATCTGTAGCACATACACATTCTCTTTTGTTATTTGTACAATTGGCTTCCTTACATAAAATCTTCTGTTGCCAATCCGCACCTCTCTGTCTGACGAATTTGTATTATTACTTACAATCTCCACCACCCGGGGAACCTGTGTGGTAATCCCTATCTGATTTGCAAAAGAATTGCCACCATAAAAACCGTCAACATTATCTCCTTTGGAAATAAAACGATATCTCGCCACCATATCCGCATTCGGACCAATGGTAGAATTTAGCAGAGACTGCTTAGGTATAAAATATACTCCGGTATCATACTTCTGCAACAATCCCTTATCACAGAGTTTCTTCAACTGCTGATTTAAGGCAGACTTCGTAATTTCCTCTCGCTCCAAATCCGAAAAGAAAATCGGCTCCGCTTCTTTGTAATGTTCTTTTATATAATTGTATAGCATCGTCTTTTCTCCTTCCTTAATAGTTTGGATATGTATATTCTATTCTGTTAAGTTTATTATATTCTCTGACGAAAACTATGTCAATTATATTCTTCCACGAAACTCTACGTGTTATTACAACATATAAACAAACCTTGTACAGTCCTATTCTCATAGGTTATAGCCACCCCTAAATAATGCATTCCTGCTCCAGCTTTATGTTTTCCTTCAGCATAAATCCAATTACCTCGCCAAATTCCTTCTTTTCTCCTATTTTCTCCAATCTCTTTCGATCTGTCTCAGTCAGACACTTTCCATATTGCCTATATTGCTTTAATGTATCCAAATCCATATGATAACTCATAAATGGAATACCGGTCTTTTTCCTCAAATCCTGAAGAATGGAAAATCCTCCCGCATCGATATCTCCAAAATGAAAATACTTTGCATCCGGAATTGTCTCATAAACCATTTTTAGCAAGGTTCTTCGAATGCTGTTATGATATCCGCCAAGGTATATGAAAAGGCTATCCTTCTCCCAATATCTAAAAAAAGAAGTAAGATTTTCTATTGTGATTACTTTCTTTATTCTGCTTAGATCAGAAAACTGAATACCTGCAAGATCTTCTCCGGAAATACCGATTCCCTGCTTTAACAGGGATAAATCTACTATTTCCTCACCAATTGATATCCTTGCATCCCCCTTAAAATACACATAATTTGGGGTTCTATAAATACCATATTCTGCCAGCAATTCCATGGTGTCCATTTCCGCATATTCCCCAGAAAATTGCCGGAATACTTTAGCAATACGGCTTTTTATCTGCTCAAAATACTTAGAATCCTGAAAATGCATGATAGAGAATTCCCGGATATAGCAAGGTTTCCTATTTTGTTCTACCAATACACATGCCCGAAGAAACTTCTCCGTTTCCTTCATATTTTCTAATGCAATATATTCTTTGACTGACTGATGATTTTGCAATCGTTCCAGAAGACACCTGACAAAATCCACTGTAATAGGTGCTTCCACATCCAGATATTTCTGAAGTAAAGTGATATTTGTTTCTTCTAATCCCCTCTTCGGCTTGCGTCCAACATATTGATAAGCCTCTTCTATGTGCTCTGTCATCAGTCTGACTTTCTGAACCAGATAATCCTGCTTGTTATCCTTCCAAATAATACGGATTAGCTTTTTGCTTTCCAATAGTTTCATCAAAACGTGAATGCTTTCATATTCGTTTGAACTCTCATCAAAATAGGATGGGATCGATGTTTTCGTAAAACGGAACTCAATCTGTATCATCCGCTTATTCTCCCCTGTAGATAACAAACTATTCTCATATGTATCCAACAGATGATTTATTACCTTGCGATCATACTGCACCATTGATATACCTCTCTACAAAGCTTACCTTTTCATCCGTCATTACCAATAACGTTTCTTCAACGAACGGACTGATATACTGTATTTTATCAGGGGGAGCTGCAATCAAAATCTGTAATGGCAGTCTTCTTAGGAATTCCAAAACGCCACCGATTCTTTCGTCATCCATGTTGTTAAAAGCCTCATCAAAAAGCACAAGACCTATTGCTTCTCCACCGATATTATTTTTATAAAGCTGAACAAAAGATGCTGCTACCGTCACATAAAATGGTGTCTGCGTCTCACCACCGCTCTTTTCCTCACACACCTTGGAATACAGAGAATAATTACCATCACTATGAATGATGCGGATATCATAATCCATATAGGTTCGATAATCTGTAAATTCATCCAATGCTTTCGCATTATTGTCATTATCCAATGCAAGACGTTCAAACAATTCTTCTATCACCGCTTTATGATTCTCATGGAACAAACCGCTAAAAATAGATTCGCCTTGCATAGCATTAAAATCGTCCATGATCATTTCATAATACTGTCTATACCTTTTACTTGGCATATATAGAAACTCATACTTTTCATTGCTAAACACAATATCATCAAGTGCCTTATTCAATTCTTTGAACTCAGCCTGCGCCATCTTCATGTTTTCCTGCAATTTGGACAGGAACTGTTCTCTAAACTCTTCTTCTGCTGCCTGTCTGGCAGCATCTACTTTTCCTTCATACTGAAGAAGTTCTGAATTCTTAAGCTTCAAATATTCTGTTTCAAAATCCGGATAACCTTCCATCGTGGCCGGTGCTCCAAAATCATGGGCTGTTTTATATTCGCCCATGGCTTCCTTCATGGCGTCGATTGCCTTATCCACAATTGTCTGGTTCGCTTTCCTTCGTCTTAAGTAATTAACCTGAAACTCTGAGAAGGACTTATCCTCCGTCTGCTTCTCATATTCCTGCTTCCAAACGGGCAGAGCATTCTCGGCTTTCGTTCCCAGTTCCTCGTAAATAACTGATTTTTCAGTATGCTTTATCTGCCCATTTGCTACCTGCTCTTTTGTCAGGCTAATTCTTTCTTCCGTTTTGCCTGCTGCTCTGTTTAAAGAATCCAATTTAACAGTCAACTCTCCCAGTATTTTCTCTAATGTTGACAGCTGTATTTGTTTCATAATCATATTGGAGTTCTTCTCCAAGGTAGCAATATTTTCTTTGCATTTATTGATTTCCAGTTCAACATGACGTAAATCACCAATGACGTCTAATCTGTATTTTATATCTGTATCATGCTCTGTTTCCAAAGGTTTCAGAACAAATTCTAACTGTTCCAATTTTTCATGAAGCTGATCCAATTGTTTCTTGATCTCTTCCCTTTTTTCTTTGGCCTGTTCTAACTGCACTTTCAGTGCATTCTGACCAATATATGGTGTTTCAAAAATGGCCGGCTTTATGGCGCTGGCAACATTGTTCTGATATTTCATACACTCTTTTGTAATTGAGGTTTTATAGTTTTTCAAATCCCGGTAATGTGTGCACATGTGCACTTTTCCCAAGATCATATTAATATAACGCTTTGCATATTTATTTTTTGAAGTTACAACTGTAGCCAGCGAACCCTCCGGTGCTGTATCATACTGATCCAGATTCTGTGTATTAATGAGTCCAACCCCATATGCCTTTTTCTTTTTTCGAAGTCTGTCATATATTCCCAGTGCAATGTCAAAATTCTCCGGTTCCACCAAAATATAGAATCTCTGTGTATTCAAATAACCCTCTACTGCGTTTCTCCAAGAATCATCCGTGATTTCCAACATCTCACATAAAATACGCGGGTCCGGTGTTCTGCCAATACGCTGAAATTCTTCTTTTATAGCCGTTCTGACACGTTCCACATCTTCTGCATAGGATAACTTTTTCTTCATTAATTGTTCTATTTTTCTGTCCAGCTCCTGCTTTTCGCTGCTGACCCTTGCTTCTTCAGCAGATGCTTCAGCCCGCTTTTTGAATATCTTATCTCGCATTTCATTTTTATATGTAATCACATACAAAAGCGTATCTTTCATATCTGCCAGATTAATATCTTTATCTTTCTTGCAAAGATATTCGTAATAAATTTTTACAGAGTTATCTACATCTTTGACCTCCAACAGTTTCTTCAACTGCCCCTTCGCCATATCTATACTTTTCTGGAGTAGTTTGCGTTCTTCCAGCATTTCTTCCTTTTTACCTTCCAATAAACGCAGCTTTTTCTCCTGTTCATCCTTTGCCAGAAAATCCTTATCCGTTGCAAGCTCAGCCCGCAAATCGTCTCTAATCTGCTGCTTCTCTGCCTGTTCTGCTCTCACCAGGCTAATCTGCTTATTTTGTTCCTCCAGTCTGAAAGTATCAGACTGTATTTCTAATTGCATCCTATTTATATCTTCACCAATCAGATCAGCTTCCACCCTGGCAAGGTAATATTCGTACTGTCTGTCCTTTTGCAAACCATCCACTGCCTGATCATGCATTGTACCTATTTTTTCCAATCTGCCAATGCGGATTTTCATATTCTTCAATGTGCGTTGCAAATCCTGATATGTACGTACATTTTCACGCAACACATCAATATTCACTTCTTTCTCATCTAATACATATGAATAAACAAAATCTTTGATATCGTCGATTGGTCTGAAAGCCAGAGCTTTGGGAATCAGTCTGAAAAACTTATCCTCAATTCGTCCAAACCTGTTTTTGATCATAGACCTGGCCTCTTTGTCCGTCGTACACCATTGCTTAATCTTCTTAGCATTCGTTGTTCTGAACTGATTAATTGACTTCGGTGTCTTTCCTTGAAAGAATAGAGAATCCTCGAGGCGAATACCATCCATCAGATATCTTGCCGTTTTTTCCTGTCCTTCAGAAGCAGAATCCACCACTGCACCAACCACAAAGTACTTATCCCTTTTTTCTTCGTAGAATTCCAACGCAATATGTGCACTGATTTCACCATTACGTTCATATGGTCTGTTTTCCCGCCCTGTTTTGCAGCGAATATATCCTGTCAGTTTTCTCTTTCCATTTTCGTGTGCCGCTTTATTGAAATAATTCGTGGAACAGATTACCACAAACTGAATTGCATCTAAAAGAGTAGATTTACCTGCACCATTTTCACCGGATATCAAAGTAGATTTTTCAAATTCTATCGTCGTATTTGTAAATCGATGCCAGTTAATCAGCTTCACTCTCATCAGCTTCTTCACTACTTTTTCCTCCTTTTCTGTAAATCTCCAATTTCTCATAAGCAACTTTTATATCTTCCACTCGAACAGCCATCAGAATTGCATCAAAGATAATGATGCGTGCTTCTTCATCTGTCAGATTGGTATCAAGCGTTTCAATAATCTGAAATCTTTTCAATGTGCTAATTGCATTACGAAAAGTTGTTTTATCAATCATCTTATCCCTGATTTTCAGACTTAAAAATTTTTCATGAACATCTCCCACATTTACAATTACTTCATCCGAAACAGAGAGCTCTCTTCTTTTTTCATCATAAAGGATCCGAAGAATTAATAGGAGAACAGATTCGAACAGCTTCATATTATAGCGATTATAATTCTGCGGATTTGTCAATTGAATGACCCCATATTCCTCATTTATTTCCAGACGATATCCCAAGAGAGCAAAACATTCAGAAAACTTTTCTTTATATTTCATCACAAAATAGTAATCCGACTTATTTGTTTCATTTCTCTTACAAAGAAAGCAAGAGCTAAGCAGTCGATTGCAGATTCTTGAAAAATCGTCTTTATCCCGTTGTAGCATTCCGTCCAGAATATCCATTCCTATCAATGCTCCTTCCTATGTATCGTAAAATCATTAAAACGATAGCCATCTTTTTTTATCATATCTTTTACGGCAATCGTATACCTCATATTTTTTCTTTGCCCATAAAGTCTGATATAGATCATCTTGACAAAATCATCTGTATTTTCCAGTGGAAGCTCTGAGGCCAACATTTCCCGTCTGTCACCAAGGTGTTTTTCTACATAATGATTTACCTTTTCCGGATTTATAACTCTTGCCAGTTTTTCCAGCATCCGTCTCATTTTTTCATCCCGAAATTCCTGATCCGGTTCCGTATCCAAAAGCATTTCGGGTTCAAATGCTTTTTTTCCCTCAATCGGCGTATATAGAGACTTTTCATCCAATACAGCAGAACTGTAAATCCGGATTAATTCATCCATAAATTCAATTCGATAAATTCCGCTCAAATCCATTTCTTCCCGGTTGATTTTTTCATTCATCCCCGATAAGATTTCCTTAATCTGTCCTCTGACATCTTCCCCTCCTATCAAATAGAACTTTGCCCGGTTGATTGCTGCTCTTTGATACTGCGTATTCTTGCGATTAATCTCTGACAGAATCTCATCCATATTCTGAAAGGCATCTATTACCTGATGAATATAGTGGTAGATCAGTTCCTCTGCCTCATCCTTCGAAATTTCCCGAATGCCCGCCAGTTCTTCGCTCGCTTTATCCACATAAGACTTACTCCGGCTTTTACTCTCCAATCTTTCTATAATCTCCGGACGAAATTTTGAAACATTATCCGAGGTAAGTAACCGATGATAAGCCTTGTCCACGATATTCTCAATATAATCATTGAAAAGAACACTCATAATCTCAGCCGGTGTTTTATATTTGGTCAATTCATCTATGTAATGTTTAATGCTGGAACTTAGGTTTTTCAAACCGGTAATCAGCATATCTGTATTTTCAACTATTGATAAAAGGACAATACCCGGATTGTCTGTCGTTCCCCGTACCAGGCTGTATATCGTATAAATATATCCTTGATATTCAATCTGTTTCCCTTCCGCAATCTCAAGGAGCGTCCTTATTACCTTGACTGCATATTCCTTAAAATTAACTCTTTGTACATAGCTTTTATCTGTTTCAATGTCAATCCATCCATAATTTTCCAGTTTTCGAATCATCCAGTTTGCTTTGTCCCTTGCAGATTTTCCTTCCACATCTTCCCCTACAATATCTGTTGCCTGTGATGCTTCAAAATAGTATTGTAACTCTTCTACCAGAACATCTCTTTCCACACCAAAAGAAAGCTGATGATCCATGACGGAAAACAACTTACAAATACATTCCCAATATACCACCTTATTTGGAGATGCCAATGGCATAAAAAAATGTTCATCTATAATATGAAACACATTTGTCTCCTTCCATCAAAACCATTAAATAACTTCATTATATGAATCTTTCCACGACTTATTTATAAAGCAAATTATTGCGAATAGAAATAAAGTATTATTTCTTCTTATACCGTCTGTCACGATTATTGCCAATAATTTCAATCCTATCAGAAAGTCCCTTCAAAATATCTTTAGTTCGACTTTCCTTTAATCCCAACAATTCACAAAAATCCCAAATGCCATATTCTTTTCCTTCTTCCATAAATTCAAGAATTTTGTCATACTGCATTTTTGTCTTCTTAGTCACTTTTTTATCGCCGCTTTTTATCGCCGCTTTTTTATCGCCGCTTTTTATCGCCGCTTTTCTATCGCCGCTTTTTTTGAAAGAAAGCGAGAGCACTGTTCTATCCGGGTCAAATCTCTCTTCAATCACCGGGTCTTCCCAGCCTTCATCTGCCCAAACATTAAAGATATTCGGAACACCACTTCCAGCACGTTCACCGATATTGATAAGATTAAACATTTTCATAAGAGCCTTATTTCGGGGATCGGATTCGCCACCAAGACGCATCTGCTTTTTACCCGTTCTGACATAACCGGGATTTGCTAAAACCAGCTTGTCCGGTTCCTTACGGATAACAACACCTCGTAATCCGTGATAATCGGCATTAATCAAGCAATTTGCCAGAGCCTCACGAAGTGCCTTGTGCACCGGAGTATCGTCAACGCGTTCGCCGCCAACCATTTTGAAAGGCACCTTAATGTCTTTAATAATCTTGTTATAAACTCTAAAATAAAAGTCGCACACATTTCCGGACCATTCACCGGAACTGGACTGCAATCTGTCACTCCAGCGTGTAGTAGGGTCCAACTCTTCCCTGTAATCTAAGAAATTAATCCACCTACATTTTCCGCCAAAAACCATAAGGGTTTATATCGCTTTAATACCTTTATCCCATATGAATACAACGGTCCAAATGTTCCATTAAATCCTTTTTGCTCTCCTACAACCGAAAAATCATTACATGGAAATCCAAAGGCTAACGCATCAATATCTCCCAACGGTTCTATATCCAATTTACGTACATCTCCACAAATCACCGAATCAGGCTCAGAAGGACAAATATTTCTAGTATATGTTTTACAGGTATCTAAATCATAATCATTTGCCCACTTATGAATAATTCGATACTCTGAATCATCTATTTTAGAATTAATAGCAGCATATGCAAGCCCACCAGGTCCACAGAATAATTCTCCCAATCTAAATTCCTTAACTTCTTTCGACTTCATTATATTTCTTCTCCATTCGTTAATATAAAATTCCGCTTGAATTCTACACCGACCACATCTGCAATCTTATTCAAATCATCAATTGTAAAACTCTCCCTCTTCATTTTTGCATTAAAACTCTGCGGTGATTTACCAAGTCTGCGTGCCAGTTCTGCCTCGCTCATATTACATCTAACACATAATACTTTAATCTGTTCAGATATCGTCATATCGCAATCCTCCTAATAATATTATTATAAATGTATTCATTGATAAAATCAACACAAACATTAAGCATATACCTCTTTTGAAATCATCATTGAAACGTATATCCAACCTATCCAACATACATACTATTACAAACGACGAAGGAGCGCCCTCGCGCTCCTTCCCCACCTTTTACCTACTCATTCCAGCCACCTTCTGCTGTACCCATTCGCCGATACTCCGCAGAAAGTGTTCCAGCATATTTATTCCATTGATGGTAAACTGCCTCATGAAATCACATGCCTTTTCCAGCTTCGCCCTCAAACTCCGGTTCTCAGCTTTCAGCTCCTGATTCTCTTGCTTCAAACACTCATTCTCGTATTTGAGGTCCAGCATCTTTTCAAAATATGCCTTCTCCCGGTCACCGGAGTTAATATTCCTGAAGTAATCGATAAGTTCTTCTGCAAACTTCGCTTTCTGAATCGTCTCATCCGCATCCTCCTTGATAAGTGTCAGCTTCTGTTCCTGCTCCCGAACCTCACTCTTTTTATCCGTCAGGTCCTGCTTCACTTCATCCAGCTCGGTACTTTTATCTGCCAAGTTCCGCAGCACATCATCCAGTTCAGAGTTCTTATCCGTGATTCTGATTGACAGCTGCCTCTCTGCTTCTGCCCCCTTATCCAAAGACTCCAGCATTGCCTCCATCTGTTCAGCCTGTGCCTGAATAGTAGCCTGTCCGGTTACAACCTTATCCTTAATATCCTCAAGTTTCCGCTCTTCTTCTTTTGCCATCTCCGCCGCTTTTTCTCTGCGATAGTCCGACAAGAGAAGATTTCCTCTCGGATTGGAGCCTTTATAAAAACGTTCCCAACCAAACTCTTTTAGCATCATATCCTGAAGGATTACTTTCTGAGTTTCCACCCAATCGGCGCCACCATAACGGTCACGCTTCATCTGTGGTTTCAGGTTTCCATCCTCATCCTTCTTCCAGATCAAATCGCCGGTCTCAGCTACCGCCTGCTTCATGGTTGTGGGATACCCCAAATCTTTGAAGGTCTGTGCAAATGCATTCTGGACCGGTGCCCCTTTTGAGGAGTTGGTTGTATATGGAATATAGGTCATGTGAATATGGGGAGAATTTTCATCCCCGTGATAAACCATGTGGTGAACAATCAGACCAGCATCAAAAGGTGGCTTCCAGCTAGGATCATCCAACTCCTTCTGGGTTACCACACATACCTCCGGCAGTTCTAACAGATACTTTGCAAATTCGTCCAGCAAATCCTGTGCACGATGCGCATCATCCGGCGTATATATGAAACCTGTGTCCCGCATATCCCCTATCTGCCAGATAATCTCATAGCAAAGGTGCTTCTGCTTATCCTGCTCAATCTTCTCATAATAGGTCGGGGGAAATCTTTTACCGCGTCCTTTCTTAATCTCCCTATCCCGCCACTCTTTATACGGCTTAGCAAATAACTTCTCATATACCTGTTGCAGAGTTATCTCTGAATCCTTGGTATATACCCAGTTTAAATGCCGCCGCTCCTCTACGGAGTTGGGTGGAATATGGGTTCTAAGATTGTGCTCCAGATTAGGTGCGCTGTACATTGCACCACTTATGGTCTTTTCTTTCTTTCCTGTCATAAAATCCCTCTCTTCTCATCTGTATTAAGTTTAATCAGCAACTTCCTTAAGAAATCTCTGCTCATGTCGATGTCCTCCTTTCTTTGGGTTTACACGTCTCTTTCTCTTCCCCTAAAGTAATGTCCCCTTATTGGTTTGGGGGTACCCCAAACACAAACGGGGCAAGCGTTCCGTCGCTTGACCACGGATACATCTGCTCCTACCGGCATTTGGTGAAATCTACTGCCAGTAGCCGGTATTCACAGCTGTATGTTGGTGCTCCCTCTGGGAAGTATTTTTTATGCCGCACCAACCGGAAATCCTCTATCAACAGGTGTGTCACTTTCGTCTCCCTTTTTGAAAAATGACGCCACTTTTTGACTCACTTTTTTGAAAAGTGCTCCACTTTGTGGCACACCTTTTTATCCAAGTATTTTCTGTTTTAAAAAGGTGCGACACATTTTGACCCACCTTTTCAAAAATGACGCCACTTTTTGACGCACCATTTGGAAAAGTGCTCCACTTTGTGACTCACCATACGGAACAATCATCCAACGCATCCAGCCACACCTGCATTTCCCCGCTATGCATTAACCTCACATACTCCACTGGGTCATCTATCGCCAGTGCATCCATCTTCCCTTGGGAGTTTGGAGTGGTCCGAAGACCACTCTCCCACTTCCCACAATCCAGACTTATGATGCAGTTGGTATCATAGTGAATAACATTCACCGTGTTATTCTGCTCGTTGTAAAATCCTCTTATCATTCTCAAGACCATCCACCTGCCTTTCGGAACCGCATCTCTGTTGCCATATCCACCAGATTGCTTTCCAATTCCCCGGTAGCCTCCGCATTGAGTAAATCTGCCACCTGCTTCTGCTTATTCGGATAAAGGTGTCCATAAATATTCATGGTGGTATTCACAGAATCATGTCCCACCCGCTGGGCGATGACCAACGGTTGCATCCCCTTCTCTATTAGCAATGCAATGTGCGAATGACGAAGATCATGTACACGGATAGGCTTTAGCTTCGCCTGCTCCGTCTTTTGTTTCATCTTCTTTTGAATTGCCCTGTCTGTGATGGGGAAGATTCGTTCCTCCGGTGTCAATCCATATTGTCTGTCCACAAAATCCTTCATCTCCTCTGCCAGAAACTTCGGAATAGTAATCTTGCGATTAGAACTCTCTGTCTTTGGTGGTGTTACATAATCGGTTTGATTTCTCCTGTAATAAGTCTTGGAGATGTTCACCGTTCCGTTTTCAAAATCAATATCCTGACTGGTAAGTGCCAGCAGCTCCCCTACCCGGCATCCAAGCCAGAATAACATCTGAAAGATAATCCGGTACATCTCCTCATCCGGACTAAAACATTGTATAAACTGTTCATACTCATCCTTGGTCCAGAAGTTTAACTCCTTAGCATTCGGACGACCCATTTTATCCACCTTCTTGCAGGGATTGTCCTTCAAATCATAGAACTTCTCTGCGTGATTAAAAAGCGCCGTCATCTGATTTTGTATCATCCTCAGATACGTTGGCTTGTAATCTTGATTCAAAAGTGCATTCTGCCACTTGATAATATCCACAGCAGTAATCTCATTCATCTGCTTCTCACCAAAGTAAGGAATGATCTTGGTTTCAAATAATGTCCGCTTCGTCATTATGGAACGCTCCTTCAGTCTCGGTGCCTTATCCTCAAAGTACACTTCCACAAAGGAAGCAAACTTCATATCCATGCTGGCACTCTGTTTCTGTAAAAAGTCACGTTCCCACTGCTGGGCATCCTTCTTGGTAGCAAATCCGCGTTTCATCTTGGATTTACTCTCACCAAGCCAATCCTTATAGTTGCACTTACAAAACCAAGTGTTTCGTTTCTCGTCCTTATAAACCGGCATAATCATTACCTCTCTTTCTCCATGTGCGGCATACCCGATTCCCCGGGTACACCTATTCAGTTGTCAAAGTTCATCTATTGCGCTTCGCTAAATCCGTAGCACTTCTTCTCGAAGTAGGCTCTGGGAACGGAACCCGCCTTGGTGAAGTAACCTTCACTCTTAAGCTCCTTGTTCCAGCCCCGGATGACTGCGTAAGCGGTTGATTCTGCAATTCCCAGAAGTTCTGCAACTTCCTTAGCAGATAAATAGCGTTTCGTCATACTCCTTCCTCCTTTCTCCTTTCCGCTAGTCTTATGTACGCTCCTTGCTCATTGCACTCACCTCCCCGCTTTGTTATGAGTAACCTTTTCGTTACTGTTCTGTGTTTTGATTATACAGTAACATATTTGTTTCTGTCAATAAGTGGACGAAAAAAATATTTCATTTGCCATACAGTAATATTTATGTTACTGTATTATCAGAAACAATATTGTTACTATTCGATTGAGAGGAGTTACACGATGGCTATTGGTGAACGAATAAAACGAATCAGAAATTTCCGTAAACTGACACAGGCACAGCTTGGCGAAGCTGTTGGCTTATCCGATGTGCGAATCCGTCAGTACGAAATCGGCAACCGTACGCCTAAGGAAGAGATGATACAGGAGCTGGCAAAAGCCTTAGACTGTAATTACCGCTCCATCTACGAACCTTCCCTCTACGCAGCGGAAGATGTTATGTATGCACTCTTTGAACTGGATGAGCACTACAACATGCCCCTCTACGAAGTAGTAAGCCCTGTGGATCCTACCGAGAAACATATTGCGGTTGGTTTTGATTATTCTTTACTGGATGATTTCCTGAATACCTGGAAAAAGAAAAAAGAGGACTTAGCCTCCGGTAAAATTACCAAAGAAGAGTATTTTGAATGGAAGATTAACTGGCCTCACACTGAAGATTAAAAGATAATACATATAATGTCCGTACCACAGATACACCAGATAATTGTTTGTTTTTTTGCGTGTATCAAATTTGTATCACGAGCCCATTTTGAGAAAAATCTCGAAGTGGGCTTTACTTTGTGTTCGACCATCTTCCGTTAATAAAAGAAAACCGCAACTCCTCATAAAATGAGGAATTGCGGCTTGTATTTAAGTTTCTATGATACGAAATCAAAGATTACTCGATAACTGTAGCAACACGGCCTGAACCAACTGTTCTACCACCCTCACGCTCCCGGTTTTGGATTTGTCGCTATCTTCTACCATGCTTTTTGTTGATTT
>OBLI01001971.1_pt1 | contig 18478 bp, 18 predicted proteins | sample 1519701 | NCBI WGS metagenome assembly OBLI01 (sample SAMEA3663005, study PRJEB22513) | pig gut metagenome | biome: pig gut; feature: pig-associated habitat; material: faeces | place: France | collected 2012 | reverse complement strand
GTTGGCGGCCGAGGCGGCGAAGATGAGGGCATAGGTGATGCCGAGCCACAGGTGCAGGCCACGCAGCGTGCGCCGGTGCCACCAGCCGCCCACAGCCGACACGCCCACCACAAGGACGGCGGGGAGCATGACGGCGCAGCACACCACATTGTCGAACCACAGGCCACGCAGCAGGGCCATGGCATAGAGGTCGTAGCGCCCCGACGCATCGGGCGTGAGGTCGGGGGCGATGGCCGTGAGCATCACCAGACGGAAAGCCGTGAGGAGTGCCAAAGCCAGCAGATGCGTGCGCAGCAGATGGAGCAGGGTCTTGATGAAAAGCGACATAGACTGATGGTTGGGAGGGAGAAAAATGCTTGCGGCGCGCGGCAGGCTACAGGCCGCCACGGGCATGCATGGAGCGGGCGCTGAAGGCCCATTAGCACTGCAAAGGTAGTGCTTTTGCCCTATCCAACCCGCCCCACTTGATTTGTTTCCCTAAAAAACCTATATAAGCGTTGCGCACAGTGCCTAATGGCCGTTTATGTCAGATATTTGCCGTAAATTTGCAGCCGTCTGCCCTGTAGGCAGCACGATAGCACACCATTTACAACACATGAACGATACACAGCAATTAGTCAACACCATCATCGACGGCATACAGGAAAAGAAGGGCCGCGAGGTGGTCACCGTCAACCTGGAACACATTCTTACCGCACCGTGCGCCTTCTTTGTGATATGCACTTGCGGCTCGCCGCAGCAGGTGGACGCCGTCACCGACTCTGTGGAGGAATTTGCCCGCAAACAACTGGGCGAGAAGCCCGCCGCCATAGCCGGCCGCGAAAACGCGGAGTGGGTGGCCATGGACTACGGCACGGTGATGGTGCACATCTTTGTGCGCGAAGCCCGCGAACACTACGACCTGGAGCACCTGTGGGATGACGCCGAACTGACACACGTAGCTGATTTAGACTAAACAAGTACGCCGCTTGCCAAGCTTCGCCCACAAGTACGAAGGCAAGGCAAGCACGAACCACCCTTGCAGCATAAGCACATGGAGAACAACAAACAACAGAATAACAAGAATAAAATGCCCGGCTTCAACCTGTCGTGGCTCTACCTGGCCATCATTGTGGGTCTGGGCATCATGCTCTATCAGGGCAACCTGACAGGTTCGGGCGGTACGAACAAGGAAGTGGACTACACCGCCTGGCGCAACTACGTGAAACAGGGCGTAGCACGCGAGGTGGTGGTGAACAAGGGCGACGGCAACGTGCGCCTGGTGGTGAAGCCCGAACACATACGCGCCATCTTCAAGACTGGAAGTGACCAGACGGGCACCGCACCCACGGTGTCGGCCAAGTATCCCTCGGTGGAGAGCGTCAACGCCTTTCTCGACACGAACTATAGCGGCGCCGTGCGCTACGAAGAGAGCGACCGCTTCTTTATGAACCTGCTCACCAGCCTGCTGCCCATTGTGCTGCTGGTGTTCCTGTGGTTCTTTGTGATGCGCCGCATGGGCGGCGGTCCGGGCGGCGGCGTGTTCAGCGTGGGCAAGAGCAAGGCGCGGCTGTTTGAGAAAGACGGCAAGAACACCGTGCACGTAACCTTTAAGGACGTGGCCGGACAGGAGGGCGCCAAGCAGGAGGTGCGCGAAATTGTGGACTTCCTGAAAAACCCGCAGAAGTACACCGAACTGGGCGGCAAAATACCTAAGGGCGCACTGCTCGTAGGGCCTCCGGGCACGGGCAAGACGCTGCTGGCCAAAGCTGTGGCCGGCGAGGCCGACGTGCCTTTCTTCTCGATGGCGGGCAGCGACTTTGTGGAAATGTTTGTGGGCGTGGGAGCCAGCCGTGTGCGCGACCTCTTTCAGCAAGCCAAGGAGAAAGCACCGTGCATCATCTTTATCGACGAGGTGGATGCCATTGGCCGCGCCCGTGGCAAGAACCCCTCGCTCGGCGGCAACGATGAACGCGAAAACACGCTCAACCAGCTGCTCACCGAGATGGACGGCTTCGGCACCAACTCAGGCGTCATCGTGCTGGCGGCCACCAACCGCGTGGAAATACTCGACCCCGCACTGCTGCGCGCCGGACGCTTTGACCGCCAGATACATGTCGACCTGCCCGAACTCTCGGAGCGCGTGGCCATATTCAATGTGCACCTCAAACCGCTGAAACTCGACAAGGACCTCGACATCGAACTCCTGGCTCGCCAGACGCCGGGCTTCTCGGGCGCCGACATTGCCAACGTGTGCAACGAGGCCGCCCTCATCGCCGCACGCCACAACCGCAAGGAGGTGGGCAAGCAGGACTTCCTCGACGCCGTGGACCGCATCATCGGCGGTTTGGAGAAGACCACCAAGGTGATGACGCAGGAGGAAAAACGCAGCATCGCCATACACGAGGCGGGACACGCCTCGGTGTCGTGGCTCCTGCAATACGCCAACCCGCTGGTGAAGGTCACCATCGTGCCCCGCGGCCAGGCACTCGGCGCAGCATGGTATCTGCCCGAGGAGCGCAGCATCACCACCCGCGAACAGATGCTCGACGAGATATGTTCCACGCTGGCAGGACGTGCCGCCGAGGAACTCTTCACGGGCCACATTTCGAGCGGTGCGCTCAACGACCTGGAACGCGTCACCAAACGCGCCTACGGCATGGTGGCCTACCTCGGCATGAGTCCGTCGCTCGCCAACCTGTGCTACTACAACACACAGGGCGAGTACAACTTCACCAAGCCGTATTCTGAAAAGACTTCGGAGAAAATCGACGCCGAGGTGTCGCGCCTCATCGACGAGCAATATGCCCGCGCCAAGCAACTGCTGAGCGAACACGCTGCCCAGCACGCCGAACTGGCACAGCTGCTGGTGGACCGCGAGGTCATCTTCACCGAAGACGTGGAGCACATTTTCGGACCGCGTCCCTGGCGCAGCCGTGCCGACGTGCTGATGGAGGAGGAAGCCCTCAAGCTGGCCGACGAACGCGCCAAGCGTCTGGCTAAGGAAAAGGACGAACAGGGAGAAAACGGCACCGACCTAGCCGAAGCCCCCGCCGAGCACACCGAAAGCGAGGACAGCGCACAGGCTCCCGCCGCACCGACCACCAAAAACCAAGAAGCGTAATCCATTATTATATCTATAGGACACACCCCGATGAAGAACCTCGTACTCCGCACCCTTACGGGCGTCATCTTCGTAGCCGTGCTCACAGGCAGCATTCTGTGGTCGGCCCTCTCGTTCACCGTACTCTTTGCCCTCGTCACGGCGCTCGCAGCCTGGGAGTTTGCCACACTTGTCAACGCCCACGCCGGTGCACAGGTCAACCGCCTCATCAACACAGTGGCCACCGTCTACCTGTTTCTGGCCACCGCAGGCGTCTGCTCGGGTCTGGTCACCTCTGATGCCTTCATACCCTATCTGCTCACACTCATCTATCTGCCCGTGAGCGAGCTTTACCTGCAAAAGCCCGACCCGCTGAAAAACTGGGCCTACGCCTTTGCCATCCAGCTGTACGTAGGCATCGGTTTCAGCATGCTTGCGGTGCTGGCCTTCCGCTACGACGCCCTTGCGGGCCAGGTGGTGTATGAAAGCGCTTTTCCCCTCTCCATTTTCCTGTTCCTCTGGACGTCTGACACGGGAGCCTACGTGTGTGGCAGCCTGCTTCACAAGCGCTTTCCGGCCCGCCTTTTCGAACGCATTTCGCCCAAGAAGTCGTGGGTGGGGAGCATTGGCGGCGGCGTGCTCTGCCTTGTCATGGCGTGGTTGCTGCACATGGCGTGGCCCGACCTGCTCAAGCTCTGGCAGTGGATGGCTCTGGGCATCGTGGTCTGCGTGTTCGGCACGTGGGGCGACCTCGTGGAGAGCCTGCTGAAGCGGCAGTTGGGCATCAAGGACAGCGGCCACATCCTGCCCGGCCACGGCGGCATGCTCGACCGCTTCGACTCTGCGCTGCTGGCCATCCCCGCCGCGGTGCTCTTCCACTACACCCTCATGCACTTCTGACCCCCTGTGGCGCATAGCCCCCGCGCTGTGTGCCTGCCCTGTCATTTCTATGAAACGGACCTTCCTTTTTATCATGGTGTGCGCGCTGCTGATGCTGGCATCGGCGGCGCTGACCTATGTAGTGGTGAAGCGTCCGTTTCACAACGACTTTGAAATCACCGACGCCTTGGGTGGCAACCTCTTTCCCTCGGCCATCCTCTCGGTAGCCACCACCGACGGCGAAATTGTGGAGCCCATCGACACGCCCTACGTGGGCAACCCCAAGTCGGGCATCGGCATCAAGCTGCGCGCCCCGCGCCACAATGCCCGTGTGGAGGTGGAACTCGACGAGACACCCTACTACGCACGCTCCGTGTCGTCGTTCGTACTGCCGCACAAAGGAGTGGAATACACCATTTACCCCGACATTCTGTGGCGCTACGAAGCCCTGCGCAACAACGAGCAGGCAGCGCCCATCAGCGTGGCAGCCGAGGTGCGCATCGACGGACATGAAGGTATGCGGCACGTGCGCACCTTCTCAGTGCGTAGCATCAACGAGTGCCTCATCGGCTACATGCAGTCGCTGGCAGGCGGCAAGCAGCGCTTCGTCAGCACGCGCCTGCTCTTCGCCGCTTACGTCAACGAGGAAAATCCGCTCATCGACCAACTGCTGCGCGAGGCCCTCAACACGCGCATCGTGCGCCGCTTCACGGGTTACCAAACGGGCGGTGCCGAGCAGGTCGACCGCCAGGTGTACGCCCTGTGGTACGCCTTGCAGAAGCGCAAGTTCCAATATAGTTCGGTGTCCTACTCCAGCCTTTCCAGCAACATGGTCTACTCGCAGCGTGTGCGCACCTTCGACGACGCGCTGAGCACCTCGCAAATCAACTGCGTCGACGGCAGCGTACTCTTCGCCTCGCTCCTGCGGGCCATCAACATCACGCCCGTACTGGTGCAGGTGCCAGGTCACATGTTCGTGGGCTACTACACCGACGCCCGCCAGCGTAACCTTGCCTTTCTCGAAACCACCATGATTGGCGACGTCGACCTGGCAGACTATTTCCCCGACGAACAGATTGACAGCACCGCCAGCACCAAGAGCCAGAGCGAAATGTCGCGACTCACCTTCGAAAAGAGCAAGGAATACGCGTACACCAAGTTCAAGCAAAACGAAAGCCACGTGCGAAACAACGAAAAAGGCTACCTCTTTGTCGAAATCTCGAAGGCCGTGCGCCGCAAGGTGCAGAGCATCGGCCGATGAGTGCTGACCAACTAAGGTGAAATAATCATAGCCTTCGTGTACTTTTTTGTACAATATTACAATATAAACAACTCTGGGCCGTTAATACAGATAACAATTCAGCATCGGGATAGCCCCACACCCTTTGCGACGTGCCCAGCCGCCCGAGCACAGGCGATCTACAAGCATGACACATGAAGATATCCGTCATCACCACCACATACAATAGCGCCCTGACGCTGCGCGACACCATAGAGAGCATCCTGTCGCAGCGCTTCCACCACATCGAATACATTGTGGTGGACGGTGGTTCGACCGACGGCACCCTCGACATCATACGCCATTACGAACCCCGCTTTGCTGGCCGCCTTCGCTGGGTGAGCGAGGCCGACAACGGCCTCTACGACGCCATGAACAAGGGGTTCGCCCTCGCCACGGGCGACGTCATCGGCATTCTCAACAGCGACGACGTGCTCTACGACTCACAGGTGCTCAACAGCGTGGCACAGGCTTTCCACGACCACACCGTCGACTGCGTCTTTGGCGACCTCCTCTATGTGCACCCCGCCGACCTCAACAAGGTGGTACGCGAGTGGAAGGGCAGCCCCTACCAGCCCGGCGGTTTTGTGAAAGGCTGGCATCCCGCCCACCCCACCTTCTACGTGCGCCGCAAGTTCTTCGAGCAATACGGCGGCTTCGACCTCACGCTCGACATCTCGGCCGACTTTGAAATGATGCTGCGCTACCTCGCCATACACAAGCTGCGCAGCCGCTACATTCCGCGCTACATGGTGAAAATGCGCATGGGCGGCGTGAGCAACGGCTCGCTCACCAACATCATCAAGGGCAACCGCAACATCGTGCGAGCCTTCCGAAAAAACGGCATACAAGTCAGCCCCTTCTACATACCGCGCCGCCTCACGGGCAAAGTGTTCACCATGATCAAGTCAAAGTTCAAGCACTACGCATTGCAGCGCAAGTAGTATCGCTACCTCTCCTCGCAAATCATGACAAAACCCAACTATATCTCCATCAAGGATGGCATGAGCGCCAGCGAACGTTTCATCACTCGCCTGCTCGACATCCTCGTTTCGGGCATCTGTCTCGTGGTCTTCTCGCCGCTCTTCCTCTTCTGCTACATAGCCATTCGCCGCTGCGACGGCGGCACGGCTCTCTTCCGCCAGGAGCGCATCGGGCGCGGCGGACGGCCGTTCTTCATCTATAAATTCCGCACCATGAACCCCAACGCCGAAGCCGAAGGCCCGCAGCTCTTTGCCGGCGACGACTGCGACGCGCGTCTCACCCCCATTGGCCGCACACTGCGCAAGCACCACCTCGACGAACTGCCGCAGCTCTGGAACGTGTTCGTGGGCGACATGGCCTTCGTCGGACCTCGCCCCGAGCGCAAGTTCTACATCGACCAAATCATGGAGCACAACCCCCACTACGCCGACCTCTATCAGGTGCGTCCAGGCGTCACCTCCTACGCCACGCTCTACAACGGCTACACCGACACCATGGAGAAGATGCTGCGCCGCCTCGAGCTCGACCTCTACTACCTGGAGCACCGTTCCATCTGGCTCAACATGAAAATACTTTGGATTACCTTCTACCGCATCATCTCGGGTAGCGTCTTCTGACGCTCCGAGCCCCCGCAACCAGGCGGGCGGTCTGTGTGTCAACCACGCAGGCCGCCCGCCTGAGGTGTATTGGGGGCGGTGGCAGGAAATGCCTCGGCGAGCCAGGCCGCAGGCTTTGACAAAGTGTAGATAATGCACAGACGCCACAGAGGACTGCGGTTTGAATGGCTGAGGGGGCGAATATTTAGTATATTGGTATCCGGTAAAACTTTCGTTGCCATCCGCCGCAAAGAGGCAGGGCTAAGATTTTCCCTGCCTTGGTGAAAATACTGAATGAGCGTGAGTTGTCCGTAAAAGAAATTATCTTTATCGGCCAGCCATTTCTGAAGGCCAATCACAGCCCTACCCATGAGCTAATTCTCCTTGCGCCAGCCGATAAAGACATGATGACGCTTGCGCTCAGGCCACCCCCTTACATGGATAGGCCTCTTTTAGCAGACAGCCGATGAAGCCCGCGGAAAAAGGCAGGCAGGGTGAAAGTCCTCCACGCTTACCCACACACCCCTATCACAGCATCTGTTTCCAGCGGGGCGGCATTCGTCTTCACGGCATCTATCTCCGGCGGGGCTGGGAACGGGATAAACGGGATGCTACGTAAAGAATTTTACGTCGTACGTAAAAAATATCACGTCGTTCGTAAACTTTTTTACGTAGCATCTATTTTTGGCGGGGCGGTGGGCCGTCGGACCAGGCCGCCGTGGGAAGTTTCTTCCACGGCGGGGGAAGTTTCTTCCACGGCGGGGGATTTCCTTACCACGGCACTTCCAGGCAGTTCGCGCAGCGTATGCTTGAAATGAAACGGGGCAACCATACACCGTATGAAGATATGGAGGAGGATGCTCCAATAGAAGAAACCCGTGATACCTTTTTCATAAAGGCTATTCCCGATGCCGCTTATGACAAGCTGGTGGAAGAAACGGTTCACCGTCGTGTGAAATTACTCCTGATACAACACATAAAAAGCGTTTACCAGACACCCATATGATGAATAGGAGTCCACACCTTCACTGCCCCAGCCTTTGCAACTTGGTTGCGGGCAAGCATCCGTACCTTTGCCGCAGTTAAAAAATCTTCTTCCGCTATGCACGAAGTTCTCTATCTTCTTCACAGCATGTCGCCCTACCTGCTTCTGGGCTTTCTGCTGGCCGGCATCATGCACGCCTTTATTCCCGGACGCCTCTACAGCCGTCACCTCTCGCAACCACGCTTCTCGTCGGTAGTCAAGGCCGCCCTCTTCGGCATCCCCCTGCCCCTATGCTCGTGCGGCGTCATACCCACCGCCATGTCGCTGCGTCGCGAGGGAGCCTCGCGCGGCGCCGTTACCTCGTTTCTCATTGCCACGCCGCAAACGGGCGTCGACTCCATCATAGCCACTTACAGCCTGATGGGCTGGCCCTTCGCCCTCGTCCGTCCCATCGCCGCGCTCGTCACAGCCCTGTGGGGCGGCGCGCTGGTCAACGTGGCCGACAGGCACGAAGCCCACACCGCCTCTCCCGCGGCCGCCGCACAGCCGTCGGCCCCCCTGCCGCAGGGTTTTAGGGCGAAATGCCTCGAAGCCTTGCACTACGCCTTTGTGGAGATGATGCAGGACATTGGCAAATGGCTGGCCATTGGCATCGTCGTGGCGGGCCTCATCACGGTGTTCGTGCCCGAGAGCGCCTTCGCCCTTTTCCGCGGCAACACCCTGGCCTCGCTCCTGCTGGTACTCGTCATTGCCATGCCCATGTACCTCTGCGCCACGGGTTCCATACCCATCGCCGTGGCACTCATGCTCAAGGGCCTCACCCCCGGCGCGGGTCTCGTGCTGCTCATGGCCGGTCCTGCCTGCAACGCTGCCTCCATGCTGGTGGTACGCAAGGTGCTGGGCACGCGCACGCTGCTGCTCTACCTGCTGAGCATCATCACAGGCTCTGTGGCCTTTGGCTACGGCATCGACTACCTGCAGTTCCACGGTTACGTGCCCTTCCTCTCGGGCCTCACGGCGGGCTCCGCCTGCTGCCACGACGAGGTGGGCCTCTTCGCCATGCTCTGCACGGCGCTCCTCTGCCTGCTGCTGCTCTATGCCCTCGCCATCCGCCCCTACATGCACAACCATCGCACTTGCTCGTGTGGCGATGCGTGCCACACGGCCCAGAGCGTCTACCGCGTGAGCGGCATGAGTTGCAACCACTGCCGCAGCCACGTGGAGCAGGCCGCCCGCTCGCTGCCCGGCGTTGAGGCCGCAGAGGCCGACCTTGCCACGGGACTGCTCCGCGTGGAGGGCACGCCTGTCGAGGCCGACCTCCTGCAAGCCGTCAGAGCCTTGGGCTTCGACATCGAACGGGTGGCGTGAAACCTATCACCCACCCCACCCTCACCCTCTTTCATCTTAGAAAAGGTGCATGGGGGTGGAAGTAAAGGGCCACACGGCCCGCTACCGCCACAACACGGGGCGGCTCAGCGCACAGCGAAATGACCGCGCAGCGGCCAAAAGCACCTCAGGGGGCTTCGGAACACCATCCGAAGCCCCCTGACTGCATGTAGCCCTGCACGCAGCGTGCTGACCCTACCCCACGCCCCCGCATTTCGGCATGCCGCTGTCCCATTTTGACAAGGCTTGAAGCCGATAGATACATTCTGCGACAATGACTGCGTGGACGATTTGCTAAGTAGCATAGGGAAGTATCGCTCAACGGCTGTAAGTTACAAACGTCGACATGGAACAGACATTTAATTCCAGTACGGCATTTCACGAGAGCATGATACCTGCATACATCACACAGGGCGCACGATGTCCACACGAAGGCCGAGTGCCCCCATGATACGAAGGAACAGGCCAGCGCCGGGCTCAACAAGACCTTTCTCAATACGAGAGATGTAAGACTTGTTTGTGCCAACCAGCTCAGCAAGCGCTTCCTGCGTGACGTGCTCCTGCTTACGGGCATCCTTTATCATCTCACCAACGCAATAGGCGTAGGCTTCCTTATGGAAGTCCTCACGCTGCTTGCTGCCTATCTTGCCATACTTCGCATCGAGTATTTCGTCGAAACTGCCTATCTGGTTATTTGCTTGCATAGTATTCGTTTTTGAGTTTGATAGCCTTTTCTATTTCTGACTGCGGAGTCTTCTGTGTTTTCTTCTGAAAACCGTTGAACAGCATCACGATGCGGTCGTCGTCGAAGATGAAGAAAGCGCGGTATATGTTACCTGAAGAGGACGCTCGCAGTTCATACACGCCATCGCGGATATGCTTCACGAACTGAGCGCTGATACGCTCCTGTATTTTGAGCATGGATAGCACGTAGTCTATCTTCTTCTTCGCTCCATCATCAAGCGACATGTAGAAATCTATGAAGTAGTGCTTGTAATACAGTATCTTCCTCATGCCGCAAAGATAGCAGAAGTTTACATATAAAGCAACTTTTCATAATAAAATCATCAACAATGGAAGTAAAAATCAAACTAATCAACCCAAATGTATGCCAGTGCGCATGAGCACGCAGGCTGCTGGCTACGACGTGTTCGCCTCCAAACGCAAGTACATGCGAAAGGGGCCGGTTGGTGGTTTTGTTAGCACTGCAGATGTTGGCTGCGCAATGCCTACAATAGGATGATGTTTTTTTTGCCCGAATTACTTCACTATCACTTTACGCGAGGTGCCATTCGTGTAGCGCACAATGGCGGGGCCGAAGTTGGGTTTACCTGTGAGCGGCTTTCCGCTCAAGTCGTAGTAGCCTGCAATGCTGGGGGCGTTAGTTCCTACTACTGCGTTGCCAATACCGGTAGGCAGCACCACAATGTCATACGCTGACCACGGCTCGACTCCCTGATATATATTCTTGGCATCTTCGCTCACCACATAGACAGTCTGCAAGGGAGTATCACCGAAAAGATTGTTACCGGTTGAGGGAGGCTCTGCTGACAACATGGTGATGGTGGTCAACTTATCGCAAACAGAGAAGCAGGCATCTCCCAAACTCGTTACGGAGCTGGGAAGGGTGATGGAGGTCAGGCTCTTGCAACTTCTGAAGCAAAGTTCGCCCAAACTCGTAACGGAATTGGGAATGCTGACGGAGGTCAGGCTTTCGCATCCACAGAAGCAGTCATCTCCTATACTCGTAACGGAATTGGGAATGGTGATGGAGGTCAGGGGGCAAAGGTAAAAGCAAAATTCCTCCAAAGACGTGAGGTTATTGGAGAGGGTGATGGAGGTCAAGCCGCTAAATCCGAAGCAGTAATCTCCCACACTGGTCACCGACTCGGGCAGGGTGATGGAGGACAGACTCTTGCAACCATAGAAGCAATAGGGTTCCAATGTCGTGACGGTATTGGGAATGGTAATGGAGGTCAGTTCGCTGCTGGTCGCGAAGCAATAATCTTCCAACCCCGTCACGGTATAAGTCACGCCGCCCACGGTTATTGTTTCAGGAATGACTATGTCGCCCTTGAAAAGGATACTATTGTGCATAAAACTATCCTTTCCCGAAGCCACGGTGGCCGTCTTGTCAGCTTCGTTCAAATTGTATCTAATATTTTCTTCCGATTCAGCCCATGCCATGTGGAGGCAAAGGAACATGCTGAGTAACGTAAATAATCTTTTCATAAGCGTATGGAATTTGATTTGTGAAAATTTGCAGACATTGACAGTTTCGCCGCACCTTCAGCAACAAGCGCTGCCTGCTGTGGCGAGCTCGGCCTTCTATCTTGCAAATTTTGCATTTGAATTGTTTTCTTCCAACTATAAAAGCATAATTCGACTCTCACATGATACATTCCTCTTAAGAAAAAAACTCTCACATAGTACATTACGTTGTAGTTCAACGCCTTAATCACACATTTCACAAGGTACGTATGCTGGATGAAATGCAAAAAAAAAAAGAAGCGCGGCTTCTCACCCCACCCCACTTCCCGAAAAGACGTATGGGGAAGTAGGACGGCTCCCGCACAAGGGTCTATATTATTGGAACGGCAGCTACCACGTCGTGCCTTGGGCGCGGGCTGACACCCCGCGTCGCTTCCACATAGCGCGAAACCAATTGTGCGCATATTCTTCTCATTAAGTAAACACGGAATAGTCGTTACCTCAGTTGGCGGCAACGACCAACTCGCCGTCTACGAACGAGAAGGAGCTGAAACGTAAATGCGAAGAATGTGACAACGCCGTGCAGCTCGCGGCGCACGGCCCAGACAGCGGAAGGCAGGAAGCCCGTGTGCGTCTGGCAGCGCACAAACTGAAACCAGCCCGACTGCACCGAAGTGCCGCCAGGCTGGTGGGTGGTTATGTCATTGCCGCAGATATTAGCTGCGCTGAGCCTTTCATTTACTGCAATGTCGCACTGGCTGCTTTACGTGCCTCCTCCCGCTTCGGATATTTTGCGCCCAGCAACCAGTGGGCGGTGACGGGACTCAGGCGAATAAGTTTGCCCACCAACAGCGAAACGGCCACAATGGCCGCTGTGAGTAGCAGGGTGACGCAGCACTCCACGATGGGAGCAGGATGCGCCTTGAAAAAATCGCCAACGAAGGTCAACTGGCGCGGCAAAAGGAAATAGTGGATGAAATACACATCGAGCGTGTAACGTCCCACGTACTGCAACACTTGCCCCAACCTGCCCTCGCTCCACGAGGTGTAACGATGAAATGCTGCAAGGATGACGGCCACAGAGAAGATGCGGAGGGTGAGGAACCAGAGTATCGGGATTAGTAGATAACCCTCGCCATCATAAGCCCACGTGTGGACATACATGGCGAGCACAACCATAATTACCCCCCCCAGTAGCCATTTTTCAGTCTTTGCGCTCAAACGCGGATACTCGCCACGCATATATTTCACAGCCAACATGCCGAGCACAAAGTAGACGTAATGCATGAATTGCTGCAAACCGATGAGTTCCGTCCACATCAGCCCTTCATAATGCCTGCTACCTGAAGCTGACACCACGTAGACGGCCAGCGCCGCAAGCACGTGGAAGGCATCGCTGCGCCACCCCCTCAGCCTACACAGCGTGGCGACTACGTGGAGGCAGACGTAGAGTAACATGAAAGCAAATAGCGAATAGGTAAACCAATAACCGCCCTTGAAGGAATCGGCAATGAAGTGCATGCCCCAATTGGGATATTTGTAAGCCCCCAGGAACAAGGATGCAGGCACGCAGAGGATGAATGCCTTGCTGCCAAGGAACTGCACGATACTCTTGAAGTGCCACGCACGGGGCAAACGGAAGCACATGCCGCTGACAAAGAAAAACAGTTGGACTTCAATCGAGGAAAACAGGAAGAATAAGAAGTTGTGCTCGCTGTGTTGGAAGCCCATAAGCATAACATGCCCCATCACCACCATGAGCATGGCAAGTCCGCGCATAGCGTCGATGTAAGGAATACGTTTCGTGGTTGCAGTTTGCATAAGTAATATGTATTTAATGAAAAAGGCAGAAGGAAGCCGCGCGGCGGACGAGGGACGTAACCATTTTCTCAAGACCCGACCACGCCAGGCGGCGCAGGGCGTCGAGCACAACGGAGGCAAGGAAGACGGCCAGCAGGATGCCGGCTATGAGCAGCGGACTGGCCCACACGGCATGGGTGGCGTGAACGTGGCGGAGCAGCTGGTAGAAGGCGGCGCGTACATAGGGCTGCTGGTGGGTGAGGTAGACGGCAAAGGAGCCCGCGGCTACCCAATTCACCACACGGCTGCTGAACTGCAGACGGGCAAACAGCAGCAGGAGCATGCAGGACTGGAAGAGCACCAGAGGGCTGGTGTAGGCTGAATAAAGGGGTATGAAGCAGTCTATGCCACGCTGCGACGTCATGCCCAATCCCCACAGCAGCAGGGCCGAAGCCAGCGAGGTGAACGCATAGCCCCAGACGAAATGGCTGCGGGGCACGGAGGCCCAGCGCGGCGCTACGTAGAGCCGCAGGTGGCGGCCCAGCAGATAGAGCGCCATGAAGGGCACGGCGGCAAAGCCACGCCGAAGGTCGTCGAGAAAGAGCGAGGCGGGAATGAGCAGGCCGAAGAGCACCAGCAACGTGCGCCGCTGCTGCGCTTCGCCGGTTTGCTCCACCCAGGCATTGAGCATGGGCGTGAAGAGGTAGAGCACCAGGTAACTGCAGGGGAACCAATAGCCCGTGAGCACCTTGAGCCAGCCCGCCGCGTCGGCAGGCTGCGGCAGTGCCCACAGCGGCAGCAGCAGGCACATGCTCCATCCCACAAAGCCTATTTGGAACACCAGCCGCCCCGTGCCCCGCAGACTGAACCGCGTGCCAAACCACCCCGTGATGAGCACAAACACGTCGACACAGGGCAGCGTGAGGGCATTCACCACCATCAGTGCCAACCAGCGCCACGGATCGCCCTGCACCATGGAGGCGCGTGGCCACCCGAAGGTTTCGAACGTAGCATGCAGGCACAGCACCATCAGCATGGCCGTGATACGCAGCAGTTCCATGTTCGACTGCCGCGCCCTCCGTGTGCCATGGTTCGTGGGTGCTGTTTGCTTCATGTGAATGGGGTGGAAAATGCAGCCGTTGCGGGGCTGTGGCGGCAAATGTACAAAAAAAGGCTGAATTGATTTATCCAACCTTTTGCGCCATGGCATCGATTAAATTCTGTCAGCTTGGGGCGAGTTCAACAGGCTTGACGAAAAGGAGGCATCCACGGGCATCCACGCCATGCCGCACTGCGGTGCCGCGTTTCATTTCCCTTTATTCCAAGAAAAGAGAAACGCCCAGAAAGCACCACCCCGACGCACATCGCTGCACGTCGGGGTGGGTGTAAATGATAGATATTATGGAGACAGATGCTTACATCATGCCGCCCATGCCAGGAGCCGCCATGGGCATCTCGGGCTTGTCTTCCTTCTTGTCGCAGATGACGCACTCGGTGGTGAGGAACATGCCTGCCACAGAGGCTGCGTTTTCAAGGGCAACGCGGGTTACCTTGGCGGGGTCAACCACGCCGGCTGAGCGCAGGTCTTCGTAGGTTTCGGTCTTGGCGTTGTAGCCGTAGTTGCCTTTACCCTCGCGCACCTTGTTCACTACCACAGCGCCCTCGAGGCCGGCGTTGAGGCAAATCTGGCGCAGGGGCTCCTCGATGGCACGGCGCACGATGGCGATACCCGTGTTCTCGTCGGCATTCACGCCCTGCAAGCCTTCGAGAGCCTGCTGTGCGCGGATGTAGGCCACGCCACCGCCGGTAACGATACCCTCTTCGATGGCAGCGCGTGTGGCGCACAGTGCGTCGTCGCAGCGGTCCTTCTTCTCCTTCTGCTCGGTTTCGCTGGCAGCGCCCACTTCGAGCACGCATACGCCGCCCGAGAGTTTGGCAAGGCGCTCCTGCAGCTTCTCCTTGTCGTAGGAGCTGGTGCTGGCAGCCATTTCGTTCTTGATTTGGGCAATGCGCTCGGCAATGGCCTGCTTGTCGCCGCAGCCACCCACGATGGTGGTGTTCTCCTTGCTGATGGTTACCTTTTCAGCGGTGCCGAGCATTTCGAGCGTAGCCTGCTCGAGCTTGATGCCCTTCTCCTCGCTGATGACCACGCCGCCCGTGAGCACGGCAATGTCCTCGAGCATGGCCTTGCGGCGGTCGCCGAAGCCGGGAGCCTTCACAGCGCAAATCTTAAGCTGCGTGCGCAGACGGTTCACAACGAGCGTGGTGAGAGCCTCGCTGTCCACATCCTCAGCAATCACGAGGAGAGGACGGCCGCTCTGCACGGCGGGTTCGAGGATGGGGAGGAAGTCCTTGATGTTCGAAATCTTCTTGTCGTAGATGAGGATGTAGGGGCTCTCCATCACGCACTGCATCTTCTCGGTGTCGGTCACGAAGTAGGCCGAGAGGTAACCGCGGTCAAACTGCATGCCTTCAACGGTCTTGAGCACGGTGTCGCGGCCTTTGGCATCTTCAAGCGTGATGACGCCGTTGACGCTTACGGCACGCATACCGTCGGCAATGAGTTTACCGATTTCGGGGTCGTTGTTGGCCGAGATGGTGGCAACCTGCTCAATCTTTTCATAGCTTTCGCCCACCTGTTCGCTCTGTTCCTTGATGCTCTCTACGACCTTGGCCACGGCCTTGTCGATGCCGCGCTTCACGTCGAGGGGGTTGGCACCAGCGGCTACATTCTTCATGCCTTCGGTCAGGATGGCCTGCGTGAGCACGGTGGCGGTGGTGGTGCCGTCGCCTGCGTCGTCGCCCGTCTTCGAGGCTACGCTCTTCACGAGCTGTGCGCCGGCGTTCTGGAAAGCGTCTTCCAGTTCAATCTCCTTGGCCACGCTCACACCGTCCTTGGTGATGCGGGGTGCGCCGAATTTCTTGTCGATAACCACGTTGCGGCCCTTCGGACCGAGCGTTACCTTGACAGCATTAGCCAGTGCATCAGCACCTTCGCGCAAACGAGCACGAGCATCTACGTCGTATATAATTTCTTTTGCCATGATGGTTTCTTGTTTTGAATGTTATAAATGTAAATGTTTAGGCAAGCACGGCCAGCACGTCGCTCTGGCGCATGATGAGGTACTTTTCGCCGTCGAGTTCCACCTCGGTGCCGGCGTATTTGCCGTAGAGCACGTGGTCGCCGGTGTGGAGCACCATTTCTTCGTCCTTGGTGCCGTTGCCCACGGCGAGCACTTCGCCCTGCAGGGGTTTCTCTTTGGCTGTGTCGGGAATGATGAGTCCGCCAGCGGTTTTTTCCTCGGCCGGTGCGGGTTTAATGAGCACGCGGTCTGCTAAAGGTTTGATGTTCATAGTTGTGAGTGTTATGTTTTAATACGTTTTCGTTTCGTTCAATGCGCCTAATGCGTCATTACGGCTTGCCGCATGCCAATTACGTGCCAAAGATGCGCTTGTCGTGAAAAAGGTACGCATCTTTTTTCATTTTGTGTCACGCTTATGCCACCTGCACGCCCCGTTTCCTGCCACATTGACAGCAAAAGTGACAGGGCGCGACGGTGAGAAGGGTGTAAAAAGGGCTTGCAAGGGGTTAGAAACGGCTTGAAAATGCTTGGCAACGGCTTGAAAACGCTTTGCTACGGCTTGAAAATGCTTTGCAACAGCTTGAAAACGCGCGCCGCGAATGAATTTTACACCGTAAAAGCAGGGTGCTTTGGGGCGTTATCACTACTTTTGCCCGAAAGCAGAGGTGCCTTGCAGTTCAAGGTGAACGTGCCGCCAGCCTGCTTGCTTTCCCAGCTCAGCCTGCTTACCTTCCCGCCAGCCTGCTTGCTTTCCTGCTCAGCCTGCTTGCCTTCCCGCCAGCCTGCTTGCTTTCCCTGCTCAGCCTGCTTGCTTTCCCTGCTCAGCCTGCTTGCCTTTCCCGCTCGGCATGCTTTCCCGCCAACCCCTCCACTCCTTATTGCATACAACGACTTAATATATCTCCCTGTCATGGAAAAAATCAAAGGTCTGATTGACGCACCTTTTACGCCGTTCGATGCTGACGGCAACGTGAACTACGAGCCCATTCCCGCCTATGCCGCCTTGCTGGCACGCAACGGTTTGAAGGGCGTATTCATCAACGGCTCCTCGGGCGAGGGCTACATGCTCTCTGAGGAGGAGCGCATGCGGCTGGCCGAGGCTTGGGTGAAAGCCGTGCCGCACGATTTCAAGGTGATTGTGCACGTAGGCAGCACCTGTGTGCGCAGCAGTCGCCGCCTGGCCGAGCACGCCGCAGCCATCGGGGCGTGGGGCATTGGCGCCATGGCCACGCCGTTTCCCAAAATAGGGCGCATTGAGGAACTCGTGAAGTACTGCGAGGAAATTGCTGCCGGAGCACCCGCGCTCCCCTTCTACTACTACCACATTCCCGCCTTCAACGGCGCTTTCCTCTCGATGCTCGACTTCCTCAAGGCGGTCGACGGACGCATCCCCAACTTTGCCGGCATCAAGTACACCTTCGAAAGCCTCTATGAGTACAACCGCTGCCGCCGCTACAAGAACGGCAAGTTCGACATGCTGCACGGGCAGGACGAAACCATCCTACCCTGCCTGGCCATGGGCGGAGCGCAAGGCGGCATAGGCGGCACCACCAACTACAACGGCCGCGTGCTCACGGGCATTCTCGACGCCTGGAACGAGGGAGAACTCGAAAAGGCCCGCGAACTGCAGAACTTTGCGCAGGACGTGATTGACGTGATATGCCACTTCCGCGGCAACATTGTGGGCGGCAAGCGCATCATGAAACTCATCGGCCTCGACCTCGGACCCAACCGCACGCCGTTCCAAAACATGACGGACGAAGAGGAGGCGCAGATGCGCCGCGAACTCGAGGCCATCGGCTTCTTCGAACGTTGCAACCGCTAATTTCCCCAACGCATGCCCGACGAACACCCCTATATAATATATAAGGAGTGCGTCGGGCATGTCGCTTCTTTCTTCTGACTTTTCTATGAAAAACACCCTGATGTGGCTGTTCCTCGTGCTGGGCAGCCTGCACACGGTTTGGGCGCAACAGGCCGCCGTGAGCGACAATGCATGCAACACCGTAGGCTACCGTTCCCTGCCTCCCCTGCCCGCCGGTGGGGGCAAGGGTGTGTCGGCCGCCTTTGCCGGCGTAGCGCACAACCGCCTTTATGTGGGCGGCGGCTGCAACTTTCCCGGCGCGCCGGCGGCCGAGGGCGGCAGCAAGGCCTACTACCGCGACATCTACATGTTGCCACTCCACGCTAAGG
>OBLI01001970.1_pt1 | contig 18497 bp, 19 predicted proteins | sample 1519701 | NCBI WGS metagenome assembly OBLI01 (sample SAMEA3663005, study PRJEB22513) | pig gut metagenome | biome: pig gut; feature: pig-associated habitat; material: faeces | place: France | collected 2012 | reverse complement strand
ACCTCTGGAACTCTAGTTATCAATGAACTTGTTGCACTTGACTTGACAAGTGGGGTTAAAGTTTTGGTTTATAGAAACTGCGGTTGTCCATGGCAAAGATACGTGAGGTCATCTCGCCCTTATCGATACGGCTGAGGGCTGTTGACATCATCATCATGTTAGCGTCTAGGTTGTCAATGATATGGATAATCTCTGCCTCCATGATACGAGGGCGAACAGGGCTTCCATACTCGAGCAAGCCGTGGTGGCTGAGGACAACATGGCGAAGCACAACGACATCCTCCTTATCGTCAGCAATGCCAAGCTCTATCAAGGTTTTTGTAATTTCCTCATCAATCAAAGCAATGTGACCGATGAGATTGCCTCGGATGGTGTACTCGGTGCTATCAGGTCCTGACAACTCAATGACCTTGGCAAGGTCATGCAGCATGATTCCGGCAAAGAGCAGGCTTTTATTGAGCTGAGGATAGATGTCACCAATATTATCAGCCAGCTGCACCATAGTGGCTGTATGGTAGGCAAGCCCTGACTCAAAGGCATGGTGATTGCTCTTAGCTGCTGGATAATGGTAGAACTCCTTGTCGTACTTACGATAGAGATTTCTCACCACGCGCTGCCAAGTGGCATTTTCAATGCGAAACATAGTGTGCTCCAGATAGTCACGGATTTCTGTGACATTGACAGGGGATTTTTCCTTAAAGGCTGCGGGGTCATTTGGCTCACCGTCTCTCGGCAAGCGAAGAGTGAGCTGGTTGACTTGAGGCATGCCGTTATAAACCTCACGTCTGCCGGTCATGTGAACAACCCTACCAGCGGTAAATTCCTTGACATTGTGGGGTTGGGCATCCCAGAGATTGCCCGAAATCTCGCCACTGTCATCCTGAAAAGTCAATGAAATGTAGTCTTTTCCAGCACGTGTTTTACGCACTTCAGCTCTCTTAATCAGATAGAAACCGTCAAAGAGTTCGTCTTTTTTCATGTCTTTAATCTTCATCTTGTTCCCCTTCTAATGGTGAAAGCGCAAGTAAACGCTGGGTATCTTGGTCTTGATAATTTTCAATGGTGTGAAGCGCCCGTGTGATGGCATTTGTCCGTGTTGTGAGCAGGCTATCAATGCTTTTGCTAGCTGTATTGAGTTGTTTTTGTGCTTTTTGTAGCATAGCACCAAACTTGCCAAATTCCACCTTGACATTGCCAAGAACCTTGCTGATATCGTCAGCATTTTTTTGGATAGTGAGGGTCTTAAAGCCGACCTGAAGCGAATTGAGCAGAGCCGATAGAGTCGTAGGTCCCGCTACAATGATATTTTCCTCACGGCGAAGCTGGTCAAAGAAAGCAGCGTTTCGCACCACTTCAGCATAGAGCCCTTCTGTCGGCAAAAACAAAATCCCAAAATTGGTCGTTTCTGGCGGATGCAGATATTTCTTTTGAATATCTTTGGCAAAGCGCTTGATACTGGCTAATAGCGCCTTACGGTGCTGCTCAATCGCTTCCTTGTCACCTGACTCATAAGCATCCTCTAGACGATAATAGTCCTCAAGCGGAAACTTGGAGTCGATAGGAAGGTAGACATGGTCATTGTGATTACCAGGGAGCTGAATGGCATACTCAACATGCTCGCTAGAGCCCTTAACCGTTGCAAACTCCCGCTCGTACTGACTTTCTGTCAGTATGTCCTCGATGATTTGCCCCAGCTGCAACTCACCCATGATACCTCTTGTTTTGGTGTTGGATAGAACTTTATTGAGACTGCCGACATCTTTTGCGACTGACTTCATCTCACCGAGTCCTTGATTGACGCTTTCGAGCTGTTTTGAGACCGTCTCAAAGGAAGCCTGCAAGCGTGTTTGCAAGGTTTTCTCCAATTTTTCTTCCACTGTTTGGCGCATTTGCTCGAGCCGCTCTTCATTTGAGACTTGCATGTCTTTGACTGAGCGATTGAGATTTTCTGTCATCTGCTGCAGGCGCTGATCGGTGCGGTCACGATTGTCTAGGAGATTTTGGTGCAGGACATCTCGAATGTCAGAAAGCTGGGCATAAATCTCATTTTGTACCTGAGAGAGCTGCTGATTGATGGCTAATATCTGCTCTTTTTGTGCCAAATCGGTCTGATAAGACAGCTGCTCTGAGAGATTGTCAGCGTAGTCCTCCAGATTTTTTTGGAGCTGACTTTGCAGCTCTGCTACTTTTTTAAATAATAAGAAAACAGCTACTAGAGTCGCAAGGGCGACAAGTAAAAGTAAAAGCTGCATGCTACCTCCAATCTCTACTCTCAATCACAATCACATAACCCTTGTCTAAAGTAAGCGTGACCGGCTGGTTGATAAATTCATTGCTGGTATAAACTTTTTGGATAAAGTAATTGTCCTCAGTGAGCTCATACTTGGCACCACGAATGTTCAAGATACCATCTCCCTCCACTAAAAAGGCGAGGGAGCCCTCATTCTCAGTAGGCACTATGGTATGCGTGCCAGCAGGGCAGTAACGGATGTTATTGTAAGCATCGCACAGTCTTATCTGCTGCATGTAGGCTGTCAAATCAGGAAGGCTTGGCAAAAAGACATTGCTCAAAAAATGGTCAATCCGTCCGCCAAAGGCTCCGTAAACGGTGACTTGCGCTTTGGGGTAGCGTGAAAAGACCTCTTTGAGGGCGAGTTCGGTATCTGTGTCATCCTTTTCAGCTAGTGCTTGGACAAAAAACTGGGCTTTTGTCTTGATGGTCTCAAGTTCTGTCTGGCTTACCGAGTCAAAATCACCAATCGCAAGGTGCAGGGGATAATCTTCTTCTAAAAGACGAAGGGCACCTCGATCTACTCCAACATAATAGTCATAGACTTTTGGAATAAAGCTAGGCGCTCCTCCGGCTAAAACAGCTATATTAGTCATTGAGTGCATTACGTAAAGTGGCTACTTGAGCGATCAAATCGTCTGCCTTAAAGAGATAAGAACCCGCCACAAAGACATTTGCTCCAGCTTCTGCTGCTGCTTTAATCGTCGTGTTGTCAATACCGCCGTCCACTTCAATGTCAAAGTGGTAGCCTTTTTCCTTGCGGATTTGTGCTAGCTGCGCCACTTTATCCAACATTTCTGGGATAAAGGCTTGTCCGCCAAAGCCAGGGTTGACGGTCATAATCAAGACTTGATCGACCAAGTTTAAAACAGGTAAAAGCGCCTCAAGAGGTGTCCCAGGATTGATAACGACACTCGCCTTCATGCCTGCAGCTTTGATTTTTTGAAGGGCACCGTGAATATGCTTAGTTGCCTCCACATGAATGGTCATAATATCAGCGCCAGCTTGCGCAAAAGCGTCCACATAACGCTCAGGATTGACCACCATCAAGTGACAATCAAAAACGAGCTTGCTGTGTTTGCGCATGCTTGCAACGACATCCGCACCAAAGCTGATGTTTGGCACAAACTGTCCGTCCATAATGTCGATGTGCACATATTCGGCACCTGTTTCTTCGATACGTTTTAACTCGCTAGCAAAGTTAGCATAATCTGCAGCGAGGATAGAGGGAGCGATTTTGACTGGGTACATAAACTTTTCCTACTTTCTTTTGAGTGTTTTTTTATAGGTTTCACGACGGTTTTCAATTTCACTGAGAAATTGAAGGTAATTCTCATAGCGAGACGACATAATCTCACCAGCCTCTAGTGCTGACTTGACTGCACAGTCTGGCTCGTGCGTATGTGTGCAAGAGCGGAACTTGCAAGCATGGCTAAAATGCCGTATCTCTGGAAAGGCTTCACTTAAATCTTGAGCGGAGTCCACCTCGTAATCGAGCGAAGAAAATCCTGGCGTATCAGCAATCTTACCACCAGCGACATCATAGAGACTGACCGCTCGTGTCGTGTGACGCCCACGCCCTAGACTCTCTGAAATAGCTGACGTTTCTAGCGCGAGCTCTGGAGCGATTTTATTTAAAAGCGTTGACTTACCAACACCTGTCTGCCCCATAAAGACCGTCACCTTTTGCGCTAAAAGCGGCAACAACTCCGACAAATCCAAGCAAAACGCATAGCCAATCGCCTGATAGCGTTCTTTTAAAGCGAGCATCTCAGTTCTATCATCCAATAAATCCATCTTAGAAATATAAATGACAGGCGTGATTTGCTTGTGCTCTAAAAGAACCAAAAAACGATCCAGCAAATTCAGATTAAAATCAGGCTCTTTAGCGGACATGATGACAACAGCTTGGTCAATATTAACAATCGGCGGACGCACTAGGCTATTTTTACGCTCATGGATAGCGAGGATATAGCCCTCTGACTGCTCATCAGCACTAAAATCAACCCAGTCTCCCACATAAGGGGTCTTGCCCTTTTGTCTAAAATTCCCACGCGCACGCGTCTGATACACTTGCCCCTGTGACTCTACATAGTAAAAGCCAGCTAGAGACTTTATTATTCTTCCTTGCAAACGAACTCCTTCTTTAGTTTTGTGAATAGTTTTATTATACCATAAAATTCTATAAAAAGGCTTACATGAGAATTGATTTAGAGAACATCTGTCACCTTTCTTAAAAAAATAGAAACTTGGTCTTTTCTTTCTACTAAAAAAGCGTTATAATAAATGTGTTTGCGGGGATGATGGAACGGCAGACACGCATGCTTCAGGCGCATGTGCCCGTTAGGGCGTGAGGGTTCAAATCCCTTTCTCCGCAGTAAGAAAAAAAGATGAGATATTTCTCATCTTTTTTTGTAGACATGATAACGCCAAGACAGAATTGCCCAGCGAAAGAGATTGTCTGCGATGGTTGCTAGCCAGACACCAGCAAGCCCTAAACCTAGTAGCACCCCTAAAAAATATCCTAAGAAGATACGAATGCCCCACATACCAATGGTCGTTGCGTAAAAAGGAAATTTAGGTTTTCCTAGTCCTTGCCAAAGTGCTGTAAAAATCAATGTCCCAGCAGTCGCAGGGCCGCCTAAAAAGGAGGACAACATAACGACACGACTGGCTTCTTGGGCAGTGGGGTCATTGGTGAAAAATGGCAGCAAATAAGAAGACAAAAAGTAGACAGAGCCACCCACGAGAAACATCATGACCACAGAGTAGCCATAGGCTTTTTTTAAAATGGTGTGAATGGCTTCGTAATCCCTCTCACCAAATGCCTGCGCCACTAAAATCAGAACCGCTGTCGCCATTCCCATACCAGGCATGTAGTTAAACTGAGTAATAGTCTCACCAATGGCATTTCCCGCCACCACTTTGACGCCGAAGCTAACGATAATCGCAACGATAGCTACATCACCGACTCGCATCATCAAACGCTCACCAGCAATAGGCAGCGCCATGGTAACGAGATTTTTACTGATGGATAAGCGGACGTGTTTTAAAATGGACCAAAAGTCTAGCATGCTTGCTAAGATAAGAACGCCAACCAAACGAGAAAAGACCGTTGATAAGGCAATCCCTACCAAACCAAAATCAAAAACGGTGATGGAGAGCGCTGAGAGCACAGCATTTAAGACATTTGTCAAGACGCTGACGTACATGGGCAGGCGTGGTCTGCCTTGCGCTCTATGAATAGCACCAAGCGACGTCAGCAATCCCAAGCTAAAGATACCACCACCGACTAGAGCCAGATAAAGCCCACCAAGCTGTGTGACCTCTTGAGTTGTCCCCAAAGCACTGAGGAAAAAACGCCCGCAGAAAATGGACAAGATTCCCAATACCAGACTCACCAAAAGCGTGAGCACCAAGCTATCTGCCTGCAATTGCAGCTCTTTTTTATGGTCATGCTGCCCAAAATACTTAGCAACTAAGCTTGACACTGCTGAGCCAAGGGCGATAAAAATCGCTTGGTAAACCGTGATGATGTTATTGGCAACAGATACTCCTGAGATGGCAAGAAGCCCAAGCTGAGCCACCAGATAACTATCTGTTATCCCCATCAAAATCTGCAAGATATTTTCCGCCATAGCTGGAAGGGCTAGGTCGAACAATTGTTTTCGATAAGTATGAGATTTTTCTATCATGTTTCTATTGTATCATAAAAGGCTGAGCGCTTGTCTCAACCTTTTTTTATCGTGGTTTAAAGTCCTAGATAAGCTTCCACTGCTGCTTGCATGTCTTGGCTAGCGACGACCTTTGTGTGTCTGATTGGTGCCGTGTCTAGGTTAGCAACTGCCTTTGGAATAGCGACTTTTGACAAATCATGCAATTCAGCAACTGCCTTAAAGTCATCTCCGCTGTCTTGATTGCTGACTGCCTTGACTGCCACTCGTGGGAATTTATAAGGGCTAGCTGTAGAGGCGATAACGGTTGGTCTTGTGTCTTTGGTCTGCTCTCTATAGCGCTGGTAGACACTTGACGCCACAGCTGTGTGAGGGTCTTCGATGTAGCCATCCTCCTCATAAACACGCTTAATCTCAGCCTCTGTCTCAGCCTCTGTCGCAAAGCCAGCAGCAAATAACTCGAAAATCTCAGGCTTAACAAGATCAAGTGTATATTGACCGTCTGTAGCTAGAGCAGTCATCAAAGCCTTGGTCTCTTCTGCGTCATTTCCAACAAGGTGGAAAATCAAGCGCTCCAAGTTAGAGGACACAAGAATATCCATAGATGGGCTTGTCGTCACTTTGAACGGACGTTTCTTGTCATAAGTTTTTGTGGTAAAGAAATCCGTTAGGACATTGTTTTCATTAGAAGCGCAGATGAGCTTACCGACAGGCAGACCAATCTGGCTGGCATAGTAAGCAGCAAGGATATTACCAAAATTCCCTGTCGGTACGGTAAAGTTGACCTTATCGCCAGCTGTGATTTGATTTGTTTTGACTAACTGCGCATAGGCGTAGACATAGTAGACGATTTGTGGCACTAAGCGCCCGATATTCATAGAGTTGGCTGAAGAAAACTGTGTTTTTTGAGCCAGCAGGCGCTCACGCAAGTCAGCGTCATTAAACATAGCTTTGACATTGGTTTGCGCATCATCAAAATTGCCATCAATAGCGATGACATGGGTATTTTCGCCCTCTTGAGTGGTCATTTGCAGCTCTTGAATCTTGCTGACACCGTCTTTAGGGTAAAAGACGATAATCTCTGTGCCAGGAACATCCGCAAAACCAGCCATGGCAGCCTTTCCAGTATCTCCAGAAGTCGCTGTCAAGATGACAATCTTATTGTCCACCCCTTGCTTTTTCGCTGATGTGGTTAAAAGATACGGCAAAATCGACAAAGCCATATCCTTAAAGGCAATCGTTGAGCCGTGGAAAAGCTCCAAATTGTATTGATTGCCAAGCTTAACTAGCGGTGCAATCGCTTTTGTATCAAACTTTTCATCATAAGCGTGGCTAATGCAGTAATCTAGCTCTTCCTCTGTAAAGTCATCCAAGAAAGCCCCCAAAACCAGCTTTGCCACTTCTTGATAACTCGCATCCTTGAGCTGGTCAAAGTTGAGGTCAACCTTTGGAAATTCTAGTGGCGTAAAAAGACCACCATCAGTAGCTAATCCCTGCAAAATCGCCTGACTAGCCGTCACTTTATTGTTGACATCTCGTGTTGATTGGTAGAATAGTGTCATTGTCTGTCCTCACTCGTAAAGATAGTCTATAGTTAGCATTATACCATAAATTTTCTGAAAATTTGAGCATATTTTGCTCTTTTCCTAAAAGAAAAGGAAACCCGTGCTAGGTTTCCTTTAGCATTTGATAAATTAAGACTTGGCAGCGCTTTTAGCTGCTTTTTGTACAGCCTTTTCAATGGTTTGGACATAGAGCGTTGCGCCCGTCGTATTGGCATCACTATAGTGAACGCCGTCTGTTCCCGCCCAAATATCGGGATTGTCAACCGCTGTTTTGTACCAGTCAGCAACGGTCACATAGCTGTATTTCTTAGCTAGTGTCAGCTCATAGTCACGAACTTCCTTGACACCAGCAAGATTTTTGCCATTATAAGGGGTCACAAGCACAAGACGGTGCCCTTTTGGTAGCGCATTGATGAATTTTTGCAGCTCCGCTTGGTAGTTGCCTAGCGAGTTGACGCCGACAGCAAGGACCACGGTCTGCGATAGGCTATTGTTTTTGATACTATTTTCAAAAATCTCATAAGCCCCTTCAAAGTTTCTGCTGACAGCTGCATCTAGCTGCGCATCTGGCATGTCTTTTGAAAATGCTGCGCTGGATCTCAGAGCGACAGAGTCCCCGATAATGGTGACATCACTTAAAGCATTGGCATCTCCTGCCAGCAAGGTGTGCGTGCGATTGAGCGAGCTTTGCACCTGTGTCAGGGCATTGGCCTGCAACTCTGACTCAAAGTTGCCCACCGATGGCGCTGTTGCCATGGTGATAAGTGTGATAGCGCTAAGAGCTGTTACAAGCCCTACAAACCACTTACGGTAAGGGGATAAGTCCACCTCGACAGACAAGATTTTTGGCATTTTTCCTGCAATGTAAGGCTCGATGATGTAGAAGGACAACGTTGCAAAAATCGTTGAAAAGAGAAGTGTCAACAGAACCGCTGCCCAGTTGGCGACCATCTGACTAAAGATAATATAGAATGGCCAATGGAATAAATATAAACCATAACTAATATCTGCAATGTAGGTAATCAGTGCTGGCTCTGCTACATTTGGTGTCTTTTCATGCAGGACACGCGCCGCATAAATCATAACAGAAGCAAAGACGCTAGCTAGGAAAAAGCCAAAGAGATAGGTTATTTGACCCTCAAAATTCAGCACAAAAGTGAGTAACAACAGCCCTAAAAAGCCCACAACTAGCGTGACTAGAGTACGTCTAAAACTCCACCTGTTGACCGTTTTCTTGAACTGCCCCATCGTTTCTGTGACACCAGAGAGTGTCGCAAGAATGGCTCCCAAAAAGAATGGGAAAATATGAGACAGCGTTGAAAAATAAATGCTTGATAAATTGCCAACAAAGAAAGAGCGTATAAACATACTCAAATAGCTCACTAGGAAAATCCCTAGCGAAATGAGAAAAATCTGTCCACGCAAGCGCTGTTGACTGCTTGATTTTTTGGCTAAATACCAAACACCAAATCCCCACAGCAAGTAAAAATGCACCTCGATGGCTAAACTCCACGTATGCACAAATAGATGTGGGATGAATTGCGACTCGTAGCTACTGCCTGTCAAAATCTCATAAAAGTTTGTCGTGAAACCAAATGCCGCTAGAATCTGCTGACCGATTCCCGCTCTAAAGTCACTACGAACCAGAAAAACAAAGGGAATAGTCACCAAAATCATCAAAACCAAGGGCGGCACAATGCGGTAAAACCGCCGTTTGTAAAAGCCTAAAAGGTCAATTTTTTGATTTCTAGCGTATTCATCAATTAACAGCGCTGTAATCAAATAGCCTGAAAAGGTGAAAAAGACGTCAACACCGATAAAACCACCTGGATAGGTATTTTTAAAAAAATGGTAGAGCAAAACGAGCAGCAAGCCCGTAATCCGTACCAATGAAAACCATTTTATCCTCATTTTTGGTAAATCCCCTGCTTAAATGTTCCCTTATAAACCTTGCCGTCTTTAGCCTTTAGCGTGCCTTGACCGTCTGGCTTTCCGTTTTTAAATTCACCAGTATAGGACCAGCCACTTTTTGCTGTAAAAGTCCCTTGACCACTAAAAACGCCATTAGCAAAGTTGCCTTCATAGACATCACCGTTAGGATAAGTGAGTTTTCCTTGACCATTCATTCTGTGATTGACAATGGTACCAGTATAGGTAATCTTGCCATTGCTACTATTGTAAACCAAAGTGCCTTTTGAGCGCCAGCTCACACTAAAAGCTGTCAAACCACAGATGAGAATAAGGAACACAACAAGCAGCTCCCACTTACCACGTGATAGCTTGGGAAACTGCCTTTTTTGTTTTTTTGCTTGTTCTTTCATCTTAAGATCCCAACTTGTTCAACCAATCCAAACACCCTGTCTTAACCAAAGTGTAGGTTTCTTCAAAATCACCAGTATACCACGGATCGGGCACACCACCTTCCCTAAAAAGAGCGATCTTATCATCAAAATGCCCTGCTGACAAATCCAACAAATCACGCACATTTTGCTCATCCATCCCGATGATGACATCAAAGTCTTCCAAGTCTTTTGTTGTAATCATTTGTGAGCGTTTCTTGCTATCATAAGGAATGGCGTATTTATCAAAAATAGCTCGTGTGCCTTTATGAATGGGATTGCCGTGTTCCCAATTGGATGTCGCACGGCTTTCTACTTCTAGTTGGTGTTTTGTATCTAGTTTCTTCATCACAAACTCTGCCATCGGACTGCGGCAGATATTGCCCAGACAAACGAAACAAATCCTCTTCATGTCCATTTTCCTCTACATTTGTTATTCTACTTATTATAACACATTCATTACATTTCTGCTATGTTTAAGGAAATGATACATGGAAAAAGACTAGAAAACTCTAGCCTTTTTATAGATTATCTTGAGAAAAAGGATAATGCAGGTGCTCATAAGCTTTTGGAGTGGCTACCCTTCCGCTACGTGTACGCATGATGAAGCCTTTTTGAATGAGATAAGGCTCATACATATCCTCTACCGTCTCACGCTCCTCAGCAATATTGACCGACAAAGTCCCAAGCCCAACAGGACCGCCCTGATACATCTCAATCATCGTCCGCAAAATCTTCTGATCGACATAATCAAGCCCCTCACTATCAACGTCTAGCATGGTCAGCGCCTTGTCTGTCATCAGCTCATCAATGACACCATCTCCCATAATCTGAGCATAATCACGCACACGCTTTAACAAACGATTGGCAATACGTGGCGTCCCACGACTGCGACGAGCTAGTTCAATCGCTGCCTCATGCGTAATCTCCATCTCAAAAATGGCAGATGTCCGCTCGACAATGTCGCACAAATCAGCCACTTCATAATACTCCATGTGCCCTGTAATCCCAAAGCGAGCCCGCAGAGGATTTGACAGCATGCCAGCTCGTGTCGTTGCCCCTATCAGCGTAAAAGGCGGTAACTCCAAATGAACACTACGGCTAGAGTCACCTGAGCCAATCATAATGTCAATATAGAAATCCTCCATAGCACTATAGAGCACCTCCTCAACTGCCATAGGCATACGGTGGATTTCATCAATAAATAAAACATCTCCCGGCTCAAGGTCATTTAAAATCGCCACCAAGTCCCCCGCCTTTTCAATGGCAGGACCAGAAGTTTGCTTGAGATTAACCCCCAGCTCATTTGCAATCACAAAAGCCATGGTGGTCTTTCCAAGCCCCGGCGGTCCAAACAAAAGCACATGATCCAGCGACTCATCACGCAACTTTGCCGCCTCAATAAAAATCTTTAACTGCTCTTTGATCTTATCTTGACCAATATATTCTCTTAACAACTGAGGGCGAAGCGTACGCTCAACAAGCTCCTCATCCCCCATCACATCACTATCTAAAAATCTTGTCATATAGTTATTATAACAAATTTATAGCATTTGAAATAACATAAACTATTCTGTTATCCCATGCTCCACCAACCACAACCTGTTAAAATAAAGTGCATAAGAGCTGCGTTTGTTACTACTGGCAATACGATTGATAATAATACTTTCTTAAATGTCTTCATCTTTATTCTCCTAACTGATTTCTGATACTAGTATAACCTTTTGAACACAAAAACAACATGACATCAATGTCATGTTGCTCGATTAGTTATTATCTTTTTGCCACTCATCATCTAACTGTTGGATGAGATGTTCGTCATTCAACATTTTTGAAAACATCACGGATTGATTGTAATAATCCTCTGCCTCTGTTTGATTATCTTGAAGAAGAGCGTATTTCCAACGATACATGTTGTATATAGGCATCTTTTGAAAATCTTGAATCAAGACCATGGTTTTATGGCTAAGCTCTAGCATAGGTTGGATATTGGCAGCCAACTTTAGATTTAAGGCGATATTGACACACTTTAACAAGAGATTGTTCAGGAGAAAGCGATCTTCCACGGCTAATTGCTCACCTTGGATGAGTAAAGTATCACAAATGATTTTAAAATCTTCTTTTTGAAAATGCTGTTCATCAAATTGGGATATGGCAGCTATCAGCAAATACAAATCAATAATCGCAAGGTCATTTAAAGTATAAGACTTTTTCTTTTTTACTTGATGAAAATACTCCGCTATCATGTCTGTTCCAAAATGAATATTGCCACTTTGATACACTTCAAACTTAGACTGAAGCCCATCGATAATCAGTTGCTCTTCCTCTGGCAAATTATCATAATAGTCCTCAAAGATTTCCTCAAATTGCTGTTCTCGCTCTTTTAAACGCTCCTTATCAGAATAAGTCGGAATGCGTAAGATAAGGTACTTGAGCTCATTGTAGCGCTTAGGAATCTCTAAACTCTCTTTGTCCGTTATAGAGCCCAATGTGACATTCAGTTTTTTAGCGATGTAGTAAGCCTTGGCTAAGTTTGGAATACTGCTCCCGCTTTCAATACGGGCTAACTGTCGTACAGAAAGTTCCGACTCGTCATCACAAAACTCTTCACGTGTGATCCCTTTTTCTTCTCTCAGTTCACGCACTTTTTGACCAAATGTATTCATGGAAAGCTCCTATATTTAGATGTATTATAAATTATAGTATGTTTTTTGGGTACAATTGTCAATTATGTTGCTTGACTAGTTGACAATTGACAAATTGTTAAAAAAATCATATGATTATGCTTTGTAATATATTATATTAAGGAGTTTCAATGAAAAAGTTAGGAATAAAAGTAAGGCAACTTAGAGAAGATCGAGGGCTGACTCGAGAGGAATTCTGCGGAGATGAGTCTGAGTTGTCGGTTAGGCAATTAGCACGCATTGAAGGGGGCAATAATAACCCCAATGTGGTGAGTATCAAGTATATCGCCAATCGTCTTGGCATGACTGTTGGTGAGTTAGTGGACGGTCAAGACCTTAGCTTGTCGGCGGATTACTTGGAGCTAAAGCAAAAGCTCCTTCGCATTCCTACTTACGGAGACCAGGCTAGGCTCAAAGAACGTGAGCAATACTTCACCTCTATTTACGAACGCTTTTACGACCAACTTCCTGAGGATGAGCAGCTCATTATTGATTGCTTGCAGTCCAAGCTAGACGTTCACTTCAGTGATAATGACAGCTTTGGCTTAGGCATTCTGCAGGATTACTTTGAGCAAACCTTCAAAAAAAGCACCTAAACGGTCAATGACTTTGTCTTTTTTGACTTATATCTCGTCTGTTTTGCCTACAAGAAAAATCAAGAGCACTTTTATGAGGAAGAGCAATATGACCTAGTCATGGCAAAACTGCTAAACTCTAACCCACCTCTAGCAGAGGAAAAATTTCAACTAAACAATGTGCTCCTCAATAACATCAAGCTAGCCTTTGGTCTTGAAAAATGGGATATTATTGAAAATATCGTCAGCAAAAGTAATCAACTGATGACAGAGATCCATGATTTCCAAAAGCGTCCTATCCTCAGCCTCATTGAATGGAAATATCAGCTCTACGCTAAGCAAGACACAGCATTAGCAACACAATCCTATCAAAATGCTATTTTATTTGCCAAACTCATCGGTGATGATTACCTTGAAAAGCAACTATCCCAAGAATGGCAAAGTGATATTGATAATGTTTTATAATTTTATAGTTACAGATGTTACAAAAGTGCCCCTAAATCTAGGAGCACTTTTTAACTTGATTTTCGGACAGCACCAAGGATACTGACTAATATAAAGATACCGATAAAGATAATGGTAATCGTTGCACTAGCGGGTGTTTCCCAATAATAAGAAAGAAAAATTCCGGAAACCATACCGATAAAGCCAATAAGCATACCTAACCAAACGACAGATTTAAAGTTTCGCCCAAGACGCATAGCAATACTTGCCGGCAAGACCATGATGGTCGATACGAGCAGTGCTCCTGCAGCTGGAATCGTCAGCGCAATAGCGACACCTGTTACGATATTAAACAAAATAGACATGGTTCTTACAGGCAAGCCGTCAACAAAAGCCGTGTCCTCATCAAAGGTCAAAACATACATGGGACGTATAAATAAAAGCGTCAACAGCAAGACAATAGCAGCAATAATCGCTAAAAAGATGACCTGACTGCTACTAATAGTGATAATAGAACCAAACAGGTATTGTTCTAGACTCATGCTACCAGCCTTTGCCTTACTCATCACAATCAAGGAAATCGCTAGCCCAAAGGACATGATAATAGCTGTCGCAATTTCCATATAGTGCTTATAGACCGTCCGTAGATACTCTAGCAGAACAGCAGCAATGACCACAACGATAATGGTCGACCAAGTCGTTGAAATACCTAGCAACAGCCCAAAAGCCACACCTGCTAGAGAGACGTGACTGAGCGTATCACTCATCAAACTTTGCCTGCGTAAAATCAGAAATATTCCCAAAATAGGTGCAAAGATACTAATGCAAATCACAGCAAGCAAAGCACGTTGCATAAAGGTATAAGATAAAATCTCAAACATCACAAACTCTCCTTCTCATCACTTTCGTGAACATTAAAGCAACGCCAAGGCAGGCTGTTATTACGCACAAGGTGAATGTTGCGGTCTACAAACTCCTTGACCTCTTCAGGGTCATGTGTAATCATAAGGACCGCCTTACCATGACGGTGAGCGCTGTGATGCATCAACTCATAAAATGTTTTTGTCGTACCGCTATCCATACCCGTTGTCGGCTCATCTAGCACGAAAATATCAGGGTCAGACGCAAACATCCGAGCAATAACTGCCCGCTGCTTTTGCCCACCTGACAAGCTTCCAATACGACGATGACGATAATCCCACATGCCAACAGACTCTAAACTAATTTTCACATGTTCTTCATCGTGCTTGTCGAGTCGTCTGAACCATCCATTTCTTGGATAACGCCCCGATTTGACAAACTCATGAACGGTAGAGGGAAAGCCAGCATTAAAACTGGCAATCTGCTGTGGAAGGTAGGCTAAACGCAGCTTCTTGCCATCTTTATTAACCTCACTAATCGTCACCGAGCCAATCTTAGGTTTCAAAATACCTAAGGTTGCTTTAATCAGCGTTGATTTTGCAGCACCATTTTCCCCCGTCAAAGTGACAAACTCACCACTATCAACGTGGTAATTGATTCCCTCTAAAACAGGCTCATTATCATATTGAAAACTCAGATTTTCCACTGTAATATAGCGCATACTCACTCCTTAATTATCTCAGACACACGTCCCATAAAGCGTTCAATCACCGCTTGTTCATCTTCTGAGAAATCACTAAACAATCTATCATAAGCCATCAATGTCAACTCATGATGATGACGATGTTCTTTCGCAATTGGAATTCCTGCCTCTGTCAATTCAAAGAGCACAATACGACCGTCACGCTCATCCTTCACCGACTCAATCAACTGTTTTTGCAACAATTGCTTAACCGCTTTTGTGACCGCTGCCTGACTGACTACTAGCTCTCTAGACAAGCTCGAGTTGGTCATACGACCACTATCAAGCAATAGCATCAAAATATGCTCTTGCGTATTTGTCAACTCAACACCACTTTGACAAGCACCCAATAAAAACTCATGTTGATTTTCAGAACTCATCACAATTTGGTTGATAAGGCGATCCAATTCATCTTTTATAGCCATAAGAACCTCCTTTTAATTAACCAGTTAATTATATCATAAAAAAGAACACGTGACAATGAAATGGTGAATATAATCACTAGTTGGGAAAATTACAAGTAAATCAATATAGCAACTGTGATCCTACAGCTAAAAAATGTCGAAATTTCCAACTCACACTCTTTAAAAATCAAATGTTTTTACAATTTGGCTAAATAGCTCTTGGATATTTTGTGCCACCTCTTGCGCCTCTCTAGGGGATGTCTCCATCAACCAGTGGCTGATAATGTTGGAGTAGCCTCCTACTATAAAATGAAGTACATCATCCAATTTTTGACTTGAGACCTCCCTGACATGCCATGGTGCATCAAATGATTTATAAAGGGTTACAGCGACATTATTAAATCTCAATAAAAGAAGAGGAAATTTTTGATTGATTATCAGCAACTGTAATTTATTTTGGTTAGCTTTAAAATAATTTAGAGTTAGAAGTATCAGCCCTTCAAAAGTGGTCTGTTTTAGGATAGTCTCATTCAATAAACGATAGTTTTCAATAAAGGTATGAATGTAAAATTCTAAAATTGCCTGCTTATTTTGAAAGTAACGGTAAAACGTACGCCTTGATACACTAGCTTCGTCTAAAACTTCATTCAAAGTTATCTCATCAAAGCTATCTTTTTCCAAAAGTCGGAACATCGCTTCTACAATTTTGTCCTTCGACTGACGAATTTGTTCTTTTTTGCCATTCATATTAGTCCCCTTTCAAATGTGCCACTTTTCAATAAATTTATAGCACATTAGAGATAAAGCTTGTTTTTATCCCATATTTTGGTACTCTCTAAATGTGCCCTTATTATAACACATTTATAAGGAGGTGATAACAATAGAAAATTATACAGGTGTCGTACAATTTGATTTTCAAATTGTACGATTCATCAATCAACTCAAACATCAATACTCTGAGGTGAGGGAAGATTTAAAAGTTATCAGCCACAGCGTTTATGACTTTGAATCGTGGTATCAATGGTGGTATAAAAAAAGGCACAAGAATACGAGAAAAGTAACCTCTTAGAACTTGCTATGACTTACTATCGAGCATCTTTATTTTACCTAAGTTTCTCTGATAGCCGTAAACAGGACGCTTATCAGTGCTTCAAAAGGTGCTTTAACAGTTATTATCAGGATACAAACCTTATTTATCTTTCCATTACCTATAAATCAGCTAAACTACCTGCTGTCTCTATTCCATATACTGATGCGACAAAAACACTGCTTGTCATTGGAGGATTTGATTCTTTTATGGAAGAATTAGTCAATTGGTTTTATCCTTTACAATCTCAAATAAAGATGAATTTTCTCCTCTTTGACGGACCTGGTCAAGGTTCTGTCCCTTTTCAACACCTTTATTTCGAATCTGATTATGAAAAGGTGGTAACGACAATTCTAGACTATACTCACTTAGAAGAGGTAGACGCTATTGGCATTTCGTGGGGACTATTTTGTCCTTCGGTCAGCAGCCTTTGAAAAGCGCATTAAGCGGTGTACTTGTTTTGATATTTTCTATTCGGGAAACGACGCTTTACAGCTACAGATAAGACCGCCAGAATATTTATTTTTAAGAATGGCATTGTTTCTTAAACAAAAAAAGTTTATCAACTGGGTGATCACCTATCGGGCACAAAACAATGTGGACTTAAAATGGATGTTACAACACGGGCTTGACATTACAAGAGAGAAAAACGGTTATGATTTCATCAAAAATATCGCTCATCACCATTTAAGGAGTACTCTTCCCTTGGTCACCCAGGAATGTCTCCTACTAGCTGGTAGCAAAGATAGATATGTTCCTCAAAAACGCTTAAAAGACATGACAAAAGAGCTAATACAGGCTAAAAGAGTAGTCACAAAGCTTTTTACTGAAAAAACAGGCGGTGCCCTACATTGCCAAATTGATGATATTAAGCCAGCTTTGGAGGAAAACACTGCCTTTTTGACATCAAGATCACTTAATGTAGCACACAATAAAAAATAAATTTTAGGAGATTTCTTATGAATAAAAAACTAATAACCTTAACCCTTATTCTTACTAGCACTATTTTACTAGTAGGCTGTAGCAACAATACACAAACAACGGAGTCAAGTTCCTCAAGTAGTTCTACAACAAAAACAAGCAGCACATCTAGCGCTAGTTCGACAGCAGACAGCACTTTATCGTCTTCTACAACAAGTAAGATTTCAGAAGGTACTCTAACATATACAGACGGCTCTAAAATATACGTTAGTGATGAGGGAGAATTTACAGTAACCCTTACGGATAATACCAAAATCAGCCGTAGTGCTGATGGTACCTATGCTATTAATAAAGCTGACGGAACAACTATCGCTAAAGAAGCCAATGGAACCTACGCTCTGACATTTACTTCTTCAGGGCTTACTGTTTCTTATAATGCAGAAGATGATTCCTATGTTATCACAGAGACTTCAGGGGTCGAAACGGGTAACGGTCGCGCTAAACTCAACACTTATCTCTCAAACCATGGTTACTCAACATTGGATACCTACGACAAGCAAGTACAAGATATTGTAGATTATATTTCTAAAAATCAATGACTATAGTAGCTTTAGTAAACAGTTACTACTAAAACATTTTCCTAAAACCTTTAAAATAATATAAAAATGACACGAAATCAATCGTTTAGAGATAAAGATTTCATGTCATTTTTTGTTTAAGAAATTTAGGCACTCCCTTACTTATGATTCTTACTTACTGCATAAAGGAATTAATACGGAAGTTATTTTCAAAATTGTGAGATATAAAGCTACTCAATACTAATTATACTGTTCAAAAAACAAAAACTAACGTATAATAGACTTGTTCGGTAACTACATCATCTCGTGGTTGATGATGCCACAAATCAACTC